>Ga0209913_1000541_pt1 | contig 30769 bp, 26 predicted proteins | sample PersoiDNA2013203_FD_185805 | JGI IMG/M metagenome (GOLD analysis project Ga0209913, IMG submission 185805) | Permafrost soil microbial communities from the Arctic, to analyse light accelerated degradation of dissolved organic matter (DOM) -... | ecosystem: Environmental > Terrestrial > Soil >... | reverse complement strand
AATAAGCTGGCAGATAAGCTTCACGCGCCAGTGCAAAAATCTGCCGCGAATAACCCAGAATGATGCCGTGAAACGACGCCACCAATCCGAACAAGCCCAGCCACACCAGCATGTGCAGCCATTTGCTGTTGCTGCCAACGATCAGTTTCATGGCCTGCGGCAACGGATCATTGATATTGGCCAACTTGGTCCAGTCACCGGCGCCACCGGCAAACAACATCACGCCAATGGCCAACACCACCAAGGTCAGAATACCGGTGATGTAGGCGATAGGAATCGAGCGCCGTGGGTCCTTCGCTTCTTCAGCAGCCATGGCCACGCCTTCGATGGCGAGAAAAAACCAGATTGCAAACGGAATTGCGGCGAACATGCCGGGCACGGCCATCCATGAAAAATCATCGTGTCCGGACCAGCCTCCTTTACTGAAATTGAGCAGCGAAAATCCCGGCGACACCACCCCCATGAACACCAGCAGCTCAAAAATGGCAAGCAGCGTGACGCACAACTCAAAGGTTGCGGCGATTTGCACGCCGACGATATTGAGCGTCATGAATACCAGATAGGCCCCGAGCGCGGCCAGTTTAGGATCGACATGAGGAAACTGCACATTCAGATAGGCACCAATGGCCAGTGCGATGGCCGGTGGCGCAAACACGAACTCAATCAAGGTTGCAGCACCGGCGAGGTAACCACCGAGCGGACCGAAGGCACGTTTGCTGTAGGCGAAGGGACCGCCGGCATGCGGAATCGAGGTGGTCAGCTCCGTGAAACTGAAAATGAACGTGGTATACATCGCCGCAATGAACAAGGCGGTGACGGTAAAACCCAAGGTACCGGCGCTGGCCCAACCATAGCTCCAGCCAAAGTATTCCCCGGAAATCACCAGGCCGACGGCGATCCCCCATAGTTGCAAAGTACTCAATACCGGTTTGAGCACATGATGATCGTGACTTGCAGTGGGTGTTGCTGGCATGGAACGGCTCCTGTGCAATTACGCGAGATGGGCGGCGGCGGGCATAGCGCTTGCTTCAACAGCGTCAATGCCCTAGGGTTGAATATAGCCCGGAGCAAAAATGCAGCGTTATCGAAAATCGGCAAACATGCGTATCGCATCGGTAGCGCCTCCTTTTATTGCTATATGATTTAGCACACTCAACCCAGGCCAACCATGTCTGAACTCTCGTCATCGATCGTCTCAGTCGCGCCCAGTCAGGCACGGTGGCGCACCGTTGTCGCCCATGATGTCGACGAACATGCACATAACCTGAGCAATTGGGAACAAAGCTACGACCAGATCACAGCAGGAAGTTTTGATGGCGTGCTGGAGGAGTGGCAGGCCCACGGCCTGCAAATTTTCCGTGAGCGTAGCAGCCACGCGGTACGCCAATCCTGCTGCGTGTGGCCGGATGCTTATTGGTTCGGCATCGAACCGCATGCGGCCGGCATGCGCATCAATGGCCGTCAGGTCGGTGCTGACATGATCATGACCCGTCCCGGCAGTCGTGAATTTGAATTGATGACACCAGAACGACACGACATTCTTGGCATTGTCATCCAGCGCAACACCTTGTTGGAAGAAGCACAACGCCATGGCTGCACAATTGCCTGGAGCACGCTCGTGGATGCCGAATTACTGCATGTCGATAGCGATGGCTTGCAAGCCTGTCGCCAGCACATTACCGCCTTGCTAGCGTCGCCGACTCAGAGTGAGGACAGCACACAAAAGCAAGAACAGAAACAGGCGCACATGCAGGAGCAAGTCGTCGCCGCCCTACTGCTCATGCTCGATAGCAGTGAAGTCGAAAGTCAGGCCTGTACCAGCCTGACCAGGCGACGCCGCATCGTCAGCGAAGCGCGCAACTATGCCATGCAAAACCAGACACAGCCGGTAACCGTACCGATGCTGTGCACCCACCTGCACGTGAGCAGACGGACCTTGCAATATTGTTTTGAAGATGTATTGGGAATGAGCCCGATGAGCTATCTGCGCTCCTTGCGGCTTAACGGTGTACGGCGCCAATTGCTGTGCAGTGACAAAGGCCCACAGCGTATCGGCGATGTCGCTGCTGCCTGGGGCTTTACCAATTTCAGCCAGTTTTCATCCGATTACAAGAAACTGTTTGGTAACTCCCCGTCTGCAACACAGCGACTATCGGCCTGACCAAGCCCTCTTAGATACGCTAACTTATGCCACCACCGTAACGGCAGGCTTGGTGCTCGCAAGGAGATTGCGATTGAGCCGCCACACCAGCGTCAGCGCCAGCAATCCGGTAGCAACCACGACATAGCCGATGGTATCGAAATGCAGCAAACTACCATCGGCGCCGATGGCCACGATATGCCCCGCCACCACTGACGCCACGCCACCGGACAACTGCTGAATCGACGCGCTGATGGCATTGAAGGAACCGCGCTGGTTGGCTGCCGGCACCGATGACACCAGCGCCTGAAACGGAATCATGCGTGAGAAGATGCCAACGAACAGGATCACATTGACCAACACCACCACCGGCAGACCAACCCGCCCCAGATGGGTATAAATCAGTACCATCACGATCGACAGACTGCTGCCAAACATGAACACCCGAAACTTGCCAAAACGGTCAGCGCTGCGACCGATCAATGGGCCGAAAAAGATGCTGCAGAAACCGGTCACCAGATAGACGGTCGGCAAGTGGTGTAAATCAATACCGAGATTGCCAACCAGATAAGCACTGCTGAACGGCATCAACATGAAGCCACCTGTCATCAACAAGCCGGTCACTGCAAACGCCAGCAGATAACGCGGCTCGGTCACGGTATGCCACAGATGCATCCAGGCGCTATGTTCTTGCGGCACCTTCAAATGCTCGGCCACCGGCTGCAGCTTCCATGCCACCACCAGACCGCCAATCAATCCCAGCAGCGCCATCACCAGAAATGGCACATGCCAGTTCCAGCGGTTCGAGAGATACAAGCCCATCGGTATCCCCAACACCTGGCTGGCGGCGAAGGCGGTCTGGATCACGCCCATGACGCGCCCACGCATGGCCGGCGGAAACAGGTCCGTCGAAATGGCCAGCACAACAGAACCTATCACGCCACCAAACAGACCGGTGACTATACGCGCCATCAACAAGCTCTCAAAACTTTGCGCCAGGCCACACCAGAGCGTACCGAGAATGAAGCCGGTATAGAAAAACAACAATAGCCGCTTACGATCAAAACGGTCGGCAAAACCTGCCGTCAACAAACCCGAGATGCCGGCGCTAAAGGCATAAGCCGACACCACCAGACCGAACTGGCTCGGCGCAATCTTGAGCGCTGGCATGATCACTGCGCCCAACGGCGACATCAACATGAAGTCAAGAATCACCGCGAACTGGAGGAAGGCCAGCATCGCGACTACTGTTTTCTGGTAAGGCGAAAATTTGCTTGACGCCGAAGGCGTGGCTGAGGTCATGTTTTCTTTCTGTATGTTTCTTGATTCGCTCACATGCAAGGGCAGGTATACGCGATCGCGCCATTAGGCGGCTTGCATCAAGACGGATCAATGCGGCAGATATTGTAACGCGGTGAATAAATGAGTTCTTCTACAAAATGTAGTATCGAAGGTGGACACGATGACTCTCAAGTGATGCTCCATCAAGATCGAAATACCATACCGACAGCCCCCCCCCTCTCTGTGGGTGGGGTATTTATTCAAAAAAAGAAATATATTGCATCATAAGCTGAGGGTATGGACACGGTCAGTTCAAGCAATAAATATGTGCAATGGAACATGGTTGAATCATTTTTCGAGAGAGATTTTAAATCTCGCCTGTCTACGGCGGACAGTTTGATATAGAAAAACTGTCCGGATGCACCAAAGGAGAAAACATCGTGAAAAAAAACAGTCCAGATGCAGGAAATGCTGAAGAAGCATTCACTTATCCTATGCAGAAAACCGTCATTGCAGAAGCCTTGGAACAAGGCATGCAACCGGAAGCAATAATTGAGAACTCCACTATAGCCGCGTTTGTGTCAGCAGGAGCTACTCTCGCTGGCCTAGCTGTTACGGGGCCAATTGGTGGTCTTGCAATAGCCGCAGTGGCAATCATCGGCACCCTCATGCCTGTTTTTTATGCAGACGATACCTGGGCGCCATTGACCGACAAGATAATCGCGCTAGTGACTCCCTTGATTGATCAAGCCATTCTAAAAAGCACTCTTAACAAGGCCAATGCTGCAAGGAAGAGAAATTATGAGCTCTGTGAGAACATCGCCGATGCTTTCAAAAAATGGGAAGAAACCGGAGAGCGCAGAGAAGCACTCATCGCGTATTACCACACGCTAACACTAACTTATTTACCAGATTTGACACGCGATTTTTTGCAAGAGGATCTGAGAAGCGTATTGCTCCCTCAATATGTGAACTCCGCACTCATTTATTTGCCAATTCTCAGCGCATATTATACGCACGCAGACAAGTTACAACTCCCGACAAGAGGGCTTACCAGCCCCAAACAAATGGTTCTCGATCAGTTCAGAAGCGATGTAGAAAATCTAACAGACGTCGCAGTGACCTCATATCAACAGGGGCTGAGAGCAATCCTTGAACGATCTGACAACAGCAAAGGGACATGGGACGAATATAACGAATACAGAAATAAAATGACGATATCAGCCCTGGATTTTGTTGCAAGATTCGCCTATTTCGACCCTGTCAATTACGCAACACGTGTAGCGGAAAAATATTTCAACCGCAAATTATTGAATTTTTTTGACACGCATGACGATTCAAAATCGGCGCAGATATTTAGGCAAAATATTAGACTGATAGAAGATAAATTCAACAAGCCAACCTCTGTTAACTTGTTAAAAAAAATTAATTTTTACAGTGGCAATTTTCTTGCACATACCGAATATGATTATTCTCATCATGTCATCGATGGTTTAAATCGAGCTCAATGCCTACTCACTTCAGTTGATGGAAATGAGGAAGAAACATTACTAGAAATGACTGGTGAGCAAGAACATGCAGACTTCGCCCGCGACATTACTCACCGAATTATTGAAATTCAGCCTAATAGCCTGTTTCTCTGCAATGGTTACTATTGGAATGATGCCTCCTATACTGAGTGGGGTAATACGCGGTATCCCTATGCCAGAACCATTGTCAATATTAAGGGCCATTTCAAATCTCCGGAAAATAAATATAATAATTTCGAGATCTACTTCAGCAAAATTAACGCTACACCTACCCAAATGGTCTCTCCATTTTTTATGGGCATCCCTGACATTTCGGGTGGATCAGTCACAGTCACGCCCACAGATTTTTCCGAACAAATTACAGACTTCAGTGTCATTTTCGAACCACGTGTGGCCCATCACTCCTATTTATTCGGCTACCGTCATCAGTCAATCTCAAATGATCTCTTACCACGTAAAAACCATGTATCGGCTCAGAACGCAAATCCAATAGAGCAATTCCATGCCATAAAAGCAGCAACTTCGATCAAAAAAAATAAATTGACGATAATACCCGGCCCTGGTTTCACGGGCGGCGATCTCGTGAAGATCAATGGAGGAACCGACATCGTTTTCACACTAAATAACAACAAGGGAAGATGGTTCGCCGGCAACTATAAAGTCAGAATATGGTTTATTAAACCAAACACGTCGCCCTTCATTTCCGTAACAATCTTCCCTACCGGAAACTCCATCTCTTTCGAAGTTTCTGCAAAGATTCCGGCAAAGAAGGCGAACGAGACTATTGATCCTAATCAACTGAAGTTCAATGATCTGGCATCTTATACATACGCAAGCTACGTGATGATAACCCCAGAGATGTCCGCGGTTAAGCTCGTCCTCGCTAACACAACCCCAGGAGGAGAAATTATCGTTGATCGAATTGAATTAATTCATGTGTGAACAGCTCGCATTCCAACCAGTCCCAACGCTCAACTTCTGTTCAATATCTATCGTTTATTTCAATGTTCATTCGTACTTACTATTGATCCGACATTAAAGAAATGAACTCAAACAGTATATTGAAGCGGAGCAGGTAGTAAGCAATTTTTTATTTAATCGGGCTGGCATTGCGGGCTACGCCAATGCTTGGAAGTGGCCTTCACGAGTTGCAGTTTGGTGCGTGCAGGAATCAGCTTGGTGACGACCTGTCTCAGATCGGCGTTGGCCATCTCGCTGAGATTGAGTTCAAGAGGTAGTTTGGCAGATAGGAGGCTACGATCTCGCGTTCGTGTGGCCGCCCATGCCTTGACCGGCTTGCTGTGGTGTACCCACAGATTGTTTAATATCTGGTAGATTTTCCTGCGAGTATCCTTGATCAGGCGATGCAGAAAGTCGACGAGAATATCGGCGTTGAGTGCTCCATCGAAGACCTCCCAACGCATCTAGCCCTTAATGCTCACGGGCAAGAAAATGGACCCAGTTTCAATGCCGTGGCCTCCAAAAAACAATCATTCCTGCCAGCACACATACACGTTTTTTTAATGCTTTTTCCGCCAATGGCAAGCTTCATCAACTCAACTGAGTTTGGCATCGCCACAGCCAAATTTTAAGACTTTATGCTGCCAATGAAGCGATGATTTGCAGCAATTCCATAACGACAAATAGCATCGTGAATGCTTCCAATCTTGCATTGGCAATACGGCATCGGTGGGCACGATAAGAAAATGGATCGCATATCCCCCTCATTCCCCCCCGTTGTAGGTGGGACATCTATGTCGCAAAAATTCTAAACTTGCTTCATGAATGAGCCACATCGACAAGAGGTTTTCTCTCGCGAATGTACTTGAGCGGCTGCTGGCAATCAGTCACCAGAAAAGAAAAGTTATTTACCTTCATGGAGCTTTTATCTCAGCAGGCCATTTCCTGCGATTTATATATTGATCTTTACAGTATCTGGTTTGCATAGTTCGTTGATCGCTTCTGCGATAACGGCATCAGGGAGGTCTTGATGGTTCACTGCTTAAGAGCATTTTTCTCAACATCCGCTCAATCCTGCAAAGGATGTTAGCGCGACATAAAGTTTTTGATAATAGTCGCACGAGAAAAGTAATACGCAACATAACTGCAAGATTAAATCTAGATTTTGATGATTTCCCGCTCCCAAAGAAACTCAGAAACAGTGTTCCAGGAAAACAACTATTTTTACGCAGCACGATGTCGCAACAAAGCCGTCCATCGACCAATATTTTTTGGCCGTTTCTTCAAAAATAAACCCGCCTAAAGGAGTTTTAAATGAAAACCAAACTTTTCTTAGTTAGCCTTCTTATCTCGAGTTATGCGAACGCGCAAACGCCAGCGCTCGAATGCCCCAATTTCAGATTTCCTAATGGTGTTTACTCCGGCAGGCTGACGACCGCGTTAAATCATGATGGCTGGAGATATCAATCTTACATTCTGCGAACCACTAGCGGCCAGGAAGGTTGCGTTGAGATTAACTCATCGCTGACAGACCGTTACCGGCTGATGCGAGACGCTTTCATCCTTGGGTCTAATGTCACGATTAGAATAAACAGTAACGGAGCTGCTGCTCTCGTTGTGCAGCCATAAAAGCGGCTTTATTTGCCTGGATTCGGATTCACCAGGCACTCCCAACATATCCATAGCGCAATATGCTTGATCCCCCGCTCTCCCCTTCATGGGGGGAGTCTTTATTGAGCAGAAATTCTATTTTTGCATCATAAATAAACGGCATCGATATGAAATGCCTACACAAAAATGTACTGGAACGTGCCTAGGCAATCAATGCCTAGAACGCAACGCAGCCAGCAGTATTTAGTCAGGTTTTCGAAGGTCAACAAATCATAAATGCAATGCAACCCCAGTAAGCAAAAAAATATGCCGCAGCAGCACGCAAGAAATTTTTCGAATGGCCATTTCTTATCAGACAGCACTCAACTGGAAAGGAAATTTTATGTCGACGTTCCGTCAATTCAATCTTTTATTGCTGATGTTATTTTCAGCAAGCATGTGCCACGCGCAAGTGGCAAATCTACCACCAGGCAACTATCAATTAATCATACCGCTCGCGCCCAATACGCCATTCCCGCCGCTGGAAAATTTCAATGCGACGTTATCCGAACAAGGAACCGGTACGCAATTCACTGTGCCGGCCACCAGATACCCGATCATTCCCATGCTACTCCTCACCACTTTTTATCGGTCTGTTGTGAGCAATCATGGGTTGCCTCAGCTGCGCAGTTTCTTTCCTACCTTCGCCAATATGATCAGGAATTATGCTTCCAATGGCGCGGTCAATTGCAGCAATGACATGACGGCCAACGCGATCGTCGATGCGTCCAACCTCGCACTGGCGCAGCAACTAGGATGGGCACGCCACGCAACGACTGCTGCGTCCCCTCCTGGACTCCATAGCCTGGGAGAATATTATGCATGGCTGCCTGGAAATTTTTATATTGGTCCCGTCAATCGGGATGATGCTAACACCGGCGCTCCCATTGATATGGTATCTGTCCACGTTGTGGGGCAAGCTTATTGGAACAAACTCAATGAGACAGCTGCTTTAATGCAGAGTTATATAAACAATCCTAATCTGGCTGTCTTGCCAATCATTGATCGTAATCTCTCCACAATTGCACAGACGCAACACGCCTTTCCATTAGTACCCGGTAGCTGGCAACTTTCAAGTGGGCGATACAGAATCAATACCAATAGGCCAATCCCCAGCGATGATCCCTCGGACACGTCTGAGCCGGTCATCGGACTTGCGGCCGATGCCTGCACTGCGTTAGTGCCTACTTTTGATCAGATCAGAAGGCGTTATTCCGCCTTGACCATCGATGATTAGAAATAACGAATCCGACATAAGTCAGGCTTTGCGCCTTTTCGAGCATCGTTGAAATGCATCTTCTCTGAGCTGATTGGGCGGGGAAAAGTCAGGATCGATCAACAATCTTGGCAATACTATGTTTTACATTTTCATCCCCGCCCCAGAACTGCTCAGAATGAACTGCCACGGACGAGCCATCGCCGATAAGAATCTTAACGATCGTCTATATATTGAACAGACAAGTTACAGTAGGAGTGATGGGTGAGTGCAGAATCAGCGATTGGGCAATGATGTGAAACTAGTACGCCATCTTGCTGCTGTGCGAGCAAAGTCGATGTAGTCGTTCGAAAGTCCGATCGACGGCGGTCCATCAAATGCCTAGCCTGTTTATTGACAAAAGTCCATGCCATCTAACCATTTGCGTGCCTGACTGCATTGCATCTCAAGGCAATGCTCGTTGAACTAGGTGTGTCGTTGCACATAACGATTGTTTGGCGAACGAGAGGCGATGGCGCCTCTCGTTTTCCGCAAGTCCATGTGCCTGCGCCGGCATCGACGCCAGCACTCCTACGCTAAACGTACTGCCGATTTCAGCACTATTGAATACACACTGCATCAAGTCCGATCCGACAGGACTTTCGTCCCTGTCAGATCATGGACATCTCTTTTTTACTTCACCTTCAATGCACTGGCCGCACTCGCCAGCGTCGTGATCCTGGCCCAGTCGCCGATGTCGATGGCGTTCTTGGGTGTGAGCCATGAGCCACCCACGCAGGCCACGTTCTTGCAAGCCAGGAACTGCGATGCGGTTTCTTGTGAGATGCCGCCGGTAGGACAGAACGTGACGTCGGCCAACGGGCCGGCAATCGCGTTCAACATACCTACGCCGCCTGCCGGCACGGCGGGAAACAGTTTGAGCTGCCGGAAGCCCGCTTCGCGCGCGGCCATGACTTCGGACGGCGTCATCACGCCTGGCAATAAAGGCAGGCCGCTGGACTTGGCCGCCGCAATCAACGCAGCAGTCAGCCCGGGCGAGACCCCAAACACTGCACCTGCATCACGCGCGGCAGTAAACTCTTCCGGACTGGTCAGCGTGCCCACGCCAATGATGGCATCGGGCACCTGCTCGGCGATGGCGCGAATGGCCGCCAAGCCGTGTTCAGTGCGCAAGGTCACTTCCAGCACCCGGATACCGCCTGCTACCAGCGCCTTCGCTAGCGGCACGGCATGCTCCAGTTGTTCGATGGCAATCACCGGAATGACCGCCGAAGTACGCATGATTTCTAAGATGGTTTTCATACTGTCACTTTCTCATTTTGCAAAACCGGCGGCAAACCGAAACTGGTGCCCCCCTCTTCTGCCGCACTCACCGAAGCACGGAAGACACTAAACAATTCACGCCCCATGCCGGTCTGATTGGCCGACAAGTCGGCTGTCTCAACCTGGCGTTGCGACCATACCGTGGGATCCACCAGTGCCGCCAGAGTACCGGCCTGGGCATCCAGACGAATCATATCGCCGTTGCGCACCAAACCCAAGGGGCCGCCAGCGAGCACTTCCGGCGTCACGTGAATGGCTGCCGGCACCTTGCCCGATGCACCCGACATACGACCATCCGTCACCAGCGCTACATGCCGCCCCTTGTCTTGCAGAATGCCCAGTGCTGGCGTGAGGGAATGCAACTCTGGCATGCCGTTGGCACGCGGTCCCTGGAAGCTGAGGATGGCGACAAAATCTTTGTCCAACTCACCAGCCTTGAACGCTTTCATGAAAGCTGCTTGCGAATGAAACACGATGGCTGGCGCTTCCACTATGCGATGTTCGTGCTTGACCGCAGAGACCTTGATCACGGAACGTCCCAGATTACCTTGCAACAGTTTCAGACCACCATCGGCGGCGAACGGCTGGGTCGCCGTACGCAATACGTCTTCGTCACCGCTGTCTTGCGGCGCCGCCTTCCAGGTCAGCTTGCCGTCTTCCAGCAAAGGTTCCGAGCAGTGCGCGCGCAGACCTTGACCGAGGATGGTCATGACGTCGTCATGCATCAATCCGGCATCGAGTAATTCACGCAGAACGAAGCCGGTGCCGCCGGCGGCATGGAAATGATTGACGTCGGCGGTGCCGTTCGGATAGATGCGGGTAACTAGCGGCACTACCGAGGACAGTTGGGAGAAGTCATCCCAGTCGACCACCAGGCCGGCGGCCTTGGCAATGGCCACCAGATGCAGTGTGTGATTGGTCGAGCCGCCAGTGGCCAGCAAGGCGACGATGGCGTTGACAATGGATTTTTCATCGACCAGTCGGCCGACCGGCGTGTATTGCTGGCCTTGCGCAGTGATCTTCAAGGCCTGTCTGCCGGCCTCGGCCGTGAGCGCATCGCGCATTGGCGTATTCGGCGTAATAAAAGCGGAGCCCGGCAAATGCAGACCCATTGCCTCCATCAACATCTGGTTGCTATTGGCAGTGCCGTAGAAGGTGCAGGTACCGGCGCCGTGATAGGACTGCGCTTCGGCTTCCAGCAATTCGGCACGACCGATTTTACCCTCGGCGTAGAGTTGGCGAATCTTGACCTTTTCGCTATTGGTCATACCGCTGGTCATTGGACCGGCCGGCACAAACACGGCAGGAATATGGCCAAAGTGCAAGGCGCCGATCAGCAGACCCGGCACGATTTTGTCGCACACGCCCAGGTACAGCGCGGCATCAAACATGTTGTGCGACAACGCCACTGCGGTGCCCATGGCAATCGCGTCGCGCGAAAACAGCGATAGCTCCATCCCTGGCTGCCCCTGCGTAATACCATCACACATGGCTGGCACACCACCGGCGAATTGCGCCACGCCACCAGCAGCGGCAATAGCGTCTTTGATGATCTGCGGAAAACGTTCAAAAGGTTGATGCGCCGACAACATGTCGTTATAAGAAGAAACAATCGCCACCGAAGACGCGCGATCTTGCTTCAACTTCAACTTCTCATTGGCCGGAAATGCGGCAAAGCCATGCGCCAGATTGGTACACGACAGCGCCCCACGCTGCACGCCTTGATGACGAGCAGCCTCAAGGCGCGCCAGATAGGCGGTGCGATAAGGCCGACTACGTTCGGCGATGCGTTGGGTGACGCTGGCTAAAGTAGCATGAATAGACATAATGGGTTCCTGATAGCGTTAACAAATGTAATTTTACTACAAATATTTAAATAAAACTTCTGATTTTCGGTCGATAATCCAGGCCACAGCTCGTTATCGGTATTTTGTAATTTTCCAGTCAATCGCCGCTAACGCGCCAAAGCGTAGCCACCAAGGCGATCAAGGCATATCCGACGACCATTATTACCCATTCAGTATTGTAGTGAAATTACCATATAAGTAGTAATTCATGTATAGTTAAGCATCTTCTGAACCATCTTCAGCACCCAGCCAAGATTGCCGAACATGCCGCAAACAGCACTGACCGCACTGACTACCACACCCGCCTTTCAGGCCTTGTTGACCCATCATGCCGAAGTACAACATCGGCATATGCGCGACCTGTTCGCCGCCGACGCCGAACGTTTCGAGCACATGACGGTGAAAGCGGCTGGCATTCTGCTCGACTACTCCAAGAATCGTGTTGACCATACTACGCTCAAGTTACTATTCGAGCTGGCCCGGGCGCGTCACGTAGAGTCCCAGCGTGATGCTATGTTCAGCGGTGAAAAAGTCAACTTTACCGAACATCGTGCCGTGTTGCACACTGCCCTGCGCGCGCCGCGCGGCAGCACGCTTGCCGTTGATGGGCAAAATATCGACGGCGACGTGCATGCCGTCCTCGACCGTATGCACAGCTTCGTCGAACGCGTGCGCGACGGCCGCTGGCTGGGGCGCAGCGGCAAGCCCATCACCGACATTGTCAACATCGGCATCGGCGGTTCCCACCTCGGTCCGCAAATGGCTTGTACCGCGCTGAGTCATTTTGCTCATGCGCGTCTGAACATGCATTTCGTCTCTAATGTGGATGGGCACGACTTATATGAGGTACTGCAAAAAGTCGATGCAGCCACGACGCTGTTCATCGTCGCCTCCAAGACCTTTACCACTCAGGAAACCATGATGAATGCGCAATCGGCGCGCAACTGGTTCCTGCAGCGTGCTGGCGCCGCAGATCTGGCGCGCCATTTTGTGGCGGTATCGACCAATACCGAGGCCGTGCGTGCATTCGGTATTGATCCCGACAACATGTTCCCGTTCTGGGATTGGGTCGGCGGACGCTACTCGATGTGGTCGGCCATCGGCCTGTCGATTGCGCTGGCCATCGGCTTTACGCATTTCAGCCAATTGCTGGCTGGCGCGCATGCCATGGATGAACATTTCCGTACCGCGCCACTGGAACGTAACATGCCAGTGATCCAGGCGCTCATCGGTATCTGGAACCGTAACTGCTTCAACAGTGAATCCTTATCCATTGCGCCGTATCATCACGGCCTGCGCCATTTTCCGGCCTACCTGCAACAATTGGAAATGGAAAGCAACGGCAAGCGCATCACACAGGACGGCAGTGCGGTGGACGTTGCCACCTGCCCCTTCATTTGGGGCGATGTGGGTACCAATGGTCAGCATGCCTTTTTCCAGTTATTGCATCAAGGCACTGACATCACGCCGATTGACTTCATTGCCGTGCTCAAGCCTAGCCACGATCTGAGCGGCCATCATACTGTGTTGCTGGCCAATTGTTTTGCCCAATCGGAAGCTTTCATGCGTGGCAAGCAAGCTGAGGAAGTACGCGAAGATCTACTTTCACAGGGCGTGAGCGAAGACGAAATCAATTTTCTGTTGCCGCACAAGACCTTCAACGGCAACCGCCCCAGCAACACCCTGCTGCTCGATGCGCTCACACCTGCCTCATTGGGTGCGCTCATTGCACTCTATGAACACAAGACCTTCGTGCAAGGTACGATCTGGGGCATCAACAGCTTCGATCAATGGGGCGTGGAACTAGGCAAAGTATTGGCCAAGACAATTCAATCGGAGCTGAGCGGCAACGCCGTTCCCGAGCGTCATGACAACTCCACCAATGCCTTGATTGCACTGGCAAAACAGGCATTGTCCTGATATCAACAACGATTTCATTACCTCAACAAGTAAAGAGCGAGACAAATCTGCTATGGCTATTTCTGACTTTGATCTGGTTTTATTCGGCGGCACCGGCGACCTGGCAATGCGCAAGCTGCTGCCGGCACTCTATTCGCGCGACCGCGCCCGTGATCTGGTGCCGACAGCGCGCATCATTTGCATTGGCCGCGACAACAAGAGCAATGAAGAATTTCTGCAAGTGGTGGAGCAAAATTCCAAGCCGCACATTAATAGCGCCACACTTGATGTCGGCGTCTGGCAGCGGTTTTGCCGACGCATTGAATATGTCTCGCTCGATGCCAAGGACCCGGCTTCTTACCAGAATCTGGCCGCTGCCCTGCGCGACGATCCTGCGATTTCACGCGTGTATTACCTGGCTACGCCGCCGACCTTGTTTTCCATGATCTGTGACAATTTGTCGCAAGCCGGGCTGGCAACATCCAATGCCCGCGTGGTGCTGGAAAAACCGCTGGGCCACGATCTAGCCAGCGCCAAAGACATCAATGCGCAGGTCGGCCGTTATTTCAGTGAATCACAGATCTTCCGCATCGATCACTATCTCGGCAAGGAAGCGGTACAGAATTTGCTGGCACTGCGTTTCGGCAATGTCTTGTTCGAGCCGCTATGGCGCCGGGAGTGGATATCCGATGTACAGATTACCATCGCCGAAGAACTGGGCGTGGGTGGCCGCTTCGGCTATTACGATACCTCCGGCGCATTGCGCGACATGCTGCAAAATCACTTGTTGCAATTGCTGTGTATCGTTGCCATGGAGCCGCCGGTATCGAATTCGGCAGACTCCGTGCGTGATGAAAAGCTGAAGGTACTGCGTTCGCTCAAACGTTTTACCCCAAGCACATTGGCCATGAATGTGGTGCGCGGACAATACCGTGCCGGTCATGTCAATGGTGTGGCCGTGCCCGGCTACCGCAAGGAAGCCGATGCCAATCCGGAGTCTCGCACCGAGACCTTCGTTGCCGTCAAGGCCGAGATCGATACCTGGCGTTGGGCTGGCGTACCGTTTTATTTGCGTACCGGCAAACGCATGGCCGACCAGTTGGCTGAAATCGTGGTGCGCTTCAAGAGCGTGCCGCATTCGATCTTTGCGCAAAACAGCAGCGATACTCCTAATTGTCTGGTCATCCGTCTGCAGCCTGACGAAGGCCTGCACATGAACCTGATGGCCAAGACCCCGGGCGACGGCATGCGTCTGAAGCCGGTCGAACTGGAACTGGATTTCCGTGAAAAATTCAAAACACCACGCATGGACGCCTACGAGCGCCTGCTGCTCGATGTCTTGCGTGGTCAACTGACATTATTCATGCGCAGCGACGAACTGGAAGCCGCGTGGGAATGGGTTGAGCCGATTCTCAACCATTGGGAGCAAGAAGAAAACGATCCGATTCCCTACAGTGCTGGCACCTGGGGTCCGGCAGCTGCCAGTGCACTGATTGGCCGCGACGGTCTGCAATGGCGCGAAGAAGCGCTGCCGGAACTATAAACCCATGCTACTGGACTCCATCCGCACGCACATCAACTCGCTCTCCAAGTCGGAGAAGAAAGTTGCCGCTGCCATTCTGGCCAATCCTCAGTTAGCACTGGCAGAAAACCTGACGGCGCTGGCCAAGAATGCGGAAGTCTCGGAGCCGACTGTTATTCGTTTTTGCCGCGCCATCGGTTATGAAGGCTGGCATGACTTCAAGCTGAAACTGGCGCAAAGTCTGGCGCTGGCACTGCCAGGCGCGAATGAATCACTTGGCCAGGACGATCTCGCGGTCGACCTGGTCAACAAGATTTGCAGCCGTTCCATCAATACGCTGCTGGACTTGCGCAATCATCTCAACCCGGACGCCATTCAACTGGCCCTGGATGTGCTGGCGCGTGCCAACAAGATCGAGTTCTATGGCCAGGGCACCTCGGGTATCGTCGCCGCTGACGCGCAGCACAAGTTCTTCCGTTCCGGCGTGCCGACGGTGGCTTATTCGGACCCGCACATCCACAGTATCGCAGCAGCCCTGCTCAAACCGGGCGATGCCGTCGTTGCCATCTCGCAACGCGGCGGCAATGCGGCGTTGTTGCGCAGTATCCAGCTGGCGCGCCGCGGCGGCGCCGATATCATCGTGCTGGGCCCGAGTGGCACGCCATTGGCCGAACTGGCAACGGTGCTGGTGCCGATTGATCTGAGTTTCAACATTGATCCCTACACCCCTATCTCTGCGCGCCTGGCGCATCTGGTGGTGATCGATATTCTGGCGGTTGGCCTGGCCTTGCGGCGCGGACCGGAATTTCGCAAGAAAATGCAGAACGCGCAGAAATCTTTGCAAAAATTCGATATGCAATTCGATTCGTTTTTCCGTTAATCTTTCGATATTTCCCCATGACAGCAGCTTCCTTCCGCGACCCGGCCTTCCTGCGCGAACGCCTGCAGCGCGACATCGATTTTTTCCATGCACACGCCTTCGATCCGAACGGCGGCTTTTTCCACTATCTCAATGATGATGGCAGCATCTACGATGCCAACAGTCGTCATCTGGTCAATAGCACGCGCATGGTGTTCTGCCACGCGCTGGCCTATCGCTTCAACGGCAAAGAAGAGCATCGTGAAGCGGCGCGTCATGGCCTGCGTTTTCTGGAGCAACAACACTGGCAGCCGGAATATGGCGGCTATGCCTGGGTGCTCACTGACGGCATTGCCAGCGATCGTACTCAGCATTGTTATGGACTGGCCTTCGTGCTGCTGGCCTATGCCCATGCCTACGCAATCGGTATCGAAGAAGCGCGTGCGCACATCGATACCACCTTCGCCCATATGGAAAAACTGTTTTGGTCCGAACAGCACGGCTTGTATGCCGATGAAGCCACGCCGGACGGAGAAGTGTCGCCGTATCGCGGCCAGAACGCCAACATGCACAGCTGCGAAGCCTTGCTGGCGGCTTATGAAGCTACCCGCGAGCCGCGCTACCTGCATCGTGCCGAACGACTGGCGCGCAACATCACGGTGCGCCAGGCGGCGCTGGCCAATGGCTGGATCTGGGAGCACTATCACGCCGACTGGCGTATCGACTGGGACTACAATCGCCACGACAGCAGCAATATGTTCCGTCCCTGGGGTTTTCAGCCTGGTCACATGACCGAATGGGCCAAGCTGCTGCTGCTACTCGAACGCCATGCCGAGCACTTGCAAGCAGATAGCGACTGGCTGCTGCCACGCGCCCAGGCATTGTTCGATGCAACCATTCCGGTAGCCTGGGACGAGCAGCATGGTGGCTTGTTCTACGGCATCGCCCCCGACCATAGTGTGTGCGACGGCGACAAGTATTTCTGGGTACAAGCCGAATCGCTGGCTACTGCGGCACTGCTGGCGCAGCGTACCGGTACGGCACTCTACTGGGAAGTCTACGAGCACTTGTGGGCCTATAGCATGGCGCATCTGATTGACGTTGAACGCGGCGGCTGGTATCGCATCCTGCAACGCGACAACACCCGCTACGGCCCCGAGAAGCCACCGCACGGCAAGACCGATTTTTATCATCCACTGGGCGCGTATCTGGAGTCGCTCCATGCCGTCGGCGCGCCAATACCGAAAAGACGATAAAACCCGCGAATTTACGTAAAATGCAATTTGGCCCCCAGAAGACGAGATAACCCGCCATGAACCAGTTAGAACAACTCAAGCAGTACACCACCATCGTTGCCGATACCGGTGACTTCCAGGCGATGAAGGCGTTCGCACCGCAAGATGCGACCACCAATCCTTCGCTGATCCTCAAGGCCGTGCAAAAGGATGAATACAAACATCTGCTGGAACAGATTGTGCGCGCCAATCCACAAGCCGCCATCGCCGACATCATCGACCAGTTGCTGGTGAGCTTCGGTCTTGAAATCCTCAAGCTGGTGCCCGGGCGCGTCTCCACCGAAACCGATGCGCGTTTGTCGTTCGACACCGCTGGCACGATTACCAAAGGCCGTAAGCTGATCGCACTGTATGAAGCCGCTGGCATTGCGCGCGAACGCATTCTGATCAAGATCGCCTCGACCTGGGAAGGTATCCGTGCCGCGCAGGTATTGGAACAGGAAGGCATACGCTGCAACATGACCTTGCTATTCTCACTGCCACAAGCGGTGGCCTGCGCCGAAGCCAAGGTCCGCCTGATTTCACCGTTCGTCGGCCGCATCTACGACTGGTACAAGAAATCCACTGGTCTGGAATACAGCGGCGCCGACGATCCGGGCGTACAATCGGTGCGCAGCATTTATGACTATTACCGCTACTTCGACTATCCGACCGAAGTCATGGGTGCGAGCTTTCGCAATACCTCGCAAATCGTTGAGTTGGCCGGCTGCGACCTGTTGACCATCAGCCCTGACCTGCTCAAGCAACTGGCCGACAGCGATGCGCCGGTGACACGCAAGCTGAGTCAGGACAAACAAGGCAAGGGCGACATCCAGCGTCTGGTTTTCAATGAGCAAGACTTCCGTCTGCATCTGAACAATGATGCCATGGCGACCGAGAAACTGGCCGAGGGGATTCGTCTGTTCTGCGCCGACACGGTCAAGCTGGAACAGATCGTACAGAGTTACAAGGTTTGATGTCGCCTGGAACACATCTCATGGTTGTCGATGAGATGTGTTCTACGCTACCTGAATAAGGTGCTGCGCGATGCATACCAACAACTGATCAACATCCTCACATTGCTCAGCGCCACTGACCTGCGGTGCGGAGGCAATGCTGAAGACGCGTTTGCCCAGTTGCAAACCCAAGGCCATTTCGGAGAGCGTGCCCAGTCCCCCGCCCACGGCCACCAGACACAATGAGGCATGGGCGATCAAGGCATTGCGTGTGATGCCCATGCCAGTCGGCAAAGCGACGCTGAGGAAAGCATTTGCAGCCGTTGCATGGTCCTCCGGCAGCAAGCCGATGACGATACCGCCCGCTTCCCTGCCGCCCTGAGCCGCTGCCGCCATCACCCCGCCCTTGCCACCGCAGAGCAAGGCCATGCCATTCTTGGCCAATGCATATCCCACCATTCTGGCGGCATCCAGTTGTGCTTGCGTTGCCTCGCGCGGCCCGATTATGCCAACCGGCATGGCATGCCGCTGCATCCCGTTCTGCCGTACCGCTAAACGCTCCAGCGCCAAGCGCGTGAGGTCGGACCATCTATTGCTAACGTCGGCGTACAAGGCATTCTCCTAAAGCAAGTACACAGCTGCACAAGGCCGTGAGCAACAACGACAGTGTGGCAGCCTGCTGGAAGTCGGTCTGTCCATCGGACAGCTTCATATAGATCAACAAAGGCAATATATTGACTTGTGTGCCGACCAGCGCCAGCGCCGTACCATAGGTACCCAGCGCAATGGCGGTGACCAGGCACCAAGCCGCAGCGATCGATGGCCACAATTCGCGCAGGGCAATATCGATGACGGCACGTTGCGGCGATGCGCCGAGAGTGAGTGCGGCTTCGAGCGGACGCCGATCCAGATTAACGATGGCCGGATACAGCATCAACGCCACCCGCGGGATCAGGTAATAAGCGTAAGCCAGCACCAGTCCCGTGGTGCTGTAGATCAAGGTACCGAGCGCGACCGGATCGGCCCCTATGCCTGCCAACATCAGCGTCACGAAACCGGAGCGGCCATAGGCAAGAATGAAGCCGTAGGCAATCACCAGACCAGAAAAGGCCAGCGGCACTCCAAGCAGCACCAGCATCCAACGGCGCCGTTGCGGCGACTGCTGCGCCAGCAAAGCCGCCAGTGGCAAACCCACCAGCACGGCCACGCTGCCCGCTGTGACAGCCAGCAACAACGAATTTCCCAAGGCTTGCACAACCAAACGATCATGCGCCAACGCCAGCACAGCGGCCAAGCCGCCGACGCTGCTCTCGGCCAGCAACGCCAGCAACGGCAAGAAGAAAAACAAGGCCAGCAGCAAGGCCGCCGGCAGCGCGCCAAAGCGACGGATCAAGCCGCCATGAATCGAACGAAGATGCATAAGCTACCTTATTTAAGCAAAACGGCCTGCGCCCACAAGCGATCCACTTCCGCCTTCTGCGCCGCCGCTTTCACCACATCGAGCGGATGTACCTGAGGCGCATCGGGCATCTTGGCGCGCATGTCGGCCGACATGGCCAGTCCAGAGACCGCAGGACGCACATAGCCTTGCGCGAACAAGGTCTGACCGACATTGCTCATGACGAAGTTGAGCCATAGCTTGGCTGCGTTCGGATTAGGCCCGTTCTTCACCAGGCTCATCGCATACGGCGCCGACACACTGGCTTCCTTGGGAATCACCACTTCGACGGCATCGTTCATGCCATCGGTATACTTGGCTTTAAGGCCGTCATTTTCATAGCCGATCAGAATCGGGATCTCGCCCTTGATGAACTTGGCATACGGCGTGGTGCCTTCGATACGCATGACATTGCCGGCTTGATGCAGCCTGCCGAAGAATTCGGTGCCAGCTTGCGGATGATCGACATTGCCGCCAAAAGCATAGGCGGCGGCAAAGACGACGACCTGTCCTTGCCCGGTCGAACGTGGATCCAGGTAGACGATCGCATTGCGATATTCCGGCTTGAGCAGATCGGCCCAGCCCTGCGGCACTGTCTTGACCAGCTTTTTGTTGACCAGGAAGGCGACATTAAGGGAATGCACGGTAAACCAGCGGTCCTCCCGCTCATGAAACACCGCAGGCAGCTTGTCAGCATTGTATGGTTTGAATGGCGAGACGACATCCTTGCTCACGGCATCTAGCCCCGAGGCGGCAAAATAGTAGGCCGTATCGGCTTGCGGCCGCCGCCTTGCCTTGTCCAGCGCTACCACCGTGGCGGCAGAACCGATGTCGTTGTAGATCAATTCGACTTTGGGGTAGCGGCTCTTGAATGCGGCAAACAACGCCTTCCAGTTGGCCCATTCCGGGCCAGTGTCAAATGAAACCACCAGGCCTTCATCGGCGGCCTTGGCATACAGCGCATCTTCTCCTGGATAGAGCGCTTCTGCAGCAGCAGGGCTAGCCTGTAGCGAGATCGCTGCCGCCATGGCCGCCAATGCACCGATGCGCGCCAAGCGCTGGAGGACGCGGAAAGAGCCGCGCGGCTTCTCAAATGTCAACATGGTAATGCTCCAATCAAGATAAAAATGAACTGACACATGCTCACAACATCGGCAGTACACGCACATGCTCCACCGCTATAGCGATGCTGTGCATAGCCGGCTTGCTGCCTTCGCAGAGCAAGGGTTGTGATGCAGCATGCGGCAGAAAATCGTAGCGACAAGTCGCCCCCAGGTAACGCACCTCCCCTGGCACGCCACGCAACAGATTGGGTGCACCCGGCGCTGGATCGGGACGGAGGTGTTCCGGGCGCACCATGACCTCGACCTGATCGCCCGGACGAAAACTGCCGGTATCGGCATAGAGAACGGCAAAGGACACATCGACCATCCCGGTTGCCGTGACACGTCCCGGCAGGATGCTGGAATGTCCGACCAGGCGCGCCACGGTCGACGACACCGGCTGTTCATATAAGCGCTGCGGCGTATCCACCTGCAACAGGCTGCCGTTATCAACCACCGCTACTCTGTCGGCGATACTCAAGGCCTCATCCTGATCATGGGTAACCAGCAAGGTGGTGGCATGGCAAGCGCGTTGCAGGCGCCGAATCTGGTCGCGCAATTGCTGGCGTATTGCCACATCAAGCGCGGCCAATGGTTCGTCGAGCAACAGAATCTGCGGCGCACACACCAGCGCACGAGCCAACGCTACCCGTTGTTGCTGACCGCCCGACAAGGAGCTCGGCCGCCGCTGGGCGAACTCAGCCAACTCGACCCGCTCCAGCATCTCGAACGCCTGCGCACGGCGGCGTACTGTATCCACTCCCTGCATACGCAGGCCATAAGCCACATTGTCGAGCACGCTCAGATGCGGAAATAATGCATATTGCTGAAACACCATGCCGACCTTGCGCTGCCAGATCGGCACATTGAGCACATCCTTGCCATTGATGCAGATGCGCCCGCCGTAGCCATTCAGAAGCCCTGCGGTGAGCCGCAGGATGGTCGACTTGCCAGAGCCGCTGCGCCCTATCACCGCCAACAACTCGCCTGGCGCGACAGACAAAGAAAAGGCACTCAGACCACCTTGTGCGCCCTGATAGCTAAAACTCAGGTTTTCAAATGCGAGACTCATGTTGATACCTATTTCAATGGTTTAACCGTGCTGACTGAAATCAGCGTCACCATGATCGCCAGTGTCAGCAGCACCACAGTGGCCGCACAAGCCATGCCGGTAGCGCCGTAGAACGCCTGCAGCAGCACGATGGGATAATTGCGATAACGAAATCCGGCGATCAGATTGGAGACTTGGAATTCGCCGATCGACAATGCCGACACCATGACCAGTCCTGAAAACAGGCTCTGCCGGAGATTGGGTACCACAATGGTGAAAAATTGCCGGATCGGTGTGGCTCCCAGCGTGGCAGCGCATTCCTCCAGACGCGCCAGATCCAGATGACGCAGATCGCTCAGCAAGGTCTGCAACAGATACGGCAAGGTCAGTACCGTGTGCGCAGCAATCAACAAAGGCAGCGAACCTAGCCAGGGCAGCGTGTCACTGCTAAACACCATGATGTAGCCAAAACCCAGGGTCAACGCCGGCACCGCCACCGGCAGCAGCGCGATGCTGCGGCCCAGCATGCTGCGCCCGCTCAGCGCCCTATGATGCAGCACATAGGCAAGCGGCAGACCAACACAGGCATTGATGGCGCAGCAGGCCAAAGCCACCACCAGACTCACGCCGAAGGCGTTGCGAAAATCCGTGCTGGTGGCCAACTCACCAAACCAACGCACGGTGATCCCGGTGGGCAACAAGGTGTTGGTCCAAACCTCGCCCACGGCGCCGATCAGCAATAGCGTGACAGGCAAGCAGAGATAAATCACAAACAAGGTCAGGACAAGATAGGCCAAGCAGCGCCAAAGAGAAAAAGTCTTAACGCGCACAGGCCGGGGCTGCTGATGGTGCCCCGTCACCGGCGCGGCGAGAGTATGCATGCGGACATTCATTGTAAAGAGCCGTGAAATGGATATGTCACATTATTTCAATACAATATGACTCCATCATTGCAAGCACCTGCATAAGCCGCACAGCCCTGTGCGCATTTGGAACAACCGGATCCAGTGAATAAATGAAACATTTGTACCCCAGCATGACGGAACTGCGTGCTTTTTCCAGTTCTGCCAGGCAACTCAGCTTTTCGCGTGCGGCCAAAGAACTCAATCTCACGCCCAGCGCAGTGAGCCGACAGATCGCCAAGCTTGAGGCCAGTTTGGGTGTGACACTGTTCGTCCACGACGGCCGCCAGCTGACGCTGACACCATCCGGCCAACTATATCTGCAACGCATTGCCGGGCCGCTCAGCGAAATCGGCGCAGCCGCGCTGGAATTATTGGCGTCCAGGGCGGCAAGCGATTTGCTGACGATTGCCAGCGTGCCCACCTTCACTACGAAGTATCTGATTCCGCGTCTGCCTGACTTCCTCGCCGCCACGCCTGGCGTGACGATCAGCTTCAGTCAACACCTCGCGCACGGCGACCCGTTCCCATTGAATCTGGACGCCGCAATACGTTATGGCAATGGCAAGTGGGAAGGTGTGGTCAGCGACTACATCGATGGGCGCCTATTCACCATGGTGTGTTCGCCGGATTTGCGTGCGCGCCATCGGCTGCAGCGACCGCAGGATGTGGCTGGATTGCCGCGTCTGCTGCATAGCCAGGCGGAAGATGTCTGGCACCAATGGGCCCAACAATATGCCGTGCCAGACATGTTGGTACGGGCAGGTTCCCGCTTCGAACAATACGCGGTCTTGATTCAGGCTGCGCAGGCAGGGCTAGGACTGGCCTTGATTCCAGCCTTTCTGGTGCGTGACAATCTGCGCGCCGGGACCTTGGTCGAGCCCTTGGCAACGCCGATAGAAGTCGACCATGGGCACTATCTTTGTTATTTACCGGAACGCATCGAAACGCGGCCGCAACTCAAACGTTTTCGCGATTGGTTACTGGCTCAAGCGACGCTCAGTTGATTTTTCAGGTCGATTTTCATCAACTCCCGAGCAACTCCTATCTCCAATCAAGGCATGCCGCTGTGTGCATGCTCCGCGACAGTCCACGCTCCGCATCCGGTATTACAGCTTCTCGGTCTCACCTGATTTAGGCTGCCACTTCATCAGCCGCTTTTCAATCAAACCGACGGCGCTATCGAGTACCAACGCAAATGCCGTCAGCACCACGATGCCGGCAAACACGGTGTTGACATCAAAACTACCTTCGGCCTGCAGAATCAGGTAACCGATGCCACGCGCCGAACCAAGGTACTCACCCACGACCGCGCCAACGAAGGCCAGACCGATCGACGTGTGCAAGCTGGAAAACACCCAGGAAGTCGCCGACGGTAAATACACAGTACGCAACAACTGGCGCGCATTAGCACCCAGCATGCGCGCGTTGGCCAACACGACCGGGCTGACTTCCTTGACACCCTGGTAGACATTGAAAAACACCACGAAAAATACCAGCGTCACCGCCAGCGCCACCTTGGACCAGATCCCCAGGCCGAACCACATGCCAAAGATGGGGGCCAGAATCACGCGCGGCATCGCATTGGCCGCCTTGACGTAAGGATCGAGGATGGCCGAGGCCAGCGGCGACAGCGCCAGCCACAGGCCAATACCCAAGCCAAACGCAGTACCGATGACAAAGGCCACAACCGTTTCGGTCAACGTGATCAACAGATGCGAATAGATTTCTGCCGGGAAATTGAGTGTGAAGAAAGTGGTGTCACCGAAACCGACCTCGAGTGAACCGCTGCCCACGGTAAACCATTGCCAGATACGCACGGCAACTTTGAGCGGTTCGCCGAAGAAGAAGGCGGTTTGTTCATTGCGTGTGGCGACATGCCAGACCAACAGCACCAGTACCAGCAGTAACAATTGCCAGAAACGCAGATTTTTATGACTAGGTTTGATGAATTTCCACATGATGTTTGATCGCTGATTTTGGTTATGCCGCTGTCTTTTGTTGTTGATAACCCTTGAGCACTTCATCGCGCAACACCGCCCAGATTTGCTGGTGCAGTTCGACGAAACGCGGATGCGTGCGAATTTCAGCGACATCACGCGGACGCGGCAGATCGATGATGAACTCGCCGATCGGATGCGTAGCCGGACCGGCCGACAAGACCACCACGCGATCGGACATGGCAATGGCTTCATCGAGGTCATGGGTAATAAAGAGCACGGCTTTTTTCTTGGCGTTCCACAGCTCCAGTACTTCGTTTTCCATCAGTTGACGCGTCTGGATGTCGAGCGCGGAAAACGGTTCATCCATGAGAATGATATCGGGGTCCATCACCAAGGTCTGCGCCAGCGCTACCCGCTTGCGCATGCCGCCTGACAACTGGTGCGGATAGCGATCGCCGAAGCCCTTGAGGCCGACCCGTGCCAGCCATTGCTGACCCAATTCCTCGGCCTGTTTCGCATCAACGCCACGGTATTGCAAGCCGGCGATGACGTTTTGCAAGGCGCTACGCCAGGGCATCAACGCTTCGGCCTGGAACATGTAACCGGCGCGCTGATTGATGCCCTTGAGCTCGCTGCCGAACACCTTGACGCTGCCGGTCGATGGTTGCAACAGACCGGCGCCGACATTGAGCAGCGTCGACTTGCCGCAACCGGTCGGACCAACCACCGAAACGAACTCACCGGGCGCGATAGCCAGTGTGGTATTGGCCACGGCGGTGTAACGTTGGGAGCGGTCATCCTTGGAAACAAAGGTACAGCTAATGTCGTCGAGAAAAAGTGCTGGCGTCATAGGAGTAGAAACGGAACAAGAAAACCTGGATCGGTGTCGGTCGGTATCAGCGGCATACCGCAGCAGCCAGGTTCAAGAAAAAATGCGGGCAACTGCCCGCACCACAATGCATCATAAAATGCTTACTTGAACTTCAGATCCGCCTTTTTGGCGAACTCGTTGGTGTAGGTCTTGGATAGGTCGATCTTCTTGTTGGCCATGTCGGTATCGAACGCCTGCAAGGTCTTCAATGCTATTGCCGGACCTGCATCAGGCATGATGCCGTCAGGCGACATGGCTTCGCGTACTTTCAGGAAGGCGGCAATGTACAAGGCACGGTCACCCAACAGATAACTTTCCGGCACGGCCTTGATGATGTCCGAAGGACCGGCTTTCTGAATGAATCTCAAGGCCCGCACCATGGCATTGGCCAGCGCCTGCGTGGTGTTGGGATATTTCTTGACGAAGGCTTCCGAGGCGTACAAGGTGGCTGCCGGCATCGGACCGCCGAACACGGTGTTGGTGTCCTTCAAGGTACGGGTGTCGGCAATCACCTTGATTTCATTTTTTTGTTCCAGCATGGCGATGACCGGATCCAGATTGGCAATCGCATCAATCTGGCCAGAGCGAATTGCCGACAATGCGCCCGAAGCTGCGCCCACGCCGATGAATGACACATCCGTGGGCTTCAGGCCGGCCTTGGCCAATACAAAACTGGCCATGATACTGGTCGATGAACCGGGAGCGGTCACACCAATTTTTTTGCCCTTAAGGTCGGCGATGCTCTTGTAGTTGGGCATGGTCTTGTTATTGACCGCCAGTACGATTTGCGGCGCCCGACCTTGCAAGACGAAGGCCACAATCGGCTGGTTCTTGGTTTGCATCAGAATGGTGTGTTCATAAGCGCCCGAGACCACATCGGCGCTACCACCTACGAGTGCCTGCAACGCCTTGGCGCCACCGGCAAAGTCGGAAATTTCGACCTGCAGGCCTTCATCCTTGAAGTAACCCAGTTGTTCTGCCACCGTCAGCGGCAGGTAGTAAAAGAGGTTCTTGCCGCCCACAGCGATGGACACTTTTGGCTTTTCCAGCGTTTGTGCGAACAGATCGCTGTGAAAACTGAAATAGCCGGCCAGAAACAGCGCCAAAGCAATCGCAAATTGTTTCAGATTCAATTTCATGTCATCTCCTTATGAGCTTTTTTCAATGCGGCCTTAAATAACCTTGTCTTGCCGCATCTGTGTAATTTGTGCGTCATCATACCCCAGCGAACGCAAGATTTCAGCGTTGTGCTGCCCCAGTGCGGGGCCGATCCATTTGGTGGTGCCGGGCGTCTCCGACAATTTCGGCGAGATCGCCGGCAAAGTCAGCGGTGTACCATCGGCAAAGGCATGTTGTTCAAACATGTTGCGCGCCAAAAATTGTGGGTCACTCATCATGTCGCGCACCGAATAAATCTTGCCGACCGGGACATCGGCAGCTTGCAAAATCGCCAGCGCCGCCTCGATGGTCTGAGTGTCGCACCAGGCCTGAATGGCCTGATCAATCTCTTGTGTGCGCGGCACGCGACCGTCATTGCGCATCAGTTGTGGATCGTCTGCCAAGTCGTTACGATCGATTGCCACCATCAAGCGTTTGAAAATGGCATCGCCGTTACCTGCAATGACGATATTTTTGCCGTCGCCGGTGGTGTAGGTATTCGATGGCACGATGCCGGGCAAGGCGCCGCCGGTGCGTTCGCGTACCACACCGGCCTGATCGAATTCAGGCACCAGCGATTCCATCATGTTGAACACTGATTCATACAGGGCAACGTCGACCATCTGCCCCTGACCTGCCACACAGGCGTCGCCGTCCTTGCCATTCCAACGACCGCCGGTGACATCACGATGGCGCAATGCCATCATGGCGCCAATCACGCCATGCAGTGCCGCAACCGAATCGCCGATGGAAATGCCGACACGTACCGGTGGGCGATCGGGATAGCCAGAGACATAGCGAATGCCGCCCATGGATTCACCGATTGCGCCAAACCCCGGCAAATCGCGCAGTGGTCCGGTCTGACCATAGCCAGACAGACGCACCATGATGGCGGCGGGATTACGTTGTTTGAGATCGTTGTAGCCAAGATTCCATTTTTCCAGCACGCCAGGACGATAGTTTTCGATGATGATGTCGGCATCCAGCGCCAGTCGCAGCGCGATCTCTTGCGCGCGTGGATTCTTCATGTTCAGGGTCAGGCTTTTTTTATTGCGCGCCTGCACTGACCACCACAGCGAAGTGCCATCCTTGAGCACGCGCCATTGACGCAACGGGTCACCGGTTTCCGGCGCTTCTACCTTGATGACGTCGGCACCGAATTCCGCCAGCATGCGCGCACAGAACGGGCCTGCAATAAGGGGGCCGAGTTCGAGGACTTTGATTCCGGCCAAAGGACCGGCAGATGATTTTTTTTCCATCATTGCGTACGCCAGACAAGAGGGCTGTTGCTCGTCTCGTATCAGGCGTCTGTTCTCCTGTTATTTTTTATCCGCCTGGCGACGGCTTGCCGTGAACTATTTTAGGTCGTACGACGGTCCAGCATGGCGCGCGCGATCGTGCCTGCATCCACATATTCCAATTCCCCGCCGACCGGCACGCCGCGCGCCAGGCGACTCACTTTCAGACCACGTGCTTTGAGGGTTTCACTAATGTAATGGGCCGTCGCTTCCCCTTCGTTGGTGAAGTTGGTGGCCAGCACGATTTCAGCAACCACACCATCGGTTGCGCGCGTAATCAATTTATCCAGATGAATATCTTTAGGACCGATGCCGTCGAGCGGCGACAGCCGTCCCATCAGGACGAAATACAAACCCTTGAATGTGAGGGTCTGTTCGATCATTAACTGGTCGCTGGGCGTTTCTACCACGCATAGCATGGTGGTATCGCGCTCACCATCCTGGCAAGTGTCACAGATGACTTGCTCGGTAAAGGTATTGCACAACGCACAGTGACGGATGGTTTCGGCCGCCCGCGCCAGTGCGTGACTTAATTGCAGTGCGCCATCGCGGTCATGCTGCAATAAATGGTAAGCCATGCGCTGGGCCGACTTGGGGCCGACACCAGGAAGTGTGCGCAGTGATTCGGTGAGCAAGGTGAGACTGGATGGGGTTTTCAATTTCGCTCTGCGTTATGCCGGAATACCGATAAGACTTCAGCCGTCATGGACGGCACGAATTCAATGATTTCATAGTGGGCCACGCCGCCGATGTAGAAGGGATCGGTCTCGACGATCGCTTCGACTTCGGTGCGGTCACTCGCGTCGGCGATGATGACACCACCGGTACGCGGTACTTTACGGCCCGACATCAGGAACACACCGTCGGCATATTGTTCGTCCAAGAATTGCTTATGCGCCGTCAGCAGAGCATCGATTTCACTTGCTGACTTGGTATAGGTAATCGAGATAACGAACATATTGCCTCCCTGTGGCAGTGTTGTTACATCTCCGACGCGTCGTGTGCGCCAGTGTCCAATATTAGAACGGCATCTTGAATCCTGGTGGCAACGGCATGCCTGCAGTCATGCCAGCCATTTTTTCTTGCGATGTCGCTTCCGCCTTGCGCACAGCGTCATTGAATGCCGCCGCGACCAGATCTTCGAGCATATCCTTGTCATCTGTCAGCAGCGATGGGTCAATGACCACACGCTTGACGTCATTCTTACAGGTCATTACTACTTTGACCAGTCCTGCGCCAGACTGCCCTTCCACTTCGATCAATGCAAGCTGTTCTTGCATTTTTTTCATATTGTCTTGCATTGCCTGGGCTTGTTTCATCAAGCCTGCCAGTTGGCCCTTCATCATGATTTCGCTCCTTGATAACTAAGTGGATTGGTTTTGTATGTTTATTCGCGTCGTGGAAAAATCACAACACACCGGAAATTCTTTTAGCTCAGAAATTACAGCGGTCGCACCGATCCTGGCACGATAGAAGCGCCAAACTCGCGCATCAAGACTTGCACGAACGGATCTTTCTGTACGGTCATCTCCGCCTCCTGTTGACGCTCGGCACGATCAGACTCTGCCTTGGCGTTAGCGGTATTGGCAACACTGCCGATTTCGGTTTCGATGCGCACATTGCAATTGAAACGCTCACTCAGAACGGCGGTCAGTTTTTCCACATTGCCAGCGGAACGCAAGGTTTCCACCGGGATACGCAGATGGAAACCAACGGTATTGCCGTTCATTTCACAGCGTACCAGCTCACTCTGTTGAGCCATCTGCTGCACCATGCCGCGCAAGGGTAAATCGGCGGCCAATTGCGGCCAGTTGCCGTTCCAGCCAAGTTCAGCCGCAATCTGTGCAGTCTGCGCCGCCATCGCTGGCGTGACTGTACTGCGTGCTGGCGGCGCCACCACGATGGTCTCTGGCGCTGCAACTAATTCGCGCTCGGTAGTCTGTTGTTCAGTTTTTTTTTGAGCCACTGCGGCCCCAAAATCTTCATCCCATGGCGGTGGCATATCGTCCGCAGGCGCTAGCACAGGGACCACCGTTGCTGCCAGCACAGGCGGCGGTATTGGTGCAGTCGCTGCAGCCGGCCGTGGGCTGCTTTTGCCGGAAGCCGCACGTGCGGCTTCCAGTGCGGCCGCACGTGCCGAAGCAACTGGACCGGCCGGTGCTGCTACGCCCGCAGAGGTATTGGTGGTTACACGCGACACTGGCGTACTGGCGATTGCCACTTGCGGTGCAGCGCTCAGGGAAGCCACTGCTGGGGTATTGCGTGTGACGACCGGCGTTGCCACAGAGTTGGAACGCGGTGCGATCGGTGCATTACTGGCCGCACTGGTGGCAACCGGACGAAATGCCAACATACGCAACAGCGTCATGCTAAAACCAGCATATTCATCCGGCGCCAGACCGAGTTCATTGCGGCCGTGCACGGCGATTTGATAAAACAACTGCGCTTCTTCAGGATTGAACTGCGCCGCCAGCCGCATGATGTCTTCGCGCTGCGAGACATCTTCTGCCAACGCAGCAGGTACTGTCTGCGCCAAAGCAATCTGGTGC
>Ga0209913_1000540_pt1 | contig 30795 bp, 28 predicted proteins | sample PersoiDNA2013203_FD_185805 | JGI IMG/M metagenome (GOLD analysis project Ga0209913, IMG submission 185805) | Permafrost soil microbial communities from the Arctic, to analyse light accelerated degradation of dissolved organic matter (DOM) -... | ecosystem: Environmental > Terrestrial > Soil >... | reverse complement strand
TCAGATTCCACTGATTTCCTCTAAATAATTGTCTTATCTTTCTAAGATGCCGAGTTCAGAAGAGCCTTTTACTTCTATATTTTTATCCATAATTTCATTAGCCAAAAGCTTTTCAAGGGTGTTTAAATCTGGCGAGTATGGCGGTTATATTCAGCAATTTCTGTTAGCTGGCCTTGTTCAGAAAAATATACAATCACTGATTTCTTCTGCATTAGCTGGGCCAATTGGCTTTCTTGCTGATTGAATGTTTTTGCAACCTCTGCTATCGACACGTTGTTGCGGCCAACTCGCCTTGCTGCATCTTTAAAACGATAGTTTTCAATTCTTGCCCAGCCAATGAGTATGATGCTTAAAATAATAACGATGACTGAATATAAACCTAGCTTGTCAATCACGCCCTCATAGCCATGCAGCTCGATAATTTGTCTGTGGAATATTTTTAGACCAATCCACCAAGTTATAAGCGTTATAAACGGCAGCCATAAGTAAATGTATAGCATCCAGAAAAATAATGTTACTGAACTCCAGCCGTATCGCTGAGCATGTGACTGTAATTCCGGCGCTTCTATGATTAATGGGTTATACATGGGCTGTCTTTTTTTGATGAATACCACGGTCTGGGCTAACCCAGGTGGCGCGTTTGTTGCGATCTTTGAGTAATGCTGCTGGCAGGCCAACAATCGTGGTTGCCGCTGAAAGCATCCAGAACAGCATTGGATACCAAATCATCCAGTAAAAATAACGACGGTTTTGGGGCTCGTAACGGCTATCTATAAATAAGCTTATTGCGAATTGCAATAGGCAGGTCATTGCCAGCAGCACGCCGTTCCATTCCGGGATAATGGTGTTGATATGAAGATATGGCGGTAATTCGATAAACTTGCCAATCGCCCATAACAGAAAAATGAGGCCTATGACATATGACCAAATAATACTAATCACTAACTCCGTATAAATAGGCCACATACGGCGTTTTTTTATATCAAGAAAAATACTCTTGAATTTCAGCAACACCTCTGCTCCGCCTTGCGCCCAACGCACGCGTTGCTTCCATAGTCCACGCAACGTTTCCGGCATGAGTATCCAGCACAGCGCATTCGGCTCATAGCGCACGTCGTAATAGTGCGTTTGCAATTTCCAACTGATGTCGATATCCTCAGTCACCATGTTGGTACTCCAGTAACCCACTCGGTGCAGTGCAGATTTACGGAACGCAGCGACCACGCCAGAAACGGTGAACACGCGGCCATATACACGCTGCGCACGTTTGATGAGTCCAATTACCGACGAAAACTCACCTACTTGTAGCTTACCAAGCATTGTGGAGCGATTGCGGATTCTGGGATTGCCAGTCACCGCGCCTACTCTAGGGCCTGAGATAAAGTGACGCATCATCCAGGTAATGCAATTGGGATCAAGCACCGCATCACCATCAATACATACCAGAAATTCACTGGATGATAAAATAGCACCAACGGTTAATGCCATTGCTTTACCTTGGTTGCTGGCTAACTGAACTGCTTTAACATTCGGATGTTTAGATGCAATGTCATCGATAATTGCAGCGGTGTTATCGCTGCTGCCATCATTAATCGCAATAATGTCGTAGTTTGGGTAGTTAAGCTTAAGTAACGCTCCAATGGTTTCATAAGCGTTATCGCCTTCATTAAAGCAGGGAACTAATACACTCACATGCGGATACTCCGGCAACAGTGGCGGAGACCCATATAAAGGCTCCTTCCGCTCTTTACTGAAGTAGTAATATAGCGCCCCTGCCATCCACAAATAGGCCATAAACAGTGGGTAATAGAACGTGAAGCCTAATACCAAATCGGGTAAATCTTGATACCACATATTAAATGCCATCCTTAAATTTCATGATCTGTTTTTTTTCCTTATTTACTTTTGGGTAAATAGGGAAAATTCCGCGACGAAATATAAGGACGAATCACTTCCATTTCAGGCTGATTTTGTAAGAAGTTATCTGGGTAGTAACCGATATGTATCGCACCAGCTTCACTCAAAATTTTCATTTCTTGTGTTAGCGTTTCTGTATTGACGGCACGTTTTAACTTCCAATCGGTTGCTTGCAGTTCGAAAACTGTTTTTTGTAAGCCATTTGGCGTCAGTTTTGCTTGCTCCACCAATGACTTCAGCCAGGCGTCAGGGTTTGCTACATTTTCCATAAAGGGCATGGCCATTACTGCGGTGTAATCATAGGCTGAGACAAAGTCACGGTAGTTTTGACCTAACCAACGCTCGCTTTCTACGTTCAATAATGCCGGGGCATATAAATTGCGAGCAGTTTTTAATTCAGGTTGGTAGCGTTTAAGTTCTTTGGCCAGATCCATCGTGAACGCAATGAGGTTCTGGCTTTTTAACACCATCAATTTGGAGGCTTGTGCCGGATCGTGATTTATTTCCGTAATCGTGGCACCTGCAAGATTGAAGTCATTGTGATAGACGCTTCGCGCAAACTCGCTGTCGTCCTCATACTCTGAAAACACCGCGTCATCATGAAACAGAATCCCGGAGAACTTGGTATAAGCACCTAAGTCGCTGTAGATCTCTTTAATAATTTGCCTTGCTTCAGGTGAAAATGGCGTTAAGCGTTTATAGGCATCTTTATCTGCCCAAGGCTGGGCCGAAATCACTTGTAGCGACTGCTGTTTCTGTTTGTCGTTTAACTCAAAGGCCAGTACCGGCATCCAGGCGTAGACTTTAACGCGAGCGCGAGTCATGAGCTGCCATGCCACGCGGCTAAATAGGTCAGCGCGCACTGGAACGTGGCGGTTGGGAAAATACACCGCTTCGGCAACACCGTCGCCGTTTGCATCTGAAAACGCCTGTAAATAAACGGTGGTAGGCGCTAGTGATTTCACCCGGTCTAATAGCAGGTCTAAATTTTTAGCCATTTGTTCTGGGTCGTCATCGTAGACATAATCTAAATCGATATGCATGACACGTTGCTTATCTACAATCGGTTCATGTCTTTCAATCTCAGCCAGCCTCATTTCAGTTGGATTGCTATCAATCAAGAAGCGGTCTACCTGTGCGAGATTGTTTGTGTTTGCCTGTTCGCTTTCGCTTAGATTCAGGGTGATGGGCATGCCGGTTTCACTAGCAACTTCAGCTGCAATCGCGTTGTATGAGCCGTACGGCCAAACCATCACTCTTGGCGACTTGCCGGTAATGCTTTGGATGAATGCATTATTTCTGATGAAATCTTGCTTGATGCGATTTCGGTAGCTTTCACGTGACTCATAGGTTTTGCTGACCGGGTCGTATTGCAAAGTCACGGCAGCCGGGATCTTGTTGCCTTGCGGGTTCGCTAGAATGCCGTGGTGCAAATCATAACTATGTGACGCAAATTCGACTAAACCGGATTCAGCTAGTTCTTTAATTTGCTGAGCCGACATAAAATGCTCACGCGGTACTTGTTCATCGCCGTACTGTACAGTTTTTCCGCTTTCAACTTCTAACCAGCTGCCAACCAATGCTGCAACAGCCGGATATTTGTATAGTTTAAGCAAAGGAAAAGCACGCGAATAAAAGCTTTCGTAACCATCATCAAAAGTGAGCATGACAGGTTTGCTTGGCAATGGTTTTTTGCCTGATTGGGCATCCAGTAAGTCGTTAATACTGATTGGATGATAGCCATGCGCCTGTATCCAGGCAAAATGACCTGCCAGATTTCTCGTTGAGATGGTGGTAGGTTCCTGCTCCAGATCGCCATCAACACTATCTTTTACGTCATGATAGCAAAACACTTCAAATGTTTGCGTCGCCGCAACAGTAGTCGTTGCGCAAGCGCTGGCATTTAGCAGCAACAATATTACAAATATTAATTTTTTGATCATTTTAAAATAGCACATTTAATTTGGTAAATAATTGGGTGGAGAGCTCGTTCGTGCCGTCATAAGCATGGCGGCCACGGCTTATGCCATAACTGATTTCAAAACGATCATTCCATTTAAGTTGTTGTTCATAACTAATCATCCAAGTACGGTTGGCGCCAAAGTTCTTCTGCCAGTATTCGCCAGTACCTACTTGAATACGATGGCTAAATGAACGGTCATAACGCCGCCATTGCGTCCATTCGTTATCAAGCACCACGCTAGTGTCTAAATCGCGCTCTGGATTAAAGTAGGTAACATCACTCCCGGTGTTACGTGAGGCATCTGCACGTAAATGAGTGGTTAATTTATAGTGAGGTTTGGTGATTAGTCTGCGATCAAACGCCAGGCTAAGTGTTCTACGCTTATTACCATCCATAATGTTCATATAGCTAATTCCGGCCGATGCGCGGGTTAAATCACTCCAGCGATAGGTGGCATTGGCGCTCATCAAATCACCATTAATGCCTGCTTTTAGTCCTCGTAGCGGCATTTGGCTAGTGTTGCTAGCTAATGAGGTGGCAAATAATAATCGGTCGTTAGCGCGATAGTCTGCGGTCACAGCGGTGGAGACCCCCATACTAGGCAAACTCGCCTGACTGACTTCTCCGGTCAGTCGCCAGTCTCTGTTTGTATACTCAAGCCCAATGCCAGGGTAGAACACATTGCCTGAGCCTTCAGGAAATATTGCATGGTTGTACTGGGTGCTCACAAAAGCACGATAGTTGTAATTAATCGGGCTTGAGTATAAAACGGCATTCAGGCCCTGCGCGCTGCTACCAAAAGTTGTGCCAGAAGATTTATTGCCAGAACTCTCGATGGTTAATTGACGTTGGTTGTGTAGCATCCAGCGTCGGTCAAGTGCTTGTACCGATGCATTTTCTGGATAGTCTTTTACCAGCGGCTTAATTTCGCTTTCAGCAACTTTCCAGTCCTGTAAATCAAGGTGAGTGTTAGCTAAATTAATTTTAGGTTGCAAAAAGTCTGGATAATCACGGTTAATTTCAGAAAACCGTTGTTCTGCACGCTCTGGCCAGCCGCGCCAACGCCATATTTCTCCCAAAGCCATCCTGACATCAGTATTCATGGGGCCAATATTGTTTAATGCCTGAAAGTGCTGCTCTGCCACTGCTAAGTTATCGCCATAAGCATGTGCATACAATGTTTTGCTATCCACCTCTAACTTGTAGCCCTCTTCCCTGATAGTGCTGTTTTTAGGCCGTTGTCTGTAAGTAGAAAAATTCTTCGATGTGCTGTTCATGAGTGCGGTGGCTGCATCAAGCTGATCTAAATCAACCAAGGTGTAAAACTTTGAGAGTTTAGTTTCTACATCCTCGGGGGCTTTAAGCAACGATGCGTCGTAGGCTTTAAGTGCTTCTTCAGGCCTGCGCAAGTATAGGTAAGCATCGCCGACGGCATTTAACACATAAGCTGGTGGATCAATTTTGGCGTTAAGCAATTGTTGATAATGCGCAATGACTTCTTGCATACGATAACGATCACGCAGTGCCAGCATACGGTCAAACATCAAGTTTTTATTGGAAGCAACGCTTAAATCAAGCCTGCTCCAATCGCAGCGGCATGCTTCATCTAGTTTGGCTAAAGCGATGTCGGTGTCCTGAAAGCGCTCTGCTGGCACTTGAGTACCGTAATGCCCCCATGCTATATGCTTGGCAGCGTCGTCGTTATTGATTTTGGTAAATTCTACTTTATCAACCGCTTGTGGGTATTGCGCTGCCAGTGCTGATGCTTGCGCAGTTGCGCCTGATTCACGGCTTGCTTTAATCAGGGCGCGGGCAGCCTCTAAATCCTGATTATTGATTTCTAACAAGCGTGTGTTGGCATCAATCACGATTACTGGCTGTTTAGATTGTTGACCAAGATAAGACAGTGCGCGTAAAACTTCGGCATTTTTGGGATGCTGTTGACGAATTTTCGTCAACTCTGACTCAGCATCTACAAATTTGCCAAAGTCGATGAGCGTAAGTACTTTTCCTAATGCTGGGTCAAGCTTAGTCGGTTCGCGAGCGATTAACTGCTCGTAATAAGTAATAGCCTTGTCAAACTGACTCGTGTTACGCGCTGCTTTTGCTAACGCATTCAGGCAATAGAGCGGCATGGTTGTAGTGTCCATACCAGTCGCTACTGTTAAGGCTTCCTGATATTTTTTCGCCCAAGTAAGAATTTCAATGTAATCCGCCTTAATGCCAATATCATTGGGCGCTTCGGCCACCATGTTTACAAAATCCGGTAAAGCACTATCAAACTTACCCTCTCGGGCAGCTTGCAATGCAGCTTGGCGGCGTTCACCCAAAGTTAATTTGGCGTTAATGGTTTCGGCTGCGAATGTGGATTGGCCTAAGCTTGCCATTAGCAAGGCTAGAATCGTTAACGGAATGATTATTTTCTTGATGTGATGCAAGTCTATATACCTTACTAAATTAAATACTTCTGTCTGGAATTTATTGATCTGACAGATACATGTTTCTTAAGATTTAGCAAAAGTCATGCCAATTATATTTTTGTGGAATAATGGGGGTATGAAGAGCTTTGCATCTGCCGTAGATACAGCCAAATTCCACGTAGGTGCGAAATCAGCATTAGCTTTTTTTTGCGGAATTAGGTATGAAATTTGTGTTTATGCAAGTACGAACCAGTAACAATTAGTCATTGTGATTTTGGTTCGATTGCAGATCATGGTCTATCCACGGTATGTAGTGGGAGACCATGAAGGCTTGAGAGTAATGTCCTATTTGCTTATCAACATGAGATTGCTTTCTCGGTTCCTATAAGTATAGGTACGGCGAGAGTATATAAGCCGCGTGGCGGCATCAATAGCGCTGAATTTATAGTGCCTGACTTAATTGCTCGTGTAGGCTTTTAACTGCGTCTGGTTCGCCGCGAAGCCGAAAGAAAGTGCCCTCACTTTCTGAGCGTTCTTCCAGCACCTGACAGCTTGCGTAGATTTTTCCGCGCAGTTGTTGAGCCGACCAAGGAAGGAAAAGCTCAGATTCAACCAGATCCTGTTGGAAAAATGCGACGATCATCTGGTGTAGTTTCGCGACATCATCAGGTCGGCGGGCGCTCATCACGACGCAATCCGGATATTTTGACCGCAAGGCTGTTTCGCGTTCGGCTTGTGCCGTTGCATCGCCGACGTAGTCAATCTTGTTGAAAATACGGATGCGCGGCACGACATTCGCGCCGATCTCCTCAAGCACTTCATCGGTAACCTCAAGCTGGCGCTCGAACCCGGGGTCGCTTGCGTCGATGACGTGCAGCAGCAGCGATGCATCAAGCGCCTCGTCTAGCGTTGACTTGAACGAGGCGACAAGGCCGTGCGGCAGGTTCTTGATGAAACCGACCGTGTCACTGATGAGAATGCGTGGCACGCTCTCTGGGTAAAGAGCGCGCACTGTGGTATCCAGCGTAGCGAAGAGTTTATTTGCGACCAGCACTTCGCTGCCGGTGAGAGCCCGCATCAAGGTAGACTTACCGGCATTCGTGTAGCCGACCAGCGCCACGGTCGCGAGTCCCTGGCGTTCTTGCCGCCGTGCGCGCTGTGTCTTGCGCTCGGCATCCATTGCGACGATCTCCAGTTGAAGTTCGGCGATACGGTCACGGATCTTACGTCGATCCAATTCGGTTTGCGACTCGCCAGCCCCGCGGCCACCCTCGCCGCTACGCTGCCGTCCTTGTGATCCCGCAAGCTTCGCCGCCTCGCGCATGCGCGGCGCCATGTACCCGAGACGTGCGATCTCGACCTGAGCACGTGCAGCGCGAGAGCGGGCATTGCGGTGAAAGATTTCGAGGATGACCATTGTGCGGTCCATCACCATGCAACCGACTTCAAGTTCAAGGTTACGCGCCTGTGATGGTGAGATTTCGTGGTCAACTAAAAGTGTGTTGATCTCCCAGTTGTGAGGGTTGGCAGCGAGTCCTTCGAACTCGTCGGAAGCGGATTCGTTGTTTACGAAGTCGCGTATCTCCTGCCGCTTGCCGGCGCCAAGGTAGGCTGTCATGTCAAAGCCGGAACGTTTCTGCACGAAGGTTCTGACAACTTCATATCCCAGTGTTTTTGCGAGTTCGCGTAGCTCGTTCAATGATGCCTCGAACTCTATGTCGGTCACGCTAGGCAGTTGAACGGCCGCCACAATGGCGTATCTAGTTTTTTCTTTGACTTCTTTTTGCATTAGGAAACAGCATCTTTTGAGTTGGCGAAGTCAGATAGTACCTGAAAAGTAATCGCCACTATGGAGTATCGCGCAGTGAAGAGTTCCTGCGGCCAGCCATCTCAATCAGTGCGCTTTACTTTTACCGGCAATATAATCCATCACAGCAAACAATACGCCGGAAAGAATGAAGGCCATATGTATGGCCAGCATCCAAGCCATTTGTTCATTAGCAATATGCTCAGAATTAGGCGTACTTTGATGCACAAATGCCTTCAGTAGATCAATGGCAGAAATTGCAACAATCGAACCAATCAGCTTAAGCTTCAGCCCTGAGAAATCTACTTTTCCCATCCAGTCAGGCCGATCTTCACTATCCGCGGTGTTGATTTTTGAGACAAAGTTTTCGTAACCACTAAAAATTACCATGATCAATAAGTTGGCGACTAAAGTCATATCTACCAGCGCGAGTAATGACAGGACGACCTCTTGTTCAGCAGCACTGAATATATGCACGACAATATGAAGAAACTCTTGTGCGAATTTCACCATCAAAATCACAAGGCCACCGACTAAGCCTAAATACATAGGGGCTAATACCCAGCGACTTCTAAAAATAAGTGTTTCTATTAATTGCTCTATAAAGTTAACCATGGTGTAAATCTGTATCCTCTGTTATTGATTCAGTCTGATAATTGTTAACTGCATTAAATTATGCAGTCATTAAATAAATTGCGCGATTCTGGCATTGATTGGATAAAAAATCCAATACTGTCAGCTTGGAGTCAGCTTCGCGCTATAAGATATATTCCATGGTGACAGATAAAAGTTTCAAACAAATGTCATCTAGCAGCACTTTATGCAAGGCTTACTTTTACCCTATATTTTGGAGATTTAAATGAACAAATTTTTAGCAACATTATTCGCTGGCGCATTTGCATTAACATTAGGGTCAGCTGCATTTGCTGCCGACGCGGCTAAACCAGCAGAGCCTGCAAAAGCTGAAGCTGCAGCAGCTACACCAGCTGCTGATGCAACTAAAGCAACACCAGCAAAAGCTGAGAAAAAACACCACCGTAAACATGCTAAAAAAGCAGCTGAAGTAGCTGCGCCGGCAGCGCCAGAGGCTGCGGCAGCATTAGTTGGTAAATAAGGATAGCTAAGTAGGATTCGTTTCTTTGAAAAAATCCGTAAAAAAGGGCAGATTTATCTGCCCTTTTTATATTTAAAATTCAAAATGAAATTTAATGATTTCCCGCTTGCCTGCAACGGGTGCAGATAAACCGAGATAGCCAGTAGTCCAGACTAAGCTTACCCGCACCACCAAACAGCAGATGCAGGAACATCACCAGATATATCAGTGGAAGTTTGTAGTTACCAAAACCGTCACCATCTTCATCTACTACGCGGTAACCACGAAGCAACTCTCCTAAGGTGTTCCAATGCTCTGGCCAGTGAACAGAAGCAATGGCGACTATGGTCAGCGTCATCAAGGAAATACTGAAGAAACGTGTTGCTAATCCAACTATGAGTGCGGCAGCACCCAGCAACTCAAACCAAGTTGAGATCTGCCAGCTGATTTCAGCAGAAACCAGATTAAACGGGAATGGGAAAGTTAAATCTGCAAACCAATTGGTACCCGTGAGCTTTTCATATCCAGATTCGCCAAATTCCCATGCCAACAACAGGCGTAATGCCAGTGGCGGTAAAATTGGAGCCAGACGTTCACTCCAGAAAACTAGCGTACTGTAGAGGCGTATCAGTTTTAACATTTAGAGTGCTCACATATTTTCAAGATTATTAGTTTGTCGTTAGAGAATACTTCTTCAAGGGATTGTGCCCGTAATTACGCCATTTCTCAGTCAGACGATTCCTGTGAAGGGCAGGTCGTATGAATATAAGTGGTGCTCTCGTCCAGAAGCCTCGTAAACTTCGAATGGATCAACGCCGAAGTTGGAGCGCGGTAACGGTCTTTCATTACCGGAAGGTACTTTAGACCGGAAGTCGCACGGAACGGGAAGACACTCGGGCCTGAAGCTGGGACATTAATTCCCGCCTCAGGCCAAGGCCCGCGCCAAACAGAGGTTTGACGTTCATTGCTTTACTTCTTTTCTGCGCTGCAATTACCTTCCTTTATTTTCTTTTCGGCGCTGCAATTGCCTTCTTTGGCTTTAGCATCGGCTGCAGCTTTATCCTTCATTGCCATTTTCTTGCTGGCGCCGCATTTACCAGTGGAGCATTTGCCATCCTTCATTTTGCCTTCGCTCATTGCTTTGTCATTGCCAGGCATAGCATCAGCCGCCTTGGTATCGGCCTCGGCCACCATATAGCCAGAAGCCAGTGATTTGGCCGTAAACGGATTAGCGGCTGCATTTACTATCGGCGTTGCTGCTAGTGATGCGACAAAGGCACTGCCGATGATTGCGGATAGGATTTTTTTCTGTGTTTTCATGAGTTTTTCCTTAAATATAGAGTGAATTAGTAAAACTTTGGTTGAGATCATGCCGCTTTAGGCTGTGGCACTGAATCGCGTATTCATTGGTCGGGCTGATTCATCAATCCTTACAAATATATTTAATCATTGTTAGTGATGGCTGTATTTATAGTAGCAATGCAGGCCAGTATCTGACTTGGTGGCGGATGCAGCTGCATGGTCGCTACTGCGTAGTGGAGATAGCACGGCTGAGCTGGCGAACAAAGATGCTTATAAATCCGAGTCGGCATTCTCGCGCATTTTTCACAAGACGTTTTTATTGGCGGCCGGGAAGGTGCGCAGTGGCATTGCGGCATGAACAATCTATTACATACTTGCAGAGTCAATCGTTAAAAAACTGGTTAAAATATCGCTTGGGGGCGTTGAGCAAGCTAAAACAATCAAGTATTGAAACTTTTCTTAAAAACGCTAATCTGATTTAGATATATTTGTTAAAATGTAATTTGTACAATTTCTTTAACCACAGTTATTACCACTTAATCTATAGGAAATTCATATGAAAAGAATATTAGTACCTTTATTGCTTGCCAGCATGATCTCTGCGTGTGCTAGTACCCACGTAAAGGAAGCGCCAAGCGATGCAGCGAAGACGCCAGTAGCGAGTCCAGCACAAGCCGCACCTGAGACTGTTGCGCCAGCCGTGACATCACCTGCCACTGACAATAAATTAGAAGTAAATCCGTTAAAGGATCCTAATAATATCCTTTCTAAACGCAGTGTTTACTTTGATTTCGATAAGTATGCGGTTAAGCCGGAGTACCGGGCGCTAGTTGAAGCACATGCTAAATACCTGGCGAGCCATCCTGAACTAAGTATTCGTATTGAAGGCAATGCTGATGATAGAGGTAGTCGTGAATATAATCTATCTTTAGGTCAAAAACGCGCCGTAGCAGTCAAGAGCGCCGCGAATTTATTAGGCGTGCCGGATAAACAAATCGAGACTATCAGTTATGGTGAGGAAAAGCCTAAAGCGACTGGTGATGATGAAGCCTCATGGGCCGAAAATCGTAGGGCTGACATCGTCTATTCAGGCGAATAATTTCTATGCAATATTTGCATACCTGAAAACGATGCTATAAAGGATGACTCTGAGTAAATGCTGGCACTGCTTGTTAGAATAGCAACTGTACTAATTTACCCAGAGTTACCTTTACTTGATACACTGGCTGATTATCGGCCTAAATTACTGTTGCAGATTTACTCTGAAAATTGTTGTTTGATTCGTGAGTTTGGTGAAGGGCATCGCCCTGCACTCAATTGAAAATGTACTACTTACTTTAGTTATCACCGCCATGGAAATGATTGGTGGATATTAAATGGCGATCCGTCTGATGGGGGTCTCGCTAATCGCGGTAATTGTTTCTAGAGTATTCTGCCCACTTTATATATTCAACACTGGCGGACAAGCAAATTGCCAGCATGCCAACCATAATCAGAAACTATTAATTAATCCGCAGGGATATTGCTACAGTCTAGAATAGTGTAAACGCGCCGATACTTTTTAAAGTGAGATAATGATGATGCCCTTAAGTGACGCTACTGCTAAGTCTCCTGAATCCGCACTGGAAACACTAAAATTATTTCGTATTATTTTTAAATCTGCTACCCGTCACTTTCATGAAATAGAAAAAATCGCAGGTATTGGCGGTGCCTCCTTGTGGGCCATGGCAGAAATTGCCGAAAATGAAAATCTGACAGTTACGGGGCTGGCCAACGCCATGTCTGTGCATCAATCAACCGCGAGTAACCTTATTGAAAAGCTTGAAACCGGCGGATATGTTAGCCGTACGCGGAGTATAGAAGACCGGCGGCTAGTCAATCTTTCCTTAACCGAGCAGGGACGCGAAGTCATGGCTAAGGCTCCGCCACCTTACCGCGGACTTCTTCCTGATGCGCTAATGCGACTTAGTCCAGAAGCTTTAGCGGAATTGAATCACCATTTGTCTGAAATTATATCAAAGATGGAGCTCAAGAATGACAACAGCGCATTTGAGCCGCTTGCTGGAGCATGATTTCGCCTGTAGTCTGATTAGGCCAGCGGTACTTATTTTTTCTTTACAATGACCGAGCAAGTCATGCCGGCGACAAGCGTCATACCGGCAGGTATGGAGTCCAGTCGGATGCGAACTGGCACTCGTTGTGCCAGCCTTACCCAGTTGAAGCTCGGGTTCACGTTGGCTAATAATCTGACATCGGTTGGATTGTCGCGGTCGGTAATGCCGCGTGCAATACTTTCTACATGGCCTTGTAGTATTTGGTCTGTGCCCAGCATTCTCACTTCGGCAGGGTCTCCGATATGTATAAGCGTTAGTTTATGCTCTTCAAAATAGCCATATACCCAGAATGACTTCTGATCGATGATTGCCAGCTTGGCAGCGCCCGCTTGTGCATAGTCGCCAGGGCGTACCAATAAGTTAGATACCCAGCCATCTACCGGCGCGCGCACAGCGGTACGCTCGACATTTAGTTTTGCATGGTCGCGTTCTGCCACGGCTTGGTCGTATTCTGCTTTTGCGCCTGTGGCAAATAGGTCTGAGTCCTCGCGGAGTTCACGCGAGATGACTTGGTCGTCCAGTGCTGCGCGGCGTTGGGATTGGCCTCGCTTCATTTCAAGCATCACCTTGCGCTGATCCACCAGTGCTTGTGCTTGCGCCAGAGTGTGGTGATAGCGTTCTGTATCAATGCGGAATAGCAGGTCGCCTTTATGCACGAACTGGTTATCTCTAACGGGCACCTCTGTGACCAGCCCAGAAACGTCACCTGATACATTAACGACATCGGCGCGGACTCTACCGTCGCGCGTCCAAGGTGAATCCATATAGCGCACCCATAACATGCGGCCAAGAAAGATGGCGAGCACGACGATGCTGAGCGTAATCGAGATGCGTAGAAGTTGCTTTTTGAATTCTTTCATGTCATGAACCTTGTTAATAAATCAGTAATCCCAATGCGGAAAACATGCAGATGAATACCGCGAAGCGGAACAGGGCACGATACCAGATGTGTCGATATAGGCCTACGCGAGCAAACAGCCAATCCAGCGCCCAAGATAGGAATACGCTTATCAGAAAAGCAAATAGCAGTGTTGGTACCAGTGCATCTAAAAGTGCAATCTCACGCGGCATATGCAATGTCCTGTCTGTTGCTTGGCATGGGGGCCTGTAACGATAGTGCAGAATCTTCATCAAGTAATGCGCAGCGGATAAAGTGCAGCATGGTGAGCAATTGATGATGGGTAAATTGCGTCAGGTTTGCGATGATGGCTATATCTTCCAGCATGGTCGCGGCGTTATTAATCGCGGCTATGGCAAGCATGCGGTTGCTGGTTGAAGGCGATGCGTATAGTTCGGCGATGCTTTCTAAGCACGCAACAAGTTGCTGCCGGATTGCACTGTCCCTGACTTCGCTAACCTTGACTTCGTTCATCTGGTCACGCAGTTCAATGACGGCTCTGCCGATTTCCAGTGTAGAGAGTAGCCAATCAATCACTTCTTTGTCTTGTGTATCGGCAACATGGCGGTCGCTGCTCAGGCGTTGTATTAAATCACGCGCTCGGGCCTCAAGTCTGGCAGGATGTTGCGGTAAGGCGTCCAGACAGGCGGACACTACAAGTTCTCGTAATGCTTTGGATACGCGTACCCGTGACCAGCGGCTAGTGGTGAGGTCGATGAGTGCATATAAAATTCCCGAGGTCGCAATGGCGAGCAGGTCTGCCAGTGCATCATTCATGAATACAATAGGGTTCGCACTGTAGGCGCTATTGAAGCCGATGTGCATTAGAAAAATGATGAATATCCCAGAGCCTATCGTAGCAACAGCAGGGCGCGTTGTTAGCCATGCAGCAAGCGCGATTGCCGGAGTAACGGCGATAGACAGCATCAGAAAGCCTTGTGCCTGTGGCAACATCTGAAAGTTGCAAAGATAGACCAGCACCGTACCCAACAGTGCACCTATGATGAATTGTTTAACGGTCTTGCTAGGATTTGGCGATGAGGCAAACAGGGTGCTGGTGATAATTCCAATGGTAATGGCCTCAACACCTGAGCGCCAGTCGGCAAAAATCCATAAGCATGCCATCGCCCCAAGCGAGAGTGCGCCGCGCACACCAGCTAGAGATACGGCTAGTGGGTCGAAGTGCATGCCGAGTCGCGGTGGATGCTCGGCAATATCGTCTTTACGGTTATCAGTGTTTTCGTCACTTAATGAGGCGTAGGTTGATGTGTAGGCATACAGCTCATCTATAAATCGTTGTAACAGTTCGGCGCCAGTTTCAAAATCTAGTCGCTCAACAGCGATCAGGCCATCAGGCAAGTTTTTGCGTATGGCGGATAGTTGTTGCGGCAATGTCGCGCGAAATGCCTTGAGTGCCGCGGCTATCTGTTGTGCTTCAACCTCAGTGTTAACGCTGCGATTATCGATGCTGATGATTTCTTTTAGCGGCTTGTAAATGTTAAATAAGGCACTAACAACTACAGGATGCCCCGTGGCGTGCTGGCGGCGTAGCAGCTGTTCCAGCGTATGGAAGCTGGTAGATACAGACATGAACTCTGAATTAAGCATGCTCAGACGAAACCGATAGGCGCGTGATTCGTCATTTTCCAGCCCGGATGAGGCGCGAAAAGTTTCCAACTCAAATACGTCGCTAACTATACGCAACGTGGCTGATATTGATGATGGCCCACTTATTTTTTCTATGGACATTGAGCGGAGTAGATCTGAAAAGTCTTTAAAGCGGCGCCTTACTGCCGCGGTAAGAACCTCACCCATGCGCTGTGGAAAAATAAGGTCACTGATGAGACTGGCGGAGATGAGCCCGATCATGATTTCTGAAATGCGCGTTACGCCTATGCTGAAGGTAAGCTCAGGGTAGATGGTGGCTGGCAGCCCAACGATACAAATGGTGTATCCAGCCAACACAAAGGCATAAGACTGATGATGGCGGAACACCATAGAACCTGCGGTGCAGAAGCCAATCCAGATTGCCATGGAAAGCAGAAATAGCACACGTTCCTGCGCGAACATAGCAACGAGTACGAAAGATACGATAATGCCGACAATGCTACCCAACAGACGATAATAGCTTTTGGCAAACACCATGCCGGTTCGCGACTGCATCACAATGGCAACCGTTAGCATGGCGGTGCGTGGCTGGTCTAACTCAAAGCGCAGCGATAGCCACATGGCCAGCAGGCAAGCAATCAGCACCTTTATGATATAGATGAAGGTCTGCGCATCCTCACGCCGCCAGTCGCGCAGGGCTGATCTCAGTGGAAGCAATAGGCGACTCTTGCGGAAAGTGCTGGCAGCCACTATTGGTTTTTCCCAGTTGCAGTTTGCTCTGCTTTAGTTTGTACTGCTTTAGTTCGTTCGGCTTTAGTTTGTGTTAATACAGGCGGCTGGCTTTTTGTTTTCTCTGAAAACTTATACAACGCGTGTTCGTCAAATGCGCCACCACCAAGCGCCTGCATTAGTCCGGCATAGGCGTCTAGCCGTTCTGCTTGTAGATGCGTTAGTGCTTCCTGCTGCGAGAGTAATGCGGTTTTCATATCCAGCACATGCTGGTAATTGTCCAGACCTGCCTGATAGCTAGTTTGTGCCAGAGTACAAGACTTGCTTGCCAAGGCAAGCGCAGCCTCAAGCTCTTTGCGCTGCTTGACGTTAGATTGCAGTATCACCAGTTGATCGCTGACATTCTGCAAGGCACTCACCAATGTGGCATTGTAGTTTTCTACAGCAATGTCATATTCTGCTGTTTTGGTAGAAAGCTTGCCGCGTCTTCTACCGCCGTCGAAAATTGGCAGTGAAATTGCCGGGCCAACGGCGCCGATCATGGCTGAGTTGCTGATGAACTGGCCAAACCCCAGTGCTTGAAAGCCAATGAATGCAAGCAGATTAATGTTCGGGTAAAAGTCCGCCTTTGCACTATCAATGTTCTGCGATGCCGCTTCAATGCGCCAGCGATGCGCCAACACATCAGGACGGCGACCGATGAGGTTAGCGGGCAGTTGATCTGGTAAACCTACGGTAGCGTTTAGTGAGATTGTCGGTCGTATGATGCTGTCGCCAGCGCCCGGACCTTGGCCTGACAGCGCAGCCAGTTGGTTTTTGCTTAGGGCGATGCGTTGATCTATGCTTTCGATGTGTGCACGGATCATGGGTAATGGTGTTTCTGCTTCGGTTACCGCCATTTCTGTGCTCAGTCCGGCAGTTAAGCTGCGACGGGCGATAGATAGTCTTTGCTGGCTCAGTGCAAGTCTCTCTTCTGCAATGTCGCGTAAAGCATACTCTGTGGATAGTTGAACGTAGTTGCGCACTACCGCAGTGACTAGCGTCAGCTTGACTTGCTGCACCTCGGCGGCACTCGCTGCGGCTTCATCCACATAGCCTTTCCACTGGCTTTGCTTGCTCCCCCATAGATCAAGGTCGTATGATAATGATGCTGTAGCTTTGTTGTTCCAATCGGAATGTCCTGCCCAAGGTGCCGGAATGAATTGCCTTTCGGTAAAGCGCTCACGACCAGTTGATGCATCGGCGCTTATATTTGGCAGCGTTTCGGCGTGCATGCTGTCTGTATAGGCTTGGGATAAGGCTACACGTGCTTGAGCTACGCGCAAGTTTGGGTTCCCTGTGATGGTTTGGCTGATTAAAGCATCCAGCTGTGCATCGTGATAAGCCTTCCACCATGTTTCGTTTGGCCATGGCATGTTCTGTGGCGCATTGGAAATAGCCTTTCCAGCTTGCAGCGTATTGGCATTCTTCGGCTGTGAACTGGCGAGTATGCCAGACATGCTCACGCAGCCAGACAGAAAGAGTGCGAACAAAGACGCTAAAGTTAAACTTTTAAAGTGATGGCAATTCATGGTTGATTCTGTTTTGCAGAAAACATATAGACGTTAGATAGTTCATCAGAATAAGGTGGTACGAGAAAAAAGGTTTGGAACCTAACAATGTATGTAAAAATTTTTGGGAAGTTTTGCTGAAGTGCTATTTCATTGCATCAAGATTCGAACCCAGAATTTTCATATTACCGACTAAAGACTCACGTTGTTCTGTAGACAGAATAGACATCAATGCCTCAACTTTTTGGTAGTAATCTGGCACAACTTCATCCAGCTTTTGCTGACCTGCCGGGGTGAGCTTAATCTGCAACATGCGGCGGTCGTCATCATGCATCAATCTGCTCACAAGACCTTCACGCTGTAAACCATCAATAAAGCCTGTCATGGTGGCTTTGGTAACGCCCGCTTTTTTTGCTAGTACAGAAGGCGATGAAGTTAAATCATTCTCACGTAATAAAAGTATCAGCACCCACCAGCGCCCTTGTAACAAGCCGTGTTCAGCCAATAGTTTGTCCAAAGCTTCAGATAAATCAGACGCAATGCGCAACACGTTGACGAACTCCCAAATGGCTTTGATGTTCGCATCCGGGTATCTAGCAACGAGCTTTTGCAAAGAGGCGGAGGTCGGTAATTCTTTAAGTAGCAACATAGTATGGATAATGATAATAAGGTTCCGTACTATATGTCAAGTATAAGTTAGTAAAATTAGTAGGACACCTGCTACTTGTTATATTTATAAGGATCTAATTTGGTATAAGCATGCAAAGGGCAGCAAGGCCCATGACTACTGTTGTAATCCAGCCAAGAATGATGATTGGACGACTTGCAGTGAAAATGCCCATCACCGACTTATTCGACGCCAGCAGAATGATCACGATCATCAGCGGGACGGCGACGACACCATTGATGACAGCACTCCAGAATAACGCTTTCATCGGGCTAATTGGCGAATACTGGATGATAAGCCCGGCAAGTACGCTAACAATGATGACTCCGTAGAAGCCGCGAGCATCAGTCGCGTCGCGTTCGAGACCCCACTTCCAGCTCATTGCCTCTGATAGCGCGTAGGCTGCAGAGCCCGCGAGTACCGGCACCCCAATCAAACCTACCCCTAGAATGCCAATGGCAAAAAGAAGGTATGCGAATTCGCCAGCTAGTGGCCGAAGTGCCCCAGCCGCCTGTGCAGCGGTATTGATGTCAGTAATTCCCGCTACATTGAGCGTGACGGCTGTCGCAAGGATGATAAAAAAGGATGTGATGTTGGAATACAGCATGCCACTCCATGTGTCCCAGCGGATACGGCGTAGTTCCGGCTCCGCCTCATGCCCATCCAGCAATCGTAGTGCTGCACCTTGCTTGGCCTGCATGTCCTCAACTTCTTCTGAGGCCTGCCAGAAGAAGAGGTAGGGACTTATAGTCGTACCAAATACACCAACGACCACGGCAGCGGTGGTAGCGTTTAGTGAGAGCTTTGGCCAGACTGTGCGTAACGCCACTTCACCCCAGGGAACGTGAACGGTGAATAAGACCGCTGCGTAGGCCAGCAGTGAGAGTGTCAGCCATTTAAGAAAAAATACGTAACGATGGTAAGGAACAAATACCTGTAGCAAAAGGGTTCCAAATACGAAAAATGCCGTCATGAGATGGCGATCGAATCCTGTGATGAGTTCAGCAACTTCGCCCATTGCGGCAACGTCTGCAGCAATATTAAGCGTATTTGCAATCAACAGAAGCAGTACTACACTATAAAGCACGATAGGTGGAAACGTGCTCTTGATATTGGCGGCCAGCCCTTTTCCAGTCACGCGGCCAATCAGTGCGCACATGGATTGAATTGCCGCCATCAATGGGAAGGCCAGCGGCATCGTCCAAAGCATATTGAGACCGAATTGAGCGCCTGCCTGAGAATAGGTCGCTATGCCGCTCGGATCGTCGTCAGCCACCCCCGTAATCAGCCCAGGCCCGACTCGCGATAAAGGGTGCTCCTTCAAGCGATTCCAAAACCCCCGAAAGTTAATCATGTGATCCGATTCAATAAAGCTATTTTAAACGTGAAAGAGACACTGCGGTCTTCAGCAGTAAAGTGATTCCATTGAAAGTCTATTTTAGTCTTCGTATGACGAAATATTAAGCTGTGTTCTAAATGGGTTCTTCAATATGATTCTCATTTTTTGGTAAGTGAATCACACCAGTATTAAAGTTGTATTCAAATACATCGCCGTAACGGCCCCACTCGATTGCAATACTTAGTGCATGTTCCGCCTCGGCTTGATTGAGCGTAAAGCGTAACAGTTTGAGAAAGAGATCCTCAGGAAGGTCGCCAGATGCATCTTGTTCCAAGCCATGACGAATGTACGCTATTAAAGGAACATGTTCCAGTAATTGATTACTAAAAATCACTTGACGCTCTGCTTTGCTTGAAGCTACATAAGCAATGCCCAGTTTAGTAATAACCACATCAGCTTGAGCCAATTGCACAAATCCTAGAATTGTTAAGGCGCGTGATACTTCTATCAACTCCTTATCCGTAAGCTCGGTATCTTCTGCTAGCTTGGGTAAGTCAGCACGACCATTAAAGGGCTCCTCGGTGAGTCGCTCAAGGATGCCCTCCATGCGCGTAATGTCCGCTTCCGGCAATCGATCCCCTAACTGCAGCTTCATTTCGACGTCAGCAAGGCGGCCATGGCGAGCAGAACCAGTCGTCATAAGCCCGTAAACATTATCAATCAGCGTCCGTACTTCCTGACTTTCAACCGATCTAGGATGATCAAGGGTGATTGCTAACTCAGCCTGAACTCGTCCTGGATCACTTGCAAATACGAGTACGCGATCGGCCATCATCACCGCTTCTTCGATATTATGCGACACAATGAGAATCGCCTTTGTTGGTATTTCATTATTATTCCACAGGGCTAGTATGTCCTCTCGCAGGCGTTCGCCTGTCAGCACGTCCAATGCTGAGAACGCTTCATCCATCAGTAACACTTCAGGCTTTAGCACCAAGGCGCGTGCGATGCCAACCCTTTGGCGCATGCCACCTGACAATTCACGCGGCAATGCACCTTCAAAACCGGTCAAGCCTATCATTTCAATGGCAGCCTGCGCACGTTTTTCTCTTTCCTTGATGGGCACGCCTTGGGCCTCTAAACCGAGCTCAACATTTTTTTGAACCGTGAGCCATGGGAACAATGCAAATGACTGGAATACCATGCTAATGCCACGCGCAGCTCCGTATATAGGTAGTCCTTGATACAACACCTGACCTTTGTCGGCAGGGATCAGGCCCGCCATGATTCGCAGCATAGTGGATTTGCCTGAACCAGACTGACCGAGCAATGCCACGATCTCGCCTTCGTTGAGGGTGAAGTCTACATCTTGCAGTACCAGACGAGCAGAGCCGTCTGCAGAATGGAACGATTTATCTACAGATTTAAGTTCGACAATCGGTGTACTCATGAGCAAGTTCCTTAAAAGTGCAGGCGGTTTTCAGCCATGCGATATAGCCGACGCCAGATAAAATGATTGAATCCCATGACAAACATGCACATGATGCCAATGCCTAGGGCGATTCGAGGAAAGTCGCCGATGGCGGTCATCTCCGCAATATAACTACCGATGCCATGCGCATGTAGTGTTGTGTGGCCCCAGGTCACGTATTCAGCGACAATGCTGGCGTTCCATGAACCCCCAGTCGCTGTAATGGCACCAGTCACAAAACTTGGAAAGATTGCCGGCAACAGATAGCGCCGCCATTTAAGCCAACCACTCAAGCCCAGGTTTTGCGCGGCATAGCGCAGTTCAGTCGGGATGGTCGAAGCCCCTGCGATGACGTTAAATAGTAGATACCATTGCGTGCCGAGAATCATCAGGGGGGATAGCCAAATATCAGGATTTAGTTTGAAATGTACAATCAGCACTACTGCACCGGGAAACATTAAGTTAGCCGGAAAGGCCGCCATGAACTGGGCTATAGCTTGCACCTTTGAGGATAGGTTGGGCCTCATGCCGACCCAGACGCCTATAGGAATCCAGATTAAAGCAGCCAGAACAATTAAGATGACAACACGAGATAATGTGTAAAGACCGAGTATGAGTACGCGTCCGGCTTCGCCCCAGCCGACCTCAGTATGGATAAAGTGAATGAGTAACCAAAGCGCATAAAAAGCTGCTGCGGCAATGATTGCATCCCAGATACGTTCACTTGCTGAGGATTGTTTGTTAGGCCTGGCTCGAATCGATGTGCCGTCATAAGTCCGCCGAAACAGAACAAAGGTCATTTGCATCAGGCTGCCGACCCTTTCCGTTATCGCCTCTACCCAGCTGGTTCTATGCAGCCAAGTCAGCATCCATGACTGCTGTGCAGTTTCACTGCTTGATTCTTCAAAGCGAAACTTATCAGCCCAAGCGACTAGCGGTCTAAAGAACAGTTGGTCATAGAGCAGGATGCCAATCAACATGGCACCAATCGCCCAGCCAATGGCATGCAGATTGCTCTGTTCAATAGCCAGCGCAATATAAGAGCCTATGCCAGGTAATTTAATATTTTGATTGGACACTGAGATGGCCTCGGATGCCACTACAAAGAACCAGCCGCCAGACATGGACATCATCATGTTCCACAACAGGCCCGGCATGGTGAATGGCAGCTCTAGCCGCCAAAAGCGCTGCCAGCCTGATAATTGAAACACTTCCGCGGCTTCCACCAGTTCTGCGGGAACAGTACGAAATCCTTGGTAAGCGCTGAAGGCCATGTTCCAAGCCTGTGAGGTGAAGATGGCAAAGATTGCTGCACATTCTACGCCAAGCAAACTACCCGGAAATAATGCGATAAACATCGTAACAGTAATCGACAGAAAGCCAAGAATGGGTATCGATTGAAGAATGTCCAAAAGAGGGACCAGTATTTTTTCGGCAACTTTATACTTCACCGTTAAGGCCGCGAAAACACAGCTAAATACCATGGATGCGGCTAAGGCAATAAACATTCTTAGCGTGGTGCGTAGCAGGTAATAGGGTAAATTAAGTGGATCTAATGATAATGGTAAGGTTTCACCAAGCTGAAATGGGCGGCCCATTTGTTCAGCACCATAAGCAAGGAGAACAAGCAGCGCTAACACCATTGGTAGCAAGGCCCAATCCCAGCGATTACCACCGGCTTCCAGCACTTGTCGGGGAAAGAACTGCTTATTTTGGCTCATGATACATATTTTTGCTCAAGATATAAGTGCTTTAAGAGTCGATACTTTTTACATCATAGCATTGATGCGAATTTAAAATTCCGTATGCAGACGCAGCCCGCCAAAATTGACTGGTCCACGGTCAGCGTTATATCCTGGGTTGTTAATGCGCTGATAATCTACGGATAGCCAGACGTATTTGTTCAGATTAAGGTTATAAAAAGCTTCGATGATGTTTTCAGTATTGTAATGAAGTCGTCCGTCACCTAAAAAGAAACCTTGTCCGCCAGCAGCTAAATAGTCTCGATGGGGTTTGGATAGCGCGTTCACGGCAAAAGCGAGTCCTATCGTATCCTCTGGACGATGCCAGACCTCTCCTTTGATGAGTGCGCCAGCCGATAGCGAACGGTCAATTTCTGCAAAAGCATAAGTTTCAGTTCCTCCATCAGCCCACATGGTGCGCATAAATACGCCAACATCCTTATTGACCGCTTGTTCCACATTCAGGCCCAATCCATATTTTACGTGGTCGCTGGTGCGCACAAGGTTAATGTCTGGTACTGAGAAAGTCTGGCTAGCCAACACCAAAGCATCTTCGTAACGAGACATTTTGGTGTTGTTACGAAACGCAAGTAAACGTAATTTACCTTCTTCTCCAAAGAGTTCGTGATCGTGTTCGATTTCAATCTGATCACCGTAATGCTCAAATACTTTAGTGTCGAGGGCTCGTTGATTCGGTTCTTTCGGTTGAATAAATCGCCCGGCGCGGACAGCCCAGTCATCCCGGAAGTATTCAAGTACAGCGCCCCAAGAGTATCCGCGAGAGTCGGCAGCATAATCGTATGCGCCATGTGTCATTAACGACCAATTCATGAATTGGGTGCGTGGATCATGGCTGTAGGTATTGTAGTCAAACGTATCTAGAACTGACATATTGCCCGCAGTTAGCACCACTCTATGCTTGTCGACTAATTCTGCCAATTGATTGGCATTGGATTCAACTTCTTCAGTGCCGCCACCTAAGCCCCAAGTCTGGCGTAAAAAAAGGCCGGCACGATAGAGCTTCGGTTTAGATCCTGATGTAGATATAAGCTCTCCATTCGTAAAACCACCCAGACCCGTTAGGTCCGAAACTGCGACGCCTTGGGAAATTGCCGGTTCGAAGTAAAGTTCAGCACCTTGCCAAAGACGGACGCCGAACACCGCGCTAGCCGTAAATGAGTAGCTCTTATTGGCCTCGGCTGCCAGACTGTTGTTAGACGCGTAAGGTGAATGAAACGCTTCATTTTTCTGCCACACATAAGTTGACTGAAATTTGGCATTCCAGTCTTCCTGTGTTGTTTCTGCAATGGCTGATGAAGAAAAAAGAATGCTGGCGACGATTCCGCTGGCTACAATACCGCGGACTACGAGACCCAAGTGAAGGCTTAGTTGAAAGCATATATTATTAGAGGTCATTTTATTTTGTTCAATACTTCACTTTAAAGCTTGTCGTTTAAGTAACAGAATTAATATTATTAAATTTTTGTTATAAGGCGATGTCTTTTTTTAGGTGATACCGTAATGATCTATACTAATATCATTAACCGTGAATTATAATATACTATCCTAGGGGACGGGTTTATTTAGCCATGACATCACACATATCACATCCTGAAATAATTAAACGGCTTAGACGCGCAGAGGGCCACCTAAAAAGCACCATTAAAATGCTTGAAGAAGACCGCGGCTGTTTAGAGATTGCCCAGCAGTTGCAAGCGGTTGAAAAAGCCGTAGCCAATGCTAAAAAGAACTTAGTGCATGACCATATTGATCATTGCCTTGAACACGCAGTTAAGGATGACAAATTAAATGCCAATGAAACTATTCGTGAATTTAAAGAAATCACTAAGTATCTTTAAAGGCATAGAAATGCCTATTGAGAATGAATAGGGAAAAGAGCAATTAAATAAATAAACGATTTTTCGTTGATTCGTAGTGTTAACCCCATTATTATTTTTTAAGAAAGCAAGCAATGTCAGGAACACATTCTCATGGCGCAGGAATCTCCAGTCACAAAATGTGGCTAGCCACAGCCATTACTTTTACGTTCTGTTTGGGTGAGGCTTTGGTGGGATACCAATCCAATAGTCTGGCGCTGATGGCTGATGCCGGACATAACTTTGCCGATGCCTTGGCCTTGGCACTCTCTGCATTTGCTTTATGGATAGCCACCAAACCCGCGGATAACAAGCGTACATTCGGCTATCACCGCGTTGGTATTCTTGCGGCCTTAGTCAATGCGGTGGGTTTAGCTGTCATGGCCATGGTGATTTTCTGGGAGGCTATACAGCGACTACAAACACCTGAACATGTACATAGTGGACCCATGATATGGGTGGCATTACTGGCTATTGTCTTGAACTCTGGGATTGCCTGGTGGCTTTCCTCTGCCGCAAAAGCTGATTTGAATATCCGTAGCGCTTATTTACACATGCTAGGTGACGCGATTGCCTCATTGGGCGTGGTCATTGCCGGTGTAATCATTGCGTTTACAAGCTGGTATACGGCAGACCCGATTGTCTCCATTATATTTGCAATGCTAGTATTATGGAGTTCATGGAGTATTTTCACAGAGTCGGTTCAAATGCTCCTGGAAGGCATACCGGTAGGCATGGAGCTGGCAGAAGTGGAGTCGGAAATTCGTAAGGTGCAAGGCGTACTCGATATGCACGATTTACATGTATGGACTATTTCAACTGGCTTGATTGTCTGTAGTTGTCATATTGTCGTTGCCGAGCAAAATGTCAGTGGTGGTCAGAAGATTCTGGAAGATGTGGCACACATGTTAGAACATGACTTTAGAATTAGTCACACTACCATTCAGATTGAAGTCGAGGATTGTGGCGGTCATGACCATACGATGAAAAATGCTCACGATCACGATCACGACCATGACCACGGGCATGGTCATATACATTAATTCAACTAATTGAAAGCGTAGATACAGGGAGTTAGTAATGAGTGAAGAATTTGAAGTAAAAGGCCCACATGAAGAAGTGCTGGAAGCTAGTGAAGAAAGCCGTGGTTTTAATGGCCGCCTCGCCGTGATGACTGCCATTATGGCGACCATAGGCGCGCTACTCTCTTACGAAGCCAGCGTTACACTTGGTGAAGCTATTATTTATAAAAATGAAGCCTCCATCAAGAAAACTGAAGCCTCCGATCAGTGGAATTTTTATCAAGGGAAAAGTAATAAGCAGAATCTAGCCGAACTTGCCGCCAAACTTACGACTGGTAAAGATCAAGCTGACAGTAAAAGTGACGCTTTAAGGTATAGCTCTGAAAAAAATGAGATTAAAAAGAAAGCCGAAGATTTCGAAAAGTTAAGTCATGAGGCCGATGAACGTTCAGAGCAATATATGCATCATCATCATCGTTGGGCTACTGGAACTACTGCATTGCAGATTGCTATATCACTTGCGGCGATAGCCCTGCTGACGCGTCGCAAATGGCTTCAGTATGCAAGTTTAACTTGCGCAGTTGTTGGTATAGCCTTTGGTATGTTTGCCTGGCTTGGCATTTAAAATTTACTCACTATTATCCGCGGCTTGATCTGCGGCCAAAAGTCTCCATTTAACATCCAAGTTGCATCTTCAACGTGATCTCTATGAGGCTTAACTGTACGTAAATTTTGGTTACGATTTTGCTTTAAAGCTGGTAAAGTTATTTTTTGAGTTAACTAGCAACTTTGAAATAGAAACTAAGGGCACCAGATATGGCAACGCAGGCAGATATTGCGCATCACTATGACGTGGATAATGATTTTTTTGCACTTTTCCTCGATAAAAAATATCGCGCATATAGTTGTGGGGTATGGAAGACCGCCGACAATTTAGAGCAAGCACAAGAAGATAAGTTTGATAGGTTGTGCCGCTACGCCCACGTTGCCCAAGACCACCATGCGATTGAAATAGGTTGTGGTTGGGGTGGCTTAATGAACACCATTGTAGAGAAGTATCCAAACACGCATGTACATGGCCTGACTCTGAGCACAGAGCAGTTTGAATTTATCAACAGCACTGCAAAACCAAATATTTCTCTTGAGCTACGCTCCTGGCAGGATTATGCAGTACCGGAGCGCAAGTTTGATTCAATTGTGTCCATTGGGGCCTTTGAGCACTTCGCTTCATTTGAAGATCAGGCTGCATCGCGTCAGCGAGATATTTATAAAACTTTTTTTGATTGGTGTCTGAGCGTTTCTACGCCAGATGCGCACATCGGGCTGCAAACGATTGTTATCTCAAGAGCGCCCAATAGTTTGTCTGAGTTGAGAGATTCTCGATATCTGCTTGATAAAGTGTTTCCCGGATCGGCACTGCCATCTATTAGTGATGTTCAAGCTGCGATAGTAGACAAGTATGAAATTACAGCAGCGCACTGCATAGGATTGGATTACGCACGTACATTATTTGAATGGAACAAAAGATTGGAGCTCAATCAGGATAAAATCGTTGAGCGCTACGGGCAAGAGCTCTTTGATCATTATCGAACCTACTTTGATGCAGCTCGACGCTGCTTTGAAACTGGTTATATTGACTTGTATCAGGTATCGCTCAGAAGAGCAAAGCCATTAAGGATATTATCTAAATAACTTCACAATCTATCGCATAGCGGTAGATAGATTATATGTACAGGAGGACATGCAAAATGCAAATTTTGGTGCGCTTTCTATTCATGCGCCCCTATTCATACAACATCGTTAAGAAAATATTCCTGCAGTATAAAACACCAGAATGATGGCACCGATTCCCCAGCTATTTAGCCAAATTAATAAACTCCATACCTTGCCTTGCTGCATTAATATAACCTTTTAACCTATTGTTTAATTGCTATAAGTTTAAGGGGTTAATATGAAGATAATGCGACATGAAAGTTAAGAAAATGTTAAATCTTGCCGTAGCCTAAGTTTAGCAGGAGTCTGCGGCCAGATTGGCCAGAACAATGTTCCTGACAGGCGCACTGGATTTTAACCAGTCAATGTAACTGATGAAGCTCCAACTTTCTGAGCTTAGGCGCCAGTTTGGCGGTGATACCAACGACAGTAAGTGTCATCACACCACCAAATAGTACCGATGGGATCAAGCCCATCAAGCGCGCTGCCAAACCGGATTCAAACGCACCTAGCTCATTAGATGAGCCAATAAAAATACCATTAATGGCGGATACACGCCCACGCATGGCATCTGGCGTGGCCAATTGTAGAATAGTGGTACGCAATACCACTGAAACGCCATCAAACACTCCTGAAAGTATGAGCAGAAATCCCGCCATCCAAATGTAGCTGCTCAAACCAAAGCCGATGATACAAACACCAAAGCCTGTAACTGAGGCTAATAACCAGCGCCCTGCATGCAGATTAATCGGGTGGCGAGACAACCAAATGCCCGTGGCGATGGCGCCTATGGCTGGCGCGGCGCGTAATATGCCTAAACCTTGTGGGCCGTAATGATAAATGTCGTGAATGAACGCAGGCAACATCGCTACAGTGCCGCCAAACAGTACCGCAAACATGTCTAATGAAAGCGCACTAAGTACGATTTGATTGCTAAATACAAAGCGTAAGCCTTGTGCGATGCTCGTAAATACGGGCGGGCTGTCAGTGGCTGCTGGCGGTTCTTTTAGCCTTATTGACCACATGGCGATTGCGGCACACAAACATAAAAAGGCCGCGATAGAATAAGCCGCTGTTTTGCTGGCAAAACCAACCAGTAAGCCACCCAGAGCTGGGCCGATAATTAAACCGGCTTGAAACGTCGCGCTACTAATGCCAGAAGCACGGGCATAATCCTCACGCGGTAAAATAATGGCAAATAAAGTGCTGTAACTAGGCGCAATGAAGGCACGTTCAATGCCTGTGAGCATAATCGAGCCGTAAATCCATATGCTTGCATTGCTATCGCTGCCGATCAAGCCCATAGCCAGTGCGGTAAGGGTCAGCGCGTTAATGCCTAAAGTGACCGCGGCCAAGCTGCCAAAAAATCGTCGTGAAAAATAATGGTCAACTGCATGGCCTGCAAAAAGTGCGCAGGCAAAATATGGAATCACCTCCGCCAAACCAATCAAACCGAGCGCGAGTGTGTCATGCGTAATCTGGTAAATATGCCAGCCAACCGTTACCGCCATAATTTGATACGCCAGTACCATGAGCACGCGGAAGGTGAGTAATTTGAGAAATGCGTGACTGTGAAGAGTGAAAATTTTCATGGATTGCACAATTAATGAGTCCGTTATTATAAGCCGACTCGAAGCTATATTATGGAGGTCATTAAAGTGATGGCTACGATGCTGATAGCAGCGAAAATTTAATGAGCTATAGCAGAAGCGTCCATCGCAAATCAACACGCTGCATGTAAAGTAAAACTGGTAAAATAAACCGTTAGTGCAGTGAATAAGGCAGTAAGCGTGGTTTAACTTCAGTTACGCTACGCCGATGAGTCGTCATTGACCTAGTGTGACTCTGCCGATATAGATTAGGCGCACTAACACATTTAAAATCAATAAGTTACAATGCGTCATTTTTAAGTATTTACCACACACTTTTACCATACGTTTCATCTCTAAATATCTAATATTTCTAAATTCCACACATTTTTGGTTATGATAAATAAATAAAGATTCACCAAGACCGATATGGTACTGAGGAGTTAATAACATCAACCGGACCACCTGGAGTCAAATGCGATGCGAGGCGCTGGCTTGCGAGTAAACTACGAACGGAGTTGGCGGCTTGCAGTTTGTTTGGTGTTGGTCCAACACATATATTTTGAAAGCGCTTTTCACCTACGTGTGTTACGTCATTTGTTATGGGCAATTTGTAATAAGGAATTATCATTGAATTACCTTGGCGGTAATCAAAGTGTTCAGAAGTACACCTAAGTGGTCTTGAAATTATTCTCCACTCTCGTTCATCAGAAAATGAACTGTTTTTAAGGATTGGAGCAAGCCTATTTAGGTATGCACAGAGATTTCCACCATCATGCCAAAAATCGTAGTCATCATTTAAATCATTTGGTGCAAGGTGTTGATGTTTTATAACCTCCTCAAGAACAGCTCTAACAAATTTTGAGATAATCTGGTTTTTGGAGTTCGTATCATAAACACATTTCGCTAGATAGAACTGCTCATGTTTTGCTACTTGTTTAAGAAATGAACCACAGAATCCTATTGCATATCCAGACATTTGACTACCGTATGCTCTCCGTTGAGACAAGGAGTCCCCAACCTCAGAAAAGCATGACACACAAACGTTCATGGAGCTAAGGTCATTATGTAAAGATTTTGCCATCTCATTAAGAGCGGTTTTCTCAAACTGCTTAGTTGATTCTTTCGACAGTCGTTCAATCTCACAATTCACAAGGTCTATTGCATGATTGAATTCTTGAGTATCATTCAGATACTGTGTGTGCGTCATCCAGATTTCACCATTCCGAATAATGTCGGCATTTAGATGATTGAAATTTCAATCATCACCCTCGTCATTCCAGCGTAGGCTGGAATCCAGGCTGCGTGAATACTAGCTTTGTCGCATTAAACAGCCATTCGTGGACACCACTTTGACTGGATACCAGCCTACGCTGGTATGACGTTATTTCGGATTAGCTCTAGATACACATCTGCTTGTGGGTGCAACATACCTGTACCTATATTTATTAAAACCTAGCGCATCAATACATTTTGCTATAATAGACACTCTGACCTACTATTGCCTGCCAATTCAGCTGAGATTGTTTTATGCGCTACACAACTTCCATACTTCTCCTTACACTCGTATTCTCGGTAGCGCTCCATGCTGAACCCCAGTCAGCTACGTTGACGCTGCAAAATGCGCGCAAATTGCTGCTGGAAAAAAATCGTGAGATTCAGGCCGGGAGGCGCGTGGTGGAAGGATTGCAAGCCGACATCTTGACTGCGAATCAAAGGCCTAACCCAACTTTATCGGTGAATGCTGCATCGCTGCGAGTGGACGGAAACAACGGTTCTTTGCTGAGAGCGGAACGCCTAGATGTTGTCGCTCGTGTGGATCAATTGATTGAACGTGGCGGAAAACGTGAGTTGCGCACGGCGGTGGCCGAGCGTGCAGTAGATGCCAGCCGCTATGATTTTTCCGACTTGCAACGACAACAGTTATCCGCACTTTCGGCTGCATATTATGACCTGAAACTTGCTCAGGAAAAG
>Ga0209913_1000538_pt1 | contig 30822 bp, 30 predicted proteins | sample PersoiDNA2013203_FD_185805 | JGI IMG/M metagenome (GOLD analysis project Ga0209913, IMG submission 185805) | Permafrost soil microbial communities from the Arctic, to analyse light accelerated degradation of dissolved organic matter (DOM) -... | ecosystem: Environmental > Terrestrial > Soil >... | reverse complement strand
GCATCCGCCACCTGGTCACCCACGCAGACGGCCACCGAGATCGCCATGCAACGCTCACCACAGGAACCATACGCCGCGCCCATCAAGGCACTGACCGCGTTATCCAGATCCGCATCCGGCATCAGCACCGCATGGTTCTTCGCGCCGCCCAGCGCTTGCACGCGCTTGCCGCGTTTGGTCGCTTCGGCGTAGATGTACTCGGCAATCGGCGTAGAACCCACAAAGCTCAATGCCTTGACTTCCGGTGCCTCGATCAACGCATCCACCGCGCCTTTGTCGCCATGCACCACGCTCAGCACGCCCTTAGGCAGGCCGGCCTCCTGCAGCAATTGCGCGATCAACAGCGTCGAACTCGGATCACGCTCCGACGGTTTGAGGATAAAGCAGTTGCCGCAGACGATCGCCAGCGGGTACATCCACAACGGCACCATCGCCGGGAAGTTGAACGGGGTAATCCCGGCCACCACGCCCAATGGCTGGAAATCGGACCAGGCATCGATGTTCGGCCCCACATTGCGGCTGTACTCACCCTTGAGAATTTCCGGCGCCGAGCACGCGTACTCCACGTTCTCGATCCCACGCTTCAATTCCCCTGCCGCGTCTTCCAGGGTCTTGCCGTGCTCCTCGCTGATCAACTGCGAGATACGCGCTTCGTTCTGCTCCAGCAACTGCTTGAAACGGTACATCACCTGGGCACGCCTGGCCGCCGGCGTATTACGCCAGGCCGGGAACGCCGCCTTGGCCGAGTCGATCGCGCTTTGGATGGTTTCGCGACTGGCCAGCGGCACTTGGTGAATCACTTGGCCGGTGGACGGGTTGTACACATCGGCAGTGCGACCGGACTCGCTGACCAACTGGCCGTTGATCAAATGCTGGATAAGGCTCATGCAGGGCTCCTGAAAAGTTGTTCTATATAGAAGGAGAAATCAGTCGATCTTGTTCAGCACTTCGCCGACCGCATCGAACAAGCGATCCAGGTCCTGCGGCTTGCTGTTGAAGGTCGGCCCGAACTGCAGGGTGTCGCCGCCAAAACGCACGTAGAAGCCGGCTTTCCACAAGGCCATGCCGGCCTCGAATGGACGCACGATGGCATCACCGTCACGCGGGGCAATCTGGATCGCGCCGGCCAGGCCGTAATTGCGGATATCGATCACGTTCTTGCTGCCCTTCAAACCGTGCAGCGAATTCTCAAAGTGCGGGGCGACTTCGGCTACGCTCTGCACCAGGTTTTCCTTCTGCAGCAGGTCCAATGCCGCCAGCCCAGCCGCGCAAGCGACCGGATGCGCCGAGTAGGTGTAGCCGTGGGGGAATTCCACCGCGTACTCAGGCGTCGGCTGGTTCATGAACGTCTGATAGATCTCGCTGCTGGCAATCACCGCGCCCATCGGGATCGCGCCGTTGGTGACTTGCTTGGCGATGCACATCAGGTCCGGGGTCACGCCGAAGCTGTCGGCACCGAACATCGAGCCGGTACGGCCGAAACCGGTGATCACTTCGTCGAACACCAACAGGATGTTGTGCTGGTCGCAAATCTCACGCAGGCGCTTGAGGTAACCCTGCGGCGGCACCAGCACGCCAGCGGAGCCGGCCATCGGCTCGACAAACACGGCGGCGATGTTCGATGCGTCGTGCAACTCGATCAACTTGAGCAGTTCATCGGCCAACGCAATACCGCCCTGCTCCGGCATGCCGCGCGAGAATGCGTTGCTCGCCAGCAAGGTGTGAGGCAGATGGTCAACGTCCATCATCGCTTGACCAAACATCTTACGGTTGCCGTTGACGCCGCCCAGGCTGGTGCCGGCGATGTTCACCCCGTGATAGCCACGGGCGCGGCCGATCATCTTGGTCTTGGTGGCCTGGCCTTTTAGGCGCCAGTACGCACGCACCATCTTCACCGCCGTATCGGCGCACTCGGAGCCGGAGTCAGTGAAGAACACATGGTTGAGGTTGCCAGGGGTCAGGTCGGTGATTTTTTCCGCCAGTTGAAACGACAACGGATGACCGTATTGGAAGGCTGGCGAGTAGTCCAAGGTACCCAGTTGCTTGGCGACCGCTTCCTGGATTTCCTTGCGGGTGTGCCCGGCGCCGCAAGTCCACAGGCCCGACAACGAATCGTAGATCTTGCGGCCCTTGTCATCGGTCAACCAACTGCCTTCGGCGGCCACGATCAGGCGCGGGTCACGCTGGAAGTTACGGTTGGCGGTGTAAGGCATCCAGTGAGCGTCCAACTTCAGTTGGCTGGCCAGGGACGAAGGGGCGTTTTCGGGCATGTTCATCAGCAAAACCTCGCAAGGCAAAAGGCAGCGTCGGGATTGGAAAGCGTTCTTGCAGCTAAATTGCCATGGGGATAAAGTCAGTGAAATTCAACTTTTCTAACCTTCAGTCAGGCCTTCACTAAACTATGAGCATCCGTCGACCCGATCCGCTGGCCCAAGTCAGCGACTTCGATATTCGCCTACTGCGCATCTTTCGCAGTGTGGTGGAGTGTGGCGGCTTCTCGGCGGCGGAAACCGTGCTCGGCATCGGGCGCTCGGCCATCAGCCAGCAGATGAGCGATTTGGAACAACGCCTGGGATTACGCCTGTGCCAGCGCGGGCGCGCCGGATTCTCCCTGACCGAAGAAGGCCGCGAGGTCTATCAGTCGGCGCTGCAACTATTGAGTGCCCTGGAAAGCTTTCGCACCGAGGTCAACGGCCTGCACCAGCATTTGCGCGGCGAACTGACCATCGGCCTCACCGACAACCTCGTGACCCTGCCCCATATGCGCATCACCCATGCCCTGGCGCAGTTGAAGGAACGCGGCCCGGACGTGCAGATTCAGATCCGCATGATCGCCCCCAATGAAGTGGAACAGGGCGTACTCGACGGCCGCCTGCATGTTGGCGTGGTGCCCCAGGCCAGCGCGCTGTCCGGCCTGGAATACCAGGCGCTGTACAGCGAACGCTCGCTGCTCTACTGCGCCGTCGGCCATCCGCTGTTCTATGCCGACGACAAGCAGTTGGACGATGGACGCATCGACGACCAGGATGCGATCGCCCCGACCTTTCGCCTGCCCGCCGAAATCCAGGCCCACTACCAGGCACTCAACTGCACCGCCAGCGCTTCGGACCGCGAAGGCATGGCGTTCCTGATCCTCACCGGTCGCTACATCGGCTACCTGCCCGATCACTACGCCAGCCTGTGGGTGCAACAAGGCCGACTACGCGCGCTGAAACCGGCTACACGCTTTTACGATTTGAGCCTGGCATCGGTCACGCGCAAGGGGCGCCGCCCTCATTTGGTGCTGGAAAGTTTCCTCGAGAGCCTCGCGGCAACCCGCTAATTCGGGCCCCGCACAAAAAGCTGAGCAAGTGGACAGCTTTTTGCAAGGACACCAGGACCTAGAACCGTCCGCCTCGAGTTTGCCCGCCATGCCACCAGAAACTTCCAGCCCCAGCGATCTGATCTACGGCCTCAACGACCGCCCAAAACCCCTGCCCGCCCTACTGGCCGCCCTGCAACATGTATTGGCCGCCTTCGTCGGCATCATCACGCCGCCGTTGATCATCGGCTCCACCCTGGGCCTGGCTGCTCACCTGCCCTACCTGATCAGCATGGCGCTGATGGTCTCCGGTGTCGGCACGTTCATCCAGGCGCGTAGGCCGTTTGGCATCGGCGCCGGCATGATCTGCCTGCAAGGCACCAGCTTTGCGTTTCTCGGCGCCGTACTGTCGGCGGGCTTCCTGGTGAAGCAACGCGGCGGCAGCCCGGAAGACATCATGGCGATGATCTTCGGTGTGTGCTTTTTCGGCGCCGCCGTACAAATCGTCTTGAGCCGGTTTATCGGGCAACTGCGCCGGGTAATCACACCGCTGGTCACCGGCATCGTGATTACCCTGATCGGCATCAGCCTGATCAAAGTGGGTATTACCGACCTCGGCGGTGGTTTTAATGCCCCCGACTTCGGCGCGCCCATCAACCTGGCATTGGGCCTGTTCGTGGTGTTGACGATCATCTTGCTCAACCGTTCGAACACACCCTGGGTACGCCTCTCGGCGATCATCATCGGCCTGGCCCTCGGCAGCCTCGCGGCCTGGTTCAGCGGAAAACTGGTGCCCCAGGCCCTGCCCGACCTGCCGTTGATCAGCCTGCCGATCCCGTTTCGTTATGGTTTCAACTTCGACTGGAGCGCCTTCCTACCGATCGCGCTGATATATCTGATCAGCAGCATCGAAACCGTGGGCGACCTCACCGCCAACTGCATGATTGCCCGCCAGCCCATCAGCGGCCCTTCTTATATAAGCCGACTCAAGGGCGGCGTACTCGGCGACGGGGTGAGCTGCATGATCGCCGCCACCTTCGGCGCGTTCCCCAACACCACGTTCGCCCAGAACAATGGCGTGATCCAACTCACTGGCGTGGCCAGCCGTTATGTCGGCCTGTACATCGGCGTGGTGCTGTTTTGCCTCGGTTTGTTTCCGTCGATCGGCGCGGTGCTGCAGCAAATCCCCAAGCCGGTATTGGGCGGCGCGACCCTGGTGATGTTCGGCAGTGTGGCGGCCGCCGGCGTGCGTATTCTCGCCCAGGCGCCGCTGGACCGACGCAGTATGCTGATCATCGCCACCTCGTTTGGCGTCGGCCTGGGCATTGCCGCCCAACCGAACCTGCTGCACTTGATGCCGACGCTGGTACAAAACCTGTTCGACTCGGCCATCACCAGCGGCGGGCTGACCGCCATCGCGTTGTGCCTGTTACTGCCCGAAGCCAAAGCAAGCGCCGCCGCAAACAGCGCGCCGCAAAGCGATGCGCTGGAACCGCTTTGATGGTTTTATTGCTTCAGGACTTGTCTGAGGCTTGAGGGTGGGTTATCTGTGCATACGTCGTCTCTATCGATCAGCACGGAAACCTCCATGAGCCTCGAAGTTCCTGCCCACAGCACCCACGTCGGGAAGCCCGCCAGCCGCATTCGACAAAAGAACGAGCAAGCGATTCTTCAAGCCGCCGAAGACGAGTTCGCGCGTCACGGCTACAAGGGCACCAGCATGAACACCATTGCTGCCAGCGCCGGGCTGCCCAAGGCCAACCTGCATTACTACTTCACCAACAAGCTGGGCCTGTACATCGCGGTGCTCAGCAATATCCTCGAACTGTGGGACAGCACCTTCAACACGCTGACCGCCGAGGACGACCCGGCCGTGGCCCTCACCCGCTACATCCGCACCAAGATGGAATTTTCCCGACGACAGCCCCAGGCCTCGCGGATCTTCGCCATGGAGATCATCAGCGGCGGCGAATGCCTCACCGAATACTTCGGGCAGGACTACCGCGCCTGGTTCAGTGGCCGGGCGGCGGTGTTCCAGGCCTGGATCGACGCCGGCAAGATGGACCCCGTCGACCCCGTCCACCTGATCTTCCTGCTGTGGGGCAGCACCCAGCACTATGCCGACTTCGCCACCCAGATCTGCCGCGTCACCGGGCGCACCAAGCTGACCAAGCAAGATATGGAAGACGCCGGCACCAACCTGATCCATATCATTCTCAAAGGCTGTGGCATCAAGCCTGCCCTCTAGACGACGCCTCTCATGCCTTTCACGCTCATCGGCCTTTGCGAATTTCGCGAAGAAATACGCAAAAGCCGCTTTATTACCCTCGCCGCACCGATCACTAGTGCGCAAGAAGCCCTGGCGTTCATCGAGCAGCACAGTGACCTGAACGCCACGCACAACTGCTGGGCCTGGAAACTCGCCGACCAGTACCGCAGCAACGACGACGGCGAACCTGGCGGCACCGCCGGGCGACCGATCCTCGCCGCCATCGAGGCCCAAGGCTTTGATCAGGTGGTGGTGCTGGTGATTCGCTGGTACGGCGGCATCCAACTGGGCACCGGCGGCCTGGCGCGGGCGTATGGCGGCGGCGCGAATAAATGCCTGCAAACGGCCGAGCGCATTGAGTTGATCAGCCGCGTGCCGTTGAGCTGTGCCTGCGGGTTTTCCGAGCTGAACCTGGTCAAGTTGCGGGTCGCCGAACTTGGCGGGCTGGTGGTGGAGGAACACTTCACCGCCAACGGCGTGGAGCTGCAACTGGCCCTGGGCGAAGCACACATCGACACCCTGCAAAGCCAGCTTGCCGACCTGAGCCGAGGGCGCATCCTGCTGCAACGCTGAAACTGCTAAGGTTATCCGCTGAACTCCCTGAACCGCGACGCCAAAGGAAGCCCTCCATGTCTACGCCAAAAACCGCACTGATCATCGGCGCCTCACGCGGGCTGGGCCTTGGCCTGGTCAAGCAGTTGCTCAAGGATGGCTGGGACGTGACCGCCACCGTGCGTGACCCGAACAAGGCCGACGCCCTGAAAGCCGCGGGCCCGGTGCAGATCGAGAAACTCGACATGGACGATCAGCAAGCCGTGATCGCCCTGAGCCAGCGCCTCAAGGACCGCACATTCGACCTGCTGTTCGTCAACGCCGGCGTCAAGGGCCCGGCGAACCAGGAGCCTGGCCACGCCACCCTGGCGGAAGTCGGCCAGTTGTTTTTCACCAACGCCGTAGCGCCGATCAACCTGGCCCAGCGCTTTGTCGGGCAGATCCGCAAGGACTCCGGTGTGCTGGCGTTCATGAGTTCAGTCCTGGGTAGCGTGACCATCCCCGACGGCTCCGACCTGACGCTCTATAAGGCGAGCAAGGCCGCCCTCAACTCGATGACCAACAGCTTTATCACCCAGCTCGGCGAGCAAAAAATGACCGTGCTGTCGCTGCATCCCGGCTGGGTAAAGACCGACATGGGCGGCGAAAACGCGCACATCGATGTCGAGACCAGCGTGCGCGGCCTGGTCGATCAGGTGAATGCCTACACCGGCAAAGGCGGCCATCACTTTGTGGACTACAGAGGCAACACCATTGCCTGGTAAGCCTTGATCAAATGTGGGAGCGAGCTGGCTCGCGATGAGCTCGAGAGCAGCACGTTCCTACAGGTAGACCGGATCTAGAACTACACGTAATCTAGCCACCTCGCTCTCACCGGCGACCCTGGATCAGCAGACAGGGCAACACTGAGCTGGCAAACCTGAACCCATCATTCAGAGGAGCCGGCCCATGCCTGCGACCCGTATCTGGTTAAAAAACCCCCTCGCGATTTTCACTGCCAATGGCCTCGATGCCCGTGGCGGCCTGGTGCTGCAAGACGGTGTGATCACCGAACTGCTGGGCATCGGGCAAGCGCCTGCACTGCCCTGTACACAGGTGTTCGACGCCCGCGAGCATGTGGTCCTTCCGGGGCTGATCAACACTCACCATCACTTCTACCAGACCCTGACCCGCGCCTGGGCGCCGGTGGTCAATCAGCCGCTGTTCCCCTGGTTGAAAACCCTGTACCCGGTGTGGGCGCGGCTGACCCCGGAAAAACTCGCCCTGGCCAGCAAAGTCGCGCTGGCGGAATTGCTGCTCTCGGGCTGCACCACGGCGGCAGACCACCACTACCTGTTCCCGGACGGCCTGGAACATGCCATTGACGTGCAAGTCGACACGGTGCGCGAACTGGGCATGCGCGCCATGCTCACTCGCGGGTCCATGAGCCTGGGCGAAGCCGACGGCGGCTTGCCGCCGCAACAAACCGTGCAACAGGGCGCGGTGATTCTGGACGATAGCCAACGCCTGATCCGCCAGTACCACGAACGCGGCGACGGCGCGCAAATCCAGATCGCCCTGGCGCCCTGCTCGCCGTTTTCCGTCACCCCAGAAATCATGCAAGCCAGCGCCGAACTGGCCGAGAGCCTCGACGTGCGCCTACACACGCACCTGGCGGAAACCCTCGACGAGGAAGACTTCTGCCTACAACGCTTCGGCCTGCGCACCGTGGACTACCTCGACAGCGTCGGCTGGCTCGGCCCGCGCACCTGGCTGGCCCATGGCATTCACTTCAACCCGGATGAAATCGCCCGCCTGGGCGCCGCCGGCACCGGTATCTGCCATTGCCCAAGCTCGAACATGCGCCTGGCCTCCGGCATCTGCCCGACCCTGGACCTGCTCGCCGCCGGGGCCCCGATCGGCCTGGGCGTGGACGGCTCGGCGTCCAACGATGCGTCGAACATGATCCTCGAAGCCCGCCAGGCCCTGTACATCCAGCGCCTGCGCTATGGCGCGCAGAAGATCACCCCGCAAGACGTGCTGGGCTGGGCGACCAAAGGTTCGGCGCAGTTGCTCGGGCGTTCGGATATCGGTGAGCTAGCCGTAGGAAAGCAGGCCGATCTGGCGCTGTTCAAACTGGATGAGCTGCGTTTCTCCGGCAGTCACGATCCGATCTCGGCGCTGCTGTTGTGCGGCGCCGACCGGGCGGACCGGGTAATGATCGGCGGAAAATGGCGGGTGATCGATGGCCAGGTTGAAGGCCTGGACTTGAAAGGCTTGATCGCCGATCACAGCCAGGCCGCACGGCAGCTCATCGCCGGAACCTGAGCCAAACAGCGCCCCCACATGAAGTTCTGCGGTACGCGGAAGAACCGCCTACACCCCTAACAGCGACAACATGATAAAGGTCGCAAACAACACAAAGTGGGTCATCCCTTCGATGGCGTTGGTTTCGCCATCGTTGAGGTTGATCGCACTGACGATCAGCGTGATCAACACCATCACGCTCTGCACCGGCGTCATCGCCATCTGGAACGGCTGGCCGGTGTAGAGCGCCATCGCTTCCATCACCGGCACCGTCAGGATCACCGTCGACAACGATGCGCCCAGTGCAATGTTGACCACCGACTGCATGCGGTTGGCCAGGGCAGCGCGCAAGGCAGTCAGAATCTCCGGCGCCGCCGAGATGGCCGCGACCACAATCGCCGTCACCACCGGCGGTGCGCCCGTGCCTTCCAGGCCCAGGTCGAGGGTCTTGGACATCACCTCGGCCAGCGCCCCAATCACAATCACCCCGAACACTAGCGTACCGATGGAAAGCGCCAGGTTCACCGGCGGCGCCTGTTCTTCCGGCAACTTCTTACGGCGTTTGTCCGGGTAGCTGTAGCTGAAGAAATAACTGTGCGGGCCCACCTGCATGCGCAGGAACAGGGTGTAGAGCACCACCATCGCGCCGATGGTGAAGGCCGAGTAAATCTTCCAGTCCGATTCGGGGATGAATTCTGGCACCACCATCGACACGCCCATGGCGGTGAGGATCATTACGCTGTAGGTCCGCGCCGAATCATCATTGTAGGACTGTTCACCATGCTTGATGCCGCCCATCAGCGCGGCCAGGCCGAGGATGCCGTTGATATCGAGCATGACCGCCGAGTAGATGGTGTCGCGCACCAGCGTCGGTGACGGTTCGTTGCTCATCATGATCGCCAGGATCACCACTTCCACCAGCACGGCGGCCAGGGTCAGGATCATGGTGCCGTAGGGGTCGCCAACCTTTTCCGCGAGTTGCTCGGCATGGTGGGCGACGCGCATCGAGGCGACCACGATAAAGCCGATCAGCGCCATGCCGGCCAGCAGCGCGACCATTTGCCCGTTATGGAGCATCCAGTGCTCCAGCGGGTATGCGGCGATGGCGGCAATCAGCGCCAGCAGCATGAATTTTTCTTGCTTGAGGAATGTGAGCATTGCGGGCCTTTTGTGCGGCAAATCAGTCGTGGATGAGGTACAGACTGCACTACACCGCTAACGTTTCGTTACAGCTTAGTTCGCAGCGCCCTTGTGCGAATAGAACCGATACTCTCCTCCTGGTCAGGTTTTGCCGATTATTTCAGTCATCGCCTGTAGAATGCCGCCATTGCACCTGATGAGATTTTAGACATGTACGATTGGCTCAACGCCCTGCCCAAGGCTGAACTGCACCTGCACCTGGAAGGCTCGCTGGAGCCTGAGCTGCTGTTTGCCCTGGCCGAGCGCAACAAGATTGCGCTGCCATGGAACGACGTCGAAACCCTGCGCAAGGCCTACGCCTTCAACAACCTGCAAGAGTTTCTCGACCTGTATTACAAGGGTGCCGATGTGCTGCGCACCTCCCAGGACTTCTACGACCTGACCTGGGCCTACCTGCTGCGCTGCAAAGCGCAGAACGTGATCCACACCGAGCCCTTCTTCGACCCGCAAACCCACACCGACCGTGGCGTGCCGTTCGAAGTGGTGCTCAACGGCATCGCCGCCGCGCTCAAAGATGGCGAGCAGCAACTGGGCATCACCAGCGGTTTGATCCTCAGCTTCCTGCGCCACTTGAGCGAAGCCGAAGCCGAGAAAACCCTCGACCAGGCGCTGCCGTTCCGTGACGCGTTCGTGGCCGTGGGCCTGGACAGTTCGGAAATGGGCCACCCGCCGAGCAAGTTCCAGCGCGTGTTCGACCGTGCCCGCCACGAAGGCTTCCTCACCGTGGCCCACGCCGGCGAAGAAGGCCCGCCCGAGTACATCTGGGAAGCCATCGACCTGCTGAAAATCCAGCGTATCGACCATGGCGTGCGCGCCATCGAAGACGAGCGCCTGATGCAACGGATCATCGACGAACAGATCCCGCTGACCGTGTGCCCGCTGTCCAACACCAAGTTGCGCGTGTTCGACGACATGGCCCAGCACAACATCCTCGACATGCTCGAGCGTGGGGTGAAGGTGACGGTGAACTCGGACGATCCGGCGTACTTCGGCGGTTATGTCACCGAGAACTTCCATGCGCTGTACACCGCCCTGGGCATGACCCAGGACCAGGCCAAACGCCTGGCGCAAAACAGCCTGGATGCGCGGCTGGTGAAGCCATAACTGAATAAACACCGACTAGCCATGTGGGAGCAGGCCCGCTCCCACATGTGTCGTGTATTACCGGTTAAATCTCGCTCAACTCTTCCAGCGTCTTCCCCTTCGTCTCCATCCCAAACACCCACACCACTAACGCCGCCACCGCAAAACACAATGCGCCCAGGGCAAACACCCCGCCCTGCCCGGTGATAGGGAACATCAGTCCCGTCACCAGCGGTCCGAGCAACGAGCCGACCCGCCCGATCGCCGACGCAAAACCGGACCCCGTCGCCCGCGCCGAGGTGGGGTACAACTCCGGCGTGTAGGTGTACAGCACCGCCCACATGCCAAACAGAAAGAACTGCATCAACAGCCCCGAGGTAATCAGCAGGCCAACATTGCCGCCGAACACCGCGCTTTGCCCATACAGAAACGCCATCACCCCACCGCCGAGCAACGTCACGACGCACACCGGCTTGCGCCCCCAACGCTCCACCAGCCAGGCCGCCATCAGGAAGCCGGGAATCCCGCCCAGGGAAATGATCACGGTGTAATACACCGACTGGGTCACCGCAAACCCCGACTGCTGCAACAACGCACTCAACCACGACGTCAGCCCGTAAAACCCGAGCAAGGCAAAGAACCACACACTCCAGATCATCATCGTGCACTGGCGATACTGCGCCGACCATAACTGCTGGAACGCCGAGAAGAAGTTCCCCGGCACACTCTCCACCCGTGGCAGGCGAATGGGCTCCGGCAACTCGGCGCGGCCCAGGGAGGCCCGCACTTTCTGCTCGATCCTCAGCAACACCTTATCTGCTGCCGCATGTCGCCCGGCCTGCTCCAGCCAGCGCGGCGACTCCGGGATAAAAAACCGAATCGCCAACACAAACACCGCCGGCACCGCCAGCACCAGGAAGATGTCGCGCCAGCCAATCACCGGCAGCAAAAAGTACGACAGCACCCCCGCCGCCACAAAACCCAACGGCCAGAAGCCATCCATCAACGCGATATAGCGCCCGCGCTTCTTGGCCGGAATCAGCTCCGAAAGCATCGACTGCGCGATGGGAAACTCCATGCCCATGCCAATGCCGAGCAGGATGCGAAACAGCGTCAGCGTCTCCACCGTCTGCGCCGTGGAACATAAGTAGCTGGCGATCCCCCACAACACGATGCTCCACTGGAACACCGGCTTGCGCCCGAAGCGATCCGCGAGCATCCCGGACAACGAAGCGCCCACCACCATGCCGAAAAAACTCGAACTGGCCAGCAAGCCCGCCTGGGCCGTGCTCAGGCCGAACTCGGTTTTGATCGAGCCGAGCAGGAAGGTCATCATCGCCAGATCCATGGAGTCGAAGAAAAACGCCAGGGCGATGATGATAAAAATGACTCGGTGGTAACCGCTGATGGGCAACCGTTCCAGCCGTTCTGCTGCGCTATAGCCGTGCGTACCCATGCCCCATCCCCCGTGTGAAAAAACCCTGCTGGGAGTGTGGGGCATCGTTTTTCCGGGTTATTGCTGGGTGCGACCTGATCGCAACTCTGAACGACGCCCTCCGGGTCAGAATGCGTCGGGCCCGGCCAACCGAGTGATTTCCGCGAGCCCGGTGTCGCTGACCAGCAAGGCGCGGGACTCGTTGATCGCACTGATCCAGTTCGACTGCAAAAACAGTTGCAACAGCCCGGCCCCCAGCGCGCCGCCCAGGTGCGGTTGTTGCTGGCTCCAATCGAAACAGTCACACACCAGCGGTAACGCCAGCGCCTGGGTAAAGATGCCGAGGCCTGCCAGGTGCTGCGCGCCTTTGACCGTGACTTGGGTGCGGTGCTCGCAGCGCTCGATCCACCCAGCCGCGATCATCCGCTGATACAGCTGTGCCGCCAGCTCGCCACCCAGGTGGCCATGGCATAACCGCGCATGGCGCAGCAGGGCCGGGGCCGCTAGCGTCATCGGTGAAGCCTGCGGTGTGCTGCGCGCGGCACTGGCCATGGTGGTGCTGGCCAACGCATCGATAGCGGTGCTGACATCAGCCGCCGCCACACGAAACAGGCGCTTGCCGCGACGGGCCTCGACGCGCAGCAAACCGCCCCCGGTAAGCCGCGCCAGATGCGCATTCGCCGAGGCCGGCGACAGCCCGACGAGCGTCGCCAGTTCGTGCGAGGACTTGGCCGAGCCGTCCATCAAGGCCCAGAGCATAGCGGTGCGTTTTGGCTCGGCGAGCAAGCTGGCAATCTGACTGATGCAAGGTGCCTGTTCCATCTGTTCACTCCTTGTTAGATCATTTGTCTGCTGTGGTTGGCGCCAAAGTATAGGTGCGCGAGCAGCCAGTTCCCCGGCGTCTGACAGCGCGGATAGGGACAGGATCTGAGTGAAATTTCCTGCTTTCGTGGAGGCTATTACCCACTGGTGAATTGTTCCGACCATTGCGCGGTCAATGTCGCACAGCGGGACACGAGCATTTCCCGCAGCAGATTGATGGGCTTACTCAACTGCGCACGATGGGCGCACAACAGGTTGAGCGGCGTACGCTCGCCGCGCAGCTCAGGCAGAATCACGCGTAAGCGCCCGGCGAGGACATCGCTGCTCACGTCCAACCAGGACTTGTAGGCGATGCCCACCCCTGCCACAGCCCATCGACGTACAACGTCAGCATCGTCACTGAAGCGGTCGCCGCCGACAGTCAGGCTGACTTCGCGTTTGCCGTCATGAAACGTCCAGTGGTCATGCACGCGACTGCCGAGCATATACAGCAGGCAATTGTGCTGGGCGAGTTGCTCCAGATGCCGCGGCTCGCCGTGGCGTGCGAGATAGCTGGGCGCCGCGCACAGCACGCGCACGTTATCCGGCGCGACAGGCAGCGCGACCAGACTGGAATCTTCCGGCTCACCATAGCGCAGGGCGATATCCACCGGCTGGCGGAACAGATCGGCAATGCGGTCAGCCAGCAGCAGGCGCACGGTCAGTTGCGGGTATTCACGCTGGAACTCGTCGAGCCAGGGCAACAGCTGGTTGCGGCCAAAATCCGAGGGCGCCGACAGTTGCAACACGCCGCTGACACGGTCCTGGGCACTGGCCAATAAGCGTCGCCCCTCATCCAGAGAACTTAGCGCAGCGCGCGCATATTCCAGAAAGCCTTCACCTTCAGCGGTGAGGCGCAGGCTGCGGGTAGAGCGTGCCAGCAAGCGTGTGCCGAGTTGCTGTTCGATGCGCTTCAACGCCGCACTGGCCACCGCCGGCGACAGGTCCATGACCCGCGCTGCGGCCGACAAACTACCCAGGTCCGCCGCGCGCACGAACAACTGCAAATCATCAAAGCGCAGCATCCAATCCCACCCATTATCAATATATTGTTGAAACAGCCTGCTGTTTTAGCCGCTTTTATCTGCATGGGAAATAGCCAATCATCTGCCCATCCCGTACATCCCGCGTCAGGAGTTGAATATGTCCTCTGCCTTTAACGTCATCGCCACGCTGATCGCCAAACCTGGCCAACAAGACATCCTCGAGCCCCTGCTGCGCGGCCTGCTGGAACCGACCCGCCAGGAAGCCGGTTGCGAGCAGTACGACCTGCACCAGGACCTGCAACACCCAGAGACGTTCTACATGCTCGAACGCTGGAGCGACGACGCCGCCCTGGCCGACCACGACCAGAGCGCACACATCCAGAGTTTCCGCGCCAAGGCCGCCGACGTGCTCGCGCACTTCGAACTCAAGCGCCTGAAGTTTCTTGCCTGATCACCGCCCTTTTTCCGGAGCCCCCATGAAAGCCATTGCCTACTACGCCTCACTGCCGATCAACGATCCGAAATCCCTGCAAGACATCGAACTGCCGGAACCGATCGCCGGCCCGCGCGACCTGCTGGTGGAAGTCAAAGCCATCTCGGTCAACCCGGTGGACACCAAGGTCCGCCAGAACGTCGCCCCGGAAAACGGCGCCGCCAAGGTGCTCGGCTGGGACGTGGCCGGTGTGGTCAAGGCCGTCGGCAGTGAAGTGACGCTGTTCAAGGCCGGTGACAAGGTGTTCTACGCAGGGTCCCTGGTACGCCCCGGCGGCAACAGCGAACGGCACACCGTGGACGAGCGCATCGTCGGCCATATGCCCAAGAGCCTGGGTTTTGCCGAAGCGGCCGCCTTGCCCCTGACCGCCATCACCGCCTGGGAACTGTTGTTCGAACGCCTGCAAGTGCGCGAGGGTAAAGAGGATGAAGGCCAGAGCCTGCTGATCGTCGGCGCCGCCGGCGGCGTGGGTTCGATCCTGACCCAACTGGCCAGCCGGCTCACCGCATTGACGGTCATCGGCACCGCGTCGCGCCCGGAGACCCAGGCCTGGGCCAAGGCCCTTGGCGCCGACCTGGTGATCGACCATCGCCAGCCGCTGAGCGAAGCCCTGAAACACGCCGGGGTGGCCCACGTGACCCACGTCGCCAGCCTGACCCAGACCGACCAGCATTTGGATCAACTGGTCGAAGCCCTGCAGCCCCAGGGCAAGCTGGCGCTGATCGACGATCCCAAAGCCCTGGACGTGAGCAAACTCAAGCGCAAGAGCCTGTCGCTGCACTGGGAGTTCATGTACACCCGTTCGATGTTCGAGACGCCGGACATGATCGAGCAACACAACCTGCTCAATCGCGTGGCCGAACTGATCGATGCCGGCACCCTGAAAACCACGCTGGGCGAACACTTCGGGGTGATCAACGCCGAGAACCTGCGCCGCGCCCATACGCTGCTGGAAAGCGGCAAGGCCAAGGGCAAGATCGTGCTGGAAGGGTTCTGAAAAAGGTCTGTCAGTGTCGTCCGTCATTTGTGTGAGTGATGGACGTCGCCACTAGTCAGAGAATTGACCTTTGTCATATTTGTGAGCGTATACGGGTTTATATTGGCGGCCTTTGCCACGATTTTTTTACGTGAGGAAGTCAGCAATGAAGATCCTGATAAAAGCGTTAGCAAAATCCCCGGGCAATAAATGGCAGGTCCGTCTCGACGGCGACGCCATCACCTTCCGCAGTGAGGCCGAGGCCCGCGCCTTCGCCGAGACGCTGCAAGCGCGCATCCAGGCGCCCCATCGGTTCCCACTCGGCCAGCAACGCTCCGCCGCTGGCTGACCGAGGTTTTTTCAGACCTGCGCCTGCCGGGCCCGTGCCCGCTGCAGGCGCTGGGTCGACATCGCAATCGTCACCGCCAAGACCCCGCACACGCTGATGACCATGGCCATCGGCATCGCCGTGCCGTCGTGCAACACGCCCACCAACGAAGCAGCCCCCGCCGCCACGCCGAACTGAATGCAGCCGAGCATTGCCGAGGCGCTGCCGGCCCGTGCGCCCTGCCCGTTCATGGCGCAGGCCGAGGTGTTGGGCAAAATGCAGCCCAGGCTGGCAATGCAGATAAACAGCGGCACCAGCAACGGCCACAAGGCATCGGTGCGCAAGGCCGCAACGCCGAGCAGCGTCAATGCCGCCAGCATGTAGAGCCACACCGTGCGCGACAGCAGAAACGCCGGGCCGCGCTTGGCCAGCAACCGCGCGTTAACTTGTGCAACCAGGATGAACCCGGCGGCGTTGGAGCCAAACAGCCAGCCGAAATGCTCAGCAGGCACGCCATAGAGTTTGATGAACACGAACGGTGAACCGGCGATGTAGGCAAACATCCCGGCAATCGAAATGCCCCCGGTCAGGGCGTAACCGAGGTAGACCCGGTCCGACAACAGATCGATATAGCGGCGCAGCGACCCGGACAAGGGTTGCCGTGGTTGGTGGGCCGGAAAGGTTTCCGGCAAGCCGACCGCCACAGCGATCGCAGCCATCACGCTGAACAGCGACAAGACCAGGAAGATCGACTGCCAGCCCCACACACCGACCATCAGCCCGCCCGCCAATGGCGCGAGGATCGGCGCCAGGCCGGTGACCAGCATCAGTTGCGAATACACCTTGGCCGAGCCCACGGCATCACACTTATCGCTGACCACCGCGCGGGAAATCACCATGCCCGCGCACCCGCCGAGGGCCTGCACGAAGCGTGCGCCGATCAGCCATTCCAGGGACGGCGCGTAGGCGCATGCGAAGGATGCCAGCGTAAACAACGTGACACCGCTAAGCAGCGGCACACGGCGACCAAAGCGATCCGCCAGCGGGCCGTAGATCAATTGACCGATGGCCAGGCCGCCGAAATACACCGCCAAGGTCAACTGGATATGTTTTTCATCGGTGGCAAAAGCCGTGGCCATCGCCGGGAAGCCCGGCAGGTAAAAGTCGATCGCCAGCGGCGCGAAGGCGCTCAAGGCGCCCAAAATCAGGATTATACGCAGGTTCATCAGGCACCCAAGTGTGTCGGCAGCCCGACAGTCTAGCCGCGCTTGGGTGCGTTGAACATTACGATAGCTCGCTAACTATTAAATCAGGCGACGCTGTAGCCTTCTTCCCGGATCAAGCCGGCGATCACTTCGCGGGTCAACTGGCTCTGCACGCTGACTTGCTTTGCCGCCAGGTCCACTTTCACTTCGGCTGCCGGGTCCTGATTCTGCACCGCCTGGGTCACCGCCCGGACGCAATGGCCGCAGGTCATTCCTTCAACGTTGAATACTTGCATGACATGACTCCTTGAATGAGGGTGGACGCAGTATCGACCTTGCCACGATGGCAAGGTCAAGCGGCAAAAATATCCGCCGGGCTGGCATTCGGTGACGCAGTCGGCCAAGCTTCACCCATCTTTGATGTGAACCACGGAGCATTCGCCATGCGCTGGTCGTTTTTTGCCCTTGTCGGCCTGATGAGCTTGTCTGCCGCTGCGCCCATGGCCAGCGCCGCGGAAGACTATGCGGTGCTGATCATTTCCCGCGAACGCCTGGAAGTACCGACCAACTGCGAGATCGGCCTGTACATCCAGGACCAGTTGGCCGGGCGTCTGTTCCAGGAACAGGCCACCTCGTTCAACCTGCCGGCCGGTAATGTGTCGCTGCGCCTGAAGCTGCTGCCGGGCCAATCGCCTGGCTGCCTACCGAGCCTGCTGGCGCCACCCGCGCAGAACATCACGCTGAAAGCCGGTGATGTGCGCAAATTACGCATCGCCCAAGGCCCGGATGGCATGTACCTCAAGCCAGCAGAATTGGAATACTAAAGACGCTTGACCTTCCCCACAGGTCAAGGTTGATCCTAGGGGCAACTTCTTCAGGAGGACTGCCCCATGAATGGAACCAACACGTTTGACCTGCCCATCGGCGGCATGACCTGCGCCAGCTGCGCCGGGCGTGTCGAGCGCGCGCTGGGCAAGGTGCCGGGGGTGCAACGTGTCAGCGTGAACCTGGCCAACGAGCGCGCCAATATCGAGGTGCTCGGCCAGATGGACCCCGCCGTACTGATCGCCGCCGTCGACAAGGCCGGCTACAGCGCGTCCCTGCCCCAAAGCGAAACCAAGACCGAGGCCGATCAAGCCCAGCGCCTGCACCACGAGCGCTGGGCGCTGCTGCTGGCGATTGTGCTGGCATTGCCGCTGGTGCTGCCGATGCTGGCACAGCCCTTCGGCCTGCACTGGATGCTCCCGGCCTGGGTGCAGTTCGCCCTGGCCACGCCGGTACAGTTCATCTTCGGCGCGCGCTTTTATATTGCCGCGTGGAAAGCCGTGCGCGCCGGTGCCGGCAATATGGACCTGCTGGTAGCGATCGGCACCAGCGCCGGTTACGGCCTGAGTCTGTATGAATGGCTCACCGCGCCCGCCGGCAGCATGCCGCACCTGTATTTCGAAGCCTCGGCGGTGGTGATCGCCCTGGTGCTGCTCGGCAAATACCTGGAAAGCCGCGCCAAACGCCAGACCGCCAGCGCGATCCGGGCCCTGGAAGCCTTACGCCCGGAGCGCGCGATTCGGGTGGTTGACGGCCGCGAAGAAGACGTTGCCATCAGCGCGCTCAAGCTCGGTGACCAAGTGCTGGTCAAACCCGGCGAGCGCTTCCCGGTGGACGGCGAAGTGGTGGACGGTCAAAGCCATGCCGATGAAGCGCTGATCAGCGGCGAAAGCCTGCCGGTGCCGAAACAACCGGGCGACAAGGTCACCGGCGGCGCCATCAACGGCGAAGGGCGCTTGCTGGTGCGCACCGTGGCCCTCGGCGCGGAAAGCGTGCTGGCACGAATCATCCGCCTGGTGGAAGACGCCCAGGCGGCCAAGGCACCGATCCAGAAACTGGTGGATAAAGTCAGCCAGGTCTTCGTGCCGACGGTGCTCGTGCTGGCCTTGCTCACGCTGCTGGGCTGGTGGCTGTACGGCGCCTCGCTGGAGATCGCGATCATCAATGCGGTCGCCGTGCTGGTGATCGCCTGCCCGTGCGCCCTGGGCCTGGCCACACCGACCGCAATCATGGCCGGCACCGGCGTCGCCGCACGCCACGGTATTCTGATCAAGGATGCGGATGCGCTGGAGCGCGCCCATGCCGTGAGCGCGGTGGTCTTCGACAAGACCGGCACGCTCACCTCTGGCACGCCGAAAATCGCCCACCTGGCGGCGGTGGACGGCAACGAGTCGCTGCTGCTGCAACAGGCCGGCGCCTTGCAACGCGGCAGCGAACACCCGCTGGCCAAGGCGGTACTGGATGCCTGCAGCGAACAAGGGCTGAACGTGGCCGACGTGAGCGCCAGCCAAGCCTTGCCCGGACGCGGCATTGCCGGCACCCTCGACGGTCGGCCACTGGCCCTGGGCAACCGCCGCCTGCTGGAAGACAACGGGTTGGACGCGGGCGCACTGAACCCTTCGGCCAAGGCCTGGGAAGCCGAAGGCCGCACCTTGTCCTGGCTGATCGAACAAGGCGCGCAACCGCGAGTACTCGGGCTGTTCGCCTTCGGCGACACCCTCAAGCCCGGCGCGCTGGAAGCCGTGGCCCAACTCAAGGCGCGGCACATCAGCAGCCATTTGCTCACCGGCGATAATCGCGGCAGTGCGCGGGTCGTCGCCGAGGCACTGGGCATCGACGATGTCCACGCCGAAGTGCTCCCCGCCGATAAAGCCGCCACCGTCGCCGAACTGAAAAAAACCGGCGTGGTGGCGATGGTCGGCGACGGCATCAACGACGCTCCGGCCCTGGCCGCCGCCGATATCGGCATCGCTATGGGCGGCGGCACCGACGTGGCCATGCACGCCGCCGGCATCACCCTGATGCGCGGTGATCCACGCCTGGTGCCGGCGGCGCTGGAGATCAGCCGCAAGACCTACGCAAAGATCCGCCAGAACCTGTTCTGGGCCTTTGTGTATAACTTGATCGGCATTCCCCTGGCGGCGTTCGGCCTGCTCAACCCGGTGTTGGCCGGTGCGGCGATGGCGCTGTCGAGCGTCAGCGTGGTGAGCAATGCGCTGTTGTTGAAAACCTGGAAACCCAAGGATCTGGAGGACCCACACCCATGAGCATGAACATCGGCCAGGCGGCGCATTCAAGCGGTTTGAGCGCCAAGATGATTCGCTACTACGAATCCACCGGTCTGTTGAAAGCCGCCCACCGTACCGACAGCGGCTACCGCGTGTACGGCCCCGACGACTTGCACACTCTGGCGTTTATCAAGCGTTCGCGAGACCTGGGGTTTTCCCTGGAAGAAGTCGGCAAGTTGCTGACGTTGTGGCAGGACCGGCAACGGGCCAGCGCCGATGTGAAAGCCTTGGCGCGCCAGCATATTGAAGAGCTGAATCAGAAGATTCGCGAACTGGGGCAGTTGCGCGATACGTTGCAGGACCTGGTGGAACACTGCCACGGCGATCATCGGCCGGATTGTCCGATTCTCAAGGAGTTGGCGTCGGGTGGTTGCTGCGTCTGAAGGGGTGAGGGGTGAGGGTGTACACAAAACCAATGTGGGAGGGGGCTTGCCCCCGATAGCAGTGGACCAGTCAATATAAGTATCGACTGACACGGCGCTATCGGGGGCAAGCCCCCTCCCACATTTAGATCTCCAATTGCTTGAAGATCATTCCCACATTTTTAGATCTCCAACTGCTTGAAGATCATTTCCACATTTTTTGGTCTCCAATTGCTTGAAGATCATTCCTACACTTTTTAGATCTCCAACGGTTTGGAGATCACTGCATCCAAGGCGGCGGTGGTTCTTCCGCTGTCTTGCTCGCCGGGGCATCATCCGCCGCGCGGATCGCCTGGCGCCGTTCGTCATCCAGTCGCGCCGCTTCGATCTCGCGGATCACGCCACCGACATCCGCCAGTTCTTCCGGTTCGTCGAACTCGCCGGTCAAGATGCTGGCAGGGTGCAAGGTGCCGGCTTCGTACAGCGCCCACATTTCCTTGGCGTACTTGGTAGTCCTCAACTCCGGGGCAAAACGCCCGAAGTAGGAAGCCATGTTGCCCACATCCCGCTCCAGCATGCTGAACGCGTGGTTGTTGCCCGCCGCATCCACCGCCTGGGGCAGGTCGATGATCACCGGGCCCGTCGGCGTGAGCAGTACGTTGAACTCGGACAGGTCACCGTGCACCAGGCCGGTACACAGCATCAGCACGATCTGGGAGATCAGGAACGCGTGGTACTCGCGCGCCTGGTCCGGTTCCAGCGTCACGTCGTTCAGACGCGGCGCCGCATCGCCGTACTCATCGGCCACCAGTTCCATCAACAGCACGCCTTCCAGGAAGTCATACGGCTGGGGCACGCGAACGCCCGCACCGGCCAGGCGGAACAACGCCGCAACTTCGGCGTTCTGCCAGGCATCTTCGGTTTCTTTCTTGCCGAATTTGGAGCCCTTGGCCATGGCCCGGGCCTGCCGGCTGTTACGGACCTTACGGCCCTCCTGGTACTCGGACGCTTGACGAAAACTTCGTTTGTTCGCCTCCTTGTAAACCTTGGCGCAACGCAATTCATTGCCGCAGCGCACCACATAAACAGCTGCTTCTTTACCACTCATAAGTGGGCGCAGCACTTCGTCGACCAGACCGTCTTCGATCAGGGGTTCAATGCGTTTAGGAGTCTTCATCAGCTTTTATTGTGGGTCCTTTATTACCAAACACGCGTATGGCACTCGTTATACGGCAATCGGCTCGCCTCGGGGAGGGGCTACCGAGCTTTGACCACCGAAGAATGCATCCAATATGCCAGTTTTTAAGCAATTCAACGCTCAATGATCGCCGTCACGCCCTGCCCTCCGGCGGCACAGATCGAAATCAGCCCGCGCCCCTTGCCCGCAACGTCCAACAGCTTGGCCAGGTTGGCGATGATACGCCCGCCCGTCGCGGCAAACGGATGCCCGGCGGCCAGGGAGCTGCCCTTGACGTTGAGGCGGCTGCGGTCAATCGAACCCAGCGGCGCGTCCAGTCCCAGGTGGGTCTTGCAGTAGTCTGCATCTTCCCAGGCCTTGAGCGTGCACAAAACTTGGGCAGCGAATGCTTCGTGGATCTCGTAGTAATCAAAGTCCTGCAGTGTCAGGCCATTCCTCGCCAGCAAACGCGGCACGGCGTACACCGGCGCCATCAACAGGCCTTCGGCACCGTTGACGAAATCCACCGCCGCCGCTTCACCATCGCGCAGGTAAGCCAGGATCGGCAAGCCGCGCTCACTGGCCCAGGCTTCGCTGCCGAGCAACACCAGGGAAGCACCGTCCGTCAGGGGCGTGGAGTTGCCGGCGGTGAGCGTGCCTTTGGCGCTGCGCTCGAAGGCGGGCTTGAGGCCGGCGAGTTTTTCCAGGGTCAGATCGGGGCGCAGGTTGTTGTCACGGGTGAGACCCAGAAACGGGGTGAGCAAATCGTTGTGCCAGCCTTCGGCGTAGGACGCGGCCATTTTCTGGTGACTTTCCAGGGCCAACTGGTCCTGCTCTGCGCGGGGGATCTGCCAGGTCTGCGCCATCAGTTCACAGTGCTGGCCCATGGATAAACCGGTGCGCGGTTCGCCATTGCGCGGCAGTTCCGGCTTGAGGTGATGCGGACGAAGCTGTAACAAGACTTTTAGTTTGTCCGCCATAGACCGGCTGCGATTGGCCTGCAGCAAAATCTTGCGCAGCCCTTCATTCACCCCGATCGGTGCGTCGGACGTGGTGTCCACCCCACCGGCAATCCCGCATTCGATCTGGCCCAGGGCAATCTTGTTGGCCACCAGCAACGCTGCTTCCAGCCCGGTGCCGCAAGCCTGCTGAATGTCATAGGCCGGGGTTTGCGGCGACAGGCGCGAGCCCAGCACGCATTCGCGGGTCAGGTTGAAGTCGCGTGAATGCTTGAGCACCGCGCCGGCGGCCACCTCGCCCAGGCGCAGGCCGTGCAGGTTGTAGCGCTCGATCAGGCCCTCCAGGGTGGCAGTCAGCATCGCCTGATTGCTCGCTGTGGCATACGGGCCATTGGAGCGGGCGAACGGAATCCGATTACCGCCAATGATCGCTACACGGCGCAATTGAGTCATGGAAAGCTCCCTGTCGGTTGTGGGGTAAGTCCTTCAGACTAGCCTAGGCTCAATCGAACGACTGCCGCCCCGGGGTGGTCAACCCTTTGAACCCCAGCCTTCGGAGAGCGTTCCATGTCTGACCGTTATATTGACTTCGCCAACTCAAGCCTCGGCCATCGCCTGGTCGCCGCCATTGGCCTGCCGTCACCGGTACGCCTGGAACGCTGGCAAGCCGGGCGCCTGCGCCCGGTCGATGGCGCACTGCTGCTCGGCGGCGGCGCGCTGGCGGCCAAGGTGCTGGCGTTTGCGCACAAACTCACCGAGGCCATTTATAGCTACGGCGCCGGGGCACTGGAAGCACCGGCCTGGATTCCCGGGCACGGTCCCAAACTCAAGGCGCTGGTGTTCGACGCCAGCGACTTGCAACACACCGACCAACTCAAGCAACTGCGTGAGTTCTTTCAGCCACTGCTGAAAAATCTCGATCACAGCGCGCACCTGGTGATCCTCGGTCGCGCCCCGGAAAGTCTCAGCGACCCGTTCGCCGCCAGCGCCCAGCGCGCCCTCGAAGGGTTCAGTCGCTCTCTGGCCAAGGAACTGCGCAACGGTGGCGTGTTGCAATTGCTGTCGGTCGGCCAAGGTGCCGAGGACCAGCTGGAAGGGGCGCTGCGGTTTTTCCTGTCGCCCAAAAGTGCCTATATCTCGGGCCAGGTGATTCGTCTGGAAGCCTGCACCACCCCCGTCGAAGACTGGACGCGCCCGCTTGCCGGGCGCAAAGCGCTGGTCACCGGCGCGGCGCGGGGCATTGGCGCCGCCATCGCCGAAACCCTCGCCCGTGACGGCGCCGAGGTCATTCTGCTGGACGTGCCCCAAGCCAAGGCCGACCTCGAAGCCCTGGCCGCGCGCCTGGGAGGGCGCACCGTCGTGCTGGATATCTGCGCCGAAGACGCCGCCCCACAGTTGATCGAACAACTACCGGATGGTCTCGACATCCTGGTCCACAACGCCGGCATCACCCGCGACAAAACCCTGGCCAACATGACCCCGGAATACTGGGACGCCGTGCTGGCGGTCAACCTCAACGCGCCACAAGTGCTGACCAAGGCCCTGCTCGACAGCGGCACCCTGCACGACAACGCGCGCGTGGTGCTGCTGGCCTCCATCAGCGGGATCGCCGGCAACCGCGGGCAAACCAACTATGCCGCGAGCAAGGCCGGGCTGATCGGGCTGGCCCAGGCCTGGGCACCACTGTTGAAGGCGCGGGGGATCAGCATCAACGCCGTGGCCCCCGGTTTTATCGAAACCCAGATGACCGCGCATATCCCGTTCGCGCTGCGTGAGGCCGGGCGCCGTATGAGCTCGCTGGGCCAGGGCGGCTTGCCGCAGGATGTCGCCGAAGCGGTGGCCTGGCTCGGTCAGCCGGGCTCCGGCGCGGTCAGCGGCCAAGCGCTGCGGGTGTGTGGGCAAAGTGTGCTGGGAGCGTAAGCATGGAATGGAAAACCCTCGACAGCCCACCGATGCTTGCGCCGTTGTACTGGCACGCGGTGCTCAAGCGCAAGATCACCGGCAGCCACTTGCCCGAGCAGGGGTTTCGCTGCCGTGTGAGCGTCGACCCCCAGCATGTGGCGGCGTATCGCAAGGTGTGCGGCTTTGCCGACAGCCCGATGCTGCCGGCAACTTATCCACACATCCTGGCATTCGGCCTGCAGTTGCAACTGCTGACGGCCCCATCGTTTCCGTTCCCGCTGTTAGGGCTGGTCCACCTAAGCAATCGCATCCGTGTTCACCGGCCCTTGGGTGCGGTGAGTGACCTGACCATCGGCGTACACGCAGAAAACCTCCAGCCCCACGCCAAGGGCGCGACGTTTGAGGTGGTGACCACCGTCGAAGATGCCCTCGGCCTGCTGTGGGAAGCGCGGAGCCGCATGCTCTGCCGTGGCGTGAAGCTCGACGGCGCGGCGGCGGACGACGCCTTGCCCACGCCCACCCAGGTCAGCGAATTGACCCACTGGAAAGCCCCCGCCGATATCGGCCGTCGCTACGCCTGGGTGTCCGGCGATTACAACCCGATCCATTTAAGCGCCCTGACCGCCAAATTATTCGGTTTCCCCCAAGCCATCGCCCACGGTCTATGGAACAAGGCACGAACCCTCGCAGCCCTCGGTGAGCACCTGCCGGTGGCGAATATCGACATAGAGGTCGAGTTCAAGAAACCGGTACGCCTGCCCAGCGAGGTCGCCCTGCACGCCAGCGGCGCCGGTTCCAGCGGCGAGTTGTGGTTAAAAGGCTCGGGGAATATTGAGCACATGGTTGGTAGATGGCGGCCGATTGGCTGAAACAGGCCGCTCATCCCTCTCGGGGCAACGGGGTTTCAGTGCGGCGGGTAACTGGAGAGGATTCGGCTGACCGTCTTGCGGATGGCGTTGCTACGATCCTGCGGCTCGGGCGAGTTGGCCATGATCTGCTCGTCGCTACCGCGCCAGACGAGTTTACCGTCCTTGCCGTCGAGCAGGTCGATCTGGAGGGTCGCCACCTTGTAGCTGATGCTGCGCGTTTCGTTGTACATCGGCGCGCCCCAGTAGCCATTCCACGGCCCGCCCCAGGCGCCACCGTAGTTGGTGCTGACTTGTTGCTGGCGGTCTTCGACGATCAGGTAGGCCTGCGCAGTCAGGTCCGCCTTGGTGCCCGCCGCTGCAGGGCGCAGGCCGCGTTGGTCGAGCTGTTCGCCGACAGCCTGGCGGATACGTTGTTCGGTGAGGTCGCTCTTGATCCGCGGATCATCGGGACGGTATTGCACAGCCGGGTCTTTCCAGGCCCAACTGCGGTAGGCGCCGAAGTCTCGGCTGGCATCGAAGTCGTGGTTGACCTGGCTGGTCTGGCAACCGCCCAACAGCGCGACAAAAGCGAGCGTTGCGATACGTCGAAACATGGTGGTTCTCCAACGAGCGATCCTGGCATTAAATGAGAATAGCTGTTAACTGGGAGGGTACGCCGTCATTGCCTTTTGCACCGCCTGGCGCAACGCATCCGCCCGCTCACTGAGGCTGCCCTGGCTGCCGGTTTCAGCACTGGCACTCCACACCGGCTGACCGCTGCGCGCATCGAACAGATTGACCCGCACGACGACGACCTGAACTTCATAGGTGCGCACGATCGGCGCCGAGTTGTACATGCCGTAGCCGTTGCCATAACGATTGTAGCCGCCGTACCCATAGCCGTAGTCATCCTGGACCTGCTTGAGGCGCTTCTCCAGATGCACGTCGGCAGTCACCAGTAGGTCGGGCGCGCGGTTGTCGTGCAGGGGGCGCAAGCCACGCTGGTCGAGGGCGCCGCTGACCGCTTCGGCCACTTGTGCCGAGTCCGCCCAGGCCGTGCCCGCCGGCAACTGGCCGTTGCGCCAGGCCCAAATGCGATAGGCGCCGTAGTCACGCACCGGCGCGGGATACGCGCTGGCATCAAAGGTCTGGGCCGCCTGGGCCGGCGCCGGCGGGATCGGCGCCGAGGCGGCCACGTAAGGATTGGGGCTGGAGCAGGCGCCCAGCCCAAGGGACAACAGGATTAACCCGAAACGACGCATTTCGACCTCCGCTGACTGGGCCGCTTAAACCGGACGGCAGATCCAGTGCAAATAACGCCCAAGCCCGGCAAAACTTGGGTGACGACGATGAGCGAGCTCCATCTCCAACACCTCCTTCAAATCCACGCGAGCCTGGAATTCCACCGGCATATAGTCGTGGAACACCCGCACGCCACTTTGGCTTTCGACCTGCCAAAGCCCATCGAGTTGCGCCGCCAACTCTCGCGGGTCGAGCGGCTGTTGCGGGGTCAGGCTTTGCTTTTCGCCGGCCATGTCGTTCTTGCGCATTTTGCGGAAGTGGCCTTTGAGCAGGTTGCGGTAAATCAGTGCATCGCGGTTGTAGAACGCCAGCGACAGCCAGCCGCCGGGCACCGTCAACTGGTGCAGTACGGGCAGGATCGCGTGGGGTTCGGCCAGCCATTCGAGGACGGCGTGGCACAGCACCACATCGTAGGGCTCGGTGAGTTGGCCGAGCAGGTCTTGCCAGGGCGCGTGGATGAAGGTCGCGGTCTGCCCGGCCTCGGCGAAGCGTTGGCGCGCACCGCTAAGCATCGGCTCGGCGGGTTCGGCCAGGGTCACCTGATGCCCGCGCTCGGCCAGCCACAGCGACATATGCCCCAGGCCCGCGCCGATATCCAGCACGCGCAGCGGACGCTGCGGCAGGGCTTCGGTGAGGTCGGCCTGCAACACTGCCAGGCGAATCGCACCCTTGGCGCCGCCGTAGATTTTCTCGGCAAAACGCGTGGCCAATTGGTCGAAGTGACGATCACTCATGGGCAAACCGCCGTTCGCTGTCGGCCAGCTTGGCGCGCACCACCTCGTTCATGTCCAGGCCCAACTCGCTGCACAGCAACAGCAGGTACAGCACGATATCGCCGACTTCCTGGCCGGCGTGGGCGAGTGTGTCGGCGGGCAACTGGCGCGACTGGTCTTCGGTGAGCCATTGGAAGATTTCGACCAATTCGGCCATTTCCACACTGGCGGCCATAGCCAGGTTTTTCGGGCTGTGGAATTGTTTCCAGTTGTTGGTATCGCGGATGCGATGCAGGCGTTCGGTAAGGTGTTCGAGGTTCATGGGGGGCTCCTGAAGGCGTATAGCTTCGGGGGGATCAGGGATGAAGGCAAGTGAATCCGGGTGGTGGACTTTAGGCCGCTATCGCGGGCAAGCCTGCTCCCACATTTGAATGGATTCACACATCGGAATGTGGGGGCTGGCTTGGCAGTGATGGGGTTTAGTCGACGACGCTGAATTCGATTCGGGCGGTTTGGCCGGCTTCATCGAGAACGCTGAGCTGGTAGCGGCCCAATTGCTCGAAACTGGCGCTGATGCTGTCCTGGTTGGCGCTGTCGCCCAACGGCGCGCCGTTGAGGAACCACCAGCGCCGGCCACTGCCGCCCAGGGCGGAGAGGTTCAGGCGCAGCGTCTGTTGGCTGGCGGCGGGCAGGCGCAGTTGATCGCCCTCACGCACGCCGACGATCGACAACGGTGACGACGCGGCCAGTGCCGGCGGCGGGCAATCGGGGTCAGCGGCCGGCAGGCGCGCATCACGACGCTCAGCCCTGGGCAACCAGGGCTCCAACGGCGCGGGCCACAGGGCGATGTTTTTCAACACCGCGCCGGGGCAATGGGCGTCCACCCTCAAGCCCTTGCTGTTGACCCAGACGCTTTCCATCAAGCCCACACTCAACGGTTGATCCAGTGCCTGCAAGGTCGGCGGCGTGGTGTTGTCCAGCGTCCAGGCGAAGCGCTGGCGGCGACAATTGGGATCGCTGCGGCTCATGGGCTGGCCCAGCGGCCAACAGATCGCCGCCACACCGACATTCGTCGGCACCGGTTTGACCGGCGCGCTGATGCCGCGCTGGCTGTCGCGGTTGGTCAACACGTCATGCACCTGCAACATCAACGGCGCGGCCGAGGCCAAGCCGAACTGCCCCGGCACCGGCGTGCCATCGGGGCGGCCAATCCACACACCGATCAAATAGCGCGGCCCCACGCCGATCGCCCAGGCATCCCGAAAACCGTAGCTGGTGCCGGTTTTCCAGGCCAGCGTCGGGCGCTGCACCAGTTCGGCACGCGGGTCGCGGTCGGGCCGCGCCTGACCGCTGAGGATACGCCGCACAATCCAGGCGGACCCTGGCGACAGTAATGGCCGTTCTTTAAGCGTATCGTCCGGCTGTAATCGAATCGTGGCGCTCCTGCCGTCACGGGCGAAGGCGCTGTAGCCGCTCACCAGATCTTCCAGGCGACTGCCCGCGCCGCCCAGGATCAACGCCAGGTTCGGCTCGGCCAACGCCGGCAGCGCCAACGGCACCCCGCCGATACGCATCTGCGCGGCAAAGCGCTTCGGCCCGTAGGCTTCCAGCAACTGCACCGCCGGCAGGTTGAGCGAACTGGACAACGCCGTGCTCGCCGGCACCGCGCCGCTAAACCCCATGGAGAAGTTACCCGGCCGGTAATCGCCATAACGCCTGGGCACATCCTGCAACAGTGATTCGGAGTGAATCAGCCCTTCGTCCAAGGCCATGCCATACAGGAAGGGCTTGAGGGTCGAGCCCGGCGAACGCAACGCGCTGATCATGTCCACATGGCCGAAGCGCTTGGCGTCATTGATGTCCACCGAGCCGAGGTAGGCGCGCACGGCCATGCTGTCTTCCTCCACCACCAGGATCGCCGCCGAGGTGTATTCCGGCAAACGCGCGCGCCAGCCCAGCAGCAGGTCTTCGAGACGGCGTTGCAGGGTGGCGTCCAGGGTGGTGCGGATCAGCGGCGGGCTGTCGGGGCGGTTCAGGCGACGGGCAAGCAAGGGCGCCAGGCTGGGCTCCAGGCGCGGCGCGAGCAGCAACGGTTCTTCCAGGGCCTCGGCCACCGCCGACGCGGGCCATACCTGGAACTCGCCGAGGCGGCGCAGCACCTTGTCCCGGGCTTCCTGGGCGCGCAGGGGGTGGCGGTCGGGGCGCAGGCGGCTCGGCGCCTGGGGCAACACGGCGAGCAAGGCGGCTTCGGCATGGGTCAGTTGCGCCGGCGACTTGCCCAGATAAGCCCAACTGGCCGCTGCCACCCCTTGCAACGTGCCGCCAAACGGCGCGCGGTTCAGGTACAGGTTAAGAATCTCGGCCTTGGACAAATGCCATTCCAACTGCGCGGTGCGCCACAGTTGGCGCAGCTTGCCGTGGAACGTGCGCGAATGGGGATCGAGCAAACGGGCGACCTGCATCGACAAGGTACTGCCACCCGACACCACCCGCGCACCGGTCAGGTTCTGCCACGTCGCCCGCGCCAACGCCAACGGGTTCACGCCGGGGTGCTGGTAGAACCAACGGTCCTCGTAGGTGAGCAGCGCATCGAGGTAATACGGCGACACTTCACCGGTTTGCACCGGGTAACGCCACACGCCATTGGCATCGGCAAATCGCCACAACGGCGTGCCATCCTCGGCCAGCACCACCCGCGCCAAATCATCCTTAGGCAACGGCAACGGCCAGATGCGGTCGGCCAGCCACAGCAGGGCGACAACCACCACCACAAAACCCAAAACCCAACGCAGCCAATGTGGGAGCGCGCTTGCCCGCGATGGCGCCAGACCAACCGGCACAGACGTCACTGCCCCACCCCCACCGCGAACAAACCCGCTCCCACATTAAACCGAACACATCCAACCATGATTAATCGCAAATTCAAGCGGGCAAACCTCTATGCTTGCAGGGAACTAGCCGGCGTTATCAACAACCAAAGGCACAGACACGCCCACCTTCTCATCAGGACATGCACATGCAGGTAGAAAGCTTTTTCGAATGGTTGGGCCAGGCGCTCGGCTCCGTCATCCGTTTTATCGTCGACGGCCTCAGCGGCATCTTCGGTGCCTTGACCCACGCCGGTGGCAACTTTATCGATGGCCTGTCGCGCACCTTGGGCATGGACACCTCGATTATCAGCATCATTACCCTGATCCTCGGCCTGATGTTGCTGTACTCGGCCGTTCGCGCCTTCATGCGCGCATCAATCATCATGGGCATCATCTGGCTGATGCTCGGCCTATGGCTGCTCAGTTGGGTAGTCCACTAACCCCCCCGCCTAACACCACAAACCCCTGTGGGAGGGGGCTTGCCCCCGATAGCTGTGTTTCAGTCAATGCATCGGGTGACTGACCCACCGCCATCGGGGGCAAGCCCCCTCCCACATTTAGCCCTCATTCCACATCTAGCCTCCATGCCACATTTAGCCCC
>Ga0209913_1000537_pt1 | contig 30838 bp, 26 predicted proteins | sample PersoiDNA2013203_FD_185805 | JGI IMG/M metagenome (GOLD analysis project Ga0209913, IMG submission 185805) | Permafrost soil microbial communities from the Arctic, to analyse light accelerated degradation of dissolved organic matter (DOM) -... | ecosystem: Environmental > Terrestrial > Soil >... | reverse complement strand
CCGCTTGTATAAACAAGCGGCGGCGCAAGAATGCAAATAAGCCGACCCAAGGGAATATGAATGCAAACCAAAAAGACCAAGCGATTCCAACTTTGACTGAGATAACGGATTCATTTTTCTTGAAAACTACTTTCATATAGAGATCCTTAAAATTTAATAAAAACTTCGGCGATAAATCCCTTCCCCCGCCGAATCATGATTTCTGACCTGGGACACAAAGAGACGCCATGAATTGCCGCATTTGATTTGCTCTATCTATCACATTGTAAATCCTATATTGGGATTCGGGATATTCAAAATGTGGATTTAGGATGTTTCGATGGTTCATCCTATTCACTCCGATTCATACAGACTACTGTCGCTGCTCTTGCTAGAGCGCCGTCAAGAACTCGGTTTATTGCAAGTGGACGTGGCCCATTTGCTGAATAAGCCACAGTCTTTTGTATCGAAATATGAGTCCGCAGATCGGCGGCTAGATATGATTGAATTGCTTGCGGTACTGCGGGTATTAGATGTCGATCCTCACCACTTCCTAGACCAATTAATAGGAAAAATTGATGCTGAAAGAATTGACGTTAATCCTCTTCGTTGACTTTCCGACCATCCAATTTAATATTCATCAGGCAAAAGAATAGTGGTCGAGCTTCTGTCTGCTTCAGTAATGATCCATACCCTATGCGCTTCGTCTAATCGGTAATTAGACAAAATGCGAAGTCCGGCACGGACAGCAAAAAGGTTTTGATGCCGATCTTCAGCAACAAGCTCTCCCCAATCGCCGCTTTGGTGCCGCATAAGTAAAGTCATAGGTGCAATTTCATGTGTACTCAGAATGCGTAATGCACTCGGTGTCGCGACTAGTTGACCAAGCAAGAATAAAGGACGTGACGATGCCGAAACTTCTTTCTGTTTCATTTTAAAACTCCCATAGGGATGAAGAACTCCACTGGCTCTCGATAGAGGTCAGGGAAACGGTAATTTAAGAGGAGTGTGAATGGGCCGAACGGCCATTCATCTAATGCCGTCTAGGCTGAAAAGAAGGCCTTGAGGAGAACAACAGTGATCGACATTAGTTGTTATAATTATAACACAATGTAATTGAAAGGAGATTCTGCTTTGGCAATATCGAGGCTGATATTGGCAGGACTTAATGAGAAAAGCAGTGCTGAGTAATTTGATGTTGTTTTGATAGTTGAAAACAAAAAAGCCTTGAAATCTCAATGAAATCAAGGCTTTTCGGTAATTCTTGGCGGAGAGGGTGGGATTCGAACCCACGGTACGATTTAACGTACGCCTGATTTCGAGTCAGGTACATTCGACCACTCTGCCACCTCTCCGGTTAACTCAGTCGAATTTGCTACCCTGAAGCAGCAAAGCAAAAGATTATAGCAGAAACATTTTAGAGATAGGAAGAGCCGATTGAAGAATTTCTGATATTTCTCCTCCCCCTATTCCAGCACTACTCCAGCCTGCAATTCTGCAAAGAAATAATCCATATCATCATCTTGTCATAAATCCTCATTACGATTTGATGTTGCTCAGCGCCTGCCGCTGTCTCTCTTCTATACAGGTCAGCCCACTATGGCCCCATTTTCCCCACAGACCTTCGACACTCAGGTTCCGCCCGCACCTTTTGCGATGGTCGGTGACATGCCGTTATACACGACCGAGGCAGCCGCGCAGGGCGATTCTCACCTGCTGTCCCATTTGCACGAGATCATTGCACAGCGCAGCCTGACGGCGCTGTTCCAACCCATTATCCGCATGCGTAGCGGCGAGATCATCGGCTACGAAGGGCTCATCCGCGGTCCCTCCAACAGTCCCTTGCATTCCCCATTGAACCTGTTCAAGGTGGCCCGCGCCAACAAGTTGTCGGTGCAGGTAGAGCATCTGTGCCGCCATATCGTAATGGCCCAGTTTGCGCAATCCGGACTGCCCGGCAATCTGTTTCTCAATGTCAGTCCGGGCGCACTGGTGCAACCGGAGGCGATTCAAGGCGAAACCTTGCGTCATCTGGATAAACTGGGTATCAATCCGCAACGCATCATCATCGAACTGACCGAAAACGAGCCGACCTACGATTACGTTCTGCTGCGCAATGCCGCCATGCATTATCGCGAGATGGGATTTCAGATTGCCATCGACGATCTTGGGGAAGGTTTTTCCAGCCTACGACTGTGGTCCGAGTTACAACCGGAATACGTCAAGATCGACATGCATTTCATTCAGGGCATCAATGCCGATCCGATGAAACTGCAGTTCGTGCGCTCTATCCAGGAAATCGCTGAAAAATCCGGTTCCATTGTCATCGCAGAAGGCATTGAAACTCAGGCTGAGTTGCTGACTATCCGCGATCTCGGTATCGCCTGCGGCCAGGGCTATCACATCGCCCGTCCACACGCGACCCCCACGACCGTCGTGGGCGATGACATCAGCAAGATCCTGCGACGTGACAAAGTGCCGTTGACCACGCAAAAGTATGGTGTCGGCAAGAAGAGCACTACGGTTTTCAAATTGCTGCGCGAAACCCAATATGTCACGCCGGATATTTCTAACGACGATGTCTACAATCTGTTCGTCAACGATCCGGGATTGCAGGCTTTGCCGGTCGTGAGCAATGGCGTTCCGGTGGGATTGATCAATCGCTATAGCATGGTGGAGCGCTTTGCCCGCTTGTATGGCCGCGAGCTGTACGGTAAAAAATCATGTACCTTCTTCATGGATCCCAATCCACTATTGACCGAGCAAGACACCAGCCTGCAAGACCTTAGCCATATTCTGGTGCAGGCTGAATCGCATCACTTGTCCAATGGCTTCATCATCATTGACCAAGGACAGTATGTCGGCATGGGCACCGGTCATGACCTGCTGCGCGAAATCACGCAAATGCAGATCGAGGCGGCACGCTATGCCAATCCGCTTACCCAGTTGCCGGGCAATGTGCCCATCAATGAGCATATCGAGTTTCTGCTGCAAAGCGGTGTTGAGTTTTGTATCTGTTACTGCGATCTCGATCATTTCAAACCCTTCAACGATGTCTATGGCTATCGCAAGGGTGATGACATGATCCAGCTGACCGGGCGTACGTTGAGCCAGTTTTGTGATCCGCAACACGACTTCATCGGTCATATTGGTGGCGATGATTTTCTGATCATGTTCCAGAGCGAAGACTGGGAGCGCCGCTGCAATGCCATGTTGGAAGCGTTCAGCAGCGACTCGCAGGGATTTTATTATCTGGAAGACAAGGAGCGCGGTGGCTATTACAGCGAAGACCGTGATGGCAAGCGCGTGCTGCATCCGCTGGTGAGTCTATCGCTGGGTGCGGTCAAGATCGAGCCATCGCAATATTCTTCGCCGCACCAGATTGCCTCGGCCGCAACCAAGGCCAAGAAGCAGGCCAAGAAAACCCGTGGCAACAGCTTGTTCATCGAGCGCCGTACGCCGGCTACTTTTTCCTGGGCGATGTAGACGTTTACTTAAGCGCTAATCAACACATAAAAAATGGCTGACACGCAACATGTCAGCCATTGTCTTTTGCTGCTGACGACGATTACGGCGCCAGCTTTTCCAGCCCGCCCATGTAAGGGCGCAGCACTTCCGGTATGACGACGCTGCCATCGGCTTGCTGGCCGTTTTCCAGCACCGCTACCAGGGTACGGCCGACCGCCAGGCCAGAGCCGTTGAGCGTATGCAGCAGTTCCGGCTTGCCTTGGGCATTGCGGAAACGCGCTTGCATGCGGCGCGCCTGGAAGGCTTCGCAGTTCGACACAGAGGAAATCTCACGATAGGTGTTTTGCGCCGGCAGCCAGACTTCAATGTCGTAGGTCTTGGCCGCGCCAAAGCCCATGTCACCGGTACATAGTGTGATCACGCGGTAAGGCAAGCCCAGTTTCTTGAGGATGTTTTCGGCATGGCCGAGCATCTCTTCGAGCGCTTCATAGGACTTCTCGGGATGGACAATCTGCACCATCTCGACCTTGTCGAACTGATGTTGACGGATCATGCCGCGGGTGTCGCGGCCGTAGCTGCCGGCCTCGGAACGAAAGCACGGCGAATGTGCCGTCATTTTCAGCGGCAGGGTTTCGCCGGCGACGATTTCGTCGCGCACCAGATTGGTCAGCGGCACTTCGGCTGTCGGAATCAGGTAAAGGGCCGTGTTGTCGCTGGAGTCGCCTTCCTGGCCGCCCTTCTTGGCAGCAAACAGCTCGGCTTCAAACTTGGGTAATTGGCCGGTGCCGCGCAGTGAGTCGGCGTTGACGATGTAGGGGGTGTAGCACTCGGTATAGCCGTGCTCAAGGGTGTGGGTGTCGAGCATGAATTGCGCCAGCGCACGATGCAGACGGGCAATGCCGCCCTTCATGACGGCAAAGCGCGAGCCGGTAAGCTTGGTAGCGACATCGAAGTCTAGACCCAGCGCTGCACCAACGTCGACGTGGTCCTTGATCTCGAAATCAAAACTGCGCGGCGTACCGACCTTGCGCACTTCGACATTGCCGCTTTCGTCGGTGCCGACCGGGACTGACTCGTGCGGTAGATTAGGCACGGCCAGCAGAAATTCAGTCATCTGTGCCTGCACCTGCTCCAGTCGTAATTCCGAAGCCTTGAGCTCGTCGCCTATGCCGCCGACTTCCGCCATCACGGCTGAGGCATCTTCACCCTTACCCTTGAGCATGCCGATTTGCTTGGACAAGCTGTTGCGCTTGCCCTGCAATTCCTCGGTACGGGTCTGAATCTGCTTGCGCTCGGCTTCGAGCGCACTGAAGGCGGCCACATCGAGCTGAAATTTGCGTGCCGCCAGGCGGGCGGCGACGTTGTCGATGTCTTTGCGAAGAAGTTGGATGTCAATCATGGAATGCCAGATAGGTGCGAAAAGACCAGATTGTACCAAGGACATTGCCTATCCTTGCGTCCATGCCGATGTTTGCCGCAAAAATACCGGGGCTTGCGCTAACATGAGCGGCATTCATCACAGGAACTTGCCATGTCAGAAACACCTAGCAAAGCGGCGCTTATTTCTTCATTGATCCCGGCCATACTGGGTTTCCTGCTGGCATTGGGCTGCGCTGCGTGGGCCGGGACCAGGTTTGCCCAGAGCGGCTCCAGCTTGCTCTATGGCTTGCTCACCGGACTCAGTTTCGGGGCATTGTTTGCATTTGGCCAGCGCGTCAGGCAGGGTCTGTTTCCAGAGGCGGCGGCGCGGCGCAGGAAGATCTCCGCGCCACCACCGCCACCCAAGTTGCGGCCAGCGCTTCAGGCAGCAGCGAAGGCCAATCCGTTGCGCGTGGAATTTGATGAAACGGCCATCAGAGTTCTGCGCGGTAGCGTCGAGAGCGACAGCATTGTTTGGCAAGATATTGAACGCGTGGTCATCACCATTGGCGAAAAATCACTGCCGATGCCGTACTGGCTACTGGTCAAGGGCGATGGTGGCTTACGTATTCCCAATGACACCGCTGGTCTGGAAGAATTGCTCGAACAGTGCAAGACCGCATTACCCGGTCACGATAACGATGCCACCTACCAGGCGGTCATTAACGCTATGGGGGCAATGCAGGGTACGTTTGAAATCTGGCACCGCAACCGGGCATCTGTTGTCGCATAGGCCGACTATACAGAGCAGAAGTTTTTATCGCTTACCCTTCCTGATTTTGCTTACTGCTCCAGTGCTGTCAATACTGGAGCAGTAACAATGCCCTCCCAGCGCATCCTGCGCGAAATACTCTATTTTTTAACATTTCATTTCCCCGCCTCGGTCGAGCAACTTCAACTCGCTAGCGTAACAACCCTTCGGCACAGAGGTAAGCATTTTTCTGCCCGCACCACTGAGTTTTCCGACTGCTACTACTTTTGATCGAATTTGAAAGGATCTGATTTCGGAGTCTTGCCAAGACTAGATTTCAGGAGAAGCCCATGCCTAGTGCTCTGCATAGATACATGCAAAATTGGATATTGGTTTCTAATAAAAATTGATTGGTTGCAGATCAAATTATTTTCTACGATAAATTCGCATCCTTGCACTGGACTGAAAGAAGTGGTGCCACTTCTTAAATTTGCTGAACAAAGATGCCAGGCATACGCGACAAATCATCAAAAAATCGACTTGTGAAGTACTGTTGACGAGCTCAATACAGTGCGGCCTGTTCATCCCCATTAACAGTAAAAACATCGGAGACTACAATGCATTTCTGTCATAGAAAGCGGACAATACTCGCCCTTTTTTTTTCAACGCTAGGCATCGCAGGTTGTGGTGGGGGTAACTCCTCCACTTCCGCCTCGGGAGCAGCGATGTCGGCAGCAGCGGTAGCAGCAGCGGCGGCGGCATCACCTGAACAACCGCCATCCATATTGCCGCAAGGTCAGCTGACTGCCCTGTTGTCGGGACCCAAAACCGCACAAACACCCACGATGGGATGGTCGAGCTGGAATCCATTAGGCTTGGCAATTTCCCAATCGATTCTTGAAGCGCAAGCGGATGCGCTCAAGAAAAATTATCTTAGCTCAGGCTACAATCTGATCGCCATTGACGATGGCTGGTACCATGATCGGGATCAGACGACGTTTGCCATCAATGCAGATACCCGCACTATTTCGGGATTTCCCGGCCCGCGATTTCCGACAACTTCCTTGCGACCTTTGGTTGACTATATTCATGCCAAAGGAATAAAAGCAGGTATTTACACGGATCTGGGACGAAACACCTGTGCACAACAACAGGATTCTAAAGCTCAGGAAGTTGATAACACTGTACCTGCCCCTAACAATCAGGTTGGCAGTCTTGGTCACGAAGTGTCAGACATGACGCTGTTTTTTGACACCTGGGATTTTGATTACATCAAGATAGATGGATGCGGTGTAGAAGGATATGATACGCCGCCACCGCCGCCGCCTTACCAGTTCCTGGCGAATTACACCGAAGCGCAGGCTATGGCGCAATATCAGACGCTTGATGCCGCAATAGCGGGTACAAACAAATACAAAAATGGTTCTGTGGTCATCAATGCGACAGGCATGTGGGGAGGACGTAACGTACGTAACTGGGGCAAAAGCATCGCCAACCAGTGGCGGACCCACGGCGACATCCATAATACGTGGAGCGGCATCATGGGTCCATACAATAGCAGTGTCGGCCGTGAGTTCTACGCCGGCCCGGGCCATTGGAACGACATGGACCAACTGGAAATCGGTGTCAAAAATGGCGACTTTGAAGGAGTGAACGACACGCAACTGACTGCCGCCACAGCGCACATGTCGCTGTGGTCGATACTGGCCTCTCCGCTCATTCTGGGCCATGATCTGACCAGCACCACCGCTGCTGCGAAGGCCATCCTTCCGATCCTCACCAATGCCGAGGTGATTGCAGTCAATCAGGATGTTGCAGGCAATCAGGCAACACGCGTATCGACTGGCGCCGCTGGCGACGTACTGGTCAAGGCGCTCAATACGCAGGGCAAGGTTGCGGTCGTGTTTTTCAATCCGAATACGACACAGCAGACGCTCTCGGTGACTTGGTCACAACTCCGATTTGCACCAGGCAGCAGCGCCAGTGTGAGGGATCTATGGCAGCACACAGATATAGCCGGAGGCAGCAGCAGTGTTGCTGGCGCAACCGGTCCTAGCTATAGCGTGGCAGTGCCGCCGCAATCGGCACAGATGTATATTTTTTCCGGCACACACATCCTGGCTTCGTCATCACCGGGTAGCCGCTATTTGAGCGAAATGCCTGCATGGATCAATGTGGCCCAAGCCGACCCAAGTTGGGGAACACCGGTGGCGGATAAAAACATCCATGGCAATCCGATTCAAATCAACGGTACGCCATTCAACTATGGCATTGCCAGTGTGGCCACCAATCTGCAGGTTGCATTGAATAAGCAATTCAGCAGATTCGATGCACAGATTGGCATTGATGATAACGTTGGCGCAGGCAGGGGCTCGGTACGTTTCATGGTCTACGGTGACGGCAAGCTGCTGTATGACAGCAACAGCGCCACGCCTGGCAATGGCCCTGTCAGACAAGGCATGGGGCCCTACCCTGTCAGTCTGGATGTATCTGGTGTGAACACCTTAGAATTGATTCAGGATCCCGCCGATGGATCGACCAGCTACGACGAGGGTATCTGGGCGAATGCAAAACTGACTGCATTATCCTCAACTCAGGAAGGAGAAACCTTGACGGGAGCCGTCGCTGCAAGCTGCTCAAGCTGTTCAAATGGTGCCTATGGCAGTCAGATTAGCAATAAAAGGCCAGCAACATCAGCAATGTTGTTACTGCCATCGAGCGCCAGTAGCGCTACGCTTGTCGTGAAGTATCTCTCTGCCGAAACCCGCTCCTTGCGAGTAACGATTGGGTCTAATCCGGCAATCACGGTCAATGCGCCTCCGACTGAAACCAGTTGGGGTCAGAATATCGTGGGTACCCTGACGATTCCATTCGTGATATCTCCCCAAGATAGTACGACGGGCGCAGTCCGAGTAAAGTTTGATTCGCCACCGGTCAGTGGCACAGCTACGGTAACCAATGGCTGGGCGCCGGATATCGATGTGATCAGCATTACCCCATAATAGAAAAAACGGCGTACTGCGCGCAGGATGTTCTGTGCAGTACGTCGATCTTTCTTTATGCCTTGTCTGCTTCTTCATCCCACTTCTTCAGCTGGGCCAGTTTCTCACCAATTTTGATCTCAAGCCCTCTTGGTGTCGGTTGATACCAAGAGGGCTCTTTCATGTCGTCGGGAAGATAGGTTTCACCAGCGGCATAGGCATTGGGTTCATCATGCGCATAGCGGTATGCATGTCCATAGCCGAGTTCCTTCATGAGCTTGGTCGGCGCATTGCGCAGGTGCACAGGCACTTCGCGGCTCTTGTCCTGCTGCACAAAGGCTCTTGCTTGGTTGTAGGCGTTGTAACCCGCGTTGCTTTTGGCAGCGACAGCCAGGTAGATCACTGCTTGACCTAGTGCCAACTCTCCTTCTGGACTACCTAGCCGTTCATAGGTCAGCGCTGCGTCGTTGGCAATCTGCATGGCTCTTGGGTCGGCAAGACCGATGTCTTCCCACGCCATACGCACAATCCGCCGCGCCAAATACCGAGCATCGGCGCCACCGTCGAGCATTCTGGTCAGCCAGTAAAGGGCAGCATCAGGATGTGAACCCCGCACCGACTTGTGCAAGGCAGAAATCTGGTCATAGAAGTTGTCCCCGCCTTTGTCGAAACGCCGGCTGTTGAGCGTCAATGCATTCTGCAGGAAGTCGGCAGTGATGGTGGTGATGCCAGAGGCTTTGGCAGCGGTGCTGGTTTGCTCAAGCAGATTTAAAAACCTTCTTGCGTCGCCATCCGCATAGCCAATGATGGTGTCCGTTGCCAAGTCGTCCAAGTCAAGATGACTCAGTGCCATCTCTCGAGCCCGCTGCAATAGCTGCTTCAATTCTTCTTCTGTCAGTGACTTCAGCACATAGACTTGCGCACGTGAGAGCAAGGCAGAATTCACTTCAAAAGAAGGGTTCTCCGTGGTGGCGCCGATAAACGTCACCAAGCCACTTTCGGCATAGGGAAGCAGCGCGTCTTGCTGGGACTTATTAAATCTGTGAATTTCGTCTACGAACAAGATGGTGTGCTTGCCCATAGCCAAATTCTGCTCTGCCTGCTCCATGGCAGCCCGGATGTCTTTGACACCAGAGAACACTGCAGACAGGGCGATAAACTCGCACTTGAAAGCGGTGGCCGTGAGTCGTGCCAGGGTGGTCTTGCCAACGCCTGGCGGCCCCCAGAAGATCATGGAATGCGGCTTGCCGGACTGGAATGCCAGTCGCAACGGCTTGCCTTCGCCCAGTAGATGGGACTGACCGACCACCTCGTCCAAAGTCTTGGGACGAAGCGCTTCAGCCAGCGGTGCAATAGGCTCTTGTGCAAATAAATCAGACATGGTTTGCCCCGACAACTTGATTGAAACAATGCATCTCCTCCACAAACAGAACTGTGCGACGGCTGGAACTGGCGCGCAACAATTCGCCCTCGCTCGATAGAGATTGCTGAGCGATGACATCGTCAAATGAGTGCGTTCGAAGATATTCGACTATCGGCGCAGAGTTCATGCAGCGGTAAGAATGGGGGATTAAAATGCGGCTAGTCTACCCGAACGTTCAGGCTTCGGCAGCCAATTGCGTCAAATGCTAAAATCCGGGCGTCCCGCCTTTCATCACTTCTGCCGCCCCGGCGCGCTTGCTCTCATGGCCTTTGTCGTTACCGATTCTTGTATCGCCTGCAAATACACCGACTGCGTCAGCGTCTGTCCGATGGATTGCTTTGTCGAAGGACCAAATTTTCTGGTGATTGATCCGGATGGCTGTATTGACTGCTCGATGTGCGTGCCGGAGTGCCCGGTCGGGGCGATTTACCACGATATCGATCTGCCCGAACACCAGCGCCACTTCAGCGAGCTCAACGCCACACTGGCAAAACATCCAGGCTGGAAACCGATCACGCAAGTGCAGTCGCCGTTGCCCGGGTATGAGCAATGGCGCCATGCTGAAGACAAACTGGCCATGCTCAAGACCGAAACGAGCTGATCAGTTGTTAAATACGTCGGCACCCTTGGGTACGACAAAGGTGAAACTGGTGGACTTGAGCGGTGGATTTTTCTCAAAATGGGTAAACGTCAACAGTGAAGTCTGACCAAAAGAATCGCGCAGTTCCATGGCTTGCGGCACGCCATCCTTGAGGCCGATGCCGATCTGATCGAAGCTGGTGTCTTTGCTCTTGGGCGTGGCTTGCAGCCATTCCATGCCATCCTTGGTGCCGCCCTCCTTCAAGGTGAAATTTTTCTCCAGATCATTGCTGCCGAACAAGATGGCCGCCGGCGATGAGCCCAGCGCATTGCCGAGCTGTTTGGTGGTGACCTGATTGAGGTCCTTGTCATAAATGAACAGCTTTTGACCATCGGCCTGCAACACTTGCTCGTAAGGCTTGAGATAAGTCCAGATGAATTTTCCCGGCCGCGCAAACACAAAGGTGCCACTGGATGTATTGGAGATCTTGACGGTGCCGCTGTCGACCTTGACCAGACGTTGGATGAATTCACCCTTGGCCGATTGGGTCGAGCTGACGAATTGCTTGAACTGATCCAGCGCAGTGGCAGCCGCCAAGTTCGAGCACAGCAGCCCCGCGCTCAGCGCCGCTGCCAGGAAAGAAATTCTTGTTCTTGTTTGCATGCACGATTCCATCAATTATTCGGTTGTATTTCCTGCCGGCACCAGAATTTCCCGGTTGCCGTTCGATTGCATCGTCGACACCAGGCCGCTCTGCTCCATTTGTTCCAGCAAGCGCGCCGCGCGGTTGTAGCCGATGCGCAAATGCCGTTGCACCAGCGAGATCGAAGCACGACGGTTCTTGAGCACCACGGCGACGGCCTGATCGTAGAGCTCATCACCTTCGCTGCCGCCAGCGGCAACGCCAGGCACACCATCGGCATCCTCGGCGACGCCGCCCTCTAGGATGCCCTCAATGTAATTCGGTTCCCCTTGCTCTTTGAGGTGATACACCACGCGATGGACTTCATCGTCAGAGACGAACGCGCCGTGCACGCGTACCGGTAGACCGGTACCGGGCGGCATGTAAAGCATGTCGCCCATGCCCAGCAGGGCTTCGGCGCCCATCTGATCGAGAATGGTACGTGAGTCGATCTTGCTGCTGACCTGGAAGGCAATACGCGTGGGCACATTGGCCTTGATCAGGCCGGTGATGACGTCGACCGATGGCCGCTGCGTCGCCAGAATCAGGTGAATGCCGGCAGCGCGTGCTTTTTGCGCAATCCGTGCGATCAGCTCTTCGACCTTTTTGCCGACCACCATCATCAGGTCGGCCAGCTCATCAATGATGATGACGATGGTCTCCAGTTGCTCCAGTGGCTCCGGTGCATCCGGCGTGAGACTGAAAGGATTGGGAATTTTTTCGCCGCGCTTTTCTGCATCGACGATCTTTTGGTTGTAACCGGCCAGGTTGCGCACCCCCAGTTTCGACATGCGCTTGTAACGACGCTCCATTTCGGCCACGGCCCAATTGAGGGCATGGCCAGCCTGGCGCATGTCAGTCACCACCGGCGCCAGCAAATGGGGAATGCCTTCGTAGATGGACAACTCCAGCATTTTGGGATCGATCAGGATCAGTCGCACCTGTTTCGGCGTGGACTTGTAGAGTAGCGACAGGATGGTCGCATTAATACCCACCGATTTACCTGATCCGGTGGTGCCGGCCACCAGCAAATGCGGCATCTTGGCCAGATCAGCGACTACAGGATTGCCGGCGATGTCCTTGCCCAGGGCGATCGTCAGATTGGAGCTGCTGTCGTTATAGACCTTGGAACCGAGGATTTCGGTCAGGCGCACAATCTGGCGCTTGGGGTTGGGCAACTCCAGGCCCATGAAATTCTTGCCCTGAATAACTTCCACCACCCGAATCGAGGTAAGCGACAGAGAACGCGCCAGATCGCGCGCCAGGCCAACAATCTGACTGCCCTTGACGCCGGTGGCCGGTTCAATTTCATAACGCGTGATGACCGGCCCTGGATAAGCTGCAACCACTTTGACTTCGACGCCGAAGTCTGAGAGTTTCTTTTCAATCAGGCGACTGGTGAATTCCAGCGTCTCTACCGACACGGTCTGCTGTGCCGGCGGCGCTTCGTCGAGCAAGGACAGCGGCGGCAAAGTGGAATCAGGGTCTTCGAACAAGCTGGTCTGGCGCTCTTTGTCCACACGTTCGGACTTGGGCACCGCCACTACTTGCGGTTCGATGCGAATCGGTGGCGCCTCGACGATCTTGGCACGCTCCTGCACCACCACTTCCTCGCGTTTGACGGCGGCGACATGGCCGACCTTGCGGTCCTGGCGCGCGGCATAAAAATTACGCGCCCAAAAGATGCTGCCTTCAATGGCGCCACCGATACGCTCGGCCGTGGTCAGCCAGGAAACATGGAAAAACAGACTGAAGCCGAGTCCGAACAACAGCAGCAGCAGCAAGGTGGCGCCGGTAAAACCCAGCGAACTCTGTGCTGCGCCGCCGATCATCTCACCCAGCACGCCACCGGGCGCGCGTGGCATCGGCGCTTTCATCGAATACATACGCATGTATTCGATGCCGACGCTGCCGGCTAGCAAAAATGCGAACCCGACGGTGCGAATCACTCGTTCCTGATGATGCTCGACATCGCTCTCCTTTTCCGCCGCCAGAGCATGACCGCTCATGCGCTGGTAGCCGCGCCACATCCCATGCACCAGCCAGACACACCACCACCATGCCGACATGCCGAAGATATAGAGCAGCAAGTCAGCCAGCCAGGCACCGATACGACCGCCCCAGTTATGCAGATGTGGCACCGTGTTGGCCACTGACCAGCCGGGGTCGGTGCGCGAGTAGGTGAGCAAAATCAGCACCAGATACACCAACAGCGTGGCCAGCGCCAGCCAGCGCGCTTCGGTGAGCAGACGCACCAGCCGGCCGGGCAGCGGCGGCGCTTCGGATTTGGTAGGACGGGTATAGCCTTGACTGGTCTTGGTCATAAATCTTCAGTGAGAAAACATGCAGCACACGCAAGCGGCGCGGTAGATCAACGCAGGTCACATTGTAACGGCGATTGTCGGCCAGCAAACCTGTGCGTACCGAAACAGGCCCTAAGCTATTGATCGCATAGCGTAATTCCATCGGGTACAGCGGCGCTTGGTCTATAATCTTAACCGTTTTGCAGTGCAATATAGCACCTTCGCAACTCCCCGAGCGGCTTGAAATACGCTAGCTCGACGGCATGTTGGCACTACCCTTCTTTTTCGTTCAACTGAGTAATAAAGAGCATTTTATGACCACGCCCAAACACGCCAAGGTTTTGATTCTCGGTTCCGGCCCCGCCGGCTACAGCGCCGCCGTCTACGCTGCGCGCGCCAACCTCAATCCGGTACTCATCACCGGCGTTGAACAAGGCGGTCAATTGATGACAACCACCGATGTCGAAAACTGGCCGGGCGACCCCATGGGTGTGCAAGGTCCGGAACTGATGCAGCGTCTGCTGCAACATGCAGAACGTTTCCAGACTGAAATCATTTTCGATCACATCCACACCACCAAGTTGTCAGAAAAGCCATTTCGACTCATTGGCGACTCCGGTGAATACACCTGCGACGCACTGATCATTGCTACCGGAGCCTCAGCGCAATACCTTGGTCTGCCCTCAGAAGAAGCCTTCATGGGCAAGGGTGTCTCAGCCTGCGCCACCTGCGACGGCTTTTTCTATCGCGGCAAGGAAGTCGCCGTGATCGGCGGCGGCAATACGGCAGTCGAAGAAGCGCTATATTTGTCCAATATCGCCAGCAAAGTCACCATCGTCCATCGGCGTGACAAGTTCCGCGCCGAACCCATCCTGATTGACCGTCTGCTGCATAAGGTTAGTGAAGGCAAGATCGCAATCAAGTGGCACCACACGCTCGACGAAGTGGTCGGCGACGCCAGCGGCGTGACCGGCATCACGATCAAATCGACCCAGGATGGCAGCATCACGCCGATTACCCTGCATGGCCTATTCATTGCCATCGGCCACAAACCCAACACCGGTATCTTCGAAGGTCAGTTGGACATGTACAACGGCTATATCAAAACCCGCACCGGTCTGGAAGGCAACGCCACCGCCACCAGTATCCCCGGTGTGTTTGCTGCCGGCGACGTGCAGGACCATATCTATCGTCAGGCCATCACCAGCGCCGGTACCGGCTGCATGGCGGCACTCGATGCTCAGCGCTTCCTGGAAAGCCTGGAATAAGATTTCAGGCTCTGGCTTACAATAAGAAGTCCCGCCCTCCCTTTCGCGGAGGGCATTTTTTTGTTCCGGTTACGGCAATCATCATGGCGACCATCAAGGATTTTTCCGCTCTCAAGTCTCTGCGCAAGGATCTCAAGGCGCAAACAGAAGCGCGCCAGGCCGCCGAGCGGCAGCGCCAGCAAGCAGAGCAACGTCTGCGCGAAGAAGCCGATATCTTTCGCAACAGCGTCGGCACCGTGGCACCACTGCGTCAACCTGACAAAGCCGTGCTGAAACCGCCACCGCCCTTGCCCATTGCACGCCAGCACCTGGCCGATGAGCAAGCCGCGTTGATGGAATCGCTCTCCGATGAGTTCACTTTCGATACCCTTCTGGCCAGCGATGAAGACTTAAGCTTCGCCCGTCCTGGCGTGGGTAGCGATGTGCTCAGCAAATTGCGCCGCGGCCATTGGGTAATTCAGGGACAGTTGGATTTACACGGCCTGCGCAGTGATCAAGCGCGTGAAGCGCTCAGCCAATTCCTGCGTCAGGCGCGCAGACAAGGGCAGCGCTGCGTGCGCATCATCCACGGCAAAGGCCATGGTTCCGTCAATAAAGAGCCGGTACTGAAACAAAAAGTGCGCAATTGGTTGGTGCAAAAAGAAGAAGTGATGGCATTTTGCCAAGCGCGTCCAGCCGAAGGGGGCGCCGGCGCGTTAGTGGTGTTGCTCAAATCAAGCGCAACGTTTGCCTCCAGCTAAACTGTGTCGCAGCGTTCAAAATAAATCGAGCTGGGTGCGGTCGCCAGGCTTTGGCGGACGAGCCGGTGCCACAAATGCAGCAGCATCAAGCGAGTCGAACCAGCCGCGCAAAGCCAGCCGATTGCGCTGCGCGGCTTTCTCGATACGCTGCGCAATCAGTTGAGCCCACACGCCGTCACCGCGCATGCGGGTGGCAAAGTCGCTCTCGTTGTCCTTGCCGCCACGCATGTCGCGTACGCGATTCATGACGCGCTTGGCGCGCTCGGGAAAATGCGTCAACAACCACTGCTGAAACAAGGAATTGACTTCCCAGGGCAGGCGCAATACGCCGTAACCAATGCGACATGCCCCCGCTTCTGCTGCTGCCGCGACGATATGTTCAATCTCTGGCTCATTGATGAAGGGAATGATAGGCGCGATGCTGACGCTGACCGGAATACCGGCTGCGGCGAGCGTACGAATCACACGCAGTCGACGCTGCGGCGCGGCCGCACGCGGCTCCATCTTGCGCGCCAGTTGAGGATCAAGGGTGGCAATGGTGACAGCGACGATGCATTGGCTGCGCGCAGCCATCGGCGCCAGAATATCAATATCACGTTCGACCAGGGAAGACTTGGTGATGAGCGCGGCCGGATGCGCGCAGTCAGCCAGAATCTGCAACACTTGCCGCGTGATCTGCAGCTCACGTTCGCACGGCTGATAGGCATCTGTGTTAATACCGACAATGATGGTCTCTGGTAAATAGGTGGGCTTACTCAATTCGCGCAGCAATAATTCTGGCGCATTGATCTTGGCGAAAATCCTGCTTTCGAAATCCAGCCCGGGCGACAGGCCTAAATAGCTATGTGTGGGCCGTGCGAAACAGTAGACGCAGCCATGTTCGCAACCGCGATAGGGGTTAAGCGAAACATTGAAGGGTAAATCCGGAGAGCTGTTGCGACTGAGGATAGACTTGGCAGTTTCGTGCGTGACGATGGTGCGTAGCGGAGCATTGTCTGTGGCACCGTCATCCTCTTGAGCGTGACTCCAACCATCGTCGAAATCGACCCGCTGTCCCACTTCGTAGCGACCCTGGATATTGCTGACGGCACCACGCCCTTTGTGCGCCTCATAGGATTGCGAAAAATTGTCGCCAGCCGTTTCCAACTGACGTACGGTGCGCAATGGTACTACTCTGAAGCCCGACTTTCCCACGGCGTCAACCTCGCAATATACTGTTTAAAAACACAGTATATCTTGTCATGCATGGCTTGCGAAGATGATCTTCCCCTTACATCACATTTGTCACCGCAAGCCGGTAGGCAGTAATGCTGCGCGATGTCTTTAGCCTGCTGCCAGGCGAGTATCAGGATGAAGAAAAATCGGAGCAAACGCAGGAAAATCGTCGTTTGCTCCGATTGCAGGGATATGTCTCAACATGCCGTTCCTGCCGCTCCAACCATTCCGGGTTGGCACAAAATCAGACTGCTTCAGCGCCAGTCTCGCCGGTACGAATGCGAATGACCTGACCGATATCCTGAACAAAGATCTTGCCATCACCGATCTTGCCGGTGCGCGCCGCCTTGATGATGGCGTCGATGACGGGCTCGACCACACTATCGTCGACCACGACTTCAATTTTTACCTTGGGCAGAAAATCGACCACGTATTCGGCACCACGGTAGAGTTCCGTATGACCCTTTTGACGGCCAAAACCCTTGACTTCGGTCACGGTCAGTCCCGTGACGCCGACTTCGGCCAGCGCCTCGCGCACTTCATCCAGTTTGAATGGTTTAATGACAGCAGTAACTTGCTTCATGATGATTCTCTCCCTATTAGATCGTGCAAAAAACAATATTGAATTTATCAAAATTCCAGCTGGCATGCACTATTTCACGCATCAGGCAGACCTAAACCAGGTTTTATTCACGGAACTTTGAAGTGATCGGGTAACGCCAGTCGCGTCCGAAGGCGCGGTGCGTAATACGAATGCCGACCGGCGCCTGACGCCGCTTGTATTCATTAATCTTTATCAGCCGCGTAATGCGCTCAATATCCTCCATCCGATAGCCGGCTGCCTCGATCTCGGCAATGCTACGGTTTTCTTCCATGTACAGCTGCATGATGCCATCCAGAACTTCATAAGGCGGCAAGGAGTCCTGGTCTTTCTGATCAGGTCGCAACTCGGCTGAAGGTGCACGTGTGAGAATACGCTCCGGGATCACTGGCGAGAGGCTGTTGCGATAGCTGCACAAACGATACACCAGTGTCTTGGCAATATCCTTGATCACCGCAAAACCACCGGCCATATCGCCGTACAAGGTGCAATAGCCAACCGCCATTTCGCTCTTGTTGCCGGTAGTGAGCACGATGGAGCCATACTTGTTGGACATGGCCATGAGCAGAGTGCCACGAATGCGCGCCTGAATATTTTCTTCGGTGGTGTCTTCCTTACGGCCAACAAACTCCTGCGCCAGGGTGTCGCGGAAAGCGCTGAAACAGTCATTGATGGAAATCTCGTCGTAACGCACCTTGATGCGCTCGACCATATCGCGTGAATCAAGCCAGGAAATGTCAGCCGTATAAGGGGAAGGCATCATGATCGCCCGCACCTTGTCGGCGCCCAACGCATCGACCGCAATGGCCAGAGTCAGAGCTGAATCGACACCGCCGGACAAGCCGATCAATACACTGGGAAAACCATTCTTGCCGACATAGTCGCGCACCCCCAGCACCAGCGCCTGATAAACCTGCGCTTCGATAGACAGGTCCGGGGCCTGCACACCAATCTGCGCCGCAGCACCATCAAAGCTGATGACTTGCAGATCTTCCTGCGCATGCGCCAAGGTGGCCACAACAGCACCGGCAGCGTCCATGACGAAGGAGTTGCCATCGAAAATCAGCTCATCCTGACCGCCGACCAAATTGGCAAACACCAGTGGCAAGCCCTGACTGCTGACGTTGGCGCGCATGACGTCAAGTCGCAGCAACTGCTTGCGCATGTGATAGGGCGAACCGTTGAGCACCAACAGCACTTGTGCACCAGCTTGTTTGGCTAACGCGGGCGCACGGCCAAACCAGGTATCCTCGCAGATATTGATGCCAAAACGCGTCCCCTTGACGTCAAATACGAGCGCAGCATCACCGCTGGTGAAATACCGTTTCTCGTCAAATACGCTATCGTTGGGCAATTCCAGCTTGTGGTAGCAACCGATGATCTGGCCGTTGCGCAACACCGAAGCAGCATTGAAGCGCGCACCATCTTTGAGCATAGGATGACCGACCACTACATTGACGTCGGTCAGTACCGCCAGCTCCTCGGCCAGCGCCTGCAACGCCGTTTCTGTTTTTGCGTAGAATGCTTGGCGCAGCAGCAGATCTTCGGGTGGGTAACCGACCAGCGATAATTCTGGCGTCAGCACAATATCGGCCCCCTGTGCGGCGGCACGGCGAGAAAATTCGGCGATTTTGCTGCAATTGCCGGAAATATCTCCAACAGTACTGTTGATCTGGGCGATGGCGACTTTGACTAACATGATGGCGACAGGTAAGAAAATGACGATAGGAAAAGACGGTAGGCCGACAATAGAAAAATGGAGCGGCACACCGTGAACGCAGAGCTTCACGCAGGTTCGCATTATCGCACGCGAATCATTTCTTCTCTGGCCGAAGTTGGCGCGGTAGCATGGGATGCGCTCGTCAACGCCCAGGCCGATGCCACGCCATTCCTGTCGTTCGCTTTTCTGCATGCGCTGCACGAAAGCGGCGCTGCCGCGAAAGACAGCGGCTGGGAACCGCAGTATCTGACGCTGTGGCAAGGTGTCGATGCCACTGCGACACTGGTCGCAGCACTGCCGCTCTACCTCAAGTACCACTCGTATGGCGAATACGTCTTCGACTGGGCCTGGGCCGAAGCCTATGAACGCCACGGCTTACCCTACTACCCCAAGCTATTATCGGCAATTCCGTTCACCCCTGTCACCGGCGCTCGGCTGCTGGCCCGTGATGCGTCGGCACGTGCGGCACTGGTACAGGTGCTAAGCGAGCTACAGAGCAGCATCCAGACCTCCTCGACGCACATTCTGTACCCTCCTGCCGAACAGGCAGAACAACTGGCGCAGGCCGGCTTCATGCTGCGCAGTGGCGTGCAGTTCCATTGGCACAACCCAGGTTATCGTGATTTTGCCGAATTTCTGACAACGCTGGAGCGTAAAAAACGCAAGAATATTCTGGCTGAACGGCGCAAGGTAGTCGAAGCCGGAGTGAGTTTTCGCCATCTGAGCGGCGGCACAGCGGGAGAGGACGATTGGCGCTTTTTTCATCGCTGCTATCGGCATACTTATGCCGCGCACCATTCCACCCCTTATCTCAATCTGGATTTTTTCCTGCGCATTGCCACCACCATGCCGCAGCATTTGTTATTGACGCTGGCCTGCCGTGATGGCAATCCGATCGCCGCATCCCTGGTGGTACATGATCAGGAGCGTTTGTACGGCCGCTATTGGGGAGCATTGGAAGAAGTGGCCTGTCTGCATTTCGAAACGGCCTATTATCAGCCGCTGGAATTCTGCATTGCGCAGAAAATTACCTGGTTCGAAGGCGGCGCCCAAGGTGAGCACAAAATGGCGCGCGGCTTTCTGCCGCAAAAAACCTGGTCGGCGCACTGGCTGGCACATCCCGCATTTGCCGATGCAGTGGAGCGTTTTCTCGAACGCGAAGGCGGTGGCATCGACGATTACCTTAACGAATTAAACGAGCGCAACCCGTTTCGCCAGTCGTAAAAAAAGCGCACCCGAAGGTACGCTTTTGGATCACCAGAGGCAGCTCACTTGGCAACTTCCTTGTTGTAGGCCGCAACACCTGCCAGGATTTCGGCCTTGGCCGATTCCGGGCCTTCCCAGCCATCAATCTTGACCCATTTACCCTTTTCCAGATCCTTGTAGTGCTCGAAGAAATGCTGAATCTGCTTCAGGCGCAGTTCGTTCAGATCTTCCGGCTTTTGCCAGTGCGTATAGATCGGCAGTACCTTGTCGACCGGCACGGCCAGCACTTTGGCGTCAACGCCGGATTCGTCAGTCATCTTGAGCACGCCGATAGGACGGCAACGCACTACCACGCCCGGGAACAGCGCGAACGGTGTGATCACCAACACATCCACCGGATCACCATCTTCCGACAAGGTTTGTGGGATATAGCCGTAATTGCACGGATAGTGCATGGCAGTACCCATGAAACGGTCAACGAAAATGGCGCCACTTTCCTTATCCACTTCATACTTGATCGGATCGGCATTCATCGGAATCTCGATAATCACATTGAAGTCGTTTGGCAAATCGCGGCCGGACGGGACTTTATTGAGGCTCATGGTGCATTCTCGTAAAAAATGGAAGAAGGTGGAAAGGCAGGATTATAACGGCTTTGGCGCAGGGAGCACGAATCTGGAGGAAGTTGAACGTAGATAACAAACAGCCGCCCACTGTCAGGCGGCCGTAAGAAAATTACCGTATTGCCGTTGCCAAAGCGCATTGCTTATAATGCGCGGCGGCCTGCTCCTGCTGATCCAGCGCCTCATGCAATTGCGCCAGACTCAGATGCGACTCACGCACCGTACGCGGCTCCAGCGCATCCGACAAAGCCTGCTCCAGATGGCGCTGAGCCTTGCCCCACAACTTCTGACGCAGACAGAACATGCCCAGCGTCAACGCCAGTTCGGCATCGGTAGGGCGTTTGGCCAGCCATGCCTCGCACCGTTCAATTTGCGCCAGCAAGGCCGGCGAACCGGCTTCAGCGGTGGAATCACGATAAGCATGCACCAAGCGGTCATCCCAGCCTGCTGTCAGTGCCCGTTCGAGCAAGATACGCGCCTCGCCATGCAAGCCACGGCTGCTGAAGGCCTGCGCTGCGTGGGCGGCAATATAGGGTTTGAGCTTATCGGCACCGGGCACCTCTGCCCAGAGCACGCGTATTGACTCGGCATCATGCGCACGATCGGCCAACAAGGCCTCGTAAGCGATCTCACGCAGACGGTTCGACAAGGCCGGATGCAAAGCATTGCGCTTGTCCAGCGTCTGCACCAGACGCAGCACCTCTGGCCAGTTCTTGGCTTGCTGATTGGCCTTGAGCGCCCACTGCAAGGCCTGAATATGGCGGGTTCCGTTGGCGTTGAGCTCTTCCACCGTTTCCAATGCAGCCTTGAACTGGTGGTCATCGACCAGCAATTCCAGCGTAGTCATCAGTCTTGCGGCTTTCAGACCTAGGTCGCCGTCAGTGGCGGCCAGCCAAATGTCTCGCCGTTCTGCCTGACGCATGCGATGCGCGGCGCGAGCACCGATGAGCGCTGCGATACCAGAGTTCTCAGGCAGTTCGGCAGCGCGTGTGGCGGCCTTCTCGGCGTGACCGAAGCGGCCTTCAAAGAAGGCCTTCAGGGATTCGCGCAAGGCTTTGTTGCCATCAATTTCACGTTTTTGCCGACGATAGGCAATCACTCGGGAGGGCAGCTTCTGTGTCAAGCGCACAGCACGGATGACCACGTACAGCAGCACAAACAGCGCCGCCAGCGCCACCAGGAAAAAATTCAGTGATAAATCGACCCGGAACGGTGGATAAAACAGCACCACATTACCGGGATTGAAACGTGCCAGCACCGCCAGACCGATAGCGGAGGCAAACAAGGTGAGAAGCCAAAGAAGAATTCGCATAGGTTTATGTCGCTGAAATTAACGCTGGCTCTTGTAATTGCGAACCGCGTCAATGCTTTCGCTCAGCGTCGGCATCTGGATCGCCAGGTTACTGCTCTGGACTTGTTTCAGCAGGGCTTGCGCCGTCTGTACTTGCTTGGCACGGGTATCGAAGTATTTGCCAATCGTGTCCTGGGCTGCACTTAAATCACTGCGGAAAGCAAATTCATTGCGCGACAGTAATGCCAAGCGTGCATTGAGCAAACGCAGCTTGAGATTTTCACGAGCGTAATAGGCTTGCGTCGGCGACAGCAACAAGGCATCCGGGGTATCGACACTACGTACGCGCACCAGTTGCTTCAACTCTCCCCACATCTCGGCACTCAGGCTTTGCCACTTGTCCTGAGCATTGGCCATCCAATCGTTGGCCACTGCGGTGCCCGCCCCTGCCTTGCCATTCTGTTTCGCGGCCTTGGCCGTATTGCGCACTGGCGCCGGCACAGACTGCTTAGGTTCAGTCACCGACTCGACCGGCTTCTCGTCGGACAACAGCGGCATGCCGTCGATCTGGCCGATGATGCTGTCAAGACGTACGGCAATGCCAGTCACATCCACAGTGGGCAAAGCCTTCAAGCGCTCCTGGTCACGTGCAATGGCACGACGGATGGCAATGAACTGCGGCTTGTCCGAACGCGACAGATTCTTGTCAGCGTTCTGCAAGGCGATCAAGGCGCCTTGCACATTACCCGCCAATGCCAACTGCTGACTGGCGGTCGACAACACTTCTTCGATTTCGGACAGGGCCCAGTCGTCACGATTTTTCGACAAATCCTGATAGAGCTGTTCCAGCGCCAATTGCTGACTTTGCGACTCGGCCTGCTTGCTATCGAGCACGCTGACCTTGGCCTGCAATTCTTTGGTGCTGTCTTGCACCGTCTTCAAGACACCTTTGACTTCGGTGTTGGCGACATCGCCACTTTGCAGGCGCCGCGCCACTTCTTCGCGCAGGCCGCGAATTTCGCTGTGCGCGATCCACCATTGCGTCACCAGCACCACGGCCAGAATCAGCACAAAGATGTTGAGCAAACGCAGGCGTTTTTTCAGGACGCCGTTATCGGCAAGTTCAAAGGACGGGAGCATGACGCTCGCCGACAGTCCGGATGCCTTGCTGGCGTCCGGCTGATTCTGGTCGGGGGAAGAGTGCAGTTCGTTCATGCAGACGATTGTAACGCGGCAATCAGGCGTTCGTCCCCTGATCCGCAATTGGTGACATGGGAGAAACCCAGTGATTGCGCTGTTTCCGCGATCCGCTGGTGTGATACGAGGAATCGCTTGCGTTGTATTTTTACCACGCCATCGACTCCGAAGGCTTGCGAGGTGAGTTCAAGCAGGTTGCGCAAGGCCTCGGAACTGGTGACGATCCACTCACTCTCGGTTGCCAACAAGACGGCAAGCTGGCTCGTCATGACCGCATCGAGGCATGGCGCCAGACGCTTATAGGCCGTCACATGTGTCACATCAACTTGCTCGGCGGCGAGCATATCCGTGAGGAAATCACGTCCGGCCTGACCGCGCACGATGAGCACACGCCGACCACGCAGGTGCTCCAGGTCCAAGGTTTGGAACAAGGCTTCAGAATCCATGCGCTGACCTGCAGCAGGCGCCAGAATGCGCGCCATGGCGTCATTGACGCCATGGCGCAGCAACGCCAAACGGCTACCCTCGCCAATGATGCCAATGGCGACATTGGCCGGCCATTGCGGCAACTGTGCAAACACCGCATCAATGGCATTGGGACTGACAAACACCACCAACGCATATTCAGACAGATGCGCCAGCGTCGCCTTCAAGACAGTATTGTCACTCAAGGGGGCAATGCACAGCAGGGGAAATAGCACCGGCTCGCGGCCGATGGCGGCCACTTGCCGGGCAAATACCTCGGCCTGCGCCGCCGGACGCGTAACGACTACGGGCCTAGAAATGAGGTCAGCCATTAGCCTGGCACGCTGCCAGAATGGCATCAGCTCCCTGCGCACGCAACAGCACGGCAACTTGCTGGCCCAGTGCCTCCGGATCGGTCGCTGGACCGCGCACTTCGGCACTGGCGATGCGACTGCCATCGGGCATCGCCACAATCGCACGCAGGTGCAGTTGGGCGCCTTCGAGGGTGGCGAATGCCGCCAGCGGAATCTGGCAACTGCCGCCAAAAATACGCGACAAGCTACGTTCAGCAGCCACTGTCAGAGCGGTGTCAGCATGATTGAGTGGTGCCAGCACGCGCTGCAGATCGCTGCGATCGGCCGGTATCTCAAATGCCAGTGCACCTTGCCCTGGCGCTGGCAGGCTGTCTTCAGGTTCGATCAGGGCGCGGATGCGATGCTGCAAACCCAGCCGGTTGAGGCCTGCGGCAGCCAGAATGATGGCGGCGTATTCACCACGATCGAGCTTGCCCAGACGCGTATCAAGGTTGCCGCGCAAGGGTTTGATCACCAACTGCGGATAACGCGCCGCAATCAGCGCCTGACGGCGCAAGCTGCTGGTGCCGACCACAGCGCCGGCCGGCAAGACATCCAGCCCGGCGTAATCATTGGAGACAAAGGCATCGCGAGGATCTTCGCGCTCCAGGATGCCGGCCAGCGCAAAACCTGGCGGCAGCTCCATCGGCATATCCTTCAGACAGTGCACCGCAAAATCGGCCCGGCCTTCGGCCATGGCGACTTCCAACTCCTTGACAAACAAGCCCTTGCCACCGACTTTGGAGAGCGTGCGATCCAAAATTTGATCGCCGCGCGTGCTCATGCCGAGGATACTGATGCTGCACTGCGGATATAATGCTGCCAACCGATCGCGTACATGCTCGGACTGCCACATGGCAAGACGGCTTTCGCGCGAAGCAATAACCAGACTGGAGGGAGGAAATTCTTTCAAGACGGTTCTTTCGGTAGTCGTCGGAGCGCGGCATCGACCGCAAACCCGGCGCAGTTCAAACTACAAAAAATATCAAAACAGAGATAAAGAGAGGCAAATTCTAGCACGCAGCATTCTGGCAGTTCGAGCACCAAGTCCGACTTTCACCTTCCGAAAACCGTAGCATTTGTTGATCATGGCAACCACACCAAAAACCAGCCCCTCCGCCCGTACCAAGCCTGCTGCTGCCGCTGTCAAGCCAGCCATACGCAGTACCAAATCCACCATCGATAAAGACGCGCCCCTCAAAGAAGATATTCGCCTGCTCGGCCGCCTGTTGGGCGACGTGCTGCGTGAGCAGGAGGGTGATGCCGTATTTGAGGTGGTCGAAAATATCCGCCAGACCGCCGTGCGCCTGCGCCGCACCAGCGATGCCAAGGGCGATGCCCAGGCCGGCGCCGAACTGGACAAACTGCTCAAGAAACTGACCCGCGACCAGACCAATTCGGTGGTGCGAGCCTTTTCCTATTTTTCACATCTGGCCAACATCGCAGAAGACCAGCACCACAATCGCCGCCGCCGCGCTCACTTGCTGGCGGGAAGCGCCGCCCAGGCCGGCAGCGTAGCGTATGCACTGTCACAGTTGGACAATGCCGGCGTGTCTGGCAACACAGTGCGTAATTTCCTGTCCGAATCGCTGATTTCGCCAGTGCTGACGGCGCATCCGACCGAAGTACAGCGCAAGAGCATACTCGACGCCGAGCGCGAAATCGCCCGTCTGCTGGCCTTGCGCGACCAAGCGATGCCGCCCAAGGAACTGCGCGACAATACCGCCCTGCTACGCGCGCGCATTGCCACTCTGTGGCAAACCCGCATGCTGCGCTATACCAAGCTGACCGTGGCCGATGAAATCGAAAACGCGCTGTCCTACTACCGCATTACCTTCCTGCGTGAACTGCCGGCGCTCTACGACGACATCGAAGATGAAATCAACACCCAGTTCCCGGCCCGTGCGCGCAGCAACCGCAGCGCTCCGACCGAGCTGACGCCGTTTCTGCAGATGGGCAGCTGGATCGGCGGCGACCGTGACGGCAATCCCAACGTCAATGCAGACACCATGCAGCGTGCGCTGCAACGGCAGTCCAGCACGGTGTTCGACTTCTATCTCGACGAAGTGCACGCACTTGGCGCCGAACTGTCGATCTCGACCCTGATGGTCGATGCCAGCACCGACCTGCTGGCGCTGGCAGATGCCTCGCCGGACAACTCCGGCCACCGCGCCGACGAACCTTACCGGCGCGCATTGATCGGCGTCTACGCCAGACTGGCGGCTACCGCGCGGGCACTCGGCGTAGTCAACATCTTGCGTCAGGAAGTGGGGGCTGCTGCGCCCTATGCCGACCCGCAGGAATGCATCGCCGAATTACAGGTGTTGGTCGATTCGCTCAATGCTAACCACGGCAGCGCACTGGTCAAACCACGCCTGGCAGTCCTGAAGCGTTCGATGGAGATTTTTGGTTTCCACCTGGCCACGCTGGATATGCGCCAAAGCTCGGATGTGCATGAGCGGGTATTGGCTGAATTGTTCGCCAGCGCGCAGGTCGAAGCAGCCTACGCGTCACTTTCAGAAGACAAAAAAATTGCCTTACTGCTGGCCGAACTGAGCAAGCCGCGTCTGTTGTATTCGCCTTACCTCGACTACTCGGATGAGACCAATTCTGAACTCAACGTCTTGCGTACAGCACGTGAAATCCGCCAACGCTACGGCGCGCGCGCCATCCGCAACTACATCATTTCGCATACCGAGACCGCTTCCGATTTACTGGAAGTGTTGTTGCTGCAAAAGGAAACCGGTCTGCTGCATACCGCCGCCGGCAAGCTCATCGAGCTGGAATTGATGGTGGTGCCGCTGTTTGAAACCATCCCTGACCTGCGCTGTGCGGCCGACATCATGGAACAATGGCTGACCTTGCCGCCGGTGGCGCAGCTCATCGCCAAGCAAGGCAAGCTGCAGGAAGTCATGCTGGGCTACTCTGACTCCAACAAAGATGGCGGCTTCCTGACCTCCAATTGGGAGCTTTACAAGTCAGAAACCCGACTGGTTCAACTCTTCAATCGCGAAGGCGTCAAGCTGCGCCTGTTCCATGGTCGCGGCGGCACCGTTGGTCGCGGCGGCGGCCCAAGCTATCAAGCCATTCTGGCGCAACCAGCCGGCACGGTAAACGGCCAGATCCGCTTGACGGAACAAGGGGAAATCATCGCCTCCAAGTTCTCCAATCCGGAAATCGGCCGGCGCAATCTGGAGTTGCTGGTGGCTGCCACACTCGAAGCCAGCCTGATGCCGGCCAACACCGACGCGGCGCAAAACCGCAAGCTGGCCGAGTTTGAACACATCATGGAAGACCTGTCCGAGCGGGCTTATCAAGCCTATCGCAATCTGGTCTATGAAACCCCGGGATTCACCGACTACTTCTTCGCCTCCACGCCAATTGCCGAAATCGCCGAGCTCAATATCGGCTCACGTCCGGCTTCGCGCAAATCGACGCGCCGCATCGAAGATCTGCGCGCCATTCCTTGGGGCTTCTCCTGGGGCCAGTGCCGCCTGCTGCTGCCGGGCTGGTATGGCTTTGGCAGCGCAATCTCGGGTTGGGTGCAAGAAGGCGGCGGCAAGGATAGCGCAAAAAAACTGGCCAGCCTGCGCGCCATGGTCAAGCAATGGCCGTTCTTCGCCGCCTTGCTGTCGAACATGGACATGGTGCTAGCCAAGACCGACCTCGCCGTAGCCGCACGCTACGCCGGATTGGTGCCCGACCGCAAGCTGCGCAACGCCATCTTCAACCGCATCCTGAGCGAGCATGAACGCACCAGCCAGTTGCTCAACGCGATCACCGGCAACAAGGATCGCCTGGCCGGCAATCCATCGCTGGCACGTTCGATCAAGAACCGTTTCGCCTATCTCGATCCGCTCAATCATTTGCAGGTCGAACTGATCAAACGCCATCGCAGCACTACGGTGGCCGGACGTCAAATCGAAGAGCGCGTTCAACGCGGCATCCACCTGACCATCAACGGCATCGCGGCGGGACTGCGCAATACCGGCTGATGACTGCCTCCCCCACTGTGACAATGTCGCAGTGGGGCGTACCGCACCCAAGTAATTTTGATGTGAATTGAGGAAAATACGATAGTAAAATGACCACTAAAGGGTCATTACGTATTTTCTCGGATGCCGTCCTGCGACTGAAGCTACGACCAACCACCTGCGGCGACCGTAAGAACAGGGGCTGGTACGTGAATTGCTCAGGATGACAAGGCTTAAAACGCAGCACTCTGATTTAGTACCTCACTTCATTTTCCCGACAACTTGCCGATATATAAATGTTTACGTGGCATAGCCTCAATGTTGCAATTGTGACAACGCGAATGGCCGGTCTGCGCTCGTCCAGGCTGCCAGCACAACAAAGGGAAGTTCACATGATTACCTGGAGCAACACCATCACCGCGCTATGCTTGGCAACGCTATGTGCGAGTACGGCTGCGGCGCCTAAAGGTACACAGAAACAACTGCCACCACTGCACACTGAGCGCGTCTCACTGACCAGTGTGAGTACGCCAGGCGGCAAGGCGACTGCATTATTTGGCTTCTGGTTCAAGGGCAAGAGCAAGACACCCGACAAAAAACCGACCATCATCGCCATGCACGGCTGCGGCGGCCTCTACAGTAGCGTCGGCAAAGAAGATATCCAGTTCACGCCGCGTTATCTGGCCATGGCACGCATGCTGACCGATGCTGGCTATAACGTGCTGTTCCCGGACAGCTTCACGCCGCGCGGGCGCCGTGCAATCTGCCAGGAAAGCCTGCAACAACGTATCGCCAACAGTGCCATGCGGCGCCAAGATGTGCAGGCCGCGATTCGCTGGGTGGCCATGCAAGAGGATGTCGATATCCGCCGCATTGCGCTGCTGGGCTGGTCTCAAGGCGCCACCACAGTCCTGTCGGCCATGAATCTGGCAGAGGCCGAGGTGGCCGTACGCAAGATCCAACCCAAGGCAGCAGTCGAGTTTTACCCCACTTGCACGGGCTATTCCAAGGCACGCGTACTTTACAAACCGGCCGCACCAACCTTGGTCCTGATGGGCGAAAACGATGACTGGTCGTCACCCGAAGATTGCCAGTCACTGGCGCACAAACTCGACGGTAGCGATATCCCCTTCACACTCAAACTCTACCCGGACACCTATCATGACTTCGACGCCCCCGGCTTGCCGATGCACATGCGCACGGATATTCCTGGCGCCGGCAAACCGGGAGTGGGCGTCACCATTGCCGGCAATGCCGACACCCGTGCTGAAGCCTATGGGGATATGCTGAAATTCCTGAAAGAGCAACTTAGTTCTAGTTAAAACATCGCACGAAAATAAAAAAGGCGTTGCAGCCAAGTCAGCTGCAACGCCTTTGTTCCATCCACCGCAATCAAGTCGATCAGGCCAGCAATTCTTCCATGCCGGCACCCAATTCGGCCAACGGTGGCAACTCTTCCAGCACCACAGCCGCCGCAATTCCCAGCTTGGCGGCAACCAGCTCAGGAAAAGTCGACTCCTTTTCTACCGCGGAATAGTCATTTTCTTCGGCACGTGCGCGCCAGGCAGCGATATGGACTACTGCCGCGATCTTGTTGAAAGACGGAGCCTCCAGCGGTGCCGCAAAGCCCTTGATGACAGTCGAAAATTCTTCCGGGAAACGCCAACGCTTGGCCAGCTCGGCGCCAACATCGGCAAAATCGTAACCGAACGTGGTGCGCTCAACATCCAGGCGGCGCGCATCAATCGGACTGGCGATTTTATCGATTTGCAACGTCTGCTCCGGCATGCCGGCGTGCATCACAAGTTGCCCGATGGCATGCATCAGCCCGACAGTGAACGCCAGATCGGAATTGAGCTGCAGCTTCTTGGCAAGCCATTTGGCGACGATCGCGGTATGCAGGCTGTAACGCCAGAACAGCTTGAGATCAACCCCGGCCATGGACTTGAAGCTACCGGTCAGTCCGGTACTCACTACCAGCGTGCGCACCGTCATGAAACCCAGCATCAAGACCGCATCGTCGACGGTACCAATGCTGCGCGCGACGTGATAGTAAGAAGAATTGGCCAGACGCAAAATCTTGGCACTCAATACCTGATCGGCACTGAGCTTCTTGGAAATTTCTTCAATCGAAACATTCTCGTTATTGAAGCTCTCGATGACTTCCTGCACCACCTTGGGAATACTGGGCAATGCAGCTTGTTGTTGAAACAATGCTTCAAAATTCATGAGCCATCTCCTCGTACGAGTCCACGCGATTGGTAAAACTGCGATTCGAGTATCTGCAAGATTTGACAAATGTGCAATGTTTTTTGCAAGAATAATCCACCTTATTTACATGTTCACCACATAGACGATTCATTGCAAAACCATTGAAATAATTCAATCAATTGCCATGCAAAGCAGCTGCATGGCTCAAATGTCGTCTGCTTGCTATAATCGCATATTCTCCGGGACCCCCATCATGACCGCACAATTATCGAAAAAAAGTGAAGCCTGGTCGGCTCGCTTTTCCGAACCCGTTTCCGATTTAGTGAAACGCTATACCGCTTCTGTCTTTTTTGACAAACGCCTGGCCCAGTTCGACATTAGCGGCTCGCTTGCCCATGCTGAGATGCTGGCGCACCAGCACATCATCAGCGCGCAGGACTATGCCGAC
>Ga0209913_1000533_pt1 | contig 30907 bp, 28 predicted proteins | sample PersoiDNA2013203_FD_185805 | JGI IMG/M metagenome (GOLD analysis project Ga0209913, IMG submission 185805) | Permafrost soil microbial communities from the Arctic, to analyse light accelerated degradation of dissolved organic matter (DOM) -... | ecosystem: Environmental > Terrestrial > Soil >... | reverse complement strand
CAATGCCCACCGATTGCAAACCGGCCGCCAACGCGGCGCAAAGTTCTGGACCGGAGAGCCGGCCATCGCGGCCGATGACAACAGCAGTCTGCCCTTTGGCCAGCGCAGCGCTACCGAAGGCTTGACCGATTTGACGCGCTATTGCAACATCAAGAGATTGCCCGACGATACCGCGGATGTCATAGGCCTTGAAGATGGATTGTGAAAATTTGGACATGGTTGGAAGTTCTTAGTTTGGTCTATGCGGCAAGCCATTCGCCGCAGTGTGGCCGTTGAATGGAGCGAAATTCGTCACGCGATTCAATGTCAGATCAATGTGTCACACCATCGCTTTTCAAAACTCTTTTGAACGTCAAAATCAGAATTTTTATGTCCAACGCCAGATTCGCCTGCTTCAAATATTCCGCATCAAGCCGCACTTTGTCCGGGATGGCCAGCTCATCGCGGCCATTCACCTGCGCCCAACCAGTCAGGCCGGGCAACAATTGGTCAACGCCGCATTGCGTGCGCAGTTCGATCAAGTCATATTGATTAAACAAAGCAGGACGAGGGCCGACAAAGCTCATTTTTCCAGACAAAATACTCCATAACTGAGGCAGTTCATCCAAACTGCTTTTGCGCAAAAAGCTGCCTACCGGGGTCAAATAACTCTTGGGATCCGCCAACAAATGAGTAGCAACTGCCGGCGTATCTACGCGCATAGTACGAAATTTCGGCATTTTAAAGATCACATTTCTGCGACCGACTCGATCAGACCAATACAACACAGGCCCCCTCGATGTCAACCGTACTACCAATGCAACGGCAACGATTGGTAGTGCTAGCAGAAAACTGGCAAACAAGGCCAGAAAGAAATCAAATAGTCTTTTCATGTCGGTAGCAACTGTGGCTGGAATTGTATGTTGTCACTGAATAAATGCTGCAGGATAAATAACCAATCTCTCTTGAACAGCAATGCGAGATTGACGGCCGTCGGATGCATGAAAAATGTACTAAAACTCTTTCAAGACGCCATGCATACTCCATCAGTCGCACACATCAATGGATAAAAACCACTTCAGCACGGTCTTGCAACATGAACCGGTGCCACCAGTAATCATCAAGACCTTATCCTCAAACATCATCGTGCCAGACATTAAAAATTGTAGAAGTGGCGCATCCTGAATCGGATACCCAAGACTTCCTGCATTGAACAGTCTCGGCATATCCGGTTCGCGCTTGAAGAACGGCATCAATCGCCATCACTTCATTGTTAAGCTGGCATGCAAATGTTATCCCCTCTCAGCGCCATCCAGCTTTTGCGACGACAAATGCAAACCACCTTGACTGCACCACGCAAACCAAGACGACACCGCCCGCCAGCATAATGAAGTAAGGAATATCTGCGCGTGGCGTGATACCGAACTGGGCGAATACATTGGCAAAAGCAAATCCATAGAGTGAGGCCATGAACGGATTGCGGGTGCCAACCCAGACCAGTCGCTCGGCAACAATCAACAGACTCGTCAGCAACAACATGCCCGCAGTGACGATGAGGAGAGAATCAGCGTAGTACCAGAAGGCCATTGCTCCGGGCAAACTGGCAAAGGACCACTTTGCCTGATTCGACTTCAGATAGATCGAATCGCAAATGCTTTGATACATGGTGACTTTACCGTCCCGCCTTTGCTCAGACAAGCCCTGGGAAAGCAATTCCATGCTTCTCTTGGGATAGGAAGAAACAGACATTACTCCTTCCAGGCCAATCCAGCGATCGGCCGCCAGCGTGAGCATCGGGCCATAGACCCGTCCGCCCACCAGCTTCGAAAATTCATGAAAGGCGCCGTTGTTGGGGCCGGCAGCAGCGACCTCTTCCTCAGACTGATAGAGCGCATAACGCAGTGCGGTCACCACCGAAATGGACAAAATGAACACCCCGCCCGCAATGGCAAAATAGATGGCAACCCTGGAAAGGGTAAGGCCAGCAAGTCGCTTCCGCTTTTTGAAGGCGGCAATCACTCCCGGAATAAAGTGATATAGGAAAGTACCGCGACTAAGAATCGAGACGCCACTGAACAAGGCCTCGAACAGAATCCCATACATCGGAAAAGTTACATTTTTGCGACTGGCAATATCCCACCATGCCAGTGTGACAACAGCAGTACCCAAGCCAAGATTAAGCAGCCAGGAAATCAATGCATTGAGAGGCCAATGCAGTATCGTGCGCGGCACCAGTCCGATGAGTTGAATCCCAAGCACCACGTTGAGCACGCCCAGTACCACCGTGCCGACCAAAAGAACTGTCCACAACAAGCGCCGGCGCGGCAAATACCAAGCAGGCACGGTCAGTGCGACTGCAGCGCTTCCTGCATGCAAAAAACTACATATGTATCGTGCAATGAGCACGCCGAACGCTCCCGACATTGAGATTGTCAATACATGATCCCATGCCGGTCCCGAGCTAATGAAAAATCCAATGGGCTCGATATATTCATATTTGAGCCACAAATGCAGCACTAGCTTCAACCAGAAACCAAGCCATAGGAAAATCGTGAAATACATGTAGCCAAAGCTCGGCGGACGATGCACCCCGCTCAAGAACAACCCCAAAAACACCACAGAGAATGCGGCATACACGTATAGCTGTCCCTGATAATGCAAAGCGCCCTGGACAAAAAGGAATGCCCAAACCAAGGCACCGACAACAGACAACATCCGCCGACTCGATAAAGGAAGCTGTTGAGTGGTTCCAAGCAACGTTATTGATTCAGACATGAAACACCTCAAGTAACGAATTATAGTAACGCTGGCCGTTCGCACTTCGTAGAAATGCCCGACCTGCATCGCGTATTTCGGCAATGCGCTCTTTGCTTAGCGCCATTACCTGATCCTCCATTTCCTGCCAACTACTATACTGTCTACAATCGATATAAGCCTCCGCAGGCACTAGGTCTGCAATATTTGGCGCGCCAAGATAAAGTGGCACAGTCCCCGCATACAAGCAGTCGAATATCTTCTCCGTCACATAGCCTGGCATGCTCATGTTTTCAAAACACAAGCTGAAATTATATTGACTCAAGACCTCATACTTCGAGTCACATGCGCCTTTATAAATGGACATCAAGGTACGGCGGTTCTTCCAGTATGGCCACCACATGGATGCACGCGACCACCAGCGCTCCCAGCCACGGCCATACAGATCAATCAAACCACCTTGGGCGAGGCTTGCCATGACTTCGATGCGCTTGCTGTATAACTCGGCATCACGCGACGGTGGCTTATGATTGCCGTTGATCACAACAATGCGCCGCTGACGCTGGCGATTTTCCCAATACACTTCGCGTACATCATTGACTGGTTGAGGCCAGTAGAGCTGGCGTAATTTTGACTGGTCCACACCTGCCAGAGAGTAACCGCATCCCTGCGTGTTATGCACATACACTTCGTCGAATGCTGCAGCGATCTCCGGCAGCGCCTTATACAGCCGAGGCTGCACGACCGGTGGCTCGAAAATAATAAAGGCGCGTAACCTTATATCCGGACGTTGCGACAGACGTTGAAAATTATCTAAGACCCCGACGGAATAGTAATCCGATACCTGCTGCACATTAACGGCGTCAGGCAAGAAATCTGCTGTATGCAGAATTTTCCCTGACGCCGCCAAGGCCTCTTTAAGACGAATATATGGCACTAACGAATCGTCGCGATTCAAAACCTTATCGTCTTTGTCGAACAACCGATTCTGGTAATAGACCGTGTAAGGCGGATCTATATAAACGTTACTCTCGCTCATCGCATCATTTCCGAGATATTTGCTTCGCCTTTGTCAGCAACTTTCTGACAAAGAAATCGCCGCCGGGCAAACTGGCCACGCCCAAAAAAATAACCGTCAGCATGATAAACAGACCGCGTCTTGTGGTTAAGGCTGCGTAAATGGTATCGCCAGAAAACACGGCGGCAGGAATTTGGGGCTTCTGACCAACGGGTGCAGAAAGATAGACGTTCACGGCACGCATGAGCTGATCGCGCGTATCCAGACGTTGATAATTGCGCAGATCCTGTGCTGACAACAAAGCGTATGTGGCCGGCTGTGCAAGATAATGCTCAGTTACCCGAAAGAAATCTGCTCGTGCAATTGTCTTGCGCAGTTGCGCTGAAAATTGCTGGTCGGAAATACGATATTTCATTAACCGCGTCTGCAAAACACCAACCGGATATCGCTGAGCGATTCTCAGCCAGACATCCAGATCCGCAGAAGAACCGAAAGCTTCGCCGTTCCATGCCTTTATATCTTGTTGATAGACGCTTGTGCGCACCATCGCACTTGGACAAATAAGAAAATTGGAATACCGCAGGATCGCCTTGAACAAATGCTGGAAATCATAAAGATTAGATTTCAGAACCACTTCTGAAGGCAAGTCGATGGCGCCGACTTCACGCCCTTGCGCATCAATCGTTGTCGCGCTGGTGAATACTGCACCCGCCTCCGGATATTGCTGAAGAAAGGCGACCTGCTGCGCAACCATATCCGGTTGATAGATATCGTCTGCGTGAAAGATTGCGGTAAAGTCTCCCTCACCCAGTCCGATACAACGGTTGAAGTTGCCCTCGCCTCCGACATTTTCATCATGGCGATATACCGTGATGCGCGGATCCTTGTAACTGGCGATCACCTTCAACGTTGCATCAGTAGAAGCATTGTCGACCAACTTGATTCGCAAATTGGAGTAAGTTTGTGCCAGAATCGATTCGAGTGTCTCACCGATTGTCGCGGCCACGTTATAAGTCGGGATGCAAATGCAAACCAGTGCGCTCTCTTGCATTGGCTTCATGACGACAATCCCATCTGATGGAAAATTCTACCGAAACGCGCGGCATAACTATGATCCGTCACGGTCCGCTGAAGGCCCGCCTGCGCCACCGCTGCGCGGGCGTCTTCATGTGTCAGATAATATTCGACTTTTGCCAGCAAATCATCTGACCCGATATAGATACCGATCTCTCTCCCGATAGCATAGTTCGCTTCCAGCCCCTCCACGTAGTAAGAGAGTTGAAATGCCCCGCAGCCGCTGATCTCGAAATGACGAGCCTTAAGTTGTTCAATGGTTTTAGGAGAGCGCAAGCGATTGAGCAAAGCCCTCGGAGATGAAAGCAGATAACGGGCATCCCAAGATGCCGAATTGGACATGTTCAAATTAATGCGCGACTCATTGAAAATGCGGACCATCTGCTCATGGTCGACAATACCTTCCGGCCAGCGGTAGCCGGCTGTCTTCACGCTGAAGCCTGCACTGCGCAAGCGTTTCACCAACCATTCCCGATACGGATGCCATGCTCCGACAAAAGAAACATCATATTGCTTGGCGATATCTATTTTTTTAAATAGGTCGAGGTTACAGCCGAAGGGGAAATATATGGCATTTGACAATCCAATAGCCGCATATTTCTCTACTCCGTAAATATCCGGGGTAGAAAAAAAATCAAAATGCCTGGCCCAGAAACGAGAAAACTCCACGCGCCAGGTATCATCATGGAAAAAGCAAAAAGTCTTTGTGAACGTTCGCAACTGATCAATCACTTCCGGCTCAAACTGATCCGTATAGAGCGAGAAGAGAACCAGGTCCGGCCGCGACCGCTGAACCATTTCCAGTAGTTTGCGATTCATCCCCGCCTTATCCGCCTGACGTGTCTGTGCCATGTAATCAAACAAGACGACGTCATGCCCGGCCGATTTCAGGGGACAATAAAAATTGTAGTACTCGTAGGAGCGGCCACGTGTAACATCGCCATAATCATGCTCCATGCAGGCCAGGATGATCCTCATTACACATTCCTTTGCACGCCAAGAGACGGCTTGAGCAGACTGTATTGCATTAACAAAAATACCACTCCCAAAATCGCCAGTACTGTCAATGTCACCAAACGTCCTGGCTGATTGTGAAACAGTGATCGCATTACGAGCGCCAGCAAGATAAGGCCGCCTCCCATCGCCAGACTGATCACTGCCGCACGGATTGGAAGACGCATCGCCAGTTGACGTCGCACCAGCATATGCATGGCCAATACGACAACGGTTCCCGCCACAGTCAAAGCAATGCCTGCACCTTGCCCGCCATGCATAGGCACCAGCCACCAGATCAAGCCAACTGCGACAGCGGCCCCCAACAAACTTGGCAGTATCAGCAAGCGTGTATTCATTTTGACCTGAGCCACTAGGCTATACACGGAGGTCAGCACACGCCCGGCTTCCGCCAATGCCCCCCAGACGATGAACGCCGCCGAGGCAGCATATGCCGGCCCGAGCAAGAGATTGGTCAACTCAGGTGCCACAGCCCAGACCATGCAAACCAACAAGATCAATGACGGCAATAGGGCGGCTGCATAAGTATTCCACGCAACCGCTTGCATCAGCGGATCATCATTGGTGATGCGTTTGTAGAACTGCGGCTGAAAATAGGTCGTCAGTACGGATTCAAAGGCGGCGATGATGCCCGCGCTGATACCATAACCTGCAACAAATAAGCCCAGCACACTCATGCTCAGACTTTCGCCAAGCACAAAGCGATAACCTTGGGTCTGCACCCAATTCAAACCAACCGCAATGGCAATCGGCCAAGCGAAACCAAATAGTCTTTTCCTGTGCTCAGGTCCGATTCTGGACGTCAACGAAAAACTGATGTTTGCCTCTTTTTCAAACACCTTCATACCGACCAAGCCAACCAGCATTTGTCCGGCCACTATGCCTAGCAACCAATACTCTGCGCGATGGAAAAAAAAGCGCGTCATACCTACCGCAAGCAACAAACTGGCAGCCACCGTCAACAGTGACAGCACGATAAAGGCTTTCCTGTGGCCAAGCAGATTCAACGATGGAATAAACGTTTGATTGAGGGTGTTAAAAAACAAGGAGCCGGTTATCAAAAGCAGCAACCAGGGAAGCGACGTACGAAATGCCACCAATCCGAATGTATTAAGCAATACCAAGGTCAACGCGGCGGACGTGCAAACCAACAGTAAATAGAAAAAATAGACACTCAGATAGCGCCCTGCACGCCCACTCTCTTGCCAAGCATGCAGCCGCCGATTGACGAACATACCGACAGGATTGACCAGAAACAGCGCAAAAAACGCTGTGCTGGTCAAAATCAACGACATACGCCCCATTTCGTCCGGAGCGAGCACCGTGGTGGCAATCCGAAGAGTTGCCAGCAACAGAAAAATTTGCGCAATGCGCCCAAGAACGATCAAAAACAAACCATCTCCAGCTTCCCCATACAACGCGATTCAAAAAAATTATTTGGGGAGCTGATTCAAGGCCTCGGCCAGCAAATTCAATTGATCGTCCAAACCATAATGGTGATTACCAACGAACAAGCCATTTTTGTCTATGTGCTCGGCATTTTTCATCTCGCCGTGCAAGGTATGATCAAACCAGCCCAGCACCTCATTTTTAGTGAAGTTACCAGTGACGATAGGACGGTAATCGATGTCTTTTTTGGACAGTTCGGCAATCAGTTGCTCGCGCGTAAATGGAGCCTCCTGATTGACGACCAGACTGAAGCCGAACCAACTGCTCTGACCGATTTCCTTTTGGATGGAGATATGCGGAAACTTGGACATGATATTTTGGAAACGCTCGGCATTCTGGCGTCGGGCAGCAACAAAGCCCGACAGTTTCTTGAGCTGCTCAATACCGATCGCACCACTCATTTCCAACGGTCGCACGTTATAGCCAGGCAAAACAAAACGGAACGCCTCTTCAAACGGCACATCGCTCTTGGTGCCGCAGACCTTGTTCTCACGCGGTAAATTACGTGTCCAACCATGCGCTCGCAGACTCAGCAGAATATGGTAGAGCTCCTCGTCATCTGTCGTAATCATGCCGCCTTCCATGGTCGACATATGATGACTGAAGAAAGTACTGAAACTACCCATCACACCAATGGTGCCGGCTTGGCGACCGCCAAAGAGCGCCCCCATGGACTCACAGTTATCTTCAATCAAAACGATGTCACGATCACCAATGATCGTTTTAATCGCATCGAAATCATTCGGATTACCCAGCAAATTGACCGCCATGATCATGCGCGTATCATCGCTGACAGCCGTCGCCAACTGTTTCAGGTCATAGTTGAGCGTATCAGCGTCGATATCGACAAACTTCAGCTTGAGGCCATACTGGTACAGAGGATAGTAAGTCGTACTCCACGACACCGCCGGCACAATCACCTCATCGCCGCGTTTGAGTTTGCCCTGTTTTTTGTAAAACAGCGCCGCGACCATCAACAAATTGGCAGACGATCCCGAATTGACCATCACGCTATACGCAGTACCCATGAAGTCGGCGAACTCGCGCTCAAAATCAGCGACATATTTGCCCATCGAAAACATGCCGGAGTCGACAACTTTTTGAATCGCCTGATATTCGGCGGCATCCCATGTTGTACTAGCCAAAGAGTAATTGCTCATCAAAACAACCTTTTAATAAATAAATGATTTTTGAAATGGTATTTAACAATCCATTGAATGGAGTTCAGAAACATCACCCGTTAGCGCTCCGAACCTGCAGGAAGAAAGACCCGCCAACCCAATTTACTACGAAGATTACGGACATATATGTCTAACGTCTTTCGTTCAAACAATACTTCCCATCAGACGCAATAACCCACTGCATTGCCCCCAAAAAAAACAACAAATACGCCCGCGAACATCCTCATTCGAAGATTGTTGATATCAAGGTTTCTGTGTCGATAGAAAATATTCATAGGTTTGCGCAATACCTTCTTTTAACGCAGTTTTGGCAGTCCACCCCCAGTCTGCCAACAGTTGTGTCGAGACCAGCTTCTGCTTCATACCAACCGGCTTGGTAAGGTCGTGCTCAAAATGCCCTGCAAACCCGACGACCTCGGACACAGCAGTGTAGTACTCATTGATCGTGAAGTCAGTACCGACCCCGACATTCATCGCTTGCGGCAAGGAGTCAAACCGTCGTACCGCCTCAATCAATGCATCTGCCAAATCCCCTGCGTACATGAACTCCCGGCGTACCAATCCGTCGCCCCAGATATCAACCGTGGAATTACCCTCCAGCTTGGCCTTGACAAGTTTCTGTATGATCGCGGCGACTAAATGCGAATGAGATGGATCGAATTTGTCATGGCGGCCATAAATATTGCAAGGTATGAGTGTCTTGTATTGAAACTCTGGGGTTTCACGAGTGATGTAATCACACAGACGCGCCACCACAACCTTGGCAATGGCATAGCCTTCATTGGTTGGCTCAAGCTCGCCTTGCAGGACGACATCTTCACGCAAAGGATTGGGAGCGTTGCGCGGATACATGCATGAGCTGCCGAGGTTAAGCAATTTGCCAACTTCGGCAGCGCGCGCAGCTAACACCACATTGCGCCCCATATCCATATTCTCAACCAAAAACAAGACCGGCTCTCTGAGATTGGCCTGGATGCCACCGACTCTTCCAGCTGCATGAATCACCATGTCAGGCGCCACTGCCTTGACATAGGTTTCTACCGCAGCATAATCCAGCAGATTCAGTTCACGACTGCGTGGCGCAATCACTTCAAAATCACCTATATCCGGATGCTCCAGAAAATTAGAGCCGACCATGCCACCGCCACCGGTCAAGAGAATACGTCTTGTCATAAATAAGAATGCGCTAGAAAAAAAGACTGCTTTTATAGATCGATGACGCGCTTACTCGTGCCGCGTGAATGTTTTAAAACCCTCTGCGCGACAGAGGTCGTCACGCTGCGCCAGAGCGAAGTCTTCGCGTACCATTTCAGTGACCAGTTGCGCAAAACTGATCTGCGGTACCCAGCCCAATTTTTCCTTGGCTTTGGTCGGATCACCCAACAAAGTCTCAACTTCGGTAGGACGGAAATAGCGAGGATCGACACGTACGACTGTCTTGCCAATCAATGCTTGCTGATCCTTGGCGGCATCTCCAAGTGCGACCACAATGGCGATTTCATCGACGCCATTGCCTTCCCAGCGCAAAACGATACCCAGCTCTGCCGCCGCCGCATCCACGAATTCGCGCACGCTATGCTGTTCACCGGTGGCGATGACAAAATCTTCAGCCTGCTCTTGCTGCAGCATCAACCATTGCATCTCGACGTAATCTTTTGCATGTCCCCAGTCGCGCTTGGCATCCATGTTGCCGAGATACAGACAATCCTGAATTCCCAAACGGATACGTGCCAGTGCACGAGTGATTTTACGCGTGACGAAAGTCTCGCCACGAATCGGCGACTCATGATTGAACAAAATGCCGTTGCAGGCGTAAATGCCGTAGGCTTCACGATAATTGACGGTGATCCAGTAAGCGTAAAGCTTAGCAACGGCATAAGGAGAACGGGGGTAAAAGGGCGTCGTTTCCTTTTGCGGAATTTCTTGCACCAGACCATACAGCTCCGAGGTCGATGCCTGGTAAAAACGCGTTTTCTTTTCCAGCTTCAGGATGCGAATTGCTTCGAGTACACGCAACGCGCCCAACGCATCAGAATTGGCCGTGTATTCTGGCTCTTCGAAAGACACCGCCACATGGCTTTGTGCCGCCAGATTGTAAATTTCATCAGGCTGCACCTGCTGAATGATACGAATAAGGCTGCTTGAATCCGTCATGTCACCGTGATGCAGAAAGAAACGCAGATTTTTCTCATGCGGATCCTGATACAGATGATCAATACGATCCGTGTTGAATAACGACGTGCGGCGCTTGATACCGTGAACTTCATAGCCCTTATTGAGCAACAGCTCTGCCAAATAGGCGCCATCTTGTCCGGTCACGCCGGTAATCAGTGCAACTTTTTTCATATCTTTTCTCTTTAAAATATTCTGAACAACCACGTCATTAGTTAGATGTTTCTGCAATACCAGCCACGCTCTTTACCGCTGCATTTAGCTTCGTGCGCAGAGCAGCGAGATCGAGACCATGTTCGCGCAACAAATACTCATAACTACCGCAACGCTCTGAAAAACGGTCGTTGATGCCTAAGCGAATTACTTTGGCCAATGCCGTTTCACTCACGATCTCGGCGATCAGACCGCCCAGGCCGGCGGCAACAGCATGCTCCTCTACCACGACAATGGTGTCATGAGCTGCTGCGATAGCGCTCACCTGAGCTTGATTAATCGGCTTGATACACGGTACGCTCCACACTTTAGCATCACCAAATTCCTGCGCCAGCGCCATTGCTGTTGCGACCATAGATCCGGTTGCAACAAAAGCGAGGCCAGCGCTTCCCGTACCGTTTCGCGCCAGCACCAGATCACCCAACGCAACGTCAGGATAGACAGCATGCACCTGGGCAACATCTGACTTGCCCATGCGCAAATAAACAGGCCCTGTAAATGCCATCGCCGAACGCATGGCATACTGCATTTCGAAGCGGTCGCAAGGCGACAAAATACGTATGCCGGGTATCGCCCGCAAAGCAGCAATGTCCTCGGTAGATTGATGGCTGCTGCCGAGGCTGCTGTACACCAAGCCGGCGCCGTCGCCAATCAATGTCACAGGCAGGTTTTCATAGCAGAGATCGAGCTTTATCTGCTCCAGCACACGCACCGGCACGAACGAGCTCAGGCCATATACGACAGGTTTAAAACCAACTTTGGCCAGCCCCGCAGCAACACCGACCATATTTTGTTCGGCCACGCCGGCATTGATGAACTGTTTGGGGAAACGCACCCGAAATTCGTCAAACAAGGCATAGCCATGATCGCCGGTCAGTAACAGCACCCGTGGATCCGCTTGAGCAGCGGCAATCAGTTCCGCCGAAAATACAGAACGCATTACTTAAGCCTCCAGCTCAGACATGGCCTGCGCAAAAGTATCTTGCGACAAGCGGGTGTAATGCCAACGATTTTCGTTTTCCATGAAAGAAACGCCTTTACCCTTGACTGTATTGGCAACAATGACTTTGGGTTGACCATTGTGCTTGGCTTTCAATTGCAAGAGCGCCTGCTCTATTGCCGTTTCGTCATGTCCATCAATAGCAATGGCGTCGAAGCCGAATGCAGTGAATTTTTGCTGCAGGCTGCCTAAGGGCATGATGTCCACAGTACGCCCCATCGCCTGAAAACCATTTTCGTCAACAATGACAATCAAATTATCGAGTCGGTTGGCCGTGGCAAACAACATGGCTTCCCACATTGCTCCCTCATTCATTTCACCATCCCCGACAATGGCATAGCAATACTGGTCGCGACCGCTTAATTTAGCCCCCAGCGCCATACCAACGCCAACCGACAGGCCGTGCCCGAGAGAACCAGAAGTCACCTCGCAACCGACAATATGAGCATCTGACAAACCCTTGAGCTTGGAGCCATCGGTAAAATAAGCCTCAATATCAGCCGCCGCCAGCCATCCTTTTTCATATAGACAAGCGTATTGCGCCATGACGCCGTGACCTTTGCTAAGCACGAGAAAGTCACGCTCAGCGCCGTTCGGATCATTGGCGGGATAACGCAGATGATTGCGATACAAGACTGCCAAAATTTCAATGATCGAAAATGCGCATGCGATATGCACTGTCGCACCCGAATACGCCATGCGCAACACTGTTTTCCGCAATTCTTTTGCTTCAAATTCCATACAGCGCTTTCCGAGATGACACTGCTTCAATCAAAGTTCACGCCGAAGAATACTTCTAGTTTTCCCGCTACAAATTCCAGCATTTCTTCGGTCAGTCCAGGATAAACACCAATCCAGAACGTGTCGTTCATGACAATATCCGTATTGGTCAATGTGCCACTGACGCGATAGTTGCGGCCTTCCATATATGGCTGGCGAGTGAGATTGCCGGCAAACAACAAGCGTGTCCCGATCTTGTATTGATCAAGGTAAGTCAGTAAATCAACACGTGTCGTATTCGCTTCAGGACGCAATGTCATTGGAAAACCAAACCAGGACGGATCAGAGTTTTCGGTAGCTTCTGGCAGAATCAGAAATTCAGCGCAGCTCTGCAGACGATCCTTGAGAAACTTGAAATTTTTCTTACGCGCCGTGACAAAATCCTCGATGCGATCAAGCTGAGCCACACCGCAAGCCGCCTGCATATCGGTAATTTTGAGATTGTAACCAAGGTGAGAGTACGTATATTTATGGTCATAACCTTGCGGCAGCTTACCCAATTTCCAGCAAAAGCGCTTGCCACAGGTATTATCTTTTCCCGGAGGGCAATAACAATCCCGCCCCCAGTCGCGAAATGACTCGGCAATCTGCTTGAGTTCGTAGTTATTGGTAAATACCGCCCCGCCCTCGCCCATCGTAATATGGTGAGCAGGATAAAAACTCATTGTGCCGATATCTCCGAAAGTACCAACCATCTGGCCGTTATAGGTTGCGCCCAGCGCATCACAACAATCCTCGATGAGCCAAAGTTTGTACTTCTTGCACAAGGCGACGATGACATCAAGATTGTAGGGATTACCCAGAGTATGGGCCAGCATGATAGCTTTCGTTTTTGGCGAAATCGCAGCTTCAATCAGGCTTGCATCAATATTGTAGGTACCAAGCTCCACATCGACAAACACCGGAACCGCGCCAAACTGAAGAATCGGATTAACGGTCGTAGGAAAACCAGCAGCAACACCGATGACTTCATCACCGGGCATGATTGCGCGAGCGCCAAGCTTGGATGAAGTCAGCGTAGAAAACGCCACCAAGTTTGCAGACGAGCCCGAATTGACGGTAATGAGATGCGCGACGCCAATGAATTGGGCCAAACGCGCCTCGAATTCGTCATTGAACCGGCCGGTGGTCAGCCAGGCATCCAGTGATGCCTCTACCATTAATTCCATTTCCTTCGCACCAACAACTTTACCTGCGGGGGGAATGACCGTTTGGCCGGGCTCGAATGCCTTTGCCTGCGAAGCGAGGGTTCCATATTGCGAAACCAGATGAATAATCTGCTCGCGAATCTGTTCTTTGTTCATGATGATTTGTCGTTTGAAGAATTTTGATAAGCACATATTTGCATAATCGTCCGCTCGCGCATATCCGCATTGTCACGATGAGCTTTATGCCATTCGACAATTTTACCGATCGCCGTCTGCAAATCCCATCGCGGCTGCCATCCGAGCGAGATTTGCGCCTTAGAGCAATCCAGTTTCAAATAATGCGCCTCATGCGGCTGCGGCGCTGTTTCGATACGCCATAGTGCATCAGGCCCCCAAGCCTGGGACAATTTCTCTACAATCCATGCCACCGGCCTGGCATCGGTCTGATGTGGACCAAAATTCCAGCCATCGGCAAAAGCAGGCCCCTGCTTAAACAATTGCTGTGCCAACAACAAGTACCCACTAAGCGGTTCCAGCACATGCTGCCAGGGCCGAATCGATGCGGGATTACGAATCGCCACGGGATCACCAGTTGCAATTGCCCGCATGATGTCCGGAATCAGTCTATCCAACGCCCAATCACCGCCACCAATCACGTTGCCTGCGCGGGCACTGGCAAGCGCAATACCGTGCTCAGCATAGGTGCTCTTATTAAAAAAAGAACTGCGGTATCCTGCCGTCACCAACTCCGCGCAAGCCTTACTATTACTGTAAGGATCATATCCACCCATGCGTTCGTTTTCTCGATACGCCCAGGGCCACTCTTGATTTTCATAACACTTATCACTGGTCACATTGAGCACCGCACGCACACCAGGCGTGCTACGCACTGCCTCAAATACGTTGACAAGCCCCATGACATTGGTCGAATAAGTTTCGACAGGGTTATCGTACGAATAGCGCACCAAAGCCTGTGCAGCCATATGAATAACGATTTCGGGGGAGGCATCGCGCATGGCCTGCCGAATGGCGCCAGCATCGCGAATATCGCCAATAACCGACGTCATTGCCTGACCGACGCCTGCAACCTCGAACAGACTGGGCCGACTTGCCGGCGCCAGCGCAAACCCGGTTACCTGCGCACCGAGTTGCTGCAGCCATAAACTCAACCAACTTCCTTTAAAACCGGTATGTCCGGTCAAAAATACCCGTTTTCCGCGCCAGAACTCCGGATCATCGCTTATGCCTTCCATGGCGCCTTCCCACTTTGCCACATCTCTTCCAAGATCATCTTGTCGCGCAAAGTGTCCATTGGCTGCCAAAAGCCGCGATGTTGATAAGCCTGCAGCTGCGATTGGCGCGCAATCTGTTCCAGCGGCTGCTTTTCCCACACGGTGGAGTCGTCTTCAATGTAATCAACAACCTTGGGTGACAGCACAAAATAGCCACCATTGACCCAAGCCCCGTCTCCCTGGGGCTTTTCCTGAAAACTATTGACTTGCGTCCCGTCCATATCCAAAGCACCAAACCGCCCCGGTGGCTGCACAGCGGTCAACGTGACCAATTTACCGTGATTGCGGTGGAACCGAATGGACTCCCCAATGTCGATGTCACTAACGCCATCGCCATAGGTAAAACAAAAGGCATCACTGTCACCCAAGTACTTCGCAACACGCTTAAGACGGCCACCAGTCATGGTTTCTTCGCCAGTATCGACCAAAGTTACTTTCCATGGCTCAGCATTGCGGGCATGGACTTCCATTTGATTCGACTGCATATCAAACGTCACGTCGGAAGTATGTAGGAAATAATTCGCGAAATATTCCTTAATGACATATCCCTTGTAACCGCAACAGATGACAAAATCATTCACGCCGTGTTTGGAATAACTTTTCATGATGTGCCAAAGGATTGGCTTCCCACCAATTTCCACCATCGGCTTGGGCTTAACCACCGTTTCTTCGCTTATGCGAGTACCCAAACCGCCAGCGAGAATAACTGCTTTCATGTGTATTCCAAAAATATCGAATCAAAGAAACCCGATTGATCGCATTCACTTCCCCTGAACCCCATTTTTTACGGAAAATTCAAGGTCTTTTATAAGATGATTACGCCATCGGAGCGTGGATATTACCTGCCAAGCAGGCTAAGCACAACTTGGTTCAAATAAAAACGAGGCTTAGCCCATTTTTATTTGCAAAAAACCTATCAACACGTAGCGCTTAAAATTTCGCATCGCTGCCATGATTTTTCGTTCCAACGGACTACAAAGCCCCCATCCTTTTGGCTCAAATACAAAAATCGGACATTTTCAATTATAAAACACGGTATAGCCCTGTATTAAAATATGCCACGCTCAACAGCATCGATATTTCCCCCGAGAAATAATTTATAAAAAGAATACAAGTCAATGGAATACATAATGTCCACAGTTTCCGCACCAACAAACTCCAGCACCTTTAGTGCTGGAGTTGCCTCAGCAGATTTGGACATGATCCTCAACCAGACGTCTACCGAAGTGTGGGAGCATCTTCGCGGGAAACGCATTTTTATCACTGGCGGAACGGGATTTATGGGCTGCTGGCTGCTGGAAGGATTCCTGTGGGCCAATCAAGTAGCTGCACTGAATCTTACTGTTCACGTCTTGAGCCGAAACCCTGATGCTTTTCGGATGAAAGCGCCCCACTTGGCGAGCCACCCCGACGTGACATTGATAAAAGGCAATGTCACCGATTTGCAATTCATCCAGCAAGAATTTGATATCGTATTGCATGCAGCAACGGATGTAGCCACTCCCGATACCGATGCCATTACGAATTTTGATCACATTGTGCTGGGGGCAAAAGAAACGCTAGCGTTAGCGACGCGCTGCAAGGCCGCCATTTATTTATTAGTTAGTTCAGGAGCCGTATACGGTCAACAGCCGGCTTCCTTGTCACATATTCCAGAAAACTATCAAGGCGCGCCTGATACACTCGATAGCAAATCTGCATATGGACAGGCAAAGCGAGTCGCGGAGTGGATGACAAATTGTCACGCTGCCGGGCACCCAAGCTTACAAGTCAAAATTGCCAGGTGCTTTGCGCTGTTAGGTCCCTATCTCCCCCTGAATGCACATTTTGCAGCAGGGAACTTCATCCGCGATGCATTACACAAGCAAACCATTCAGGTCAAGGGAGATGGCACCCCATATCGGTCCTATCTCTACGCAGCAGATATGGTGGTCTGGCTGCTCACCATCATGGTTCAGGGAAAGGATGGGCAGGCTTACAATCTGGGCTCCGAACAGGCTGTTTCAATCGCTGGCCTGGCAGATGCAATTTCCCGATTGATTACAGAAAACATGAGCGTTGATCTAGAAAAGACAGCACCGGCAGGAGCTGTGGCACAAAGATATATTCCCTCCACCGAAAAAGCCCGGGCAGAATTGGGACTACGCGAATACACAACGCTTGCTGACGCCATCAAAAAAACAGCGGAGTGGGCATACCCTCCCTGTGGCGGCTTACTCGGCAATATACCGGATCATTGCTCCGATCCTGCCGGAGCAGCATGCACTCCCCCCGAGACGGGCGCGTAAGTCTGCCGCATTTATGCCTTGTCGGCATGCTCCAGAATATCTCCCACTCCACCTTGCTTCAAATGCACCCAATCGACGATTTCTCCACTAGGGGCATATCCCGACACCAACTGCTCAAGCATTTGGCGCACCATATTTACATCATTGGTGTTGAGTGCCGCAGTAAGAATCTTGAATTTCTCTTCCAGTACTGGCATCGCCAAAAAATCTTCATGCGCCTTCATAATACGAGGATGCTGACTTGACTTGGGATTATCACCGATCAACAGTTCTTCATAAAGCTTTTCGCCAGGACGCAAACCGGCGATCTCGATCTCAATATCCCCGTCGAGATTGTCCTCATCTTTGACCGCCAAGCCTGACAGCTCAATCATTCTCCGTGCCAGATCCATGATTTTAATGGGTTGCCCCATGTCCAGCACAAATACATCCCCACCCTTGGCCATGGCACCTGCTTGAATGACCAACTGCGACGCCTCAGGGATCGTCATGAAATAACGTGTGATTTCAGGATGCGTCAGCGTAATAGGGCCGCCATCGCGAATCTGCTGGCGAAATTTTGGCACTACCGAACCGGACGATCCGAGCACATTACCAAAGCGCACCATGGCAAACCTCGTACCAACCGAGGTGGCAGCCAAAGCTTGCAGTACCATTTCAGCCAGCCGCTTGGTGGCTCCCATGACATTGGTGGGACGTACAGCCTTGTCCGTGCTAATTAAAACAAAGTCAGTGACACCATATTCTGCAGCTGCCCTGGCAGTCGTTAACGTTCCGAAGACATTATTTTTGATGCCTTCTGCCGGGTTATGCTCCACTAACGGCACGTGTTTATAGGCCGCAGCATGATAAACCGTATCCGGCAGCCAAGTCGCCATGATTTCACGCATTCGCTCCTCATCACGTACAGAGGCCAGCAAAGGCACCAACTGTCTCTCTGGCTGCGTCAGTTTGGACTGTAATTCTTGATGGATGTTATAGAGTGCGAACTCACTTTGCTCAACCAGCAGCAATACGGTAGGCCCGACGTTGAGAATTTGACGGCACAATTCGCTGCCAATTGAACCGCCTGCCCCCGTGACCAATACGACTTTATTGGTAATATTTTTGGTAAGCAAAATATGATTCGGGACAACCGCCTCACGCCCCAATAAATCATCAATATCAAGCTCTCGCACATCTGAAATGCTCACTTTGCCCTGAGCCAATTCGATGACACTTGGCAAAGTGCGTACAGAAACCTTGGCTTGAGACATCTGGGCAATAATGGCATTGCGCCGTTTCTGCCCAACCGAAGGCAAAGCCAGTAACACATTGCTGATATTAAGCGACTGCACGAGACCGGTCAGATCTGCGGGACTATAAATGGCGAGACCGTTAAGCACATGGCCATGGAGTCGATCATCGTCATCCAGAAAGCCTGCCACACGCATTTCATGGCTATTGGCCATGGCTGCAGCCAATTGCCTCCCAGCCGTTCCGGCTCCATATATCAACACTTTGGGAAGCGCAGCCTGCCGGAGTTGACTTTGATAATGCCCCCCCAGCCAAAAACGTGCAAATGCACGAGAAGATCCCACTGCGAGCAGCAGCAGAATCGGCTGAATCAGACCCACAGTTCGTGGTACATCTGGCACCCCTACCGCAGTGAAAATTGCGGCATACAGGAGCGCATAAATTCCGATTGCCCGAGCTACAGAAAGCAATGCCATCCATCCACTGTATCTAAAAATAGCTCTGTATAAGCCAAATACAATAAATATAGGCAGCACCATGCCGATCGACGCGATTACCGCCAAAAATACGTTGCCAGATATTGCGACAAATTCACCCAAGCGCAGATAGAATGCCAGCCAAACCGATAAAACACACAAACTGACATCAACTACGACTGCCACAAGTCGCTTGGCAACGCGAGGCAGCGCCAGAATCGGTTGAACCATATAATTGAAAGGTTTCATCATGTTTTCCAAAAAATACCGAACTCTCAAATTTCGAGATTTCCGGCATATGCTGTCTCTTTTATTAACGCTCAAGAAATCGAATCATGACGTTTTTTCAGTTAAATCCGGCAAAAAACCAGGACCGCTATTTGTGAAACCAGGAGTTCGTCTCAGGCATGAATTGAAGAGCACCGACTACTAAGAACCACGACCAATCCGCCCCATGTGGCAAGGCCGCTATGCTCTTGAGGAAAGCCGCAAAATTCACATTTCAAGGACGTCTGCAACACGCGAGTGTCGACATCATGCTATGGAATTTTGGAGGACAGGGGTGAAAATACGCTTAGCCCTATCCATTCACTGCAGAAAAACAACTGACCGAGAAGTCCTGCTAGAGAAAAAACACTACTCGCACATGCTTTATCACCCAAGAGAAACTCTCAGTCAATCGCAATCAATCAAACAGACTTCGACCAAACGGTACGATTAATGTAGTCAACATAGCTGAGCACAATGCGTAACAGTTTTTTAGAGACTGCTCCGCCTTCGTAATCCGCGACAGGTTGAATAACGCGAGAAGAACGGTCGTGCTGGGAAATGACAACACGAACCGCGTCGAGCACATGTTCCTTTTTGAGGCCAGCCATGATTAACGTACCCTCATCCATTCCTTCCGGACGCTCATGTGCGTTACGAATAGTGATTGCGGGCAAGTTGAGCAATGACCCTTCCTCGGTAATCGTCCCGCTATCGGAAACAACACATAGCGCTTCCATTTGGAGCTTGATGTAATCGAAAAAGCCAAATGGCTTGAGAAATTTAATATGCGGATGCAACCCACCTAACTCCAGGGCATCCAGCCGCTTTTGCGTACGCGGATGGGTTGAAACAATAATTGGCATGTCATATGTTTGCGCCAATGCATTGAGCGTCTCAACCATATCCTTCAGGTTTTGCGGCGTATCGACATTCTCTTCCCGGTGCGCGCTGACAATGAAGAAGTTCTGACTTTTCAGGCCTATACGTCCCAACACGTCGGAGGCCTCAATTTTCGGCATGTAGAAATCGAGTACCTCGCGCATATGCGAACCGGTCTTGATAATGGTTTCCGGACGAATGCCTTCGGCAATTAGATAACGGCGAGCATGCTCGGTAAGGACTAGGTTGATGTCACTTAAATGGTCGAGCACCTTACGATTAAGCTCTTCCGGCACCCGTTGATCGAAGCAGCGATTACCCGCCTCCATGTGAAAAACCGGGATTTTGCGGCGCTTGGCGGCAATTACTGCGAGGCAAGAATTCGTGTCGCCGTATAACATCACTGCATCTGGTTTTTCCTCCCCCATCACGGCATCAGCCTTTTCGATCACGCGTGCAATCGTCTGTGCAGCATTGTCGCCAACAGCCTCAAGAAAGTGGTCTGGCTTGCGTATGCCAAGATCGTCGAAGAAAAGTTGATTCAGTTCGAAATCGTAATTTTGACCTGTATGCACCAAGATGTGCTTGGTATGCTGGTCAAATTCAGCAATTACACGGCTCATTTTGATCAGCTCGGGGCGTGTCCCGACAATTGTCATAACTTTAAGCATTCAATTCTTCCTTGATAAAATCCAATGACTTGAGCAATTCCTTGATCTGCTCAACATTCAATCGTTCCGTGTTGTGAGAGGTATAGTCATCCAGTTGCGAAACTTTTTCCTCACCCTCGCTAAAATACTGAGCGTAATTTAAATCACGATTGTCGGCTGGGATCCGGTAATACCCCCCCAAATCCTCTGCCTTTGCCATCTCTTCGCGTGAAATTAAAGACTCATATAGTTTTTCGCCATGGCGCGTACCAATGATTTGCACCGAAGCGGCGCAATTGAAGACTTCTTTGAGCGCTTGTGCAAGATCTGCCACCGTAGATGCAGGAGCTTTCTGCACGAACAGGTCTCCTTGCTGCCCGTGCTCGAATGCATAAAGCACCAGATCGACGGAGTCTTCCAGCGACATTAAAAAACGCGTCATATTCGGGTCGGTCACGGTCAGTGGCTGTCCATGTTTAATCTGCGACACAAATAAAGGAATGACTGAGCCACGTGAAGCCATGACATTACCATAGCGTGTGGCACACAAAACTGTTTCATTTTTTTGCTGGGTCCGGGCCTTGGCAATCATGAGCTTCTCTGCCATAGCCTTTGAGATACCCATTGCATTAATTGGATAAACTGCTTTATCCGTACTGAGCACAACCAGACGCTTAACTCCGCAGGCAGTTGCCGCATTCATCACATTCTCAGTCCCAAGGACATTCGTACGAACCGCCTCCATGGGATAAAACTCACAAGAGGGCACTTGCTTCAAGGCTGCTGCATGGAAAACGTAATCAACGCCTTTCATCGCCTGGATTAGACTGTCGTATTCGCGTACATCGCCAATATGGAATTTGAGCTTGCTGTTATTTAAAGAGATGCGCATCTCTTCCTGCTTTTTTTCGTCACGACTAAAAATACGGATCTCGCGCACATCGGTTGCGAGAAAGCGCTTGAGAACAGTCTGCCCAAACGATCCAGTACCACCAGTAATCATCAGTGTTTTATCTTTAAACATATTGCTGCCTTAACGCGTTGTGTGCATTGCACGGATTAAGTTAACCCAGGGAGCAGCGCGATAGCCGGTAGCCTGAGTAAATCGCTCAGAATTAAGTGAGCGGTCAATTACAAAATCGTCTTCACGAATGATATCAATCTGCTTTCCATACTGGCTCGCAATGAGTTGCAGAAGCTCGTATTTTCCGATCGGCTCCGCGCCGACATGGTACAAACCATGAAGCTCAGGACGAGGAATCACATATTCGCGTACAACCTTGGCAAATACGGTATTTGGCAAACCGGAAAACACTGCACGGTTAAAACCCTTGCAACTGGACTTCTGTGCGAGGAACCATTCCAGCAAACCATAAGCACTATTGAGCTCATGTCCGATTGTCGACGTACGTAAAGTAATGGCGTGAGCAACGCTCGTCACCTCACCTAAATATTTTGATTTACCATAGACATCGATTGCATCGGGGGCATCGTCTTCAATATAGTTGCCGCGCGTGCCTGCAAATACGCAATCGGTACTGACATGTATCAGTCTGGCCCCGGCCACCTTGCACAAATCACTCATCCGGTGTGGCAACAATGCGTTGAGCGGTATGGCTAACAGCGGATCTTCGGCCTCCTTGTGATGCTTGGTAATGCCGATGCAATTGATCACGACATGCGGCTGAACCTGCGCAAATACCCTCACCAACTGGTCATTTTTTTCGACATCTGATACGTTTAACAAGCGCTCTGCCTGCCGCTCAGAAAAGAAATTTTTCCCATTCCCGGATCGCAATGTACCCCAGACCTGCCATTGAGGATGCTCATCCAACTCTTTAAACATGGCGCTGCCAATCATGCCCCCGGCGCCAAAAACCAGAATCCTCATACGTTGCCCCTTTGTGTAGACGGAGTGTTCTTCAAATATTCAATTAACTGATCGACCAGGCGATCATGATTAAAATGCTCCCGAAAGTAGCGCTGTCCATTCGCCCCTAACCGTGCTCTGGCATCTTCCGGCATTTGGTATAGTTTTAAAACTGCCTCCGCCAAGGCCTGCGCATTTTCAGCTGGCACGCCAAATCCGGCTTGCGCCTCGGATACCAAGCGCGCTCCTTCACCGTTGAGGCAAGCAAGAATCGGCCTACCAGAGGCCATATACGCCTGTACTTTATTAGGGACAGTCAAGGCGAAGATAGGCTGATCTGTCAGCGTTACTAACAAAACGTCGGCTTTTTGCATCAATCCCGGCATCGTATCCACCGGAAAACGTCCCGGGAGATCAAGATTCGTCAGGCCTCTTGCAGCAACCTGCTCGCGCATCCATTCCCAGCAACTTCCTTGCCCCAGAACGACAAAGCGTATTTCTGGGATATGTCGCAGCAGAGTTGCAGCCTCCACAATGACCTCAACCCCTTGTGCGGAACCAACATTGCCGGCAAAAAGGACAGAAAAACCATCATCCAGAGCGGGAATATCTGGCAGAACCACATCGGCAGATTGCGGCGCACAAAACATTGCATCGACTGAGTTGGGATAGTAAGCAATCAATTTCCCCGGTGCCATCGCCGAGACCGGAGCCTCGAAAGCACGTGACTGAACCAGCAGTAAATCAGCCTTACGATAAATCCACCGCACTACCGACTCGACCACTCGTAATAAATGACGCCCCTTCACGTACCCTGTCGCTGACAAACTATCGGGCCACAAATCCTGAACCCAGATAACTAACCGACATCGCTTCAAACGAGAAAGAAAAATCGCTGGAATAGCCAACAAGATTGGCGAAAGGCCATAGACGAACACCGCGTCATACTTGCGTTTTCGCAACATCCATGTGCCAAACAACAGGCCTGAGAAAATGAAAGATAAGTAATTAAGTGCAAGACGCCAGCGGCTGAATTTGCCACGAGGAAATAATGGCACCCGGTATAACGTCGCTCCCGACCAAGACTCTATCTGGCATCCACCGACCTGATAGCCAGAAAAGATATCACCCTCAGGATAGTTCGGTTTCCCAGTAAGAACATCGACCTCAAGACCTTTCTCCACTAAGGAATGCACGATCTCATTAATACGAAAACTTTCTGGCCAAAAGTACTGACTGACTATCAAAACTTTCACGTCTACTCACATTTTTCTAAGACTGACTGCAAAAACATCTTGGCATTCGCCAAGGGCAACGACTTTTCACTCCATCCCATAAACCGTTTGACTGCGCGCGCGATAGACACTGCAGAGAGCGGATCGAATACCTGTTCCGGGTCGAGAACATCACGCACATAATCCAGTTCCGCAGCCAAGACAGCAAGCCCTGCCTGGCGTGCCTCAATTAATGGCAACCCCAAAGACTCTAAGGTCGATGGATAGATCAAGGCCTTTACTTTCGTATACAGTTTGATGACCTGAGCATGCGGTTGAACACCTAAATTAATGACACGCAATCCAAACTGCACCTTCATCTCATCAATCCAAGCACACAATTGGCCATGCGACTGTTGATCCAGCGTAAGTAACAGTGATGGAAACAATCCATCCTTCGCCAAACGGCACCACGCCTCAATTAATTGTCGATGGTTTTTATGCTGCTCGCCTGATGCCACATAGATAAAATCATAATCTGTTTCACCTCGTCGCAATTCCAACGTGCGACTATATCCTTGCGTGACATCAACAAAAGGCAGGATATCCACAGTCTTACCTAAACGCTGCACAACTGTTGCCGTCAATACCTGCATCGATGGTGTCTGAACAATAAATGCATGAGCATTTCCAACCTTTGACGACAACCAGAACCGCTCAATCAGCAATCGCAATCGCGTCTTGAGCGGGAAACCTTGCAGACTCGTCCGATCAACCAAATAGCGGTTTTGCACAAACACAACTGCCAATCCTCGTAATCTGAACAACGGAGGCAAATTGCCGAAACACAAAACCACATCGCGCGGCTGTACTTGGCGAGCCAGCCACCACTCTGCCGCCATACGTTTTTTTAGCGACGGCTGCACTTTCCGGATTTCGAGATTCGTAGGCAAATTATCTGGAATCTGCATACGCGCATCTAGTAACGCTATCACATGCAACTCTGCCGGCAAAGACAGTAGCAGCGCTTGCAGCAATGAACGCCCGCCGCCAACGTGAACATTCATCGCACTGACAAATAATATTTTTTTCAAGTTAACGTCAGACTAAAATTGGAAGACAATAAATTTACATTTGCGCCACTTTTCCGGTCATATCGAATGACCACTTTCTTAGAAGAGCAGCGCAAAATTGCCAAAAATGACAATTAAAACATGCCATTTTTGCCCGGTCAGAAAAACTAAGAGCGCATGCCAGCCCTACATATTTAGATGCCCGTACAGGATTATACTGTGCGCTTGAACTGTAAAATTCAGGTCCCTAGCTATAATTACGGCAATATATTCGAAAAATGTAGATATTAATATAGGGATTTGGCGTGATCATGACCGATGGTGAACACCCGTGCTTTATTAACGGACCGTCATTGATGCCACTACCGCGTATCAACAAGACATTTCCCCAACCGAACATGCCCCCTGCACCTATATATGCCATCGGCGACCTCCAAGGCTGCGGCCAACAGTTGCAAAACCTGCTCGATCTGATCGACGAAACCACGCCAGAGGCCCGACTACTGTTTGTCGGCGACTTGGTCAACCGCGGCCCGCAATCGCTGGGCACCCTGCGTCACCTACGTGCATTGGGTTCGCGTGCTCAGGCAGTTCTCGGCAACCACGACCTGCATTTGCTGGCCGTGTCGCAAAACATTCGAAAACAACACCGCACCGATACCCTCGACGACATCCTCAATGCCCCTGACCGCGATGAGCTCATCGACTGGGTGCGCCATCGTCCCCTGGCCTTGTTCGAACAAGGCCACCTGTTGTTCCACGCCGGCGTTCTGCCACAGTGGGATGTGGCCCAAACCATGGCGCTGGCCCATGAAGTGGAAACCATGCTACGGGGACCGGACTGGGTGGACTTCCTGCGTCATATGTACGGCAATCAACCCGCTCACTGGGATGACGCTTTAGAGGGCTATGATCGCCTGCGCTGCATTGTCAATGCGCTCACTCGTCTGCGCTTGTGCACGCCGGACGGAGGCATTGATTTCACCATCAAGGAAGGTTTGGATGCCGCGCCGCCTGGCTTTGTGCCGTGGTTCGACATGCCTGGGCGCAAAACGGCCGATGTCACTTGTGTGTTCGGCCATTGGGCCTCGCTGGGTCTGACGCTACGGCCCAATCTGATGGGTTTGGACACTGGTTGCATCTGGGGTGGCAAACTTACTGCGATGCGGCTTGAGGATCGGGCCTTGTTTCAGGTGAACTGCCCGCCGGCACAACAGTTTTGATGAGGTCAATCGGAACATAACCCAGCCCATCGGCAATCACCTTCCGAGCAACCACAGCCAGTTCACGGCGATGCGCACCGGCTGTGGAAATCGATTGCAATTGCGTCAGCTCGGCCGTGATGGACCCAGCCCGCAGAATCGCCAGGATACTTTCCACGATCGTCATCTCACCGATGAAATCGGCCGCCGGATGGTATTTACCTTGAGCATCCAGATAGCGCAAGGCATAAGGCTGGACCGGCACGCCGGCATCAATGGCGGCTTCAAACAGGTTGGCGTGAAAAGGCAAGAGCTTACCTTGCCCAGCCGTGGTGCCCTCAGGAAAGAATGCCACACGCTCACCAGCCTCAATACTGCGAACCAGTCCCTGAAAAATGCGCCGCACATCGCTGGGCTTGCCGCGTGAGATGAAGATGGTGCCGGTTTTGGCACACAGCCAACCGATGAGCGGCCAACTGCGAATATCCGACTTGGCCACAAATCGACAAGGCTGCATTGCATTGACGACGAAGATATCCAGCCAGGAAATGTGGTTGGCCACAATCAATGACCGCGTCGGCAGCGCGGCACCATCCAATTGCCGCACCACCACTTGTATGCCACAAATGCCCAGCAATTGCCGCGACCAGCGGCGGATATGCGCTTGCCGCCCCGCGGGAGCAGTCCAGGGAAAGAGAAAGGCACAAATTGCCATACCAAGAAACAGATGCAGCGCCAGGCGCAATACACGAAATGGAAGCATCGCTTTTTTGTCTGAAGTTAGCGTTCGTAAGCAAGGTGGCCAGCAACGATCGTTGCCTGGACCTGGCCGCTCAGTTCATAGCCGAGGAAAGGTGTGTGCTTGCCCTGGCTGGCCAAGGCTTTCGCTTCTACCTTCCAACGCGTGTCGGGATCAAAAATACAGACGTCGGCCACATCGCCGACCGTCAATGCACCAGCCGCCAGACCAGCCACACGTGCAGCTTCGCTGGTAAGTTTGGCCACGGCCTTGCTGACAGCATTGGCGGCGCCCGCTTCTTGCGCCCATTTCAGCGACAGTGACAGCAACAACTCCAGGCCGGTTGCTCCTGGCGAGGCTTCGCCGAAAGGCAGCAATTTTTCGTCATCATCAACCGGCGTATGGTCAGAACAAATGGCATCGATCGTGCCGTCCAGCAATGCCGCCCGGATAGCATCGCGGTCACGTTGCGAACGGAATGGCGGGTTCACGCGGGCATTCGAATCAAAGAAGCCGATATCCATATCCGACAAATGAATGTGATGCGCACCGACATCACAGGTCACGGGCAAACCTTCGCGTTTGGCTGTGCGCACCAACTCCAGACCCGCTGCCGAGGACATCCTGCATAAATGGACCCGTGCGCCGGTAGCGCGCACCAGTTCAAAGATGGTGTACAAGGCAATCGTCTCCGACATTACCGGCACTCCTGACAAACCCAGGCGGGACGCGGCTGGTCCACTGTGGGCAATGCCGTGGCGACCCAGATGCGGATCCTGCGGACGCAACCAGACGGTGTAATCGAAAGTCTTGGCGTATTGCAAGGCACTCAACAACACCGTCGTGTCGAGAATAGGTTCATCAGCTTGCGAAAAACCGACGCAGCCGGCATCGGTCAATTCAGCCATTTCGGTCAATGCCTTGCCTTTAAGACCGACAGTCAGCGCTCCCAGCGGGTACACATGCGCCTGATTGAGCGATTTGGCACGATGCTTGAGCATCTCCACCAGACCGGGTTCATCGAGCACCGGATCGGTGTCGGGCGGACAAACCAGGCTGGTTACACCGCCTTGCACGGCCGCCTGCATTTCCGATTCCAGCGTCGCTTTGTATTCATAGCCAGGTTCGCGCAGACGCGCACTCAGGTCAACCAGGCCGGGCGCCACCACCAGGCCGGCGGCGTCAATGGTCTTGTTGGCAGTAAAGTCAGCCGGTGCCTGGCCGATGCCGACGATCTTGCCGGCCGCAATGAAGACGTCTTGTTGCGCGTCGATGTTGTTGGCAGGGTCGATCAGTCTGCCGTTTTTGATATGCAGTTTCATGCGCTTATTCCACTCTTGTTCGCGTCTGTTGAATTAGTTACCGGCGACAATGCTCATGACCGCCATGCGCACTGCAATGCCAAAAGTCACCTGCGGCAAAATCACAGCCTGAGATCCATCGGCCACTGCCGAATCGATTTCCACGCCACGATTCATCGGCCCCGGATGCATCACGATGGCGTCCGGCTTGGCCAGTGCCAAGCGTTCGGGCGTCAGACCGTAGCTCTTGAAAAATTCCTGCGCCGACGGCAGCAACGCCCCGCTCATGCGCTCATTCTGCAAGCGCAGCATGATGATGACGTCGACGTCCTTCAAACCTTCTTCCATGTTATGGAACACGCGCACACCCATTTGCTCCAACCCGCTCGGCAACAAGGTGCGCGGACCAATGGCGCGCACTTCCGGAACGCCCAGCGTGGTCAAGCCATGGATATCAGAACGCGCCACCCGGCTGTGCAGAATGTCGCCAACGATGGCCACGCGCAGGTTGCTGAAGTCCTTTTTGTAGTGACGAATGGTGTACATATCCAGCAAACCCTGCGTCGGGTGAGCGTGACGGCCATCGCCCGCATTGACCACATGCACATGCGATTGCTTGGTGTCGATCAGATGTTTGGCGATCAGATATGGCGCGCCCGACTGAGAGTGACGCACCACGAACATATCGGCATGCATGGCCGCCAGATTGTCGATCGTGTCGAGCAAAGACTCGCCCTTACTGGCGCTGGAGGCAGAAATATTGAGGTTGATCACATCTGCCGACAGACGTTTGGAGGCAATCTCAAAGGTGGTACGGGTGCGCGTTGAATTCTCGAAGAACAGATTGAAGACGCTCTTGCCGCGCATCAGCGGTACTTTTTTGACTTCACGGTCACCGATACTGACGAACGATGAGGCTGTATCAAGAATATTGGTAATGATGGCTTTGGGCAGACCTTCAATGGTCAGCAAATGTTGCAGTTCGCCGTTCTTGTTCAGTTGTGGATTAAGCATGGACCACCGTCAGGGAAAATCGGCCGTCATCGGCGCGTTGCAGTTGTAATGATTGCTGATCGTCCAAGGTGAGCGACTCAGCCAGAAAATCGGCGGCAATCGGCAGTTCGCGGCCACCGCGGTCCACCAATGCCGCCAGCAGGATGCGTGCCGGGCGGCCGTAATCGAACAATTCGTTGATCGCCGCGCGGGTAGTGCGGCCGGTGTTGAGGACATCATCGACCAGTACGATCGTCGCATCGGCCACATCAAAACCAATTTGACTTGGCTTGACATCGGGACGCAGGCCTTTTTCCGCAAAATCATCGCGGTAAAACGAGACGTCGATGAATCCCAGCCTGTCGCTGAGTTGCATGTCGGCCGCCAGCCGTTCGGCCAGCCAGGCACCACCGGAATGAATACCGACAATGGCCACCTGATCAATGCCCTGCAAACCCGCTTTGACCTGCTGTACCAGCTTGCTGTAGAGCGCTTCGGCGTCCAGCGCCAAGGGGGTGTTAGTTGTGCTCATGGGTGTCATCAAAATATTGCTGCAAAATAATGGCGGCAGCCTCGGCGTCGATATGCTCGCCGCGCCGCTGTGGAATCACCGCCGACGAATAGCGCTCATCAACCAACACGGTAGCCACACCGAAACGTCCGTGCAACTGATTGGCGAAACGCCGGCAGCGCACTGTCATCTCGTGCTCGGCGCCGTCCGGATGGCTGGGCAGGCCAACGATGCAACGCGCCGGTTGCCATTGCTCGATGAGCTTGCCCAGTTCGGTGAATTTGGCGTCATTGGTGGCCGCGCTGATGATGGTCAGCGGCTGTGCTTGTTTGATCAGGGTATTGCCGATGGCCACGCCGATGCGTTTTAAACCGAAATCGAAGGCCAGGAGCGTTTCCACAACAATCTCAGGCGCGACCGAAGTCGCCGCTAAGCATGATCGGATCGATGCCCAGCAAGGCCAACGCAGCGGTAAAGCGCTGTTCCACCGGCAAGTCAAAAATGATGGCGGGATCAGCCTTGACCGTGAGCCAGCCATTGCGTGCCAGCTCGCCTTCGAGCTGACCGGCGCCCCAGCCGGAACAGCCCAGACTAACGAGCACCTGTGGCGGACCGTCACCATTGGCAACGGCTTCCAGAACATCTTTCGAGGTCGTCAGCGCAATACCTTCAGTGACTTGCAGGGTCGATGAAAACTGCGTTTGCGCCGTATGCAGCACAAAACCACGCTCAACCTGCACCGGACCGCCGAACATCACCTGACTACGGTAGACAAGCGGTGCCGTTGATGGCGAATCGTGAATGATTTCGAGTTTGAGATTGATGCGATCGAACAAGACATCCATGGTCATGTCAGTCGGCTTGTTGATGACCACACCCAACGCGCCATTCTGATTGTGCTCGCACAGATAGACCACGGTGCCGCCGAAAATCGGATCCTGCATGGAAGGCATTGCAATCAGGAAATGGTCGGTCAGATCCAGCTCTTGTTTGACGTCGACAAACGCGACATCAGCTGCAGCATCGGCCGCATCTTCGGAGACAGGAGTAGGTGGGGCGGCACGTCGCTTGATCATGCCCGGCATTCTAGCATTTTTATGGGTAATTCCCCAGCCCGGCGCAGCCGCCCCG
>Ga0209913_1000532_pt1 | contig 31147 bp, 34 predicted proteins | sample PersoiDNA2013203_FD_185805 | JGI IMG/M metagenome (GOLD analysis project Ga0209913, IMG submission 185805) | Permafrost soil microbial communities from the Arctic, to analyse light accelerated degradation of dissolved organic matter (DOM) -... | ecosystem: Environmental > Terrestrial > Soil >... | reverse complement strand
CTCCCACATGTTTGACCGCGTTAGACGCCGGTTTTTGGTAAGAGCCCATCCGCCCTGAACATCCCGCGAATCCCGCGCACCGCCTGGCGAATCCGGTCCTGGTTCTCGATCAGCGCAAAGCGCACGTGATCGTCGCCATATTCACCAAAGCCAACCCCCGGCGATACGCAGACCTTGGCTTCGAGCAGCAGCTTCTTGGCAAATTCCAGCGAACCCATGGCGGCATACGCCTCGGGAATCTTCGCCCAGACGTACATCGACGCCTTGGGATTCTCCACCATCCAACCCAGCTCATGCAGGCCCTTGACCAGCACATTGCGGCGCTGGCGGTACTGCTCGGCGATGTCTTTCACGCACTGTTGGTCGCCTTCCAGTGCGGCAATCGCCGCCACTTGCAGCGGGGTGAAGGTGCCGTAGTCGTGGTAGCTCTTGATCCGCGCCAGCGCGTTGACCAGTTCCGCATTGCCCACCATGAAACCAATGCGCCAGCCAGCCATGTTGTAGCTTTTGGACAGGGTAAAGAACTCCACCGCAATGTCCTTGGCGCCCGGCACCTGCATGATCGACGGGGCCTTCCAGCCGTCGTAGACGATGTCGGCGTAGGCCAGGTCATGCACCACCAGCACGTCGTACTGCTTGGCCAGGGCGATCACCCGCTCGAAGAAATCCAGCTCCACGCACTGCGCGGTAGGGTTGGACGGGAACCCCAGGATCATCATCTTCGGCTTGGGGATCGAACCGCGAATCGCCCGTTCCAGCTCGGCGAAAAAGTCCACGCCCGGAATCAACGGCACCGAGCGCACCTGGGCGCCGGCAATCACGGCACCGTAGATATGAATCGGGTAGCTCGGGTTGGGCACCAGCACGGTGTCGCCCTGGTCCAGGGTGGCCAGCATCAAGTGCGCCAGGCCTTCCTTGGAACCGATGGTGACGATGGCTTCCGACTCGGGGTCGATATCCACTTCATAACGGTCCTTGTACCAGCGCGAAATCGCCCGGCGCAGGCGCGGAATGCCCTTGGAGGTGGAGTAACCGTGGGTGTCTTCACGCTGGGCGACGGTGACCATTTTCTCCACGATGTGCGGTGGAGTAGGGCCGTCAGGGTTACCCATGCTCAAGTCGATGATGTCTTCGCCGCGCCGACGCGCAGCCATCTTCAGCTCGGCAGTGATATTGAAAACGTAGGGGGGGAGTCGATCTATGCGCGCAAAGCGGCGCGGCGAACCTTGGTCGGCCATTGTTGCCTCGAGAGTACGTAAGCGCCCGGAACCGTCCGAGCGACGTCGGCCACTGCGGTGGCCTGCGGGCAGACAATACGGGCGATGATGGCCAGTTGTCCAGATGCGTAGGAAAAATTTCTACATGGAGAGAAACCTGGATATACCCCTATACTCGATACGGGTTTGTTCCCTCATAAGAAGGAGACTGTTCAGATGGATCAGCAGACACAACAACCGTTAGAGCCGCGCATGGAAGAGGGCAAGGCCCTAGTGATCGCCGGGGTGCAGGGGCGCTATTCAAAGGCCACCGCAACGGATATTCCCAAGTTGTGGGGGGTGTTTGACGAGAGCGTCAAATACATCAAAAAGCGTGTAGGCGGCTTTTCCTACGGGGTTTGCCATACCCCCAAACACGATGAATTCGACTACCTTGCCGGGGTTGAAGTACCCGCCAAGGGCGATGTGCCGAGCAATTTTAAGTCCATCGAAATCCCGGCGCATCGCTACGCCGTATTCCCGCACTACGGCCCGGTACAGGCGTTACCGCAGACCTACGAGCGGATCATGTTCGAATGGTTGCCGCACTCCGGTTACACAATCGCCGGCCCGGATTTCGAGCGGTACAGCGCGGATTTTGATGTAAGTAAGGGCACCGGCACTGTAGAGGTCTGGTTGCCGGTAGCGCCTGAGTAAGGGCTCCCACTGTAGGCGCGAGCAAGAACCTGGCGTCGCTCGCTCCTGCGAGGGCTGCAATCGCCAATGACGAAGGTTGTGTTCAACCGCCAAAACTCAGTTGGTAGCCCTGAGAGGATTGCCGTATGGCTTTCGCAACATCAGGTGCTAATCGGCAGTAATCGTCTTCACGTTTAAGCACGATCTCAAGCGTTTGCAGCAGTGTTTGAATACGTTCTTCAGGCTTTTCGACTTCGCAGGTTCTTGCAAACTCGAGGATGCCCAGACGTGAAGCGAAAAAGGACTTGTTGCCGACCATGTCCAATGCGAGCGTGTCGTCGGGAATGTACGCCGTGGTATTCACAATGTCGTAAGCCGGTGCTAGTCGTATATCGGCGTTGACTGGGTCGCTGTAGAGCACGCCGAAATTCTTCAGATGCGCATCACCGTTGCCCACTATGCAACTGAGCGCCACGCTGTCGAATAATTGGTCGAGCGAGCTGCGTTGATGGGCAGGTGAACAGAAAACACGCACAGCCTTGGCCATAGCGCCGTAGCTCTTGGTGTATTTTTGCTCGGCAGACAGGCCCATCAGCGTGGTCATATCTTCGAAGCCCAGTGGGTTGAGCTGCTCGTCCCGATCAAAGCGTCGCATGATGAAGAGTTTCTGGTTCTGCGACAGGTAAAACGGTGGTGTGGGTATGCCTGCATCCCTGGCGATGGACATGCACAGGTACTCATTGATGGCCAACCCCGGAAACTCGTCGCGTCCGCTCTTGATAATCAGGTCATTGGTTTTCGAGGTGATTCTCTGCTCGGGCGTTTGAGGTTTTTCGGGCACCAGCACTTTGGGTTGTACGCCAGAAATGCCTGCTCGCAAGATGTAGCGATCCACCAGGTCAGCGAACAGATCTTCCGTGCCGTCCCAGGCGAGAATCTCCTCGAGGTTCTCGCCACTCGAAGGAGGGCTGTTACGTTGGATCAACTCGCTCACTTGATCCGAGCAGACGAACACCCGGCCAATGGGTGCGCTGCTGCCTGACAACGCAAGCAGCAACATTGGGTCGACTTTCACCGTCTTGGCGAGACGATTGCGCAATTGCTCAAGCACGTAACCTTCCGGCAGATTCATCTGGAAGATGGGGTGCAAGTCTCTACGACGATACTCATCTACGCGAACGGGCATCGAGAGGCTTATTGCGCTTTGTGCGTTTGCTTTGTCGCTGTATCGGAACAGATAGTCGTCGGCGCTTACCCGCACGCTTCCACTCTCGCCTTGAGGGGTATGAACGCGCAGAGTGGGGCTATTCATTGAACAAGTCCTCCAGTTCCTCCAAGGTCGGCATGGTTACGGGAACCAATTTGATCTCGCTGCCCAACGCCGCAATCACACGGGCATAGGCATTCATGGAAACCGAGAGGCTGCCTTTTTCGATTTCAATAAGTTTTTGCCGGGTAATTCCCGCCAGCTTTGCCAGGTCCACCTGTTTATAGCCACGATTGAGGCGCATGGAGCGGATTTGTTTGCCGAGTCGTTGGGTGATAACTGAAATATCCATGTAGTGTATTCATTACTTTAGATTTGATAGGTCATGTATACGTTACATTTAAGGTGTGTCAAGGCCATCCCGACCAAACACCCAACTCAACCTGCGCTCATACCCAACCCGCGCTTTATACGCCTCCCCGCGATCCACCCAGCCAAGCCCGAGGTACAAGCCCATCGCCGCGACGTTGTGTGTGTCCACCGACAACTCCAGCGCCTTGATCTGCGGCCAGGCCTGAAGCGCGGCTTCGGGTAGCGCCTGCAAGCAGGCTTTGCCAAATCCTCGGCCCTGCTGGGTTCGGTCCACCTGTAACGCGTGCAGCGTGGCGCTGTGTGCATCGGCCCAATGGGGCAGGCACGGCGGGCGCTTGAGCAGAAGGAAGGCCACGGGAATATCGTCGGCCAGCAGCACGAAGCCCTTGATGCCGGGGCTTGGGTTGACCAGCAGGGTGTTGAGTGCGCAATACATGTCGCCGCAAAACGGCAACTGCTCAGGGTGAACTTCGATGGCGCCGACTTGCTGTGTCTGCACAGCATTCAGCGTCTCGTAGGCGACAAGGCGGGTTTGCATCGGGGTGTCCGAACGGCTGCAAAGAAGGGCGCAGTCTATCGGGTTTGCACCGCGCGAAATGAGTTTTCAGCGGGGTGTCGATCGGGCGACAGGGCTTGCTCACGATGGCGGTGTATCGCCGCTGATGATGTGGCTGATACACCGCCATCAGTGTTTATGGCTGCTGACGCGTCGCCGCCAGCACGATCTCGCGAATGCAGACATGCTGCGGCTGCTGATACGCATAGGCAATCGCCGACGCGACATCATCGGCACTGAGCACGGTGCCGCCCATGTCCTGTTTCCACGCCTGGTAACCGGTTTTGATTGCTTCATCGGTGGTGTGGCTAAGCAGTTCGGTCTCCACTGCGCCTGGCGCGATGGTGATCACCCGCACATTGCTCGGCGACAATTCCTCGCGCAGGTTCTCGGAAATCCCATGCACCGCGAACTTGGTGCCTACATAAGCCACATGGTTGGGGAAGGTCTTGCGCCCGGCTACCGAGCTGACGTTGATAATGGTGCCGCCCCGGCGCGCAACCATGCTGCCGACCACAGCGTGAATCCCGTTGAGCAAGCCCTTCACATTGACGTCAAGCATCTGCTCCCACTGCGCCGGGTCCTGCTCGCTGACCGCACCCAGCAGCATCACCCCGGCATTGTTGATCAGCGCATCGGCCGGGCCGAACTGGGCTTCGGCTTCGTTCACGGCGGCGACCAGCGCGGCGCGGTCGGTAATGTCGACGCCACGGCTCAAGGTGTTCGGCAGGGCCAGGGCGTTAAGACGATCGATACGCCGCGCCAGCAGCAACAGCGGGTGACCGGCGGCCGAGAGCAGGCGCGCAGTGGCTTCGCCGATACCGGAACTGGCGCCGGTGATGATGATCAGTGGCTTGCTCATGAATACACTCCTGAAATAAGAAAAACCAATAACTGAATCGTGAGCGCAGTATATTTAGACGTATCAAGGCTGAAAAATGCCTTATTTCTCTGCCTGCCATCGGATTAAACTATGGATGTGCGCCACCTCAAGGCGTTTCTCGCGGTGTTCGAAGAACGCAATATCACCGCCGCCGCTCAGCGTTTGTTTATCAGCCAGCCGACGTTGTCGGTGACCATCAAGCAACTGGAAGACGAGTTGGGCGTGGCCCTGTTCGTGCGCCAGCCTCGGGGCGTGGACGTCAGCGCCGAAGCGCGGGTGCTGTACCCGCAGGCGCGGCGCATGGTGGCCGAGGCGGACGCGTTGAGCCGGCTGTTTCGCGGACGCGAAAATCGCATTGCCCTGGAGTTGGGGGTGGAAGGCGATATTGCCGACAGCCAGATCGAAACCTTCCTGCGCATGGCCCACCAGGGCTTGCCGGGTTTGCTGCTGACCTTGCAGGAAGGCTGCGTCGGCCAGGGGCGGCTGGCGGTGGAGGAAATGTGCTGCGAGGACGAATTATTTCTACCTATATGGGAGGAGTCCTACGTGATGGCCTTACCGGCCGCCCATCCCATGGCGGTAGGGGCCAAGGACCAGGCCTGGGCGCCGATTGAAGACTGGATCACCTGCCCGCAACACGATTCCCACCAGCGCCTGATGGCGTTGTATGGTCGCTCGCCGCAAGCGGTGGCGGGGCATGCCGGGTCGTTGACCCAAGCGTTGCACATGGTGGCTGCCGGGGTGGGCGTGGCGATGTTGCCGCAGTCACTGGCGGCGGAACGTGCCGGAGTGGTGATTCGCGAATGGCACCTGCCGGCGCCGACACGTCGCGTGGGCTTGTGCTTTGCCGCCCAAGCCCTGGAATTGCCAGCCCTGCGCGCCCTGCACGAATACTTCCAGAGCCACCGCCCGCCGCAATTGTCCGCAGCCTGACCCGCAATGCGGGAGGGGGCCTGCTCCCGATGGCGGCGTCCCCGTCAATGCTGCCGTGACTGACCGACCGCGATCCGGAGCAAGCCCCCTCCCACAGGTTGAGCGTCATGGCCTGGACCGGCTCAGTCGAGCATTTTGCCCAACAACCAACTCCCCGCCGGCCCCGGTGGATGCTGCCGCGACCACAGCGCATCCACCGCCACCGAGCGCGGCCAACTGCGCGCTTTGAGCTCGACCAACTGGCCACCGCCAAAACGCTCCACCAGCCAGCGCGGAATCGGCGCCCAGCCAAACCCCAACTGCGCCATCTCCATCAGCATCAGGTAACTGGGCGCCGACCACACCCGTCCGGATGCCCGGGTTTCATTGGGGTTGATGATGCTCGCCAGGCGCAGTTCCCGGTGCTGCTGCAAGGCCTGGACGCTGACGTTATCCTGCTGCGCCAACGGGTGTTTGGGCGAGACGAACAGCGCGATTTCCGTGCGTTCTTCAACCGGTGAACAGGTCAGGTCCGGCGGATAGGCCTCCTGCTTCTCGATAAACGCGATCTGCGCCCGGCCGCTTTGCACCAGGGCGATCAAGTCTTCGCATTCGGCGATCAAACACTCCAGCTCAAGGTCCGGGTAGCGCTGTTCAAAAGCACTGAGGGCGATCTCGAATCGGTCTGACTGGTAAGTATCGGACATGGCGATACTCAGCTTCGGCTCCAACCCCTGGGATAACTGGCTCGCCGCCAATTCCAGCCGACTGCTGGCCTCCAGCACCTGCTCGGCGCGTTGCAGCAGCACATGGCCGGCGGCGGTCAGCGTTGGCTTGCGGCTGCTGCGGTCGAACAGCAGCACATTCAGGTCAATCTCCAGGCTCGCCACCGCCGCGCTGACGGTGGATTGGCTCTTGCCCAACTTGCGCGCCGCCGCCGAAAACGAGCCTTGGGTCGCGGCCTGAACAAAGGCCTGGAGCACTTCATGGGAGGCCATGGCTATCGCCTTGATCGATGGTTATTGATTATTAAGTATCGATATAAAGCGCAATGATGGCAACCACAGTCACTCACGGAGCCGGGTCATGAACCCTACCAAGTCGCTTACTGAACGCGTGTGCCAGGCCATCGGTTTCGAGGCCCTGGCGCTGTTGATCTGCACACCGTTGCTGGCGTGGATCATGGACAAGCCCGCCGTGGAAATGGGCGTGGTCACCCTGGCGATCAGCCTGATGGCGCTGACCTGGAATGTGATTTTCAACGGTCTGTTCGACCGCCTCAAGGCACGCCTGCAACTGGCCAATAACGGCTGGACCCGGGTGCTGCACGCCTTGCTGTTTGAAGGCGGGCTGGTCCTGGTGTGCGTGCCGTTGATTGCCGCGTGGCTGAACATCAGCCTGATGCAGGCGTTTATCCTCGATATCGGCGTGTTGCTGTTTTTCCTGCCGTACACCTACGTGTACCACTGGGGCTACGACGTGGTGCGCGAAAAGCTCCTACAGAAACATGCCGCCCGACGCCTCGATTCGCTGGCCGGTGATCCAGTGGCTGCCGTCCGCCAGCAGGCTGGCAATGGCCCCGCCGATATCATCCGGTAACCCGGCGCGGCCCAGGGCGGTGTTGTTGGCGACCATCGCGTTAAGGTTGGCGTTGTCGCGCACGGCGCCGCCGCCGAAGTCGGTTTCGATCGCGCCAGGCGCGAGGATATTGACGCTGATACCGCGCGCGCCGAGTTCTTTGGCCTGGTAGCGGGTCAGCACTTCCATGGCGCCTTTCATCGCCGCATACGCGGCATAGCCGGGCAGGCTGAAACGGGCGAGGCCGCTGGAAATATTGAGGATGCGGCCACCGTCACGAATCAGCGGCAGCAGTTTCTGGGTCAGAAAAAACGGGCCTTTGAATTGAATCGCCACCAGTTGGTCGAACTGGGCTTCGCTGGTCTCGGCAAAGCTGGCGTGGATGCCGATACCGGCGTTGTTGATCAGAAAGTCGAAGTCATCCCGTGCGAAAACACGCTTGAGCACGTCGCCCACGTCTTCGACGAACGCGCCGAAGGTCGCGCTCTGGCTCACATCCAGTTTCAGCATGGCAGCGCGGCCGCCCCATTGTTCGATCTGCGCGACCACCGCCTGGGCCTCATCCGCCTGGCTGTGGTAAGTGCCGATGATATCGACGCCTTGTGCCGCCAGGCGCAGCGCGGCACTTCTACCCAAGCCGCGGCTGGCGCCGGTGATCAGTGCGATTTTACGGGTCATGGTGCAGTCCTCTGATGTGATCGAGGGAATGAGTGTATTTGTCCGCTTGTAACGTGATAAACAGCGGTAAAGCGAAATCACTGGCCGGATAAGGCGAACAATCCCATGAACAAACTGGAGTTGCTGCGCACCTTCGTGCGGGTCACCGAATTGTCGAGTTTTACCCGCGCCGGCGAGAGCCTGGGGCTACCGCGTTCCACCGTGTCCGAGCATGTGCAGGCGCTGGAAGAACTGCTCGGCGCGCGCTTGCTGCAGCGCACCACGCGCAAGGTGCAGGCGACCCAGGACGGCCGCGTACTGTATGAACGCAGCAAGGACTTGCTGGCGCACATGGAGGAACTGGAAGGCTTGTTTCGCCAGGATGAAACACAACTGACCGGGCGCATTCGCGTGGACCTGCCCACCATGATGGCGCGGGATTTGATCCTGCCGCGCCTGCCGCACTTCATGGATGCGCACCCGTTGATCGAGCTGGAAATCAGCACCACCGACCGTCAGGTCGACCTGCTGGCCGAGGGGTTCGATTGCGTGCTGCGCGTCGGTGCGCAGCCGGACCAGTCGGTGGTCGCGCGGTTGTTGTGCAGCATGCCGATGATCAACTGCGTGAGCGCCGGCTACCTGCAGCGCTATGGCGTGCCGCAGACTCTGGCAGACCTGGCCGATCACCATTTGGTGCATTACGTGCGCCCGCTGGGTTCGCGCTCGGCGGGGTTCGAATACCTGCTGGGCAACAAGGTGCAGCGCCTGCTCATGGTCGGGCGAGTCACGGTCAACAGCACCGATGCCTACAAGTCCGCCTGCCTGGGCGGCTTCGGGATTATTCAGGTGCCGGCGCTGGGCATTGGCGATCAGTTGGCTAGTGGCGAACTGGTAGCGGTACTGCCGGATTACCCGGCGCCGCCGCTGGACGTGTCCCTGCTCTACGCCGGGCAGCGGCATTTACCTTTGCGGGTGCGGGTGTTCATGGACTGGTTGGCCGCGACGCTGCAAGCCCAGCTCTAACGCCGCGCCGACAACTGCTGCGGGGCCAGGAATGCGTCGTGGAAGTAGTCCCGGAACGCCTGCATCGCCGGGGTAAATACGCGCTCGCGGTGCCAGGCCAGGCCGACGCTCATGGGCGCCACCGGGTCGGTCACGGTCAGGGTTTCGATGCGCTTGCCTTCCAGGGACCAGGGCCGATGGACCAGGTCCGACAGGATCGCCACGCCGCTGCCATTGGCGACCATGCTGCGCACGGCTTCCACCGAACTGGTGCGCAGCCGCACCTTGGGCGTTTGCCCGGCCTGTTCCCAGTAGCGCATGGCACTGTGTTCGGCCTCATCGACGGTCAGCAGGATGTAGGGCTCGCGGGCCACATCCGCCAGGCTGACGGCGCCGCGTTCACACAACGGGTGATGGCTGGGCAGCCACAGGCGGCGTTCGGAGTTGAAGAGGATTTCCGACACGATGTCTGGGTGAGTGAGGTTGGCGGTGAGCACCACGGCCATGTCGAACTGGCCGTCGAGCAGGCCGTGTTCGATGGCCTGGCGCTCCTGCTCGAACACCTCGATGGTCACGTCCGGGTGCCAGTGTTCCATGCGCTGCAGGTGGTGCGGCAGGAAGTAACCGAGCACCGTGTAGCTGGCGGCGACCCGCAGCACGCCGCTGGCGCGGTAGTCGGGCAGCGGGCTGTTCAGCGCGTCGTCGACACTGCGCACGATCACATAGGCGCGGTTGAGAAAGTGCCGCCCGGCGTCGGTCAGGTTCATGCCCTGCGCCGTGCGCACGAACAACTGCACGCCGAGCATCGCCTCCAGCTCCTTGATCGCCGTGGTAACGGCCGACTGGGAGATGTTCAGGTGAATCGCCGCCTGGGAAATCTGGCCGATCTCGGCGGTGGCGACGAAGTAGCGGATTTGGCGCAAGGTCAGTGACATGGCGATATCTGTTTTTCAGAAGATAGGTCATCTGATAATAGATCTTCCCAAGGGGTCAAGCCGCAGCCTACTTTTCAGCATCACCTTTGGCGGAGCGCCTTTCATGCGGGCAGTGGATTTCAATTCAGACATGGGCGAAGGCTTCGGCCCCTGGACCATCGGCGATGGCGTCGATTCGGAGCTGATGGCCTATATCAGCTCGGCCAATATCGCCACCGGCTTCCACGCCGGCGACCCCGGCACCATGCGCCGCACCGTCGCACGCGCCAAGCAACTGGGGGTCGCCATCGGCGCCCATCCGGGCTTTCACGACCTGGTGGGCTTCGGTCGCCGCCATATCCACGCGCCGGCCCAGGAACTGGTGGACGACATGCTCTACCAGCTCGGCGCCCTGCGCGAAATCGCCCGGGCCCAGGGCGTGACCCTGCAACATATCAAGCCCCACGGCGCGCTCTACATGCACCTGGCCCGCGATGAAGAAGCCGCGCGGCTGTTGGTGCAAAACCTGCAAGTCATCGAGCCGACGCTGTTGCTGTACTGCATGCCCAACTCGGTGATCTGGCGCATTGCCAAAGAACTGGGGCAGCCGGTGGTGCGCGAGTTTTACGCCGACCGCGAGTACGACCTGACCGGCTCCATCGTGTTCACCCGCACGGTGCGCGCCCTGGACCCTGCCACCGTCGCGGCGCGGGTCCTACGGGCTTGTCAGACGGGTCTTGTACGCACCGTAGAAGGCGAAGACCTGTTTATCGAATTCGATTCCATCTGCCTGCACAGCGACACCCCCGGCGCCCTGGAATTGGTCGAAGCGACCCGGGAAGCCCTGGACCAAGCGGGCATTGTGGTCAGAACACCCGAATAAGATCGACCCCGTACTTTTTTGCCTGCCTTTCTATAACGATTCCAAGAGGAACAGACATGGCTGAAACGTCCCCCATCCGCTACAGCTTCGGCGCCGATGAACACCTGTTCGCCGAGGTCAGCGACAGCATGTCCCTGCAGGCCTTTTTCAAAGGCATGGCCGTGACCCGCGCCGTGGAACGCCTGGCGTTGGACGGTGTGCTGGATGTGTGCCTGGCCAACGCATCGTTCCAGATCCGCTTCGACCCGGACCGCATTGCGCCCCATGTGCTGCTCGACGCGGTGCAAGGCGCCGAAGCCCAGGCCGTGGCCGAACGCACCTTGCACACGCGCATCATCGAAATCCCGGTGCTCTACAACGACCCCTGGACCCACGAAACCTTGATGCGTTTTCGCGATCGCCATCAAGACCCCAGCGGCACCGACCTGGAATACGCAGCGCGCATCAACGGCCTGGCCGATGTCGACGCCTTCATCGCGGCCCACAGTGGCGCACCGTGGTTTGTGTCGATGGTCGGCTTTGTTGCGGGCTTGCCGTTCATGTTCCAGATGGTCGAGCGCGAACGGCAGTTGCAGGTGCCCAAGTACCTGCGCCCGCGCACCGACACGCCGAAACTGACCCTCGGCCATGGCGGCTGCTTTGGTTGTATCTACTCGGTGCGCGGCGCCGGTGGCTACCAGATGTTTGGCGTCACCCCGGCACCGATCTACGACCCGGCGCAGCAGTTGGCCTACCTCAAGGACCACATGGTGTTCTTCCGGCCGGGCGACATTGTGCAGTTCAAACCGATCGACCGTGAGGCCTACGACCTAGCCGTCGCCGAGGTCGACGCAGGACGTTTCGACCTGCGCATCCGCCCGCTGGAATTTTCCCTGGATGCGTTTCTCGCCGACCCCATTGGCTACCCGAAAACCCTGCAGGAGGCGCTGGCATGATCAAGGTGCTCAAACCCGGCCTCGCCACTTCTGTGCAGGATCTTGGCCGCGAAGGCTACTACCACTTGGGCATTCCGCCATCGGGCGCGTTGGACCAGTACGCGCTGAGCGCAGCCAACCATTTGGTGGGCAACCCACCGGGCGCGGCCGGCCTCGAATGCACGCTGATCGGCCCCGAGCTGGAATTTCAACAGGACGCGTTGGTCGCACTCAGCGGCGCCTTGATGTCGCCGCGCCTGGACGGTGAAGTAGTCCACCAGGACACCGCGTTCCACGTGCGCGCCGGGCAGGTGTTGCGCTTCGAATTTCCCAAGGCCGGTGCGCGCGCTTATCTGGCGGTCGCCGGCGGCATCGACGTGCCGTTGGTACTCGGCAGCCGCTCGACCTACACCCTCGGCGCACTCGGCGGTTTTCACGGGCGGCGCTTGCAGGCGGGGGATGAGCTGCCTATCGGCGAGCCCACTGGGCAGGGGCGGGCGGGCAACAGTTTGCCGATGGCGTTGCGCCGCTCCGTCGGCGGCGATGTGACCTTGCGCGTGGTGCCCGGCCTGTATTACGAACGCCTGACGGAGGCGGCAAAAAGCAGCTTTTTTGCCGAGCCGTGGACGGTGGGTTCCGAGGCGGACCGTATCGGCTATCGCTTCAAGGGCGGCAGTGCATTGAGCTTTCAGCCACGGGAGCAGCCGTTTGGTGCGGGGTCCGATCCGTCGAACATCGTCGACAGTTGCTACCCGATCGGCTCGATCCAGGTGCCGGCCGGGCTGGAGCCGATCGTGCTGCATCGGGACGCGGTGTCGGGCGGCGGGTACGCGATGATCGGCACGGTGATCAGTGCAGACCTGGACTTGATCGGGCAGATGCAGCCGAACCAGCGGGCGGGGTTTGTGGCGGTCAGCCTGGAGCAGGCGTTGGACGCACGGCGGGTGTACAAGAAGCGATTGAAGGCAATGGCCGCACTCTTCAATAACTGAAACACCCCAAAGCAAAATGTGGGAGGGAGCTTGCTCCCGATAGCGGCGGGTCAGTCAGCTTATTGGTAGCTGACCCACTGCAATCGGGAGCAAGCCCCCTCCCACATTTGATTCTGCGGTGTGTCAGAAGATCTGGGTGAATAACCAGTACAAGCTACCCGACAGCAGAATCGCCGCCGGCAACGTCAACACCCAGGCCATCAGCAAATTGCGGATGGTCTTCATCTGCAAACCACCACCGTTCGCCACCATGGTCCCCGCCACGCCAGACGACAGCACATGGGTGGTCGACACCGGCAAGCCGAACATATCCGCGGCGCCAATGGTCAGCATTGCCACCGTCTCGGCCGAGGCGCCTTGGGCATACGTCAGGTGTGTCTTGCCGATCTTCTCGCCCACGGTCACCACGATGCGCTTCCAGCCGACCATGGTCCCGAGCCCCAGCGCGATGGCCACGGCGATCTTCACCCACAGCGGAATAAAGCGCGTGGAGTTGTCGATCTGCTGCTTGAACAACTGCAGCTTGCTTTGGGTGTCGGCGTCGAAGTTGCCGACCTTGGCCTTGTCCATCAAGCGGATGGTTTCGCTGGTCAGGTACATGTCGTTACGCACGTTGCCTACGGCCTCGGCGGGGACTTTGGCCAAAGAGCCGTAGCCTTTGACTTCGTCACCGATCTGGCCGGCGAGGGCGGCGAGGGCCGGGATCAGCTCGGGCGTGGCGTCCTTGGTCCGCACGTAGGTCGAGAGGATGGGGCGCGGGTCGCCCGGCAGCGCTTGCGGCGCGCTTTTCATCAGCGCGACCTGGGTCACTTCGGCCACTGCGGCAAACTGCAGTGATTGTTCGGCGGGCATGGCGCGGTTCAGCGCATACGCCATCGGCAAGGTGCCGACCAGAATTAGCATGATCAGGCCCATACCTTTTTGCCCATCGTTGGAGCCGTGGGCGAACGACACGCCGGTGCAGGTGAGGATCAGCATGCCGCGAATCCACCATGGCGGCGGGGTGTTGCCTTTCGGCGCCTTGTACAGCGCACGGTTTTTCACGAACGCGCGCAAGGCCAGCACCAGCAGCGCGGCAAACGCGAAGCCGATCAGCGGCGAGAGCAGCAGGGCATAACCGATCTTGATCGCCTGGCTCCAGTCCACGCCGCTGGTGCCATCACGCCCGTGCATCAGGGCATTGGCCACGCCGACGCCGATGATCGAACCGATCAGGGTGTGGGAGGACGAGGCCGGCAGACCGAGCCACCAGGTGCCGAGGTTCCACAGGATCGCCGCGATCAGCAAGGCGAAGATCATCGCGAAACCGGCCGAGGAACCCACCTGCAAAATCAGCTCGACCGGCAGCAGGGCAATGATGCCGAACGCCACTGCGCCGCTGGAGAGCAGCACACCGAGGAAGTTGAAAAAACCTGACCACACCACCGCGAATTGCGGCGGCAGCGAGTTGGTGTAGATCACCGTCGCCACGGCGTTGGCGGTGTCGTGGAAGCCGTTGACGAACTCGAAGCCCAGGGCGATCAGCAGCGCCACGCCCAGCAGCAGGAACGGCGTCCAGGTGGTGACCACCGTGCCCAGTTCGTGCATGTCGTGCATCAGGCTGTAGGCGGTGAACAACAGGCCCATGGCGAGCACGGCGAAGAAAATGATCACCGTTACCAGGCCGGGTTTTTTGTCCAGCCTGGGTTGGGTATCGACGGATGACGTATGCGTTGAAGCAGTCAGGGACGGGGTGGCCATGCCGGAGCATCCAGTATCGGGGAGGATGTCGCCCATGTTCATTGCGGAATGTTACAGAGATGCTGCGATAGGTCATTATTTCGTGAAATGGATGTGCCGCCGATCTGAAAAAAGGCCATAAGGTGATGTCAGATTGCAATCAATTGTGCGAGCGAGCTTGTCTGCGATAGCGCTGCATCAGGCACTCAAAGGCTGACTGATCGATGGCTGTCGTAGGCAAGTCAGCGCCCGCGGTTGATCCCGTTTCAGGTCGAGCGGGCTCAGTAGTCTTGGCGCTTTCTGAAGGCCCAGCGCCCGGCAATCAAGGTGAAGGTCGCGACCAGCGCCACCAGAATCCAGAAGCCTTCCGGATCTTGGGAAAGCGGCACCCCGCCCACGTTCATGCCGAAAAAGCCGGCGATGATATTGATCGGCAATGCCAGTACCGTCACCACCGTCAGCGTAAACAGCGTGCGGTTGCTTTGTTCGTTGAGGTTGGCGGCGATTTCTTCTTGCAACAACTTGATGCGTTCGCCCAGGGCCGTCAGGTCGTTGATGATCAGTGCAAACTCCTCGGTGGATTTGCGTAATTCCTTGACGTCTTCCTTTTGCAACCACTGCGGCGGGCGGTTGAGCAGGCGCAGCAGCGAGCCCGGCTCCAGCGCCAGCAGGCGTTGCAGGCGCACCAGCACCCGGCGCATGGCGCCCAACTCAGAGCGGTTGGTGGACAGGCGCGAGGAGAGTAATTGATCTTCGATATGGTCGACGCTGATGCTGGTCTTGCGCACGATCTGCGTCAGCACCTCGCCCTGGTCACGCAGCAGGTGCACCAGCAACTCCAGCGGCGAGCGGAAGCGTTCACCGGCCTTTACCGATGAGCGCAACTTATCCACCGAGTGCAGCGGTTGCAGGCGCGCGCTGATCAGCAAGCGACTGCGGGCGCAGACCCACAACGTGGAAATATCCGACGAGACCATGCTGCTGAAGTTGAACACCACGTCGTTGACCACCGCCAGCAAGGCCGAGTCGACGTGTTCGATACGGGTGGAGCGCGAGCCCTCGTGCAGGGCTTCGAAAAACTCTTCAGGCAAGGCCAGGTGCGCCTGCATCCAGCGCTCGCATCCGGCGTGGGCCAGGTTCAGGTGCAGCCATAGAAACTCCTCCGGGTCTTGCGGTTGCTGCAAGGCCTGGAGGGCGGTGGCTGAGTCAATTTGCTCACCCTTCTCGCCAGGGCGAAAACGGAAACCGTAAAGCAAGCCAAACAGATCGGAATCCTGGTGGCTGTGGTCAATGCTGTGGTTCATGGAGTCTCACAGAGAAAGGACCTGTAGGACGTTTCACAGGTTCGCGTGGGCGAATCATTGCAAGGAAGTTTGACAGTTTTGTGACGGTTTTCGACTTATTTCGCTTTGGTGACACTTTATTGACCGCTTGTCGAAATGGGCTCAAGAAGTGTCTAGCACGGCCGATTCAGGACACAAGAACCGCTGTAGGTGGTGGCGCCTTCGGCGACAGGGAGGTCATGACGTATTCGCACCTTTTCCTTGTTTTGAGGCTTTTTCCGATGACTTTTTTGCGAACCTCCCTGCGCGCACAGATCCTGTCGCTGCTTGGTGGCAGCCTGCTGGCGATGTTGTTGATCGCCCTGGCCTGTTTCAACTTCCTCTCCAGCGGGGTGCAGAGTTACCGCAGTTTGCTCGAAGGGCCGTTGCTCACTTCACAGTTGATCGATGAGGCCAACCTGCAATTCAAGGTGCAGGTGCAGGAATGGAAAAACGTGCTGTTGCGCGGCAAACAGCCTCAGGACCTGGAGAAATACTGGGGCCAGTTCCAGGACCGGCAACGCGATGTACAAGGCATTCTCGCGCGGCTGGTCACCCAGACTGCCGGTGACCCGGCGCTGAACCAGCGTATCCAGAACCTGCGTCAAGAACACCAGCAGCTTGGCGTTTCCTACCAGAAGGGCCGCGATGCCTACGTGGCCGCCGGCGCCGACCCGAGCGTCGGTGACGCCGCGGTCAAGGGCGTGGACCGCTCCGCCAGTGAGCAGATGAGCGCCCTGGTCAGCGACCTGCGCGCCCAAAACACCGAGCAATCCCAGACCATCAGCGCCCATGTCGAGCGCACGGTGATGGTGGGCCTGACGATTATGTTGCTGTCCGGCGTGTTGATTGGCTTGTTCAGCCTGTGGTTGATCAACCGCAACCTGATCCTGCCGATCCGTGGTTTGATCGATTATGTGAGCCAACTGAGCCACGGCCGTTTTGCCGAGCGTGTCGCCAGTCGTCGCCAGGACGAACTGGGGCAGTTGGCGGCGGCGGCGAACACGTTGCGCGACTTTTTGGCCGAAACCTTCAGCCGCCTGCAGCGCAGTGCCACCGACCTGGTCGGCGCCAGCAGTGAGTTGAATTCGATAGCCGGGCAGATGGCGAGCGGTACCCATGATCAATTCAGCCGCACCGACCAGGTGGCCACGGCCATGACCGAAATGTCGGCCACCGCCCAGGAAGTGGCGCGCCACGCCGCCAGTGCCTCACGTGCGGCGGATGACGCGGATCACTCGGCCCGCGAGGGCGGCGAAGTGATGAAAGTCACTATCGCCACCATCGGCCAGATGCGCACTGAAATCCTCAACACCGGCACCATCATCCGCCGTCTGGAAACTGACAGTGTGCGCATCGGCAAAGTGCTGGAAGTGATTCGCGGGATCGCCGAGCAGACCAACCTGCTGGCGCTTAACGCCGCGATCGAGGCGGCACGTGCGGGCGAGGCGGGGCGTGGGTTCGCGGTGGTGGCCGATGAAGTGCGCAGCCTGGCGCAACGCACGGCGGCGTCGATCATCGAGATCAACCAGATTATCCAGGCCGTGCAAACCGGCGCGATCGATGCGGCCGAGGCGATTGTCACGGGGCAGTCGTGCAGCGATGACAGCGTGGAAAAAGTCACCCAGGCCGGCGCGATGCTCGCTCACATCACCCAGGCCATTGAAGCGATTCGCGACATGAACCGCCAGATCGCCACGGCGGCCGAGGAGCAGACGTCGGTGGCCGAGGATATTTCGCGCAATATCACCCAGATCACCACCGTGGCCACCGCCAACCTCGACAACGTGAAGCGCACCGAAGCGGCAAGCCAGAATCTGCGCGGCTTGTCCGGCGAGTTGAACGAGGTGACGGCGCGACTGGGCGCTTGATCAGGCGGCCATAAAAAAACGCGCCACCCGAAGGTGGCGCGTTTTTTTTCAGGTTTTTACTCAGGTGTCTTGCTTGTCTTCCAGCACGGTGCCGGTCTTGGCGTCGAGTTTCACTTCAAAGCGCTTGCCGGCGGTGTCGGTCAGTTCAACTTCGTAGACCAGTACGCCGCTGTTGTTGTGGTCCAGCTCGGTGTCGGTAATCTTGGCGCCTGCGTGTTTGGTCACGGCGGCGGCGTTGAGTTTCTCGAAAGGCATTACGGCACCGGATTTGAGCAGACCTTCGATATGATCCGGGCGGACATCGGCCTGGGCCAGGCCGGCGGTCAAGGTCAGGGCGGTCACGGCGAACAGGGCGGTCAAGGTTTTCATGGTGTGTATCCTTTTTCGGTGAGCTGTTTAAGTGGCGCCAGATTAGCCGGCGCAACTTAATTCATCCTTAATGGCACACTGACTCGCTCAGTACTTATGGTCGTTCAGCAGATCCTGCACGCTGGACGACGGCCAGCGCTTGTAGAACTTCAGCAGTTCGGCGGCGCGGTTGGTGAAGATGCCGTCGACGCCGGCTTTCATCACTTTCTCGAAGTCCACGGGTTCATCCACGGTGTAGACGTGTACCAGCAGGCCCTTGTCGTGGGTCAGCGTGTTCATTTCAGGCTTCACCAGGTCGGTGTAGCTCTGGTCGCCGTGGGCGGTCAGCTCCGCCGACGGGCCGGTGCCGATGGCCCCGAGGCTCTTGGCTTCGTCGACCCATTTTTCGAACTCGGCGGCGTCTTTCGGCGCTTGCTTGGCGTAGTAAGCCGCCTTGGTCGGTTCGCCGGATTCGGCGAAGGTTTGCTTGGATTTCGGCTCGATGCTGCCTTCACCTACCCACAGCAGCAGGATTTTCGGGGTGTTCGGCATCTCTTTCTGCAGCTCTTTGAGGCTGGCCGTTTCGAAGGTTTGCAGCACCACGCGGCCCTTGCCCTGGCCGACACCGGTGTTGCTCTTGCCCAGCTTGGAGCCGGCGGAGCTCAACCAGCCTTTATCCAGCAGCTTGTTTTTCAGGTCGGCTTCGATGCCCGGGAATTGCTTGGGCTCTTTGGTTTCGATGTACAAACCCGGTTTGTGCTGCGGGTTGCCTTCGGCGATCTTGATGATGTCGTCCAGGCTGAGGATTTTCAGGCCGACGAAGCCGGGGCGTGCGCGGTCCGGGTAGGCGGCGTTGAACCAACTGCCGGCGTCGAGGGTTTGCAGTTCTTTCCAGGTGAACTCGTTGGCCGGGGCGTCTTTGCGCTCGGGGAACTTGGTGCCCACGTCGGTGGTGCGTTGCAGGTTGTTGTCGTGCAGGGCGAACAGTACGCCGTCCTTGCTGCGCTGCAGGTCCAACTCCAGGTAGTCGGCGCCCAGGTCGCGTGCGACCTTGTAGGCGGCGGCGGTGGACTCGGGGGCGTCGTAGGACGCACCACGGTGGGCGATCACGGCAGGGTAGGGGATGCCTTCGTTAGTTGCCAATTCAGCCGGGCTGATCGGGTCGGCAGCCTGCGCCTGGCCAAGGCCGAGCATCAGGGCGAGCAGCAAGGCGCTCCCTATGGTGGCGGGTACCGGGCCGTTGGTAAACGTGACAGGCATATGCGGAGTCCTTTCGTGTCGGTAGCTTTGAGAAGGCCTCCTTTTTAACAATTGATGATCAAAGGCGCTATCACCAAACCGACATTAACGTGCGCACGCGCCAATTTTCTGGGTTTTTTTGCGCGGCTTTGCAGTACTCTTGCCGCAAACCGCCCCGTAAGAGGGCAGTACTTTCCGCCACGCGTGTAAACCATCTTTCCAGTCCCCGTGGGACTTTTCAGTGAGGTTTACCATGCGCATCACCTCCGAGCTTATCTGCCAGGCCGCCGACCAGCTTCACGGTTTTGTCGGCCTCAACCGCAAGACCGGCCAGTACATCGTGCGTTTCAGCGAAGACTCCTTCGGCATGGACGTGGCCGATGACGGCATCATCCCCACTGCCGAATTTGTCTGGCTACCGGCCCCCGAGCACGCCATGACGTTGTCCCGTGAGCGCCTGCAATTGCTGCTCGATCAGAACATCGACGACCGCATCAACATCACCGAGCCGCTGCGTGTGTACATGCGGCGGGTGGAGATCCCGCAGATCAGTGCGTTGCGCAGCCTCGTCAGCTAGCCCGACAGCCTGTGTGTCATCGATGAGGATCATCTGTGCGAGCGCTTGCGGCCGCCTCTCAATGTTGGAATGCGTAGGCGCGCTCCACCTTGCACACGCGTGTGTGAAACGCCGAGTACCAGGTGGAGCGCCCCTGCTCGCGTACCGCCCGATGCTCGGCCTGCTGTTTCCAGGCGAGGATGTCGGCCTCGTTGCGCCAGTACGATACGGTGATCCCCAAGCCATCCTCCCGCGCCGATTCAGCCCCGAGAAAGCCCGGTTGCTCACGCGCCAGTTCCAGCATGCGCGTGGCAGCCTCGCCGTAACCGTGGTCACCGGCGGTGCGCAGTGAGCTGAAAATCACCGCGTAGTAAGGCGGGGCGGGGGTGTGGGCAATCATACCGAGGTCTCCTGGCAGGCCTTGAGCAGGGCAATCGCCAGCGGCGGCGTGACGCCCTGGAGCGCGGCGCGTTCGGGCTGGAACAGGGTGGCGACGAAGAACGGATGGTCCAGCAGCTCCACGGCGCGCAGGTCGCCGGCCGAGTCGTGGCCGCAGGGGATCAGAGCGCCTTCCAGCAGCGCGCTGGCGAAGTCGGGGTTGATGCCGTAGCGGCAGCGATAGCCTTCATGAATATCGAGTGTGCCGTAGGCGTCGGCGATACGCGTGTAGGCGGCCAGGCGCACGGTGTCGCTGGCCTCCACCAGAGCGCAACTCAGTGGCGCGATCACCGCACGCGGGGCATCGGGGGCCAGCTCGCCATGTTCGGCATCGGCCCAGCCCAACACATTGCGGGCATATTCCAACACCGCGTGTTGAAAGCCGCCGCAGGTACCGAGGAAAGGGCGCCGCTGTTCGCGGGCAAAACGGATCGCGTGCAGTGCGCCGTCGGTGTCGCGGTACGGGCTGGCGGGCACGCACCAAAAACCATCGAAACCTTGTAGTTCAGAGGTGGCGCTGAGGGTGTCGGTCTCCAGCCATTGGAGGTGAACCGTCAGGCCCAAGGCGTCGGCGGCCTGTTGCAGCGCCACGGGAATGGCTTGGTGCGCAATGACATCGGGGTTGTAATCGCCGATCAGGGCGAGGTGCAGCGTGGTGGCTTTCATTTGAGGCTTCCCCTGGCTTGTCGTGTCCTGGTGCGCACTATAGATTGGCGCTCACGCAATCAATATTGGCGTTTACCCATATGTTCAATGCAGTCACGCACTATCAGATCGATTACCCCGACTTGTCGTTGATCCTCGCCCTGGTGCGCGGTGGCAGCCTGGCGCGGGCGGCGGCGTTGTTGCGGGTGGATGTGTCGACGGTGTTCCGCGCCGTGCGGCGGCTGGAGGCTGCGTTGGGCCAGACGTTGTTTGAAAAAAGCCGCGCCGGCTACCTGCCTACCAGCCTGGCCAGCCACCTGGCGCAGCAGGCCGAACGCGCCGAACAAGCCCTGGAGGCCGCGCGCATCGGCGTGGAACAGGGCGGTGAAGTGATCAGCGGCACCGTGCGCCTGACCTGCACCGACTCGGTGCTGCAAGGCTTGTTGCTGCCGGCGCTGGCGCAGTTCATGCCGGATTACCCGGCGCTGACCCTGGAACTGAGCACCTCCAATGATTTCGCCAACCTCAGCCGCCGCGATGCCGACATCGCCCTGCGCCTGACCCGCACACCACCGGAGCATCTGGTAGGGCGTTGCCTCGGCACCGTGAGGTATCAGGTGTGCGCCAGCACAGATTTTGCGCGTCAGCACGCAGGACGCGAGCTGGCGGAGCTGGCCTGGATCGCGCCGGATGACTTCCTGCCCGATCACCCCACCGTCGCCTGGCGCCGTGCGCAGTTGCCGGGCGTGCGTCCCAGCTATCGCTGCAACAGCATGTTGTCGGTCACCGAACTGGTGCGTGCGGGGCTGGGCGTGGCGGCGCTGCCGGATTTCCTGTTGGATGAACGCCTGCAACCGCTGGGCCCAGCGTTGGTGGGGCATGACACGGCGCTATGGCTGCTGACGCGCCCTGATTGCCGGGCATTGCGCTCGGTGGTCACACTGTTTGATCAATTGGGGCGGCATGTGCGCTTGAGCCCCTGACACCCCGCCGACCGAATGTCTGCGGGCATGGGTGGACTTATGGTTTTCGCACAAACTGCTCATGCATCTCACACGTCAGGGTCTCGATACGCTCGGTCAGTTGCTTGGTCATTTCCGTCAGCCGGGTGTTCTGCTCCAGCAGTTCCAACAGCTGTTTGCTGGTGTTCTGCGTCTCGGCCTGGCGCTCGGCATTGGCGACGGCCAGCGCTTCACGGTGCTGCGCGTCGGCGTCGGACTGGGCTTTGTCGCGAGCGGCCTGGCGTGTCTGGGCCAGCAGGATCAGCGGCGCCGCGTAGGCCGCTTGCAGGCTGAAGGCCAGGTTGAGCAGGATGAACGGGTAGACGTCGAAGTGCGTGACGCCGCTGACGTTGAGCGCAATCCACACGGCCACGATCAAGGTTTGTGCACCGAGGAAAGTCGGTGTGCCGAAGAAGCGTGCGAAAGCCTCGGCCTTGAGGGCGAAGGTGTCGTTGCCAAAGGTCGGCGCCAGGTGGGCGTGGCGTCGATGGAAGCGCAGATAGTCGACGGGGGCGTCTTTGGGTTTGTCGGGTGCGGGGGTCATGGAGAACTCGGGTCATCAATGTTTAAGACAGGTGTCCACTATAGCCTTGGCGATCTGTCTTACGCATGAATAACCTGGGGACGACCTGGTTGCCTACGAGGAGCCGTGTGAAAACCTCAGGCGGAATGGGCGATCGCGTAGTTGCTGGCATTGACCCGGTTACGCCCGGTGTCTTTGGCGGCGTACAACGCGCGATCCGCCGCATTCAGCCAGGTGGCTGCATCGGTGAAGACGAGTTGGAAATCGGCCAGACCGATGCTCAGGCTCACGCGCAGCTCGGGGATTTGCGGGTTACGGTAATTGCTGAAGGTTTCGCGTATGCGCTCCATGACCCGTGCGGCTTCTTCCAAGGGCATTTGCGGAAGAATCACACAGAACTCGTCGCCTCCGTAACGGCCGGCCAAATCGTTTTTCCGCAGGTTGCGCCGTATCTCCAGGCTCAGTTGCCGCAGCACGGCGTCGCCGACGATATGGCCGTGAGAATCATTGATTTGCTTGAAGTGATCGATATCAATCAGTGCGATGGTGGCGTGGCTTTGCTGCTGCTGGCACTTGTGGAACTTGAGGTGCAGCAGATCTTTCCACGAACCGTGGTTAAGCAGGCCGGTGAGGCTGTCGGTGCGGCTCAGGGCGCTGAGGGCGCGTTTGTGTTCCGATAGTTTGATCGCCAACTCGTAGCAGACCCTGCCGATGGCCATGGGGTACAACGTCAACATTGGCAGGCAAGTGTAGACCTGGAGCGGGCTGACGTCGGGGTTGAAGCGCATGCCGAACAGCGCCCATGCCACCCCGATCCCTGCGCCCTGCGCGAGCAAACCGCGCAGGAACAGGCGCTTGCCGCCGGCGGCGAAGTTGTTCATGGTCATCATCGAGAGGACGGTCACGGTCGTCAGCGGCGTGAACTGAGCGGCGGCGGCCCAGAAACCGCCGCACAATGAGTCATACAAAATGTTGCGCTGTTCGGCTTGGTAGGGGAAGAGGGAGCGGATTGACAGCTGGTACGCCAGATGTGCCCACGCGAGCCCATTGAACAGCAGGAACGCCCACACCCAGCCTGGCATCGCGAGCGGGTACAAGCCGCCGATGACACTGATGCAGCCGATACCCAGGCCGATGATCCTTGGCTTGTAAATACGCCTGGCAAATGAAAGCCCTTTGCCTCGTCTGTTTTCCATAGATTTCCGGGTCAGCTCTTTTTCGCAGATTCGGCCGCGCGCGTGTGCAGGGAGAACCGTTGATCGGATGATACTTGTGAATATTGTCAATTATTTGCGTAGGAATAATCAGTGGCCTTCCAGGCCATTCGCGCAAAACAGAGGGCAAATAGGCCAAAAACGACCAGCGATGTCGCATATGCAACGGTTGTTTACTGCGAGCGGCGAGCGCCAGCTTCGTAGCCGGCCAGAAACATGTCGATTGCCGACTCGATCACTCGGGCCTGGTCGGTGACGTCGAGGGTGGGTTGGCCCAGGGTGATCTGCGGCCAGAATGCGAACGCCTTGAGCAGGCTTTGAATCTGGTGCGCGGCGAAAGCCGGGTCGGTACACGTGAGCCGGCCATCTTCCTGGGCGGCGCGCACCCACTGAGTAAAGCCTTCTTCGCGCATGCTCAAGCGGTTGACCATGTCCTGGGCGCGTTCCGGCGAGTGAATGGTGGCGGCGATGGCGACCCGGGCCAGGTCGAGGAAGTTAGCGTCCGACATCATCTTCATCTTGGCTTGCAGCAAGCCGCGCAGTTGTTCACGCAGCGGGCGATCGCTGGCGTAGCTCACGTCGAGCTGCGCGACGCTGCTGGCCCAGAGTTGATGCAGGATTTCGGCGAACAGCTCTTCCTTGCTGGGGAAGTGGTTGTACACCGTGCGCTTGGAAACGCCGGCGGTGGCGGCGATCTTGTCCATGCTGGTGACCTCGAACCCGTTGACCCGAAACTCGGCGATAGCGGCGGCCAGGATGGCTCCGCGCTTGCGGTCGGTGAGGCGTTGAGGGGCAGTCATGGGCAGGGATCAACTCTAAGAGGAAAATTACACTCGGTAGTTTACTTGCTCCGGGTTTTGTTGCAATCTTGAAACTACACTGTGCAGTGTAATTTTATGAGCGGTCCGTAGGAGTTACCTGGTAATGGCCACGATTTCAACCCGTCTCGCTCCCTCGTCTGTGCCACCCAAGCCTGCTCAACAGGAACAGGGCACCTTCAGTAACCACGCCCCCGTACAGCGCGCCGGCTTCGGCAAAACCTTGGGCATTTTCTACAAGATGCTGTTCCACAAGCCGCGCAATACGCGGCCGGTAGGGGTGATTCCGGTGCAACCGCTGACCCGCGAACAGCTATTGGCCGCTCCCGACCACAGTGTGTATCGCCTGGGGCATTCCACCGTGCTGCTGAAAATGCGCGGCAAATTCTGGCTGACCGACCCGGTATTCGCCGAGCGCGCTTCGCCGTTCAGTTGGGCCGGCCCCAAGCGATTCCACGCACCGCCGATCAGCCTCGAAGACCTGCCGCCCTTGGAAGCGGTGATTCTTTCCCACAACCATTACGACCACCTCGACCGCAAGGCCGTGATCCAACTGGCCGACAAGACCCGCTACTTCCTCGCACCGCTGGGCGTCGGCGACATCCTGGTGAAGTGGGGTGTGGATGCCAGCCAGGTGCGGCAACTGGATTGGTGGCAGGGCAGTGAAGTCGATGGCATTCATTTTGTCGCCACCCCTGCACAGCATTTTTCCGGGCGCGGCTTGTTTGATAGCAACCAGACGCTGTGGTGTTCCTGGGTGATGATCGATGGCGCGCGACGCGTCTTTTTCAGCGGCGACACCGGTTATTTCGACGGCTTCAAACGCATTGGCGAAGAGTACGGACCGTTTGATCTGACCCTGATGGAAACCGGTGCTTACAACGTCGACTGGCCTCACGTACACATGCAACCGGAGCAAACCCTACAGGCGCACATCGACCTCAAGGGGCGCTGGCTGCTGCCGATTCACAATGGCACCTTCGACCTGGCCTTCCACGCCTGGCACGAGCCTTTCGACCGCATCATGGCGTTGGCGTGGGAGCGCAACGTGTCGATTACCACACCGGCCATGGGGCAGGCGTTCAGTTTGAACCAGCCCGAGCGAGGCGTTGCGTGGTGGTTGGAGGTGGAGGTTCAGGGCAGCGAAGAAGCGCTTGTGAACTGACGGTCGGGGAAATCGGAAAAAGGAATTTTCAAGGTGTTTCAGGCCTACGACAAACGCCAGATGAGAGTGCGATGATCTCGGGAAAGTCAATTTCCGGGAGTCGGCTCTGATGGACAATAAATGTGGGAAGTCTTTGCAGTCGCCTATGTCTTGTCGGCGGGAAGCGTTTTTACCCGCCTGTGCGGAACCGGCGAGTTTGGCGCATGCCCCCTCCAACACTCACATCGAAACGGGGACTACGACTGCACTGGGCATCGGCTACGTCCCTGATGCGCATCTTGGTGCCGGCGTCGTAATCCCCGGCTATAACGTGCCGGCCCTGCCGCTAAAACCCGTGCGCGACGCCGCGCTGTCACTGATCGCCTTGAGTGGTGCCGACCCCAGTGAAGCGGGCAGGGTGGAAGCCCCCTTGGTGCAGCACACCGGCACTCCCACCGTCACCCATTCGTTGGCCGGCAGTCGCGTGGGGTTCGCCGACCGGATTGTGCATGGCAATGATCAGACGCCGATTGAGCACAGCGCAGCCTTCCTGGAAGCGCTGGGCTTGCTGCGTCGGGCCGGGGCCCAACTGGTGGCGGTGCCTGCAGAGCGGGCTGATGACACCCTGCGCTTCACCCTGCATTCGCGCAATGAAATCGATGAGCGTGTGAGCGAGTATCGGCTGGATGCACTGGTGTCCGAGAGCCAGAGCGCTGCGTTCCATGCCGCGTGCTGGAGCGGCTACCCGAGCCTTGGTGAGCCACTGGGGGACGGGGCGATGCTGTGGTTCTATGGCGCGCAGTGGTCGAAAGACTCGCTGAAGGTGCTGGTGCAGGGTTATCGCAGTGCCCGTCGCTTGACTGAGGTGTAGGCAACACTACCCGCTGCGTTGAACAATCCTACGGTTTGAACGACCTGCGTCGCGCAGCCTGGGTGGAGTGGGGTTTTTAGACTGGTGTACGGATCAATGTTGGTCCTTCATCGTTTCTTACCCCTTCCAGGAGGTGCTTCATGTTGGGTATTGGTTATGGCATGGGTGTATTTGTTAACCAGGCGCAGCGGTTGCTGCCTGTGCGGTCTTCATCGGGGGCTTCAGCGCCGGTTTCCCCGGGAACGGAATACGCCAGCGTTCGCGAGCTCAGCGAGCAAATGGCTCGGCCCGGTGGACTCACTTCGGCAGATCTGGTCAGTTATCTGCAGGCGCGCATTCGTAAGCTGGACCCAAAATTAAGCTCGATCATTGAACTCAACCCCGAGGCGTTGCAGATTGCCCGCGCGCTTGATCTGGAGCGCGCCAGTGGCAAGGTCCGTGGGCCGCTGCATGGCATTCCCGTGTTGCTCAAGGACACTATCGAGACGGGGGATACCCAGCAAACCAGTGCCGGCGCCTTTGGGTTGGTGGGTAGGGCGGCGTCCAAGGACGCCTTTATCGTCGAGCGCCTGCGCCAGCAGGGAGCCGTGATCCTGGGTAAAACCAACTTGACGGAATTGGCTGGCTTTCGCGGTGGGCCCGATGGTTTGAGTGCGCGGGGCGGGCAAACACGTAACCCTCATCAAGCAAGCGCAGAGGTGGGCGGCTCAAGTTCGGGGTCGGCCGCGGCGGTCGCCGCAGGCTTCGCCCCCTTGGCGGTGGGTACCGAGACCAATGGCTCGATCATCGTGCCGGCAGCGTTCAACGGGGTGGTGGGTTTCAAGCCTGGTGTGGGTTTGTTGAGCCGCAGCGGCATCATTCCGGCCAGCCATCGACAGGATACGCCAGGTCCGATGACGCGCTCGGTGTTTGATGCTGCGTTGATGCTTAACGCCATGTCGGGCCGCGACCCTCTCGATCCTGCGGGTGTGGATGCTCCCCAAGGTATTGATTACACCGCGTTGCTCAAGCCTGGTGCCTTGCAGGACAGGCGTATCGGTTATCCCGTGACCTTTTCCGCGAATGGCGAACGTTTACCGGTGGATAACAGTCCGCAATTCAGCAAAACGCTTGAAGTACTTCGCACGCAAGGCGCGGTTCTGGTGCCGGTCGATATGCGATTGGCCGACGCATCACGCTATGACGAACTTTTGTATGCCGATGTGAAGGACGAATTGAACGACTACCTGGGCAAGCGCGAGGGGTTGCCGGTCAAGTCCGTGCCCGAGTTGATCGCGTTCAACGAGAAACGCGATGGCACCGAAACCGATCACCAACTGACACTCAAGGAGATCGACGCGTCCACCCTCACAGCCGACGAGCGCCAGCCACTATGGGACGCAATGATCCAGGATTTTCGTGGCACGGTGGATGAACTGATCGACCGGGAAAACCTCGACGCCGTGGTGTCGGACTTTGATACGAACAGCTACTTCGCGGTGGCGGTGGCCGGCTACCCAGGGATCTGCGTGCCGTCCGGGAAGAATGAGGACGGTATGCCGACCAGTGCGTACTTCTTTGGTGCCCGTGGGGCTGAACCCACACTGCTTGCTGTGGGCCATGGCTATGAGCAGGCAGCACAGAAGGTCTCCAGGCCCAGCCTCTAAACCGCCGGGCAATGTTTACACACTGTTCTGGACTCTACGCACGTATCGGTTGAGGGGTTGGTGAATCAATTGACGCCGCTGTCGAACCCATCAATCGAGACATGATGTTTTGTGCCGCAGGTTCACTTGGGGGAGTGTCAAACTTGCGCGCACTCATCCCCCATCCAGGCGCAAAACCCGGGAAAAACACCAACCCTTCGGCCTCCAGGCGAAACGCCAGGGTCAGGCGGACGTCATCCTCCATGTCGCCCTGGGTTTCAAACCGTTGAATCGCATCCACCGCCACGCCGGCCTGGCGCGACAGCTCTTCGCGGCTCCAGCCCAGCATGACGCGGGCCTGCACGCTGTGCTTGGCGGTGAATTGATGCAGGACGATTTGCTGTTCTACGAAAGAGCTCATTGCCAGAGAGGACATGGGTTGTCTCCAGGGTTCGACGGGGAGGGCAAACTATACTGTGTTTTTGTACAGTTGTTTTGACCGCTCATCAACTGGAATTTTTTCCGGCGCCGACACTGCTCTATTTTGAGACTTGCACGGTGGTATTCCTGTTCGGGTCGAACGCTGCATCGGCTAACTCGCCTCAGCCCCCGGCACTTCGCGAATAATCAAATGATCCAGATTCTCGATATCCGCGCTGAATACCCCGAATGTCTGCTCGGGATTTTTCTTGCTCGGTACCTGCTTCAACTGCGGCGTCACCCCGTAAAAGAAGCAATATAACGGCCGTTCGCTGCTGGCTGCAGCCTTGATCTGCTCGAGGAATGCTGTGCGCTTGCGGTAACTCTCGATGAGTTTTTTGCTCAAGTAGGCGTTGACCGAGTAGGGCTTTTTGTCGAGCCATACCTTCTTTTCGAAGTCGATGCGAAAGCTGCTGGTGTAGTCCTTGATTGCTTTGATCCTGCCCCAGTAGATCAGGCCGTGGTTGTCCTGAAGGTACTCGATCTTCTTGAAAAACGCCGAATAAGACGCAGTATGCTCGCCGATCTTCAGCGGCATCGCCTTGAGCTTGTCCTTGTCGTCGAGGTTCGACACATAGCATTCCACCGGGTGGGCGAACACACTGGTTTTATCCGGGGTGGTGTCGTTGGAACCGACAGACGCGCTGGTGCGGGTTGAAGGGGGATTCGCCGGGTCTTGTGGCGCTTGCCCTTCAGTGCCCGCCAGCGGGGTTTTGCGCGGGTAGGTGCGCCGGGTCAGGACAAATTCCGATGGGAAGTGTTCCTCGCGCTCGTCCTCACTGTCGTCCGTCGCCGGCTTGTGGCTGCTGGCGTAACGGCAACCCTCGATATGCCGGGTGCCTGGGGTGTTTTTGAAATGCGGGGTGCGTCGGTAGTTGACGTTTTTTGCGTTGAAAGTGCTCAGCACATTGCCCGCTTCGAAGGCCGCACGGCATTCATCGTTGGGACAGAGGAAGCTGTCCTGGTCAGAGTCGTAGGCGTCGGTTTCGTCGAAATTCAACTCTCGCACGTCATAGATCGACAGCTTGTCGTCGAGACTCAGGCTGTAGGCCGTGTCGAATTTCATGGGCTCGGGTCCGTGAGAAGTTTGGCTACTAGAGAGTCGGATATTACGCAGATATCAGCAGGAAACCGCAACCTGTCGCGCCCCAGCGAGGCGGCGATGGGACCGATTCGATCTCCCGCCTAACCCGCCGCCCGTATCACCGCTGCAACCTGGTCTGCTGCTTCTTCCCGTGGAAATGCCGAAAATGCGCATCCTGCGCCGCCGCCAGCAACTCCCGATCCCCGCGCGTATCGCCCCAGGCCCTGAGCCGATACTCGCCCAGGTCCCCATACACCGCCTCAAGCCGCAGCACCTTGTTCTCGCACCGGCAGTTATTCCCGGTGAGCCTGCCGGTCAATACCCCGTCGAGCACCTCAAGCTCGGTCCCGATCAACTTGATCCCAAGCCGATCGGCAAACGGCTGCAACACCAACGCCGGCGACGCCGAACACAAGGTCACCACCGCCCCCGAGCCCAACTCCTGCTCCACCGAAAGCACCCCCGCCGGCCGCATCAACCGCGCCCAATTGCGCTGGCAGTACTCCTCGGCCTTCTGCTGCACCCACGTCTTCTCGACCCCGGTCATAAAGGTACGGATCAACTGCGCCTTCAACTCATCCCGGCTGATCTGGCGTACAAGAAAGCGCAGCCCAGGCAGTGTCAGCTTGACCATCCGGCCGTAGAACTCGCCGGCGCCAAAGGCAAACTTGAGGAAGGGTACGAAACTGTCGTGATGGGTCAGGGTGCCGTCGAAGTCAAAGACGGAAAGTACTTTGGCATCCACGGGGCCGGCTTCGAGCATGTCTGGGTTCACGGGTGGCCTCGGTCCTAGCTAGAATTTTTTGAGAGTGCATCAGCTATGACTGCAAGAGTTTACTCCTGTATCAATCGGCTGATTTTCGAGTAAAGCCCAGCGGTGAATTCATCCCGGTCACTCGACCGGTGACAGCGCTGATGGCAATTGGGGCACAAGGCTACAGCATTGGAGATGCGATCCGAACCCTTCTGGGCGAGGTGCTTGACGTGATGTACTTCAAGAAATGGCAGGCCATCCACCTCGAAAGGCGCGTTTGAGCCGCAGCCTTCGCAGACGCCCTTGGCTTCTTTCAGCACCCCGGCGCGTACCTTCGGGTCGCGAACGAAGGCCGGGCTGACGGTGGACGCTTTCTGCGGCTGCACAATGCCATCTGGCAAAGTGTCCGGGATTAGTTGACCACTACAAGGGTTGATAGCTCGGGACGATACTAAGTGGCCATTAAGGCGTCTATGGAGTTTCCTGTTCACCTGTAGGAGTTTTCATTTGGCGGGCACAAAAAACCCTGAACGAGTCAGGGTTTTTTGATCGGTTGAGCTATCGGCTCAAACGAGGGAAGTACTCTATGGCTAAAGAATCAATCCCAGCTCAACGCCCCACCGGTCTGATACTCGATCACACGAGTCTCGAAGAAATTCTTCTCTTTCTTCAAATCCATAATCTCGCTCATCCACGGGAACGGGTTGGTCGTCCCCGGATACTCTTCCTTCAA
>Ga0209913_1000531_pt1 | contig 31174 bp, 31 predicted proteins | sample PersoiDNA2013203_FD_185805 | JGI IMG/M metagenome (GOLD analysis project Ga0209913, IMG submission 185805) | Permafrost soil microbial communities from the Arctic, to analyse light accelerated degradation of dissolved organic matter (DOM) -... | ecosystem: Environmental > Terrestrial > Soil >... | reverse complement strand
TTATGACGCATGAGCGAGGCAAATCGCTCAGCGGTTGCGGACTGAAATACGGCTCACACTTGAAATGCAGTCAACCTGTGGGAGGGGGCTTGCCCCCGATGGCGGTGGGTCAGCCAGCACATGCATTGACGGGTCCACCGCTATCGAGAGCAAGCTCCCTCCCACAGGGTTTTGTGTGATGTTTAAGGGCGTGCGCTACTTTTGGGTGCCGTCGTCATGCTGCAGATTCGCCTGCGTGATATTCGCCCCCGCCGGCACGCTGCGGGTCAGCCACACGTTGCCGCCAATGGTCGAGCCCTTGCCGATGGTGATCCGCCCGAGGATCGTCGCCCCGGCATAGATCACCACGTCATCCTCGACAATCGGATGCCGCGGATGGCCTTTCTGCAACTGCCCGTCCTCATCCGCCGGGAAGCGCTTGGCCCCCAACGTCACCGCCTGGTAGATACGCACGCCCTTGCCGATGATCGCGGTTTCGCCAATCACCACACCCGTGCCGTGGTCGATAAAGAAACTCGGGCCGATCTGCGCGCCGGGGTGTATGTCGATGCCCGTGGCCGAGTGGGCGATCTCTGCGCTGATGCGCGCCAACAACGGCAGGCCGGCGCGGTACAGATGGTGGGCCAGGCGATGGTGAATCACCGCCAGAATGCCCGGATAGCACAGCAGCACTTCATCCACACTGCGCGCGGCCGGGTCGCCGTGGTAGGCAGCCAGCACATCGGTGTCCAACAGGCTGCGCAGGGACGGCAAGGCCAGGGCGAAATCCTGGATCAGGCGGATGGCGTGGGCGTCGACCGCGCTGTCCTCCTGGCCGCCCTGGCGCGCGGCGTAGCGCAGCTCCAGGCGCGCCTGGGCGAGCAAGGCATTCAAGGCGACGTCGAGGGTGTGGCCGACGTAGAAGTCTTCACTTTCTTCACGCAGGTCCACCGGCCCCAGGCGCATCGGAAACAGCGCGCCGCACAGCGCTTCAAGGATCTGCCCCACCGCCTCGCGCGAGGGCAACTCGCGACCGCCGTGCTCGCCACTCATGCGGCCATTGCGCGTTCGCCACTGGTCCCGCGCGCTGCGCAGTTGGCTGACGATGGTGGGTAATTGCCAATGACTGGAACGCTCACTCACGGTATTCACTCCTGACAAAATGGCCATCACTTTACGATAGGCACCCCGGCCGCCCTTAAGAACCAATGGTGCAATGCTAAGAACCATCGAGCATAAGCGATTGGCGGTTGCCCGATGAAAAGTGCCTGCCTATAGTCGCCCCATCACTTAGCCACCGTGCGTAGCCATGATCAAACAACAGCTCGACCGCTTTAACCGTCTGGAACTGCTGGGCGGCGCCACCGCCCTGGAAAAACTCGAGCGGCTGTCGACCTGGCTGGGCAGGGATATCTACGTCAAGCGCGACGACACCACGCCGCTGGCCATGGGCGGCAACAAGCTGCGCAAACTCGAATACCTGGCGGCCGATGCCATCGCCCAGGGCGCCGACACCCTGGTGACCGCTGGCGCCATCCAGTCCAACCACGTGCGCCAGACCGCCGCCCTTGCCGCCAAGCTGGGCCTAGGCTGCGTCGCCCTGCTGGAAAACCCCACCGGCACCGAAGACCCCAACTATCTTGGCAACGGCAACCGTCTGCTGCTGGAGCTGTTCGACGCCAAGGTCGAGTTGGTGGAGAACCTCGACAACGTCGACGACCAGCTCAACGCCATCGCCGATCGCCTGCGCAGCAACGGCAAGAAGCCATATCTGGTGCCCATCGGCGGCTCCAATGCGCTCGGCGCCCTGGGCTACGTACGGGCCGGGTTGGAACTGGCCGCGCAGATCGAAGACAGCGGGATTGAATTTGCCGCCGTGGTCTTGGCCTCGGGCAGTGCTGGCACCCACAGCGGCCTGGCCCTGGCGTTGAGCGAAGTGCTGCCGCAGTTGCCAGTGATCGGCATCACCGTATCGCGCACGGAAGAAGCGCAGTTGCCGAAAGTGCAGGGCCTGGCCGAACGCACCGCCGAGTTGCTGGGCGTGGACATCCCCGAGGCCTTCAAGGTGATCCTGTGGGACGAATACTTCGGCCCGCGTTATGGCGAACCGAACGCCGGCACCCTTTCAGCGGTCAAGCTATTGGCGAGCCAGGAAGGCTTGCTGCTGGACCCGGTCTACACTGGCAAGGCCATGGCCGGCTTGCTGGACGGTATCGGGCGTCAGCGCTTTGAGGATGGCCCGCTCATTTTCCTGCATACCGGTGGGGCGCCGGCGTTGTTTGCTTACAACGCCGTATTTAACTGAATAAACAGGGATCAACATGTGGGAGGGGCGGTGCGACGATTCGACTTGCCCCCGATAGCGGTGGGTCAGTGATACATGCATAAACTGACACGGCCCTATCGGGGGCAAGCCCCCTCCCACATTAAATCCAGCACATATTCCAAAATAGAATATCAATTTTAATTTATATTATTTTCAAGTCTTAAAAACCGGCTTTATCATCGCGCCGTAAGCGAAGACGCACTACGCGCTTTAAGGCAGGATACGCCTACCGCGTCACCTGCTTCGCTCAACATAAAAACACAGGGGCTCTTCATGACTATTTCTGTATTCCGTCGCACATTGCTGGTCGGCACACTGGGCCTGGCCCTCGGCGCTGGTTGGTTGGGCCAGGCCGTGGCCGGCGAACAGCTGGGCAACATCAAGAAAGCCGGTGAGATCAAGATCGGTCTCGAAGGCACCTACCCACCGTTCAGCTTTGTCGACGAAAGCGGCAAGCTCAGCGGTTTCGAGGTCGAGTTGTCAGAAGCGCTGGCCAAGGAGCTGGGCGTCAAGGTCAAACTGCAAGCCACGCCATGGGACGGTATCCTCGCCGCCCTGGAATCCAAGCGCCTGGATGCCGTCGTCAACCAAGTCACCATCTCCGACGAGCGCAAGAAGAAGTACGACTTCTCCAAGCCTTATACCGTCTCCGGTATCCAGGCCCTGACCCTGGCCAAAAACGTCGACACCATCAAGACCGCCGCCGACCTGGCCGGCAAGAAAGTCGGTGTGGGCCTGGGCACCAACTACGAACAATGGCTCAAGGACAATCAGCCCAAAGCCATCATCAAGACCTATAACGATGACCCTACCAAGTTCCAGGACCTGCGCATCGGCCGCATCGACGCGATTCTGATCGACCGCCTGGCCGCGCTGGAATACGCCAAGAAAGCCAAGGACACCGCCGCTGCCGGCGACGCCTTCTCCCGCCAGGAAGCCGGTATTGCCCTGCGCAAAGGCGAGCCTGAATTGCTCGAGGCAGTGAACAAAGCGCTCGACAAACTGCGCGCCGACGGCACCTTGAAGAAGCTGTCCGAGAAGTACTTCAACGCTGACGTCACTCAATAATGGAAGCAGGTTTCCAACTCGCACTGGACTCCGCGCCCTTTCTGCTCAAGGGCGCGTATTTCACGGTAATCCTCAGCCTCGGCGGGATGTTTTTCGGCCTGCTGCTGGGCTTCGGCCTGGCCTTGATGCGCCTGTCGCGCTTCATGCTGCTGCGCTGGATCGCTCGCGTCTACGTGTCGTTCTTTCGCGGTACGCCCCTGCTGGTACAGTTGTTCCTGATCTACTACGGCTTGCCGCAAGTGGGCATCGAGCTGGACCCGATCCCGGCCGCCATGATCGGCTTCTCGCTGAACATGGCGGCCTACGCCTGTGAAATCCTGCGGGCCGCCATCTCGTCCATCGAGCGCGGCCAGTGGGAAGCCGCTGCCAGTATCGGCATGACCCGCGCGCAGACCCTGCGCCGGGCCATCCTGCCGCAAGCGATGCGCACCGCATTGCCGCCGCTGGGCAACAGCTTTATTTCGCTGGTCAAGGACACGGCGCTGGCCGCCACCATCCAAGTGCCCGAGCTGTTCCGCCAGGCGCAACTGGTGTCGGCGCGTACCTTCGAAATCTTCACCATGTATCTGTCCGCTGCCCTGATCTACTGGGTCCTGGCAAGTATCCTGGCGCATTTTCAAAATCGTCTGGAAGACCGGGTCAACCGGCATGACCTGGAGTCTTGAAGCATGATCGTGGTTGAAAAACTGACCAAACAATTCAACGGCCAGGTGGTGCTTAACGGCATCGACCTGGAGGTCAAGGAAGGCGAAGTCGTCGCCATCATCGGCCCCAGCGGCTCCGGCAAGACCACCTTCCTGCGCTGCCTGAACTTCCTCGAAACCCCCACCAGCGGTCGCATCAAGGTCGGTGACATCGAGATCGACAGCAGCAAGCCGCTCAATCAGCAACAGAGCCTGGTGCGGCGCCTGCGCCAGCACGTGGGTTTTGTGTTCCAGAACTTCAACCTGTTCCCGCACCGCACCGCGCTGGAAAACGTCATCGAAGGCCCGATCGTGGTCAAGAAGATGCCCCGCGAGGCAGCAACCGCACTGGGCCGCAAGCTGTTGGCGCGGGTCGGCCTGGCCGGCAAGGAAGACGCCTACCCGCGGCGCCTCTCCGGCGGCCAGCAACAGCGCGTGGCGATTGCCCGGGCGTTGGCCATGGAGCCGGAAGTGATTCTGTTCGACGAACCCACCTCGGCCCTCGACCCGGAACTGGTGGGCGAAGTGCTGGCGACCATTCGCAGCCTCGCCGAAGAAAACCGCACCATGGTGATCGTCACCCACGAAATGAGCTTTGCCCGGGATGTCGCCAACCGGGTGATCTTCTTCGACAAGGGAGTGATCGTCGAACAAGGTGAGGCCAAGGCGTTGTTCGCCAACCCCAAGGAAGAACGCACGAAGCAGTTCCTGAGCAAGTTTCTCGCGCATTAACGCAGCGCAACGCGAGGGTGGGAGCCCGCTCCCACCCTACAAGAACGCCCGGCCTGCCTAAGTAAAACAACCCCCGCACTGCCCTTAAAACGCCCCCTCCCGGTCAGACCGTTCTGAATCTTCCCAAACCCGCCGTTTAGCCTTTTGCCGCCATTGACGCCCTCCGGCCAACGCTCTTATCTAGCGCCCAGAGGATTGGATCCTATCCCGGCTTTTCACTGAATCGTTCCTTTCGGCCCCCGTCGCGTTCCCGCGCCAAGGGTCCGGAACGATTGCTGCTGGCTGCATCAAGGAGATTACTATGACGCGCACCGCAACCCCGGCCCTGCTCACTGCCCCGACCCTGCCCCAGGCGCTTCGCAATGGCATCAATGCCCTGGCGGCTACACAACTGCAAGTCAACATCGCGCCCTACCCCGGCATGGATGAGGGTGACCTGATCGAGCTGTTCTGGAACAACTGCTTTGCCGACTCACGGCGCGTCACCGCGTGCAAGGTCGGCACCGCCACCCAACTGCGGGTGCCGGAAAGTTTTGTGCAGGACGGCGATGCGCGGGTTCACTACCAGGTCATGCAGATCGGCCACGGCCCCGCGCGCTCAGCCGTGACCACGGTGCGGGTCAAGACCAACTACCCGGGCGGCCAACCGAGCGCGCTGTACCGCGACGAAAACCAGAACCTCGCCCCCGTGGGCCTGCCCGACATGATTCGTCGCTACGGCGTCAACAGCAGCCAGGTGCGGCGCGGCATTCCGCTGACCATCGAACCCTACCTGAACATGACCAGCGGCGACGCCATCACCCTGCGCTGGGGCGATGTGCGCCTGGACCTGCCGAAAATCCAGGCCAAAACCGTCGGTATTGCGGTGCAGGTGTGGGTGCCCTCGGCGATCATTATCGAAGCGGGCGACGACAGCCGGCTGGAGGTCACGTACTGCATTCTCGATCGCGTGGGCAATAACTCACGCTGGGCGCCGGCCCGCACATTGCGCATCGCCGCCTATGTGCCAGCGGCACCGAAGCGCCCGGCCAGCGCCGCGCCGGTCTATCAACCGCGTCGCCCTGGCTCGCCCCTGGAGCTTGGGTAACGGTCCTTCTATGCATATTCCTAAAAGTTAGTTTATTTATAAATTTAACACGCTTAGGGTATATGCACCGGACCACCGGACATTCCTGATTTTTTTGTTTTTATTTCATTGAATGCGAGGTCGGTATGGTCAGAATTACCCCGGTGCAGAACGCCAGGGCATTACGTGCAGCCAAGGAGCGGCGCTGATGTCTAACTTGGCTCTAACACCCCCCCAGAGTGATCTGGACGTAGCCCCCCTGCTGTTGCCGGCCGCTGTGCTACGCGACGACGCCCAAGCGCTGAGCGCGGCCCATGAGCTGGCCCAGGCCGCGCGCGTGCAGGCCGCCAAGCGCGACCAGCTGCGCAAGCTGCCATGGGCGCAGATCGAGCAGTTCACCCGCAGCGGGCTGGGCAGTATTTCCATTCCCCGCGAGTACGGCGGCCCGCAGGTGTCGTTCACCACCCTGGCCGAAGTCTTCGCGATCATCAGCGCGGCAGACCCGGCACTCGGGCAGATCCCGCAGAACCATTTCGGCATCCTGCACCTGCTGCAGGGCGTCGCCACCGAGCGCCAGAAAAAACAGCTGTTCCAGAGCGTGCTCGACGGCTGGCGCATCGGTAATGGCGGCCCGGAACGCGGCACCAAAAACACCCTGGAGCTCAAGGCGCGTATCAGCGCCGAAGGCGACGGTTACGTGATCAGCGGCCAGAAGTTCTACTCCACCGGCGCACTCTTTGCCCATTGGGTCGCGATAAAGGCGCTGAACGATGACGGCAAGCAGGTCATGGCGTTTGTGCGCCGTGGCACGCAAGGGCTGCGCATCGTCGATGACTGGTCCGGCTTCGGCCAACGCACCACCGCCAGCGGCACCGTGCTGCTCGATCGGGTGCCGGTCGATGCAGAGCTGGTGGTCGAAAACTGGCGCCTCGGCGAAAGCCCGAATATCCAGGGCGCGGTCTCGCAGTTGATCCAGGCTGCCATCGACGCCGGCATCGCCCGTGGTGCGTTGGATGACGCCATTGCGTTCGTCCGTGAGCGCTCACGCCCGTGGATCGACGCCAAGGTCGAACGCGCCAGCGATGACCTGTATGTGATCGCCGATATCGGCAAGCTGAAGATCGAACTGCACGCTGCCGAAGCGCTGCTGCGCAAGGCCGGCCAGGTGCTGGACCAGGTCAGCGCCGCGCCGATTACCGCGCAATCCGCCGCACGCGCGTCGATTGCCGTGGCCGAGGCCAAGGTGTTGACCACTGAAGTGTCGTTGCTGGTCAGCGAAAAACTCTTCGAACTGGCCGGCAGCCGCGCCACCCTCGCCGAATTCAACCTCGACCGCCACTGGCGCAATGCACGGGTCCACACCCTGCACGACCCGGTGCGCTGGAAGTATCACGCGGTGGGCGCTTATCGCCTGAACGGCACGTTGCCGGCTCGCCACTCCTGGATTTAACCACCCAGAACACTTTTTCCACGAGCTTCTGGAGAACACCTATGACTTTCTCTACCAACGTCGCGCTCATCACCAGCGACGAACAAGCCCTCATTGTCGCCAGTGACCTGGCCGACGACTTGCGCCGCGACAGCGCCCAGCGCGACCGCGAGCGCCGCCTGCCGCTGCCCGAACTGGACGTATTTTCCCGCTCCGGCCTGTGGGGCATCAGCGTGCCGAAAGCCTACGGCGGCGCCGGCGTGTCCAACGTCACCCTGGCCAAGGTCATCGCGCTGATCGCCCAGGCCGACGCCTCGCTGGGCCAGATCCCGCAAAATCATTTCTACGCCCTCGAAGTGCTGCGCGTGAACGGCAGCCCCGCGCAGCAACAACGCCTGTACGCCGAAGTACTCGCCGGCCAACGCTTCGGCAATGCCCTGGCGGAACTGGGCACCAAGACCGCCCATGACCGCGTGACCCGCATCACCCGCGACGGCGACGGTTTTCGGATCAGCGGCCGCAAGTTCTACGCCACTGGCGCGATCTACGCCCAGCGCATCCCGACGTCCGCGGTGGACGAACACGGTATCCAGCAACTGGCCTTCGTGCCGCGCGACAGCGAGGGCCTGACGGTGATCGACGACTGGAGCGGCTTCGGCCAGCGCACCACCGGCAGCGGTTCGGTGGTGTTCGACAACGTGTGGGTCGCCGCGCACGACGTGATCCCGTTCCAGAGCGCCTTCGAACGCCCGACCACCGTCGGCCCGCTGGCGCAGATCCTCCACGCCGCCATCGACACCGGCATCGCCCGCGCCGCCTTCGAGGATGCGCTGCACTTTGTGCGCACCAAGACCCGCCCGTGGATCGACTCCGGCCACGACAAGGCCAGCGAAGACCCGCTGACGCTGAAGAGCTTCGGCCACTTGAGCATCCGCCTGCACGCCGCCGAAGCCTTGCTGGAACGCGCGGGCGAGTTTCTCGACCGCGCCCAGGCCGACAGCAATGCCCAGACCGTAGCCGCCGCCTCGATCGCGGTCGCCGAAGTGCGCGCCCTGAGCAGCGAAATTTCCCTGGCCGCCGGCAGCACCCTGTTCGAACTCGCCGGCAGCCAGGCGACCCTGGCCGAACATGGCCTCGATCGCCACTGGCGCAACGCCCGCGTGCATACCCTGCACGACCCGGTGCGCTGGAAGTACCACGCCGTCGGCAATTACTACCTCAACGATGAAAAACCGCCACTGCGGGGGACCCTCTGAATGGCGAAGAAAAAAATCCTGCTCAATGCCTTCAACATGAACTGCATCGGGCATATCAATCACGGCTTGTGGACGCACCCACGGGACACGTCCACCCACTACAAGACCCTCGAGTATTGGACCGACCTGGCGCAAACCCTGGAGCGCGGGCTGTTCGACGGGTTGTTCATCGCCGATATCGTCGGCGTCTACGACGTGTACCAGAACTCCATCGACGTGCCGCTCAAAGAGTCGATCCAACTGCCGGTCAACGACCCGTTGCTGCTGCTCTCGGCCATGGCCGCCGTGACCAGGAACCTCGGCTTCGGCCTGACCGCCAACCTGACCTACGAGCCGCCCTATCTGTTCGCCCGGCGCATGTCGACGCTCGACCACCTGAGCCGTGGTCGGGTCGGCTGGAACATCGTCACCGGCTACCTCGACAGCGCCGCCAAGGCCATGGGCCTGACCGAACAGGTCGAACATGACCGGCGCTACGACCAGGCCGACGAATACCTGGAGGTGCTCTACAAACTCTGGGAAGGCAGTTGGGAAGATGGCGCCGTGCTCAATGATCCACAGACGCGGGTGTATGCGCAGCCGGGCAAGGTCCACAAAGTCGAGCACCACGGTGAGTTCTACCAGGTGGAGGGTTATCACCTGTGCGAGCCGTCGCCGCAACGCACACCGGTGCTGTTCCAGGCCGGCACTTCGGAGCGTGGCTTGGTGTTCGCCGGGCAGCATGCCGAGTGCGTCTTCATCAGCGGGCGGGACAAGGCCAGCACCCAGCTGCAGGTGGACAAGGTGCGCGCCAGCGCCGTGGCGGCTGGGCGCAACCCGGACGACATCAAGGTGTTCATGGGCCTCAACGTCATCGTTGGCGCCACCGAGGAACTGGCCTGGGCCAAGCACGCCGAGTACCTGAGCTACGCCAGCGCGGAAGCCGGCGTGGCGCATTTCTCGGCGTCCACGGCGATCGATTTTTCCCAGTACGAACTCGACGAACCGATCCAGTACGTGAAGAGCAATGCGATCCAGTCGGCCACCCAGCACCTGCAAAACAACGATTGGACCCGGCGCAAATTGCTCGAGCAGCACGCCCTCGGCGGGCGCTACATCACCCTGGTCGGTTCGCCCGAGCAGGTGGCCGACGAGCTGGAATCCTGGGTCAGCGAAACCGGGCTGGATGGTTTTAACCTCACGCGCATCGTCACGCCGGAAAGCTATGTGGACTTCATCGACTTGGTGGTGCCGGAGTTGCAAAAGCGCGGGTCGTACAAGACGGCGTATGACCAAGGAACGCTGCGGGAAAAAGTCTTTCACCGCGGCGCCCGCTTACCCGAACAACACACCGGTTCCACCTACCGACACTGATCGAAAAATGTGGGAGGGGGCTTGCCCCCGATTGCGGTGGTTCAGTCACCTGATTCGTTGCTGATTCACCGCTATCGGGGGCAAGCCCCCTCCCACATTGGATCTCCATTGTTTGCACCAATCACTTATGACTGGAACTCGATTATGAAAAAGACCCTGCTCTCTCACCCAGTCAAAGCACTGGCCCTGGCCTTCGGGTTGTTCAGCTCGGCAGTATTCGCCGCCGATGCGCCGCTGAAAATCGGTACCACCGCGGCCTTCGCGATCCCCTTGGAAGCGGCCGTCGAAGAAGCCGGCAAGCAAGGCCTGAAAGTCGAGCTGGTGGAGTTCACCGACTGGATCGCGCCCAACGTCAGCCTGGCGGCCGGCGATATCGACGTGAACTACTTCCAGCACATCCCGTTCCTGGAAAACGCCAAGGCCGCCGCCGGGTTTGATCTGGTGCCGTATGCGCCGGGCATCATCAACAACGTCGGGCTGTACTCAAAAAAATACAAAAGCTTCAACGACCTGCCTCAAGGCGCCAGCGTGGCGATTGCCAACGACCCGATCAACAGCGGGCGCGGCCTGCAACTGCTGGCCAAGGCGGGGCTGATCACGCTCAAGCCAGGCGTGGGTTACAAGGCCACCGAAGAAGACATCATCGCCAACCCGAAGAAGCTCAAAATCCTGCAAGTCGAGGCCGTGCAGTTGGTGCGCGCGTATGACGATGCGGACCTGGTGCAGGGTTATCCGGCGTATATCCGCCTGTCCAAGACCTTCGATGCCGAGTCGGCGCTGCTGTTCGACGGCCTCGACCACCCGGAATACGTGATCCAGTTCGTGATCCAGCCGAAAGCCAAAACCGACCCACGGGTGATCAAGTTCGTCGACATCTACCAGCACTCGCCGGTGGTGCGCGCCGCGCTGGATAAATCCCTCGGCAAGCTCTATCAAGTCGGCTGGGAAGGCTGAACATGACGGCCGCCAACGCCCAACAGCGCGACCAGGGCACCCCGCCCAGGACCGCCGAGCAGACTGAACTGCATCCGCACCTTAACCGCGCCCACGTGCGCTTTATCAACCTGGGCAAGACCTACGACGGCAGCGTGCATGCCCTGCAAGGCATCGACCTGGCGATCCAGCGCGGCGAAGTGTTCGGCATCATCGGCCGCAGCGGCGCCGGCAAGTCGTCGCTGATCCGCACCATCAACCGCCTGGAACAGCCCAGCAGCGGGCGCGTACTGATCGATCAGGTCGACATCGGCGAGTTCGATGAAGACCGCCTGGTGGCGCTGCGGCGGCGCATCGGCATGATCTTCCAGCACTTCAACCTGATGTCGGCCAAGACCGTGTGGCAGAACGTCGAGTTGCCGCTCAAAGTCGCCGGCGTACCCAAATTGCAGCGCGAGCAGAAGGTGCGTGAACTGCTGGAACTGGTGGGCCTCAAGGACAAGCACAAGGCCTACCCGGCGCAACTCTCCGGCGGGCAGAAACAGCGCGTGGGCATTGCCCGTTCGCTGGTCCACGACCCAGAGATTCTGCTGTGCGACGAGGCCACCTCGGCCCTCGACCCGGAGACCACCCAATCGATCCTCGGCCTGCTGCGCGAGATCAACCAGCGCCTGGGCCTGACCATCGTGTTAATCACCCATGAGATGGCGGTGATTCGCGAGATCTGCGACCGCGTGGTGGTGCTCGAACACGGGCGCATCGTCGAGCAAGGCCCGGTGTGGCAGGTGTTTGGCGACCCGCAGCACGCGGTCAGCAAAACCCTGCTGGCGCCGCTGCAACACGGCCTGCCGGAAGAACTGCAAAGCCGTTTGCAAGCCACGCCGGCCTCGGCTGACGCAGCGCTGGTCCTGCGTTTGCAGTTCACCGGCAGCGCCACCGATGAGCCCGACCTGGCCGCACTGTTCGGCGCCCTCGGCGGGCGCGTGCGCCTGCTGCAAGGCGGCGTGGAACGGATTCAGGGGCATGCCCTGGGGCAATTGCTGCTGGCGGTGAACGGCTCGCCGCATGAGGCCGAAACACTGCGCAGCCGCGCCGGGAATTGGGCACAACACGTGGAGGTGCTGGGTTATGTGGTTTGATCGTTTAGTGCAGGGCGCCATCGACACGCTGTTGATGGTCGGTGTGTCGTCGCTGATCGCGTTGCTGGTGGGGATTCCGCTGGCGGTGTTCCTGGTCACCAGCGACAAGGGCGGCATCTATCAGGCTCCGGCGCTGAACCGGGTGCTGGGAGCGTTCGTCAATCTGTTCCGCTCGATTCCGTTTCTGATCCTGATGGTGGCGCTCATCCCGTTCACCCGGCTGATCGTCGGCACCACCTACGGCGTGTGGGCGGCGGTGGTGCCGCTGACCATCGCCGCCACGCCGTTCTTTGCGCGCATCGCCGAAGTCAGCCTGCGCGAAGTCGACCACGGCTTGATCGAAGCCGCGCAAGCCATGGGCTGCCGGCGCCGGCACATCATCTGGCATGTGCTGCTGCCCGAAGCGCTGCCGGGGATCGTCGGCGGGTTCACCATCACCCTGGTGACCATGATCAACTCCTCGGCGATGGCCGGGGCGATCGGTGCAGGCGGGTTGGGGGATATCGCTTACCGCTACGGCTATCAGCGCTTTGATACGCAGATCATGCTGACGGTGATTGTGCTGCTGGTGGTGCTGGTGGCGGTGATTCAGTTGGGTGGGGATCGGTTGGCGCGGGGGCTGAACAAGCGGTGAGGTATAGTCGGGCCATCTCAGCGCCCGGTATTCCCCGTCATGACCCTCAAGCCCGACGACCTCAACCAGATCACTTCCACCACCCTCGGCCACTACAACAGCGTGGCTGAGGACTTCCGTGAAGGCACCCGCGATCACGATGTGAGCCAGAACATCGAGGCGCTGCTGCGGCATATCCAGGGCGTGCCACCGTTTACCGTGCTGGACTTCGGCTGCGGGCCGGGGCGGGATTTGCAGACCTTTACGCGCATGGGCCATATCGCTGTGGGCCTCGACGGCTCCGAGCGCTTTGCGCAGATGGCGCGGGAGGACAGCGGCTGCGAGGTGCTGCAGCAGGACTTCTTGAAGCTGGAGCTGCCCAGCGAACGCTTCGATGGGATCTTTGCCAATGCGGTGCTGTTTCACATTCCCAAGCAGGAACTGCCGCGCGTACTCACGCAGTTGCATGGCGCATTGAAACCGGGTGGAGTGTTGTTCAGCTCCAATCCACGCGGTGACAACCGGGAAGGCTGGAATGGGCCGCGGTACGGTTCCTATCACGACGTAGAGGCGTGGCAATCGTTGCTGACAACGGCCGGTTTTGTGGAACTGGAACACTACTATCGCCCAGCCGGACTACCTCGCGAGCAGCAGCCCTGGTTGGCCAGCGTCTGGCGAAAACACTGAAACCAGCCTGGTAATACACGCCAAATGTGGGAGGGGGCTTGCCCCCGATGGCGGTGGGTCAGTCAAAGTTGCTCCAACGGATCCACCGCCATCGGGGGCAAGCCCCCTCCCACATTTTTAACGGCGTTCTGCCTGAGAGTCCTGCTTGGGCTCGCGGATCTTGTACCAGGCCACGTACAGCGCCGGCAAAAACAGCAGCGTCAGCAACGTGGCGATGATGATCCCGCCAATCATCGCGTAGGCCATCGGCCCCCAGAACACTTCCCGCGCAATCGGGATCATGCCCAGGCTCGCCGCCGCGGCCGTGAGCAGGATTGGCCGGCGGCGGTGCTCGGTGGCTTGCACCACCGCATCCCACGGCGTGTAGCCGGCCAGTTCATATTCGTCGATCTGCGTCACCAGGATCACCGAGTTGCGGATGATGATGCCGATCAGCGCGAGGATGCCGAGGATCGCCACAAAGCCCATGGGCGTGCCTGTCGGGATCAGCGCCAGCACCACGCCGATCAGCCCCAGCGGCGCGACGCTGGCCACCAGGAACATCTTCTGCACGCTGTGCAGTTGGATCATCAGGAAGGTCGCCATCAAAAACAGCATCAACGGCACCACGCTGACAATCGGGCCCTGGGCCTTGCCGCTTTCTTCCACCGTGCCGCCGGTGGCGACCGTGTAGCCCACCGGCAGGCCGGCCCTGAACGTGTCGATCTCGGGCTTGAGCTGCTTGACCAGGTCGGTCGGTTGCATCGCATCGCGCACCGCCACCTTGAGGGTGACGGTCGGCTTGCGGTCGCGGCGCCACACCAGCGGCTGTTCCAGCTCATAGCGCACGGTCGCAAAGGCCAGTAGCGGAATCGACGCGCCATTGGGCGTGACGATCTGCAGGTTCTGCAGGGTTTCCGGCGTGCCGCGCTCGGCATCTTCGGCGCGGCCGACCACGTCGATCAGGTAGATATCGTCGTGTACCTGGGTTACCGAGGCACCGCTGACCACGCTGTTCATCAACTGCGCCACGTCTTCGGAGGACAAGCCCAATTGCCGCGCCTTGTCCTGGGCGATGTCGATGCGCAGGACCTTGCCTGGTTCGTTCCAGTCGTAAATGATCTGGCCCAGGTGGCTGTTCTTATCCAGCAAGGTCGCCAGTTCGATGGCGTGCTTGCGCACTTGGTCGGTGTCTTTGCCGGAGACGCGGTACTGGATCGGCCGCCCCACCGGCGGGCCCATTTCCAGCGGCTGCACAAAGCTGCCGACGCCGACGAAATCTTCACGCAGGCGTTTTTGTAGGCGCGCGATCAACTCGCCGCGCTCCTTCAAGCCCTTACTGACGATCACCAACTGCGCGTAATAGGGGTTTTCCAGTTGCTGATCGAGGGGCAGGTAGAAACGGATTGCGCCCTGGCCGATGTAAGTGCTCCAGCGCGCAATGTCCGGGTCGTCCTTGATGATCGCTTCCAGGCGGTCGACGGCTTTGCGGGTTTCATTGATCGAGGCGTTTTGCGGCAGGTTGAGGTCGACGAGGATTTCCGGGCGGTCCGACGACGGAAAGAACTGGTTTTGCACAAACTGCATGGAAAACACCGACGCCGCAAACAGCGCCACGGTGATGCCGATGGCCCACCAGCGGTTGCGCATGGCCCACAGCATGCCGCCATTAAAGGCGCGCCCGATGCGCCCCGGTTCGGCACTGTGCGGTTTCACCTTGGCGCTGAGGATATGCACGCCAATCACCGGCGCAAACAACACCGCCACCACCCACGACACCAGCATCGCCACGGCAATCACCGCGAACAGGGTGAAGGTGTACTCGCCCGCCGAGCTGGCATTAAGGCCGATCGGCACAAACCCGGCCACGGTCACCAGAGTGCCGGTGAGCATCGGGAACGCGGTGGAGGTGTAGGCGTAGGTCGCCGCCTGCTCCTTGGTTTCGCCTTTTTCCAGGCGCGTGATCATCATCTCCACGGTGATCATCGCGTCGTCCACCAGCAAGCCGAGGGCGATGATCAACGCGCCCAGGGACACACGCTGCATGGTGATGCCGCTGTACTCCATGAACACGAACACCAGCGCCAGCACCAGCGGGATCGAACACGCCACCACCAGCCCGGCGCGCAGGCCGAGGCTGATAAAACTCACCACCAGCACGATGATCACCGCTTCGAACAGCGCGCTGGTAAAGCCGCCGACGGCCTCTTCCACCACTTCCGCCTGGTCGGAGACCTTGTGGACGCCGACGCCCACCGGCAGGTCGGCGGTCAGCTCGTCCATGCGCGTGTGCAGGGCCTTGCCGAACGCCTGGATATTGCCGCCCTTCTGCATCGCGATGGCCAAACCGATCGCCGGATTGCCGTTGAAGCGAAACATCGGCGCCGCCGGGTCGACGTAGCCGCGGGTGATGTCGGCAATATCCGCCAGGCGATAGAAGCGGTCATTGAGCCGCAGGTTGACGTCGGCCAGGTCTTTTTCCGAAGCGAACTGCCCGGAGGTGCGCACGGAAATCCGCTCCGGCCCGGCCTCGATCACGCCGGCCGGGGTCACCGCGTTCTGTGATTGCAGGCTCTGCACCACCTGCCGCTGGTCAATGCCTAAGGCCGCGAGTTTGCGCGTGGAGAAATTCAGGTAAATCACTTCGTCCTGCTGGCCGATCAGCTCGACCTTGCCCAGGCCCGGCACCGCACGGATCTCGGCGCGCACCTGCTCCACATAGTCGCGCAACTGGCGCATCGACAGGCCGTCGCCGGTGAAGGCGTACACCGAACCGAACACGTCACCGAACTCATCGTTGAACGACGGCCCCTGCAAGCCCTGGGGGAAGGTGCCGCGAATATCGTCGATCTTCTTGCGCACCTGGTACCAGATCTCGGGGATCGCCTTGGCGCTGGTGGTGTCCTTGAGGAACACGAACACCGTGGACTCACCGGGCCGGGTGTAGCTGTTCACGTAGTCGAGAGCGTCGACTTCTTCGAGTTTTTTCTCGATGCGGTCGGTGACCTGTTTGAGGGTTTCTTGCTGGGTCGCGCCCGGCCAGCGGGTCTGGATCACCATGGTTTTAATGGTGAACGAAGGGTCTTCCTCGCGGCCCAGGTTCAGGTAAGAAAACACGCCCATCAGCAGCGAGACGAACATCAAATACCAGACGAAGGACTGATGCCTGAGGGCCCAGTCGGATAAGTTGAAGCGCCCTTTCATCGCAGGCTGTCCTCGTCGACTTTGACTGTTTGCCCAGGTTGCAGGCTGTTCACACCGGCCGTCACCACGCGTTCACCGGGCTTCACGCCACCGTTGAGCAAGGCGCTGTCGGCATCTCGGCTGATCACGCTGACGTCGCGTGGCTGTACGGTGTGGCTTTGGAGGTCGAGGAGCCAGATGCGGGTCTTGCCGTCGACTTGCTGCAAGGCGCTGAGGGGCAGTTCGATGCGTGGGGCGATGGCCGAGCTTAAGGTCACGCTGATCGCGGTACCCAGGAGAAAGGCGGTGGGCGTGTCGGCCAAGGTCAGGCGCGCGCGACGGGTGCGCGTGGCGCTCTGGGCCTGGGGCTCGATTTCGCGCACGGTGGCGGTGGTGTTGACGCTGGGGTCGAGTTGCCCGGCGACGAGGAACACCACATCGGTTGGCAGACGCTCGGCAAGGCCGGCGGGCAGGTCGATCACCGCTTCCTTGATGTCCGGGCGCGCCAGGGTCACCACTTGCTGGCCGGCGCTGACCACCTGGCCGGCCTCGGCGGTCCAGGCGGTGACGATGCCGCCATGGTCGGTGCGCAGTTGGGTGTAATTGAGCTGGTCCTTGGCCTGGTTGACCGAGGCTTGGGCCTGGTCGAGGCTGGCCTGGGTGGTTTTCAGGTCGGTCTGGGCCACATCCAACTGGGCCTGGGCGCCGACGCCACGGTTGAACAACGCCTGCTGGCGGCGGGCGTTGGCCTGGGCGTTGATGAACTGCGCCTGCACGCGAGCCAGGTCGCCTTGGGCGGCGCGCAGTTGGTTCTGCTGGTCGGTGGGGTCGAGGACGGCGAGCAAGGCGCCCTTCTGCACTTCGGCGCCCACATCCACGGCGCGGCGGGCGATGCGACCGGAAACCCGGAACCCCAGGTTGCTCTCGTAGCGTGCCTGGAGGGTGCCGGCAAAACGGCCGAGGGTTTCCTGGTCTTCGGCTTTCACTTCCATGAACAGCACCGGGCGCACGGGCTCGGGCGCCGGTTCTTGCTTGGAGCAGGCCAGCAGCAACAGGCTCGCGGCGAGCACCACCGTCAGGCGCTTCATGGTTGCACTCCTTGCGCCTGGACCTGGTCGGGCGGCTGGGCGATTTCGACGAGCATGCCGGGGTGCAGCAATTGCCCGCCGGCCACCACGACTTTTTCACCGCCCTTGAGGCCATCGCTGAGGATGACCTTGCCGGTGAGGTAACGCGCCACACTGACTGTGTGCAACTGCGCCTTGCCGTCGGCGTCTACCAGCCATACGGCGGGTTCGCTGAGGTCTTTGGTCAGCGCTGCCCATGGCAACTCGATGCTGGGCTTGGCCGGGGCATGGGCGGTGGCGCTGACCACCGAGCCCAGCTGCATGCCCTTGGGCAAGGCCTCCAGAGCAATTTTTACTTGCACCGTACCGGTATTGGCGGCCACGGCGGGGGTCACTTCGCGGACTTTGCCCTGGACCTTGATACTGGGGTTATCCAACAGGCTGACCGTGATCGGCGCATCGGGCGGCGGCTCCACCAGCAGCGATTCATACACGTCGAACACCGCGTCGCGCTCGCCATCCCGGGCCAGGCTGAAAATCGGCACGGTGGCCTGCACCACCTGGCCCACTTCGGCCTGGCGCGCGGTAATCACCCCGGGGGCCTCGGCGATCAGCGAGGTGTAGCCCAATTGCTCGCGGGCGTTGGCCAGTTGGGCCTGGGCGGCGGCCAGGGCGCTTTGGTTGCTGCGCAATGCGGCCTGGGCGGTGTCGTATTCACTGCGGCTGGTGTAGCCCTTGGGCAGGAGTTTTTCCTGACGCACGAACGCGGCGGCGGTCTGCTTGACCCGCGCCTGCTCGGCCACGACCTGGGCCTGGGCGGAGTCGACATTGCTCTGCAAGTCCTTGGGGTCGAGCTTGGCCAGCACTTGCTTGGCGCTGACGCGGTCGCCCACATCGACCATGCGCTGAATGATCTTGCCCCCTACGCGAAAGGACAGATCGGTTTGCACCCGCGCCTGGATATCGCCGGTCAGCGTCACCGCTGCCGCGAAGTCAGCCGGCTGTACGGTCTGCACAAACACCCGTGAACGCTGCTTGGGCTCGGCTTTTTCCGGGCCACAGCCGCTCAGCAGCGCCAAAAGGCCAAGGCCGAAAATGCACGTGGAAATACGACCGCCCATGCAGGCTCCTTTACGTGACGCGATGTGCCAGTGAGGTAGGCGACTGTGAGCTTAGATCAGGGTGCCTTATCTGCATGGAGACTGCCAGACGCCAATGGTTCCCGGGCCGACTGAAGGCGGCGTTGCGGCGGGATGGGGGATGGGGGATGGGGGATGCAGGGATTTGGCATTGGCCGGAATAGGCGCTGCCTGTAAGGACGTCTTCGGGAGCAAGCTCCCTCCCACACTTGGAAGGCATTCCACAATGTGGGAGGGGCGGTGCGACGATTCGAGTTGCTCTCGAAAGCGGCAGGGCGGTCAGCGCAGCATCAACCCTGCCACTTCCCGCCTTCAACGATCACGCTTTCCGGCTTGGTGTCATCGCTCAGCTCTTTGCGCACATATTGGTCGTAGAGCTTGAGCAAAAACTTCTCCTCACCCAACTTCGCCAGTTCCACGTTCACCCAGTCGCGCAGTTCGATATTGCCCTTCTTCACCGCCGGGGCAATCGGCGCTTCGTCGCCGAGTTTCTGTTCCAGCACGCGGTAGCCGGGGTTCTGCTTGGCCCAGCTGAACAGCACCAGGTTGTCCTGGGCGTAGGCGTCGCCACGACCGGCCGACAGCGCTTGCAGCGACTCGGAGTTTTTCTCGAACTTGAGCAGTTTCCAGTCCGGGTGGTTCTTGGTCAGCCAGATATCGGCGGTGGTGCCGGTGGTGACGATGGTGGTGCGGGTGGCCAGGTCATCCAGGCTTTTTACCGCGCTGTCCTGGGGCACCAGGGCCTGCACCGCGACTTTCAGGTTGGGGTTGGTGAAGTCCACCGCCTCCTTGCGCTCCGGCGTCACGGTCATGTTGGCGAGGATCAGGTCGACCTTGTCGCTTTGCAGGAACGGAATACGGCTGGCCGGTTCGACGGCGACGAATTCGACTTTGTTTTCATCGCCTAAAAGGTCCTTGGCGAATTGGCGGCCGATGTCGGTGTCGAAACCGACGTAGCGCCCGGCTTCATTGACGAAGCCGAACGGCGGCTTGTCGGTGAAGACGCCGACGATCAGCTTGTCCCGCGCCTTGATTTTATCGATGTAGCTCACCGCGGCAGCCGCAGGCTTGGCGGGCGCTTCGGCCTTCTTATCGCACCCGGCCAGCAATGCGACGGCGAGCAATGGCAGTAATAACTTGGCAGTTTTCATATCAGCTCCAGTTCCTTGGTTTTCTTGGGCAGTGTTGAAACAAAGGAGAACTTCTCCAGGAACTGCTGCGCGCGTGCGGTTTGCGGGTTCGTAAAGAATTCTTCGGGGGTGTTGTGTTCGAGGATGCGCCCGGCCTCCATGAACACCACGCGGTCGGCGACGGCGCGGGCGAAGGCCATTTCGTGGGTGACGATCAACAGGGTCATGCCCTCGCGGGCCAGGCCCTGGATCACTTCCAGGACTTCCTTGACCATCTCCGGGTCGAGGGCGGCGGTGACTTCGTCAAACAGCATGACCTGGGGGTTCATGCACAACGAACGGACGATGGCGATGCGTTGCTGCTGGCCACCGGAGAGCTGGCGCGGGAAGGCGTCGCGCTTGTCGGCAAGCCCCACGCGTTCCAGCAGCTTTTCGGCCTGGGCACGGGCCTCGCGAGGCTCGCGTTTTTGCACTTTCAGCGGGCCGAGCAGCAGGTTGTCGAGCACGCTCATGTGCGGGAACAGGTGGTAGCTCTGGAACACCATGCCCACGTCCTGGCGTACCTGGCGCCAATCGGTGCTCTTGCCCAACAGCTCGTTGCCGGCAAACCGCAGGCTACCGCTGTGGGCGACTTCCAGGCCATTGAGGCAACGCAGCAGGGTACTTTTGCCGCAGCCGCTGGGGCCGAGGATCACCACCACTTCGCCGCTTTGCACACGCAGGTCGATGCCCTTGAGCACCTGCTGGTCGCCGAAGAATTTGTTGAAACCCTGAAACTCGATCAATGCGCTCATGCTTGGGCCCAGCGCCGTTCCAGCACCTTGGAGGCGGCCGACAACGGGTAGCAGATAAAGAAGAAAAACAGGAACAGCACGCCGTAGATCAACACCGACTCATAGGTGCGCTCGATGATTTGCTGGCCGACCTTGATCACGTCCACCACGCCGATCAGCACCGCCAGGGAACTGGTCTTGATGATGCGCGTGTAGACGTTGATGGTCGGCGGCGTCATGCGTTTGAGGGCCTGGGGCAGCAGCACATAGCCGTACAACTGCGGCCCGGACAGGCCGATCGACAAACCGGCTTCACGCTGGCCACGCGGCAGCGAATGCAAGGCGCCGCGTACCACTTCGCCCACTTCACTGGCGCCCCACAGCGATAGCACCAGCACCGCGCACCAGAAACTGGGGATGCTCAAGCCGAAGAAAATCGGCAGGCCGAAAAACAGCAGGTACAACCACACCAGTACCGGAATCGCGCGAAACAACTCCAGGTAAACCCGCAACCCCCAATTGATCGCCTGGTTATTCAGGGTACGCAGCACGCCATACAACACACCGCCGAGCGTGCTGAAGGCGATGCTCAAAAACGATATCGACAAGGTTTGCGCAGCGCCCTTGCCCAGTTGCGGCAACGACACCCACAACAACTCAAGACCCGAACTGGCCATGCTGGAGCCTCCGTTCCAGGCGGCCAAGCAGCAGCGACAACGGCAAAAACAGCAGCACGCAGATCAGCGTCAGCACGGCGAGCATTTCGTAGGTCTTGTAGTAGAGCGCGATGTAGCTCTTGGTGGTGTAGAGAATCTCCGGCACCGCCACGGCGGAGACCACGGTGGTCTCCTTGAGCAGGAAGATGAAGTTGGCGAACAGCGCCGGCAGGCTGAGGATGCCGGCCTGGGGCAGGATCACATGGCGCAGCAGTTGCCAGTCGGACAGGCCAATGGACTTGCCCGACTCGATCTGCGCCAGCGGTACCGCTTCCACACCGGCGCGCAGCACTTCGGTGAGGTAAGCGCCGCCGAGGAAAGTCATGGTGATGATCGCCGCCCAGAACCCGGAGATATTGAAACCCAGGGCCGGCAAAGCGAAGTACACGAAGAACAGCTGGATCAGCAACGGCGTGTTGCGCGCCAGCTCGACATACAGCGCCACCAGGCGCGACAGGTACGGCGTGCGAAACACCAACAGCGCCGCGTTGATCAGCGCCACCAGCAGGGAGGTGGCAATGGCGATCAGGCCCACTTGCAGCGTCACGCCCACGGCTTTAAGAAACGCCGGCAGGGTGCTGAGGATAAACGCGAAATCGAAAGTCATCTTGAGTCCATGACGCCGCAGGGTAATGCAGCGAGCGCAGTCCGATCCGACGTGGGTAACGCCGGGTAGCGCGAACTTTAAAGGTATAAAAAGTAAAATTTAAATACCTAAATAGAATATTGATATCACCCAAAAAGATAACCGCCGGATTCGCGGGTTTGGCGGGTGACAGCTATGGTGTGGGGGTCAAAGGAAAGCTGTATTCGAGGGAATGACTGATGAACAAAGCAAAACCGATTGATCCGCAGGAGCTGGTGAAGTGGCTGGTGGCGTTGCGAAGGGCGATCAACACCCGAGCGCTGTGAAACGCTGAAAAATCCACGGTGAGATGAAGATCAACTGTGGGAGGGGGCTTGCCCCCGATAGCGGTATGACAGTCACCGATGCATTGACTGAACCCCTGCTATCGGGGGCAAGCCCCCTCCCACAGTTTTGAGCGTATTCCAAATTCCAACCATAAAAAAACGCCGACGCTGTGTGAGCCGTCGGCGTTTAAACCTTGAAGGGTTTTACTGCTCGATCAGAACGCCGGCACGACCGCGCCGTTGTATTTCTTCTCAATGAAGGCTTTGACTTCCGGGCTGGTCAGGGCCTTGGCCAGTTTCTGGATCGCAACGCTGTCCTTGTTGTCCGGGCGCGCCACCAGGAAGTTCACATACGGCGACTTGGCGTCTTCGATGATCAACGCGTCCTTGGCCGGGTTGAGGCCGGCTTCCAGGGCGTAGTTGGTGTTGATCAGCGCCAGATCAACCTGGTCGAGCACGCGTGGCAGCAATGCCGATTCCAATTCCTTGAACTTGAAGTTGTGCGGGTTTTTGGCGATGTCCTTGGGGGTCGCCAGCGCATTTTTCGGGTCTTTCAACTCGATCAGCCCGGCCCGCTGCAGCAGCAGCAGCGCACGGCCGCTGTTACTGCCTTCGTTGGGGATCGCCACGGTGGCGCCGTCTTTCAATTCAGCCACGGTTTTGACTTTTTTCGAGTAACCACCCAGAGGCTCTACGTGTACACCCACCACGGTGACCAGGTTGGTGCCCTTCCCTTTGTTGAAGTTTTCCAGGTACGGCAGGGTCTGGAAGTAGTTGGCGTCCAGGCGCTTCTCGGCCACCTGCACGTTGGGCTGTACGTAGTCGGTGAAGACTTTGATTTCCAGATCCACGCCTTCTTTGGCGAGGGTCGGCTTGACCAGTTCGAGGATCTCGGCGTGCGGGATCGGGGTGGCGGCCACCACCAGTTTTTCGTTGGCTTGGGCGAAGCTTGCAGTCAGGGCAGCCGCCAATGCGGTAAACAACAGAACCTTTTTCATGCAGTGTCCTTATCGACATTCCGGGGCGTCTCTGACGACCGTATTTGTGTGGAGTGCCAGCGAAGTGCTATCGCGGCGTGAGAGCGACAATACCTAGATTTTTTATTCCCGAACAATATCTTTTATTCACGTTGATATTCCATTTTGTTCTTGTAGGAATTTGCGCAAGGTTGCCTGCTCGGCCGCACTGGCGCTTTCGAATATCCGCTGTACCTGCTCCAGCGGCGAGCCGACGGTCGGTAGGTTCAAATGCTCCGGCAAAATCTCGTCGCCGCTGCTGACCAGCAAGGCAAAGTGGATGACGTTCTCCAGCTCGCGGGTATTGCCCGGCCAGCTATGGTGTTCCAGCACACGCTGGGCCGCGTCGCTGATCAACGGCACTGGCAGGTCCAGGCGCTGGCTGTAGATGCCGAGGAAGTATTCGGCCAGGGACAGGATGTCGCCGACCCGCTCGCGCAAGGCCGGCAAGTCCAGTTGGCCTTCGCTGAGGTAATGGAACAGGCGCTCATGGAACTTGCCTACCGCCACGGCCTGGGCCAGGTCGATGCTGGTGGCCGCCACCAGGCGCACGTCCACCGGGCTCGGCTGATGGGCACCGACGCGGGTGACTTCGTGGTTTTCCAGGGCGGCGAGCAATTTGACCTGGATCGGCAGCGGCAAGTCGCCGATTTCATCCAGGTACAAGGTGCCGCCATTGGCCGAGCCGAACCAGCCGGCCCGACTGCTCGCCGCGCCACTGTGGGCGCCGGCGGCGTAGCCGAACAGCTCGGCATCGGCATACGTCGGGCTGATCGCGCCGCAATTGACCGAGACAAACAGCCCGGGGCGATCACTGCCCCGGTGAATATGCCGCGCGAGCAACTCTTTACCGCTGCCGGTCTCGCCGCGAATCAACACCGGCAAGGTGCGAGGCGCGAGGTTTTCCAGCGCTTCGCGCAGTTGCCGCGAACGTGGGTCGACGAATACCAGCGCCTTGGCGCGGATGCTCAGCGGGCTTTTTTCGGCGTCGGGGAAGGTCAGCAGCGGCTGACCGAAGGTTTCATGCAGACTCATGGCAGGCTCCCGCCCCCAATCCACTCAGGGACGGGGCGTTGAAAAATGTTCAGGCCGTGCGCCGGGCGTGATGCTCCAGGCGGCTTTGCAGGCGATAGAGATAAGCGAAACCCTGCTCCCAGCGCTGGTGGCCGGACTTCACATTGATATGCCCGGCGCCGGACAAAATGCCCGCTTCGGCACCCCAATTGCGCGCCAGCTCCAGGGCCCTGGGGGCGCTGACGGCACTGTCGTTGTCGGAACTGACCACCTGGCTTGGAAACGGCAGCAGGTCGCGCGGAATCGGCGCAAAGTTGCGCAGGGCGGGGGCACAGGCCGGGCGTTCGACATCCGCCGGCGCCACCAGCAACGCCCCGCGTACCTGCCGCAGACACTGCAGCGGTGCAGTGGCGGCCCAGTGGGCCACGGTGATGCAGCCCAGGCTATGGGCGATCAGAATCACCGGCGTGCTGTCGGCGGCAATCGCCTCGGCCAGCGCAGCCACCCAGTCTTCGCGACGCGGCGCCAGCCAATCGGCCTGCTCCACGCGTGCGCTGTTGGGCAGGCTGTTCTGCCAATGACTTTGCCAATGATCTTCTGGCGATCCTTGCCAGCCCGGCACGATCAGGTAACGAATCGACTCGCTGTGCATGGGTGTGCCCTCCTGCAGCGTTTAACGTTGCTGAACAGTATAGGGACGGGGTTTATATTCGTTAAGGAATAAGAAGCTATTTATTAATAACCAAAAAATCAAACTATGGGAGAGGCGGTGTATCAGCTAGCGCATTCATCAATTGATCCACCGTCATCGGGGGCAAGCCCCCTCCCACATTTAACAGCCGGGCTTGCCCGCGATAGCGAGAGCCCAGGCCACACATCCATCGGCTCAATCAGCGCCCGCGATCGCGACGCAGTAATTTTTTCACCCGCATGACCAGCGCCTTGTCTTCAAACGGCTTGAGCAAATAATCATCCTCATGCAATTCCAAGTCGCGCAGACGGTCTTCGATCCCACCCGGGCTGGTCAGAAACAATACCGGCGTCTCGCCCTTGTGCCGAATCGCCTGCTGCAACTTCCAGGCATTCAGCCCGGGCAGCATCACATCCAGAATCACCAGGTCGTACTCGGTGCCTTCGACAAGCCGCTGCGCCACCATCCCGTTGGCCGCGACTTCCACCGAATAACCGGCTTCGTTCAAGCCCTGGGCCATCCGCTGTGCCTCTTCGGATTCATGTTCCACTAACAGCACGTGCATAACACACCTCGATTGGTCAGGCTTGCAGGCTAACACCCTCAGGCATGCGCCGCCTCACGCAGGCGCTGTGCATCGAGGATTTCGATCTCGCCATAACCCAGGCGCACGATGCCCTGGGCTTGCAGGTCCTTGAGCAAGGCGTTGGTGGTCTGGCGCGACAGGCTCAACATCGCCGCCAGGTCTTCCTGGGGCAACTGCAGCCGGCGTTTTGAGTGTTCGATGTCGCCGTACCCCTCAATGATCATCAACAAGCGATGGGCCAGCCGCACCGAGGCCGGCATCAGGCTGAGCTGTTCGAGGCCGATAAAACTCAGGCGCAACTTTTGGCTCATCAACAAGGCCAAGTCGCGCCAGTACTGCGGGGTTTCATCGAGAATCTTCAGCAATGCCTGCTGAGGCACCTGCAACAACGTACAGGGCCCGACCGCGCAGGCGTCGTGGGTGCGTGGCAGGCCGTCGAACAGGCAGATTTCACCGAACCAGTAGGGCAACTCCACGAGGCTCAGCACCGCCTCCTTGCCCTGCTCGCTTACCGCGCTGATACGCAGGCTGCCGTCGAGCACCGCGTACAAGCCGCAGGGCGGGTCACCACGCTTGAACAGGTATTGCCCCGCCGTCAGCTGCCGCAGCCGGGCATGGGCCAGCAGACTCTGCTGAAAAGTGGCGGGCAAGTGGCTGAACCAGTGCCCCGTAGCCAGCCGGGGTCGCCATTGCTCTGCGTTCATGAGAACTCCGAAGATTGTCGCCCAGTTGACAGTTAGGCGAAGGCTGACAGGGCATGATCAAACATCCTACAGGAGGAATAACAATGAAAAGCCTCGTCGACCACCTCGGTCAATACGCCGCCTACCACCGCGACCCGCGCAATATCGCCAGCCACTTTATCGGCATCCCGCTGATCGTGGTCGCCGTCGCCGCGTTGCTTTCACGCCCGGAGTGGCCGCTGGCCGGGTTCTGGCTGTCGCCGGCGCTGATCGTCGCGTTGCTTGCCGCGTGGTTCTACCTGCGCCTGGAACTCGCGCTGGGCGTGCTGATGAGCGTACTGATGGGCTTGTCAGTGTGGGCCGGGCACGTGCTGGCGGCGCAAAGCACGACGGTCTGGCTCAGCAGCGGTGTCGGTATGTTCGTGGTGGGTTGGGTGATTCAGTTTGTCGGGCATTACTACGAAGGCAAGAAGCCAGCGTTTGTGGATGACGTGTCGGGGCTGATCGTCGGGCCGTTGTTCGTGGTGGCGGAGTTGGCGTTTTTGCTGGGGTTGCGGCATGACTTGAAGCACCAGATCGAACAGCGTTCAGGGCCAGTCGCTCGCCGCGATCTAACGCCGAGAGAAGTCTAAATGTGGGAGGGGGCTTGCCCCCGATAGCGGTGGATCAGTCACTGAAGATATTGACTGATCCACTGCTATCGGGGGCAAGCCCCCTCCCACATTGGGTGCTGTAGTGTACTTAGGCTTTTTGCCAGACCTTGGGTTTGAAAAACAGGGTTTCACCACGGGTCAGGCCAGTCAGGCTGTCGTGGTCTTTCACCACTTCGGCTTCGATCAGCTCGCTCTGGCCTTCGACTTTCAAGGTCACCCGTGTGGTCGCACCCAGCGGCCGGATATCGCGCACTTCGGCCGCATGGTGGTCTTCCAGTTCATGGCGTGACAGCGACACTTCATGGGGGCGGAACAGCACGTGCTGGTCTTCACCCAGGTGCAGGCGGTTGGAGTCGCCGAGGAAGTGGTAGACGAAATCGCTGGCCGGGTTTTCGTAGACGTCGCCCGGTGAGCCGATCTGCTCGATCACGCCCTTGTTCATCACCACGATACGGTCGGCAACTTCCATCGCCTCTTCCTGGTCGTGGGTCACGAACACCGAGGTCAGGTTGATGTCTTCGTGCAGGCGCGCCAGCCAGCGACGCAGCTCTTTGCGCACCTTGGCGTCGAGGGCGCCGAACGGTTCGTCAAGCAGCAGCACTTTGGGTTCCACCGCCAGGGCGCGGGCTAGGGCGATGCGCTGGCGTTGGCCGCCGGAGAGTTGTTCCGGGTAGCGGTCGGACAGCCAGTCCAACTGCACCATGTTCAACAGTTCGTGGACTTTGACCGCGATCTGGCTTTCGCTCGGGCGCTGGTTTTTCGGCTTCATGCGCAGGCCGAAGGCGACGTTGTCGAACACGGTCATGTGGCGGAACAGCGCGTAGTGCTGGAACACAAACCCGACGTTGCGATCACGCACGTCGTGGCCGGAGACGTCTTCACCGTGGAACACGATGCTGCCTTCGTCCGGGGTTTCCAGGCCGGCAATGATGCGCAGCAAGGTGGTCTTGCCGCAGCCGGACGGGCCGAGCAACGCCACCAGCTCGCCACTCTGGATGTCCAGATTGATGCTGTTCAGGGCCTTGAAGGCGTTGAAATTCTTGCTGACATTACGGACTTCAATGGACATGGATTATTCCTCACCGCTTGCTGCGCGCAGGCGGTTGATACGGTTCTCGCTCCACTGCTTGAGCAGCAGGATGAAGAGCGCCAGGATCAGCAACAGGCTCGCTACCGCAAACGCGGCAACGTGGTTGTATTCGTTGTAGAGAATCTCGACGTGCAGCGGCAACGTGTTGGTCACGCCGCGAATGTGGCCGGACACCACCGACACCGCGCCGAACTCACCCATCGCCCGCGCGGTACACAGCACCACGCCGTAGATCAGGCCCCATTTGATATTCGGCACGGTGACGTGCCAGAACATCTGCCAGCCATTGGCGCCGAGCAGCCGCGCGGCTTCTTCTTCCTGGGTGCCTTGTTCCTGCATCAGCGGGATCAGCTCCCGGGCCACGAACGGCACGGTGACGAAGATGGTCGCCAGCACGATGCCGGGCAAGGCGAACACGATCTGGATGTCATGCGCCTGCAGCCACGGGCCAAAGAAACCCTGGGCGCCGAACATCAGCACATAGACCAGACCTGCGATCACCGGCGACACCGAGAACGGCAGGTCGATCAACGTCACCAGGATGCTCTTGCCACGGAACGAGTACTTGCTCACGCACCACGCGGCGCTGACGCCGAACACCACGTTGAGCGGCACCGAGATCACCACGGCGACCACCGTGAGCTTGAGCGCCGACAGCGCGTCGGGCTCGAGGATCGCGGTGAAGAACGCGCCGAGGCCATTCTTCAAGCCCTGGGACACCACGATAAACAGCGGCAGCAGCAGGAACAGGAAGAACACCAGCCAGCCCAGGCTGATCAGGATGCGCCGCGACAGCGCACTGCCACGACGGGCAGCGTTGGCCGAGGACGCGGCGGATATAGACGATTGGGACATGTTCCGCGCCTCCTTATGGACGTTCGATGCGCCGCTGCAACAAGTTGATCAGCAGCAGCAGGACAAAGGAAACCACCAGCATCAGTACGCCAATGGAGGTGGCGCCTCGGTAGTCGTATTGGTCGAGCTTGACCATGATCAGCAGCGGCAGGATCTCGGTCTTCATCGGCATGTTGCCGGCGATGAAGATCACCGAGCCGTACTCACCGACGCCACGGGCAAACGCCAGGGCGAAGCCGGTCAGCCAGGCAGGCAGCAACGCGGGCACGAGGATGTAGCGGAACACCTGCAACGGCTTGGCGCCCAGGCAGGCGGCGGCTTCTTCGATTTCCCGGGGGATATCGGCGAGGACCGGCTGCACCGTGCGCACCACGAACGGCAACGTGACGAAAGTCAGCGCCAGGGTGATGCCCAAGGGGCTGTAGGCGATCTTGAAACCCAGGTCGGCGGCGAACTGGCCGACCAGGCCGGTCGGCGTGTACAGCGCGGTCAGCGCGATACCGGCGACGGCGGTGGGCAGGGCGAACGGCAGGTCGATCATCGCATCGATGATCTTGCGACCGGAGAAGGTGTAGCGCACCAGCACCCAGGCCAGCAGCGTACCGATCACACCATTGATCAGCGCGGCGTACAGCGCGGTGCTGAAGCTCAATTTCAATGCCGCCAGCACACGCGGTGCGGTGATGATGTTCCAGAACTGATCCCAGGTAAGTTGAGCGGCGTGTACAAACATCGCCGCGAGGGGGATGAGTACGATCAGGCTGAGGTACACCACGGTGTAGCCCAGCGTCAGCCCGAAGCCGGGTATGACGGGGGAAATACGACGCGACATAAGAGTCCTTGGTTAGCAGGTCTGACACACAAAACCCGCAGGTGAATGCGTGCTCTGTAGGAGCGGGCTTGCCCGCGAAAAACGTCAACGATAACGCGCACATTCCGGGTACACGCGGTGCCTGGACCTTCTTCGCGAGCAAGCTCGCTCCTACAGAGGGCGGTGTTTTTATTGCGCCGTGTAGATCTGGTCGAACACGCCACCGTCATTGAAGAATTTCGGCTGGGCAGTTTTCCAGCCGCCGAAGTCTTTGTCGATAGTCACCAGGTCCAGTTTCGGGAACTGCTGGGCGTATTTGGCGGCGATTTTCTCATCGCGTGGGCGGTAGAAGTTCTTCGCCGCAATCTCCTGGCCAGCCGGGCTGTACAGGTGCTTGAGGTATTCGGTGGCGATCTCGGTGTTGCCCTTTTTCTCGGCGTTCTTGTCGACCACCGCCACCGGTGGCTCGGCGAGGATCGACAAGGACGGCACGACGATGTCGAACTTGTCGGCGCCGCCGTCTTCTTTCAACGCCAGAAACGCCTCGTTTTCCCAGGCCAGCAACACGTCACCCTGACCGTTGTTGACGAAGGTGATGGTCGAACCGCGCGCCCCCGTGTCGAGGACCGGTACGTGCTTGAACAGCGCTTGCACGTATTCCTGGGCCTTGGCTTCACTGCCCCCGGCTTTGAGGCCGTAGGCCCAGGCGGCGAGGAAGTTCCAGCGCGCACCGCCGGAGGTTTTCGGGTTCGGGGTGATGACCGACACGTCTTTCTTGATCAGATCGCCCCAGTCCTTGATGCCTTTTGGGTTGCCCTTGCGCACCAGGAACACGATGGTCGAGGTATACGGGGTGCTCGCGTCCGGCAGGCGGGTCTGCCAGTTTTGCGGCAGGGTCTTGCCCAACTTGGCGATTTCGTCGATGTCACCGGCCAGCGCCAGGGTCACCACGTCGGCGCGCAGGCCGTCGATCACCGCACGGCCTTGCTTGCCCGAGCCACCGTGGGATTGCTGGATCTTGACGGTGTCGCCGGGGTGGGACTGTTTCCAGTAACTGGTGAACTCAGCGTTGTAGTCCTGGTACAGCTCACGGGTCGGGTCATACGAGACGTTGAGCAACTCGTAGTCCTTGGCCACGGCAGAGCCGGCAAACACGGCGCTGGCCAAGGCGGCCAGGGCGTAACGGCGAATCGACGACATAGAAAGCTCCTGAAATTCTGGGGTGTTGGCTTTTTCTTATAGTTGCGGGTCTAGCGTGCGAATCGCCGTGGTTGCTTAGCTCGGTTTGTTACCCGGGTTCTGCAGGCGGAATTTTTCTTTGCGTTCGATCTGTACCACTTGAGCGTTGTGTACAGTGATTTCCACCGCGCCAAACCGCAGATCGCGCAACGCGCTCTGGATCTCACGCAAAATGGCTGCTTCGTCCTGGCCGTCGACGCTACGTAGAGATGCGCTCATGGTCTCGCTCCTGAAATGAATAGTGCCGCGCAGTAGCGGCACTGCTTGCGGCGTGAGGGCGATAGTAGATAAGCGCGGATATTCTTAAAAATACTATTTAAGAATGTTTATATAACCAAAAAGAATTTTCTGGTAGGACGCGGGGTTGCGAAGG
>Ga0209913_1000530_pt1 | contig 31210 bp, 27 predicted proteins | sample PersoiDNA2013203_FD_185805 | JGI IMG/M metagenome (GOLD analysis project Ga0209913, IMG submission 185805) | Permafrost soil microbial communities from the Arctic, to analyse light accelerated degradation of dissolved organic matter (DOM) -... | ecosystem: Environmental > Terrestrial > Soil >... | reverse complement strand
GACGCCTACCGCCGCTCGGGTCGGCGACGCGAAAGCCGAGGCGCCCGTCGGTTGGGCAGAGGATCTCGTCGGACGAGGGACGAGGTTTCGCGCGGCCGGCGTCGGCAACGACCACCACCTTGAACTCCAGCCCCTTGGCGCCGTGGATGGTGAGCAGCCGCACCGAGTCGGAGCCCTCCTCCTCGGCCGGCGCCTCTCGAGCGGAAGCTCCAGCGGCCCCGAGGTCGGTGACGAAGCGGACGAAGCCCTCGATGTCGGGCCCGCGCAGCTCCTCGAAGGAACGGGCCATCCGCGCCAGCTTGCGCACGTTGGCGTAGCGCTGGCGCCCGTCCCACTGCGCCAGCAGCGCCAGGTCGTAGTCGTGCTCGCAGACGATCCGCTCGCACAGCTGCTCAAGCGAAAGTGCCTCCGAGGCAGCGGCCAGGCGCTCGTAGCGCTGGTGGAAGGCGCGGAAGAGGCGCTCGTCGCCGTCCGAGAGTCCCTCTGGCAGGCTGCGCTCGAGCCCGCAGAAGAGCGGTCGCTTGGGCGCGGCGCGCCTGAGTAGGAAGAGCGCGTCGTTCGAGACCCCGACGAAGGGCGAGGCGAGCACGGTGCAGAGCGCCTCGTCGTCGTAGCGGTTGTGGAGCAGGCGCAAATAGGCGAGCAGATCGACCACCTGCTGCTGGCCGTAGTAACCGCGGCCAGTGGCGCGGTAGGTGGGAAGACCGAGCGCACGCAGCTCCCGCTCGTAGAGCTCGGCGTCGGTTCCGGCCGCGAAGAGGTAAACGATCTCGCCCGGCGCGGCTTGGCCGCTTTGTACCAGCTCGTGTACGCGCGCAGCGATGTGACGAGCCTCGGCACGGCGCCAGTCGATCGGCGAGCCCGCGTAGCTGGCCTTGTCGGTCACCAGCACCTCGACTGCTGGGCCATCAATCGGAGCGAACTCGACGGCCGCGGCGAGCGGGCGATAACCGGCACCGAAGTCCGGCCCGAAGATGTGGTTGACGACGCCCAACACCTCCGGACGCGAGCGGTAGTTGAGAGTCAGATCGAGCACACCGCCCGACTGCGAGCGGCGCTCGCGGAAGACATCGACGTCGGCGTGGCGGAAGCGGTAGATCGACTGGAACTCGTCGCCAACGAAGAAGAGCTCCTCGGCCCCACCGGCGCCCGCCGAGGAAGCGGCCCCGACCTCGCCCGCGAGCAGATCGATGATCTCGCACTGCAGGCGGTTCGTGTCTTGGAACTCGTCGACCATGAGCGAGCGGAAGCGCAGGCGCTCGCGCTCCAGCACCCCTGCATCGCTTTTCAAGAGGTCGCGCGCGAAAAGTTGCAGATCCTCGAAGTCGAGCGCCGAGGCGGCGTCCTTGGCCGCTCTGTAAGCACGATCGAAGACGAGTAGGAGCTCCTGCAGCAGATCGCGGTCGTGCAACGCCAGCTCGTCCCAGACAACCTGCTCGAGCACATGGCGCGCCTGCTCGTAGCCCTCCGTTCGTTCACAGCGCCTGACCTTGAACCCGGCGAGATGGAGAAGCGCCTCGCTGCTCGGTCGCGCGTCGAGTAGATCGAGCAGCTCCCGAGCCGTGAGCCGAGCTTGCTCGGGCGCCTCGGAGTCAGCCGCGAGCGCTTCGGCCTCCGCCCTCAGGGCGACTTCGCTCTCGGCTCGGGGCGATGCTCCGGAGAGCTCCAACTCGAGCGCTCGCCCGGCCGAGCGCAGCGTCTCGTGCACCGAGATGATCATGCGCTGCAGTCCGCCTCGCCCGTAGGAGACGACGAGTGTCGTTCGCTCTGGATCACCGCTCGCGCAGAACTCCTCCAGCGCCGTGGCGAAAGCCTCGCGCCCGAGCACGAGCGCCTGCTCGGCGTCGAGCACACGGAAGCGCGGATCGACACCGGCAGCCACCGCGTTCTGACGCAGCAGCCGGTTGCAGAAGCCGTGGATGGTCGAGATCCAGGCACCGTCAAGCTCGCGGGCGAGATCGGGCCTGCCCTTCTCCTGCAGAGTCGAGCGGATGCGGGCACGAAGCTCACCGGCGGCACGATCGGTGTAGGTGATGACGAGCAACGAGTCGACCGGAAGCCCACGCTCGATGACCGCGCGACAGAAGCGCTCGACCAGCACCGTCGTCTTGCCGGTACCGGCGCCAGCCGAGACGAAGACCAGCCCGGATGCCTCGATCGCTCGCTGCTGCTCGGGATTGGGGATGCGCGCGCTCATCTTCTCGACACCCGGCAAAGTGGCGCGAGCTGACACCAGCTCGGACAGCGACCGCTCTCGGATTGGTTTCCGTTCTTCTCGCTTGGGCGCACATCGAGCCCGAGCGGATCGTGGCGCACATCGCCTGTGCGAATGCGAGCGGCAAAGCGACGCGCGCTTGTCGCCGCCCACTCGACCTTGGCCCAGAACTCGTCCTCTGGCAGGTAGTCGTTGGAGACAAAGCCGGGCACCCCGTCATCACGCGCCACTTCACGCAGGAGTCCGCGCGCCGGCCGCTCCCCCGCCAGCGCCCTGTAGACACCCCCGAGCGGCTCGACGCCGACGAGATCCCTAAGCACGAGCACATAGAGCGGGAGCTGTAGCTTGAACGCGGCCTCGATCTGCGCGGCCGACTGGGCCGTCCTGCCCGACTTGTAGTCCTGAACCAGGCCGCGGGCGGCGAAGGGGTCGAGGTCGATGCGGTCGATCTTCCCCGACACGGTTAGATCGCCGAGGTCGAGTCCGCGCCTGAGCTCCGGCGAGGAGCGCTCGGTGCCGAAGGCGACCTCGAAGCGCCTCGGCACCAGCGGCAGTTGCGACTTGGCCTCGCTCCTCAGGAAGTGCTCGAGGTCGCGCCAGAGCCCCGCCTCCAGCTCCCTACGCTCCAGCTCCTCGAGCTCCAGCCGCACCTGACTGGCGATCGCCTCGCTCAAGCACTCGCGCATGTAGTCAAGCGCCTGCTCGAGCTTGCTCGCCTCTACGTTCTCGATCTTGAGCCGCTTCGGCAGTCCCGAGAAGAAACGGTAGAGCGCCTGGTGGGCGACCGAGCCACGCAGCATCGCGTCGACCTCTCCGTCAATCTCGCGCGGCGAGATGACGCGCTCGACAAACCAGATCGACGAGCAAGTACCGAAGGCCTCGAGCTCGGTGACCGAGAAGGTGCCGCGAGCCTGCAGCGCGTCGAGCACCACCGGGTTGGTCAGCGCGCTCGACCGCTCGAAGGCACGTGCTGCGCGCTCGAGCTGCCGCTCCCAACCGTTTGCCCGGGCGAGCGCTCGCGCCCGGATGGGCTGCGAAGAGGCCAGCGCCGCCAACGAGCGTAGGCGCTCGCGCTCGTTGGGCGCCTTGGCGGTCTCGTCCCAGACGAGCTTCGAGAGCGAGCGGCGTTTCGTCCAGCGCTCTACGTCGGCGGCATCGAAGAGATCGCACAGCTCCTCCCAGAACGGACTTGCCTGCCGCGGCGAGCCATCTTCGCTGGCCGACTCGCGCACGAGATAGAGCCTTTCGTGGGCGCGCGTGCAGGCGTTGTAGAAGAGAAAGCGGTCGCGTTCCAGCTCCTCGGCCGGCGGCGGCGTCGCCATCGCCTGCTCGAGCTTCTCGCGCGCCTCGTCGCCGAGAAGCTGGTGCCTCGAGGAGCGGCGCGGGAAGCTGCCCTCCTCCAGCCCGATCACGAAAACAACGCGGAACCGACGCGCCCGCGCCTGTAGGAGATCGCTGACCACGACCCGCCCCGGCTCGTCCGCGGAGCCGATACGTACGGGAGCGCGCTCGAGCGCCGCCGACAGATCGTCTCGCTCGAGCGGCTGCTCGCACAGTCTCTGCCAATCCTCGAGCTCGTCTAAAAGCGCGCGAACGCTCTCGAAAGCGCGCAGATCGAGGCGCGAGCGCTCCGAGACGGGCGGGCTCTCGAGACCGTGGGCGCGCCGCAACATCAGGGTGGTGAGCTCGCGCACGGCTGCGAGCGGTGAATCGGCGCTTGCCAGCAGCTCCAGATCGGCCAGCTGCCGACCGCCCCTGAGCGAGGCCAGCTCCGATTCGATGCGCTCGTGGCTGTGCACCGCGCGGCCGCGCAAGCGCCCCTCGAGGAAATCCGCGCTCGAGCGAGTCACCTCCGAGTAGGGGGAGCGCACGAAGGAAAAGAGATCTGAACGCTCGCCGCCGGCCCAGACGAAGCGAAGCAACCCGCAGAGAGCGTGACCGAAGGGCGTCTGACCGAGCCGAACCCGGCCTTCGAGCACGTAGGGAAGCCCGAAGCTCGAGAAGGCGATCTCGAGAGGAGTGCGTAATCGCTCGAGCGAAGGGCAGACGACGGCGATCTCCTCCGCCTCGACTCCTTGCCTGAGCAATGTCAGCGCTTCCTCGGCCACCAGCTCGAAGGCCGCCCGTGCGCCCGAGGCCTCGAGGAAGCGAACGGCGCCCTCGATCGGCGGTGCGCCCGCTCTGTCGGGCTCGAAAAGCTTGCGCTCGATGAAGGCCAGCGCCGGATGCGCGTACTCGCTCGAGCGCGGCTCGAGCTCGGTTATCCGTCCGGGTGCGCGCCGGGCGAGCTCCTGCTGGGTACGCGCGAGCGCGGTGAAGGCGGCTCGCCCGGGCTCGTAGGGAAGCGCCACGGTGACCTCCGAGCGGGCGGCAAGCGCGTCGAGCAGGCGCCACTGAGCGCCCGTCAGATCCTCAAAGCCATAGACGAAGAGCGGGCGCTCGTGCGACCAGACGTCTAGCTCGTTCGCCACTCGCTCGGCGACGAGCCAGCGCTCGCGCTCGCGATCGGCCAAACCCAGCCGCTCGAGCTCGGCGAGGTAGAGCGAGTAGAGCGAGCCCAGCTCCCCCTCCACCTGCCCCGGCTCGATCAGAGCCGACTCGAGCTCGGCGAATCCATCAATCAAGGCATCGACGAAACCGCCGAAGCGAGCCGAGCGCGTAAAAGAGTCCAGCTTCGTTCGATCCAGCAGCGAGCGGACGAGCAGCCGGCGCTGCGCATCACCGAGGGCACTGCGCGCACTCGCGCCGACGGCAAGCTCCCGGAACAGGTCGTCGAAAGTCCCGACCCGACCGGCAAACAGCGAGGGTGATCTACTCAGGAGATCTCGCTGCAATCGCCCGATATCGCCGACATTTGGAACGATCAGGAAGGGGTGCCGATCGAGCTCCGCGGAGAACCGCTCGAGCAGCCGTTCCACCTTGCCGGCATTGGCCGGCCCAACGAGAAGATTCAGCGGCACCGGTTCATCGTAGTCGGCGCCTGTCGAGAGACGGACACCATCTCGTCACGAACGCCAAATCGCAACTAAAAAAGACGAGGGACGGTCACCCGTCCCTCGTCGATACCGATTAGAAACTCTGCTAGACGGCAGCATTCTTGGGGCGGCGGCCGCGACGGGCGACCGCATGCCCGGGCATGTCCTGGGCGCAGACGTCACAGAGGTCGGCCTGCTTCGCGCCGCGCCGCGCATCGGCGTAAGTCAAACGAAGCGTAGACCCCTTACCCTCGTCGATCTCTTTGCTGCAGCTATCACATACGAGCACAGTTTTACGAGCCACTTAATCCTCCTACCTCATTCGCAGAACTGTTTTATCGTAGCGAAATACGACCGCATACGAAACTCTTGTCTTCTACCAGTAAGTTAACGAGCATTCCCGCGCGGACTGAATCGAGTACGCACTTTTTTACGACGAAGCATTCGCAGCGAAACCGCGCCGCTCATTTTTCTGCGCCCTACCCAGCTCCAACCGGCGCGTAACACAGAGAAGTGCGAGATTCGGCTCGCCAAGACCGCTACGATGGCGCCGTGCAGAAACGATGTCTAGCCGTACTCGAAGGCGACGAGACCGGGCAGGAGCTGCTGGAGCAGACGCTGCGAGTACTTGCGCCGGAGACGATCGGTATCGAGCTCGAGCTGCAGCGCTTCGATCTCTCGCTCGCCAACCGGCGCACGACGGGCAACGCGGTTGTCTCGGAAGCCGCCGCCGCCATACGCGAGCTCGGCCTGGGCTTGAAAGCGCCAACCATTACGCCGGAGAAACCCGGCGACGTCGGCTCTCCGAACCGGATACTGCGCGAGGAGATAGGCGCTCAGGTGATCGTACGCACCGGTCGACGCATCCCTGGCGTGGCTCCGGTCACGAAGGTGCAAGCACCGATCACGGTCGTGAGAATGGCGATCGGTGACGCCTATGGTGCCGAGGAATGGCGCGAGGGCGAGGGCGAGGGCGAGGTCGCTTTTCGTAAGGAGCGCATCGAGCGCCGCGTCTGTCATGCGGTCGCCGAATTCGCCTTCCGCGAGGCCGAGATCGTGGACGCAACGGTTTTCGGCGGTCCTAAGTTCACCGTCAGCCCTGTTTACGAGGGAATGTTCAAGGAAGAGCTCGACGCGGCGGCGACAAGACACCCCAAAGTCGCCTACGAGCCGCAGCTGATCGACGCGACCTTCGCGCTGCTGCTCGCCGCAGAGGGCGAGCCGCTGGTGATTCCGGCGCTCAACCGCGACGGCGACATCCTTTCCGACCTCGTATTGCCGATGTTCGGATCGATCGCGGGTGCCGAATCGCTGGTCGCCGCGCTTGATGAAAACTACATTCCTACGCGCCTCATGGCCGAGGCGCCACACGGAACCGCACCCTCATTGATCGGAAAAGACACGGCCAATCCGCTGGCCATGATCCTCGCTGCGGCGGCGCTTCTCACGCACGGGGACGAGGCGATGAAGGCGGCCGGCAACGCCATCCGCCAGGCGTGCCTCGATGCCATTGAGGCTGGCGTCCGCACCACCGATCTCGGCGGTACGAGCAGAACTAGCGAGTTCACCGGTGAGGTCATCGCCAGGGTGCGCGCTCTGCTCTCGCTTTGACCCAGCTTAGGTGTACGCGCTCTACTCTCGTCCTCGTTCGAATTGGTGTGCCTCGATCGCGCCGACAGCGCTGATCGAAATCAGCGCTGTCGAAATCAACTAGAACGATTCTGACCTGCCGGAAACCGGCATCAGAATTTAGAGCGCTTGTTCCCGCAGAAGGCTCGCTTCTTTCCGCTAAAGTCAGCGCCGTGAAGATTGGCGTGCCAAAGGAAACCGCTGCCGGCGAGGCGCGCGTCGCGCTCGTCCCGGAGGTTGTCGCCAAGCTAACCGGGCAGGGGCTCGAGGTCGTCGTCGAGAAGGGTGCGGGCACTGCCGCCGCCTTCACCGACGAGGCCTACAAAGAGGCCGGCGCCGATCTCGTCAGCGCCAAGGTCGCTCTTGGCGCCGACATCGTCGCCAAAGTCGCCAAGCCGAGCGCCGCCGAGATCAAGCTGCTGAAGAAGGACGCCGTTCTGATCGGCTTCCTGCAGCCGCTCACCGACGAGAAGGGGATCGACGCGCTGGTCAAACAGGGAGTCGTAGGCCTGGCGATGGAGTCGGTGCCGCGCATCACGCGCGCCCAGGCGATGGACGCACTCTCCTCTCAGGCCACCGTCGCCGGCTACAAGGCCGTGGTGATCGCCGCCGACCGAGCACCGAAGCTTTTCCCGATGCTGATGACCGCAGCCGGAACGATCGCACCGGTCAAGGTGCTCGTGATCGGCGCCGGTGTCGCCGGACTGCAGGCGATCGCAACGGCCCGCCGTCTCGGCGCCGTCGTCTCGGCCTTCGACATCCGCCCGGCCGTCAAGGAAGAGATCGAGAGCCTCGGCGCCATGTTCCTCGACCTCGGCGTCGTCGGCGAAGAGACCGAAGGCGGCTACGCGCGCGAGCTCACCCCCAAGCAGCAGAAGCAGCAGCAGGCCGAGCTCGAGAAGCGCATCCCAAGTTTCGACGTCGTCATCACCACTGCCATGGTGCCCGGCCGCCCGGCGCCGAAGCTGATCCCGGCCAAGGCGGCCGAGGCGATGCGGCTCGGCTCGGTGATCGTCGATCTCGCCGCCGAGACCGGCGGCAACTGCGCGCTGACCGTGCCCGGCAAGATCATCGAGAAGAACGGCATCACCGTCGTCGGCTCGACCAACCTGCCGAGCGAGATGGCGTTCCACTCCAGCCAACTCTATTCGCGCAACGTGGCTGCGCTGCTCGGGCTGCTCGTCAAGGACGGCGAGCTGACGCTCGATTTCGAGGACGAGATCATCGCCGGCGCCTGCGTAACCCGGAAGGAGGAGAAATCGTGAGCAGCAACACGGCCGTCTTCCTAGCTGAGCTGACAGTGCTGATCCTGGCGATCTTCCTCGGTATCGAGGTGATCTCCAAGGTGCCGACGCTCCTACACACACCTTTGATGTCAGGCACCAACGCGATCCACGGCATCGTCATCGTGGGCGCGATCCTGATTACGGGCCTGAACGACAACCTGCTCGGTCAGATCGTCGGCTTCTTCGCCATGGTTTTGGCCAGCGCGAACGTCGTCGGTGGTTTCGCGGTCACCGACCGCATGCTCGAGATGTTCAAGGGGAAATAGTCGAGTGAGCGCCAACCTGACGACACTCGCCTACCTGCCGACGATCATCGCTTTCATCCTCGCGCTCAAGTTCCTCTCCTCTCCGAAGCACGCGCGACTGGGCAACCAGCTCGGAGCCGTCGGCATGGCGCTCGCCATCGTCGTGACGCTGGCGCAGAAGCACATTTACGGGCTCGGCTACGCGATCATCGCGGTCGGTGGTGTGATCGGAGGCGCAATCGGCTGGATCGGCGCCCGCAAGGTGAAGATGACGGACATGCCGCAGATGGTGGCGCTCTTCAACGGCGTCGGCGGCGGCGCAGTGGCTTTGGTCGCGCTGATCGAGTTCCACGAGAAGGCCGGCCTTCCCGGCCGCATGCTTGCCAACGAATCGGTCGCGATCATCATTTCGGCGCTGATCGGGAGTATCTCCTTCGCCGGCAGCATGATCGCCTTCGGCAAGCTGCAAGGCTTGGTCAGCGACCGCCCGATCGTCTGGCGCGGCCAGCGCGTCGGCAACATCATCATCCTTCTCGTCGGCATCACGGCGGGAGCGATCATTCTCGGCGGCCACGACTTACAGCTCATCTGGCTGCTGCTGATCGAGATCGCAGCCGCCCTGGCCTTCGGAGTGCTCTTCGTGCTGCCGATCGGCGGCGCCGACATGCCGGTCGTGATCTCTCTGCTCAACGCCTGCACCGGCATCTCCGCCTCAGCGGCGGGCTTCGAGCTGCGCCAGGACGTCCTGATCGTCAGCGGCATGCTCGTCGGTTCCTCCGGTTCGCTGCTGACGCTGATGATGTGCCGCGCGATGAACCGCTCGCTCGGGAACGTCATCTTCGGCGCCTTCGGTCAGATTCAGGCCGGCGGCGCGGAGGCTGCCTCAGCAGAGGACAAGTCGGTTCGCGCGACCACCGCCGAAGACGTGGCGACCATGCTCGCCTACGCGCACAAGGTGATCATCGTCCCGGGCTACGGCCTCGCGGTCGCCCAGGCCCAGCACGACGTGCGCCAGCTCGCCGACCTGCTCACCGCGCGCGGCGTCAACGTCGAGTACGCCATTCACCCGGTCGCCGGGCGCATGCCGGGGCACATGAACGTCCTCCTGGCCGAGGCCAACGTGCCCTACACGCAGCTGAAAGAGATGGACGAGATCAACTCGGAGTTCCCGCAGACGGATGTCTCGCTGGTAATCGGCGCCAACGACGTGGTCAACCCGGCCGCGCGCTCCGACCAGTCGAGCCCGATCTACGGCATGCCGATCCTCGACGTCGACAAGTCGAAGGCGGTCGTGGTGCTCAAGCGCTCGATGAATCCGGGCTTCGCCGGAATCGAGAACCACCTCTTCTACGAGCCCGAGACCTCGATGCTCTTCGGCGACGCCAAGGACTCGATCATCAAGCTGATCGCCGCAGTCAAGGCCGCTTAGAGCGCCTGGCGAAACGAAGCGCTCTGCCACCTAGGCGCCCTCGGCGCTTTCTGGCCAACGTGGCAGTGGTCGAGCCGGAGGCGTCTAGCGACGTCTTGCATTTCGGCACGAAACCGGCACATTCACCAGCGTTTCTTGCCTCTTCGGGCCGGTACCGTGTCACGACCCCGCGGGTGGGTGGCTCGGGGGAGGGCGGAGGAACTTGGTGCCGTCTCCGGTGAGCTTCCGGCTCGCGCCGAGCGATGAGCCGTCCGACGGCGAGCGCCTCACGCTTAGGGGCCTGTCCAAGAACGGCGTCCGGTAGCCGTCCGGGGCTCAGTTGAGGCAGATGGTGTAGGTCCAGGTGCTCGCCGAGGCGCCGTCGGCGCGGGCGGGCGCATGGCCGGCGGGGCTTGGCGTGCGTCTGGCGGCCGCAGGCGTTCCGGCCGCGGCCGGCCCGAGGTCGCTCGGAGCGGCCTGCGGTGCGGCGGCGACGCCGCGCGCCGTTTCCGGGACGTGGTCAGCCAGTCGTTTGCAGTTGAGCGCGGTACAGCCGAGCAGGAGCTGGACGTGGAAGAGCGGCGTTCCGCGCGAGCGGACGGGGCCGAGTCCGTGCCGGTTCTTCAGCTCGCCGATCACGCCCTCGGCGTCGCCCATCCGCTGCTTGTGCGCCCAGACGCCACGCTCGCTCTTGCAGCGCCTGCGGGCGGCGAGCGCCTCACGCTGGGCCTCGCTCCTCGGCTCGCCGTCCTTGGGCAGCATCGTCGGTTGCGGCGGCACGTAGGCGGTGATCCCGCGCTTGTCGAGTCCGCGCCAGACGCGCTCGGCAGCGAAGCCGGAGTCGGCGCCGACCGAGTCGAGCTCCGGGCAGGCAAAGCGGGCGCGGTCGAGGATCGGCGCAAGCGCGTCCCCCTCGTAGCCATCCGCCTGCTCCCCGAGGCAGGCGACCACGCAGCGCGCCTTCGGATCGACCGCCACCTGGCCGCGGTAGACGAGGTGCGGGCGCTGGCCGGGCTTACCCCGCAACTTCGCCTCCGGATCGGTGCGCGAGATCGAGGTCTGATTCGAGCTGCGCCGCCTCGGCGTCGGGCCCGAGCGCGGCTCGGCGAGCGTGAGCTGAGGCGGCGCAGACAGCCCCGGCGGCTCGCCCTCGCCCGGCTCCTCCAACCCCGGCTCCTCGACAGCCACCAGCGCCAGGCTCGCCCGCAGGCTGACGAGCGCGGCGTTCGCCTCGGCATGGAAACCATCGACCGAGAGATGCGTCCCCTCGACCAGGCCGTGCTGCTTGCAGAGATCGAGCGAGCGCAGAAACAGACGCTCGAACAGCGCCCCATCGACGAAGCGACGCGTCTGCGCGTGCGAGAGCGTCTGGTGGGCGGGCAGGCGCTCGTGGAAGCCGTAGCCGAGAAAGCGCCTCAGGTCGAGACGCAGGCCGGCCGTCCGGCAGAGCTCACGAGTCGAGCCGATCCCCTCCAGTGCCGCGGCGACCATCAACTTGACCAGCACGATCGGGTCGATCGAGGGACGCCCGACCTCATCGGCGTAGTACGGACTCGCCGCCTCACGCACGAACGACCAGTCGACCAGCCGATCGAGCTTCCGGTAGCGGCAGCCCTCCGCCACCAGCTCGTCCAAGCAGACCATCGCCACCTGCAACGTCGCCTCCTGCCCCTGCGCCACGCCCATCGCCATCCCGCACCCCCTCGCGCTCGCTCAACCCGGCGAGCCGAGCATAGGACCACCCCCGCCGGACCGCAAAAGAAGACGCCTTTTTGGGCAGGCCCTTAGCGGAGTATCACCAAACCCGCAGCACGCCACCTGCCTCCCAGACCGTTCCCGTTCTGAAGATCACGTCGTGCGGTCAGAAGAGGAAGCGCAGAGAGACCGACCGCTCGCTGCGGTCGATCTCTCTGCGGGCTCTGCGGCTAACCCTCGGTCTGGTCTGCGATCGTGAACGCGACCTGGTACTGCTCGACGCTCGCGTCGAGGACCTTATCGTCGAGGAGCGACGCCGCTTCCGGTTCGAGGAAGACGCGTGCTCCGTCCTCTTCGATCACCTCGTCGTCCTCGGCGGGCAGCAGAACGACGCTGAGCTGGAAGCTCGCCTGCGTCCCAGCCCGCTCGGCGGTCATTCGCAGCCCGCTCGTCTCGGAGCCCTCGTCCGAGGACGAGACCATGTTCTTCACGGCCTCAACCGCGCTGTCGGTGAGTGCGAGCAACGCGCTCACCTCCTTCCTGGTTGGTTCCGGTCGAATCAGCCCAGGCTAGCATCTAAGCCCCTGCGATCGACGACCGCCGGTGATCGGCCAGGCTATTTGGGCTGACCGTCCGCGCTCCCCGCCGATCGTGGCGTTCTATGAGAGCGCTCTCACGAGCGGCAGCATGGACTCTTCAAGGTGGCTTGCCAAGCGCATGCGGCGCACTTGCTTCGATTGGCGTAGTACGGACTCGCCGCCTCACGCACGAACGACCAGTCGACCAGCCGATCGAGCTTCCGGTAGCGGCAGCCCTCCGCCACCAGATCGTCCAGGCAGACCATCGCCACCTGCAACGTCGCCTCCTGCCTCTGCGCCACGCCCATCGCCATCCCGCACCCCCTCGCGCTCGCTCAACCCGGCGAGCCGAGCATAGGACCCCCGCCGGACCGCAAAAGAAGACGGCTTTTGGGACAGGCCCTTAGATGTCTCGCTCGAGATTCAGCGGTAGACGGACTCCACAATCACGCAGACTGCGCTACACGGAGTGAGGCACAGGAGCCGCGTAATGCATCTCGCGTTCTGGCTACGGGGCGCTCGAGATTCCCGTCGAGATTCTCATGAATGGCCCCTTCTCCGACGAGAATGGCATCCAGCAAGTGGTCCCGCCGGACGACAGCTTAAGCCGGTACACAAGCGTTATGGCGCTTTGAGCCAACCGCCGCCCGTGATCATCGAGCACGATGAATGAGGACGTCCAGTCGCTAGCACAGAGCCGAGTCCGAACGGCCGCGAGGAAGAAACCGCTCGTACCCAGTGGACGAGTGATCGTGTCGCCGGCGGGCGCTGTCAGCGTGACGCGGGTCGCGTCCGGGACGTCGACACGGCCCGCAACGAGCATCGTTTTGTCGCTGCCGAAATCGCCTGGGGAGGAACTCACGACGCCGGCGACGATCTGCTGCGCTGCGAGGCTCTCCCCGATACACGTGCCACCGTCTGGTTTCATATTGGGCCGCCACCAAGGAGCGCTCACAACAATGCAGTAAGAACCTTCGCTGTTGGTAGTCGCATAAAGGCTCGAATCGCCGTCCTTGGCGACGAGCACCGCGCTTCCGGGATCCGGGTGGAACCCGAGTTGCGGTGTGTAGGTATTGAAGTCCGCGATCACCGACGGAGGCGCCGGCTCGCCGGTCAGCCACGCGTTGGTAGCGAGCGCGGCGCCGGCGGCGAGCACCGTGATGACCGTAACGGCGGCGGCGACCATCAGCCGATGCCGGCGCCTATTTGCGCCGGCCTGGCGCACAGCGGCGGCTCGCAGCTCGGACCGGAACAGGACAATCGGATCGCTAGCGTTCATGGCTTTCCTCCCTCGAGAAGCGTTCGCATCGCGCGCAGGCCGCGCGAGACACGGCGGCGGATCGTCTGCTCCGACGTCCGCGCGACAGCCGCGATCTCGCCGTAGTCGGTCTCGCCGATCACACGACCCGTGACGGCCGCCCGCTGATCCGCAGGCAGATAGCCGAGCGCCAGCTCGAGCTCGGCGCCCAGGCTCTCGCCGTCGAGGCGAGCCAGTGCGTCCTCGAGCTCATCGCCCATGGCAACCACTAGAGCGGTACCCAGCTTTCGCCGCGCCCGATCATCGACCGAGCCGCGCCGCTGCCAGTCGCAGAGCAGATTCCTCGCCGTGACCGCTAGCCACGGCCACGCCGACCCGTCCGGCGCGAGCCGGCCACGGTAGCCACGCTCGAGCAGCCGCGCGAACGTCTCCTGCGTCGCATCCCAGGCCACCTCACGGCTCGCCCCGGCGCCCTGCAGAAACCGCACCAAGCGCACCAAATAGCGGTCATAAAGGGAGCAGATCGCGTCAGGATCGCGGCGCAGAAGCCGTAACGCTTCCGCATCCGTCAGTCGTTCATCCGTCACACCCGGTAAACGAACAGCTCGGGGTGTCTGTGACAAGGCTTCCGAAGTCCTTCCCTTGGCAGAGAGGCCAAGATCGAGAGTAGAACCTCTGTGGGCCCCATGCCCAGATCAGACGCTAGCCGGAAGCCGGATCACCCTCGGTTCCAGCACGTCCGTGTTATCCACGACCACGTCCGCGATCTCCTGCGGAGCGCAGCGGCTGAAGTAGAGCTCCTGGCCCGAGATGTAGCGGTTCAGGTAGCGCTCCTTGACGGCCTCGACGCCTCCCATCAGCTCGCGGTCGCGAGCCTCGGCCCGGCGAATGATCTCGTCGAAATCCGCATGGACGAAGATCGAGAAGTCCCAGAACGCTCGCAGCTCGGGACGGAGCAGAAAGACTCCGTCGAAGAGAAGGAGAGCGCCGGGCGGAACTTCTTCTTCAGGCGCCTCGACCTTCTCATCCACCCGGTAGTCGAAGACCCTGCGCCGGTAACGGCCAGACCCGCCCGGTCCAAGCGGATCGAGCAGAACGTTACGAAGCGCCTCGTAGTCGAAGGAGTCGAGGAAGTAGCCCTCGGGTGAGTCCGAGCCGCGGCGAAGCCGATACGCACGCGGGTTGTGAAAACCGTCGATCCCTGCGCGAATGACGGGCCGCTTTCCCGCCAGGAGCTCGGCCAGCTCGTCGGCGAGCACCGTCTTGCCGGCGACGTCCGGCCCGTCGATCGCAACACGCACAGTATGTGGCCGCTCCAGCTCGAGCAGGACCCGGGCGAGGAGCTCGAGCAGCTCCGGGCGCTTCATCGCTAACCCGTACGCCGCCGCAGCGTCGAGGCGCCGAGGGCGAGCGCGAGCACCGTCACGCCGACCGTGACCGTGAGGTCGAGCGCGAAGCGCCCGTCGAAGGCTCCGAGCTTGGTCGCGCGGTAAAGCGCGTCGTAGGCGTAGGTGAAGGGAAGCACATTCGAGATCCCGCGCATCCAGCTCGCCATCTGCGAGCGCGGCGTAAAGAGGCCGCAGAGCAGGATCTGCGGGAAGATGAAGGCGGGCATGAACTGGATCGCTTGGAACTCGGTGCGGGCAAACGCGCTGACGAAGAGCCCGAGCGACATACCGAGGATCGCGTTCGATACCGCCAGCAGCACGACCGCCCAGGACGGTCCCTGGGTATCGAGCCCGAGGAATCCGAAGGCGACGATCGAGACGAGTATCGCTTGAAGAGCGGCCACGAGCGCGAAGGCGAGCGCGTAGCCGGCAAGGATGTCGAGCTTGGCGAGCGGCAGCGCCATCAGCCGCTCGAGGGTGCCCGAGACTCGCTCTCTGAGCATCGTGATCGAGGTGACCAGGAACATCGCGATCAGAGGGAAGAGCCCGAGCAGCGGGCCGCCGATCTGCTGGAAGACCTCGCGGCGATCGGCGAAGAGCTGTTCGAGCAGGAAGACGAGCCCGACCGGGACGAAGAGAAGCAGAGCCAGCGTGCGCGGATCGCGGCGAAGCTGGTTGAGCACGCGCACCGCCGTGGCGAAGGTGGCGCGGAAGCTCACGCGACCTCCTCGTTGATCAGAGCCAGGAAAGCCTCGTCGAGGTCTTGCTTTCCGCTCTGCTGGCGTACGCTCGCCGGGGTGCCGGTCGCCACCAGCTTGCCCTCGCGCAGGAGCAGCAGGTCGTGGCAGTGGTCGGCCTCGTCCATCACGTGGCTCGAGACGAGCAGCGTCTTCCCGCTCTCAGCAAGCTCGTTGAAGGCCTTCCAGAGGTCGCGCCGTAGCACCGGGTCGAGACCCACGGTGGGCTCGTCGAGGACGAGCAGCTCGGGGTTTCCGACCAGCGCCGTCGCCAGCGAGACTCGCGCCAGCTGCCCGCCAGAGAGGCGATTGACGACGCGACCTGCGAAGGGCGTCATGGCGACGGTCTCGAGCACCTCGTCCACGCTTTCGGGCGCCGCGTCGAGGATGCGGGCGAAGTAGCGCAGGTTCTCGCGCACGGTCAGGTCGCCGTAGACGGCCGGGTTCTGGGTCATGTAGCCGACCTTCCAGCGCAGAGGCGGCGTGCCGGCCGACTTGCCGAGCACCGTGATCGCCCCCGACTCCACGATCTGGACGCCGACGATCGCGCGCATCAGCGTCGTCTTGCCGCTCCCGCTCGGCCCGAGCAGTCCGGTGACCCTTCCCGAGGCGACCTCGAGCGAGAGCTCGTCGAGCACGATCACACTGCCGCGGAGAACACGCAGCCCATCGACGACGATGCTCGGCGAGGTGGCCATCAGGCGGTAGTCAACCATTCCCGCGGTAGGCTCGCAGTGTGGTCCCCTTCCTGACCGCCGAGAACGTCCTCGCCGCCGTCTCGCCCGAGCGCGCCGTGGAGGCCGTTCGGGATGGCTTCATCGCCTACGCCCGCGGCGAGTGGGCAATGCCGCCGAAGATCTACGTGCCCGCGTATCCGAACGGCGACTTTCGCGCCATGCCGGCGATCGGCGCCGGCCACGCGGTGCTCAAGTGGGTCACCTCGTTCCCCGGAAACCCCGAGAAGGGGCTACCGACGGTGAAGGCGATCGTGCTCGTCTCGGAGGCGGAGACGGGGATCCCGGTCGCCGTGCTCGAGGGCTCGACGCTGACCGCTCTGCGCACCGGCGCCGCGGCGGTGCTGGCCGCCGAGACGCTGGCCCGGCCCGATGCCGGAGCCGCCGCCGTGATCGGCGCCGGTGTGAACGGCAAGGCAACGGCGCGCACCTTCCTCGCCCGAGGGCGCGAGGTGATGCTCTGGGACGTCGATTCCGAGCGAGCCCGGGCCGCCGCCGAGGAGCTGGGCGTAAGCGTCGCCGCCGATCGAGAGCAGGCGCTGGCCGCTGACATCGTCGCCACGGTCACTCCCGCCTATGAGCCGCTCTTCGCCGAGAACTCACTGCGCCCCGGCCAGCACGTCAGCCTGATGGGCGCCGACGGCCCCGGCAAGTGCGAGATCGCCCCGCGCGAGCTGGCCGGCACGCACGTCTTCTGCGACGACTGGACGCAAGCCTCACACGCCGGCGAGCTTCAGCACTCCGTCCACGAGCACCTGCTCGAGCGCGCTCAGGTGACCCAGCTCGGCGACGTCCTCGCAGGCCTGGCGCCCGGCCGCCGCAGCGCCGACGAGATCACGACCTTCGACTCGACCGGGCTGGCGATCCAGGACCTGGCGCTCGCGCTGGCGGTACTGGAGCGGGTCGGGGAGTTGAAAAACTTGCGGGAGCTACCGTTGTAGCACTAGAAAGCTTTCTCGACCCGAAAAGGTCGGCTCAGGTCTTCGAACCCAACAGATACGCCGAGGCGAAACTTGACACCCAAGAGAAGCGCGAGACGGGCCCCGGGGTCAGAGCTTGCATCTGCGTATCTGCTCTATTTCAAGCTCTGACCCCCTCCCCGTAACGCTCGAACTCAGCGCCGGCGCCGGCCGCCAGCTACAGCGATTCGTTAGGAGGACTGTTGAAGGTGTTGAACGGCATTCAGAATCTTCTTTGTCCCTCCAAATATCCCGCCCCAACCCAGCAGACTGCCATCGGCGAAGTAAGCCGTCTCGCCGTCTTGATACTCAATCTTGACCCAGTTGTTGGCGAAATCTCGCCCTTGCTTGCCGTATGAGACTCTCTTAACGCCGGTGATGCTGACCTTCTCCTTCTTCCCTGTGAATTCCAGGGAGTCTTCGTTCACCACCAGAGTCCCTGAATCTCGCATCGCGAGCATTTTCAGATCACGCCAGCGGTTCTCCGCGGGTAGATACCAAACGCTGCGGAAAGTGCTTGTTGCCATCTCGCTCCTCCTAGCAATACGTGGTCGCGTCCCTACGCTGCCGTAACTTCACCGAGCGCAGGCTCCGGTAGCAACTTCGTCTACGCTGCGATCACCTCCTCTTCGCCTGGGCGGTCGGACTTCGACACGTCGGCTCGAGAACGAGCCCCAAAGGCGATGGGAGGATGCAGCCATCACGCCTTTTCTTTAGCTGCCTTGCACTTGGGACATTTTCTCTGGAACTTCGGGCATTTCCTGCCGCACTCAGTACATTCGTACTTGGGGCTGAGTAAATAGATGGCAACCACTAGTCCTCGGGGTCGAGTTTTGCGTGCAACAAACTATCGCATCCTCGACAGCTCGCTCTCGCCTAAAGCACCAGGTCCGTCGCGGTTACGTCTCGTTCAGGAACCAGATTGCCGGCTCGGAGATCACGCCCGCGCTTTGCATCGTCTCCCGTAGGCTCTCACTCCCGGCGAACTCCTGCGCCGTTCCGATATCTTCGACTCGGAACTCGATCACGACGTAATTCGGCGTCGCGGCGTCGCGGCGTCGCGGTAGACGCCGGCATCGCTGATTCCGTACTGCCGGCGAACGGAGGCATGCTCGTCATAAACCGGTTTCCAGGTATCGAAGTCCTCGACTGTGGGCATGGGGTCAGATCTTGCATTTGCGCATCTGCCCGATTGCAAGATCTGACCCTCCTACCAAGACAGCAACCGATCAATTGGGATGTTTCGCACCAAACGGTGTCAGCGAACGACTTTGATGTTGAAGTCGCCGGTCTGCAGCGCTCCCATGAGGCGAAGCCAGAGCACCAGGTACATCTCGGTGCCGCGCGCGGCCGCTATATCGCCGAGGTCGATGATCCGTTCCGCCGTCCAGCCGAAGCTCTGAAGCAGCTCCCGCACCGTCGTTTTGGCCTCCTCGTCATCGCCAGCGAGGAAGACATCGTGCTCGCCGGGCACCCTGGCCGGGTCGACCATCACGTTGCAGTTGATCGTGTTCAGCGCCTTCACCACCCTGGTGTCGGGAAAGGCGCGCTGGATCTGGTCGCCGAGCGAGTCGGTATTGGCAACCAACAGGCTGGGCGGCATCCCCTGCGAGAAGTCGAGCGGGTTGGCGACGTCGATCAAGATCTTGCCGGCGAGATCATTGCCGAGGCGAAGCTCCAGGCAGATGCGTCTGGCTACGCGCAAGCGCTTGCGCTAGCGCGTAAGAAGGCCCCGGGTGGAAGGCCCACCAGCGCTCGCTCGCAGAGGCGCAGCAGTAGCGGCCGCAGCCCGTCGCGGAACGCGAGAGGGGGCCGAAGCCCCCTCTCCTCGCGCTGTGTCGCCGAAGCCTCCTTCGGCGATCTCCTACTTGTTGTCGTGCTTCTTGTTGTTGTCGTGCTTCTTGTTGTAGACCGCGACGTAGCCGATCTTCATCGGCACGCCCGAGACGGTGTTTGGCGTCACCACCTGCGGGAACGGCGTGGAGCCGCTGCAGCCACCGGCGTGCGGGAAGAAGTTGCACTCCGCCCACGGGAAGGCGCCGCCCACGGCGACGTCCAGGATGATGAAGAAGCCGTGGTCGGTCGCGTTTGCCCACACGTCCGCCGGCACCTGGTTGGCGTTAATCGTGAAGAAGTTGGTGCCATCCAGGTAGAAGCGAAGCTGGTTCGGCTCGATGCTCTTGTCCAGCTCCATCGCATAGGTGTGGAACGAGCTCTGCAGCGTGCTGTTATCGGTCGTGCCACCGATGCCATTCGTCTCGTTGCACGGGCCGCCCGAGGGAACGCCGCAGTGGAGAGTGGTAAAGGCGGTCGGGCGACCGTTGACGTTCTCCATGATGTCGATCTCGCCGATCCCCGGCCAGTTGAGGTAGTTGCCGCGGAAGGGCGCGCCGAGCATCCAGAATGCCGGCCAGTAGCCGGCTGCCTGCGGTCCCACTCCGGTCTGCGGCAGCTCGATTGAAGCCTGGACGCGCAGGATGCCGTGATCGCCGGCGCTGAACTTCGTCTTGCGAGTCTCGATGCGACCGGAGGTCCAGTTGCCGTTGGTATCACGAACCGGGGTGATCAGCAGATTGCCGTGGCCGTCGGTCGCGACGTTATGCGTGCTGTTCGACATCGACTCGATCTCGAACGTTCCCCACTGGCTCGGGCAGCCGACGCAGCCGTAGCCGGTGCCGGTGTCGTAGATCCATTTGCCGGGCTCGACCGGCTTGCCGGCCCTGCCGTTGAAGTCGTCCTTCCAGGTCAGCTTGAACCCCGGCGGCGGAGCCGGAACGTTGCCCGCGGCTCTGGTTGCGGTTGCCGATGCCCCTCCGGCCAGCACGCTGATCACGGCCAGGGCAGCGACCGCGACGGCGACGCCGAGCCATCGCCAGCGAGACAATGGCCACTTGGTTAGAGAATGATTCATGTCCTCAGCTCCCCCCTGTTGTGGGATGACCATTCGACCCCGCGGCAGGTCTGTACCAGACGCTGCACCGTCAGCGCCCGACTTCGGACAGCGAGTCGGGAACACCAGATCATGGACACGGACGTGCGGGGAGCGCCAGAGTATAACAGGAACCGCTTCCGGGAAAACGCGGACTAGCGGCTAGCCGCTAGCCGTCTCGTCCTCGGCCTCGGCGGTCTCGTCGGCCTCGCCGGCTTCGGCGTCCTCGAGCGTGATACCGGCCGCTTCTGCGGCCTGCGCGGCGGCGGCTGCCTGCTTCTTCTCTTCCTTCTTCTCCAGCTTCCGCGCACGTTTCTCCCTGAGCGCCCGCTCTCGCGCCATCTTCGCCATTGTCTGCTGCCTCTTGGTACTCGAGCCCATTCAAACCCCGCTTTCGTTCGACGCCTTACCGCGATTAGGTGACGATCGCCTGGTTACACCGTACAGCCAGAGGCGTCCTGACCGCCCCGTACGGCCATTCGTGGGAACCAGCGCGGCTCGATACTAGTTTCTCTGAACTCGATACATCCCCTCCGCGCACGCCGCCGCCCCGGCCAGCTCCAGTTCCGCCAGCGCTGCCGCGACCGCATCCGCCGCGAGCGCCGAGCGGCGCCCGCAAATCAAGCGGTCTTGACGTCGACTTCGCCGGTGCGGGTGAGGTGGCGCCAGTGGGCTCGGGCGCCGACGAGTGCGTTGATCGTGGACTCGATGATCACGAGGTACATCAGCTGCCGGTAGACGAACTGTTGCAGCGGGAGCGCCCAGAGAGGACGAAGCGACTCCTTATCCATCCTGAAGGCGAATCCTGCGAGCAGGAGTTGCAGAACATTAAAGCCGAGCCAGTAGGCGAGTACCGGTACCGGATTGGCGAACAGGATTCCGTACAGGGCGAACAGGTCAATCAGGGGAGAGAGCATCGGTAGCAGGAACTGGAACAGGATCATGTAGGGAAGAGCGAGCCGGCCGATCCGGCGCTCGCGCGGGTCGCGCGTAAGCAGCGCGCCCTTGTGCTTCCAGACCGCCTGCATGGTCCCGTACGACCAGCGATAGCGCTGCCGCCAAAGGTCGCCGAGACTCGAAGGCGCCTCTGTCCAGGCGCGCGCGTCCTCGGCGTAGACGACACGGCGGCCGGTGCGGCCGATCGCCAGGGTCAAGTCGGTGTCCTCGGCCAACGTCTCTCCGGAGACGCCGCCGACCTCCACGAGCGCGTCCCGGCGGAAGGCGCCAATCGCGCCGGGCACAGTCGGCGTGCACTGGAGCACTTCGTACATGCGCCGGTCGAGATTGAAGCCGGCCACGTATTCGATGTGCTGCCAGCGTCCGAGCAACCCACGCCGGTTACCGACCTTCGTATTTCCCGAGGCAGCACCGACTGTCGGATCCCCGAGCGGCTGCACAAGTCGCCGCAACGCCTCGGGTTCGAAGATGGTGTCCCCGTCGACCATCACGACGACGGGCGCCGATGACGCGCCGATGCCGGTGTTGAGCGCGGAGGGCTTGCCGCCGTTCGGTTTGCGCACGAGCCGCACCCGCTCCAGCCCGAGCCGCTCGACGATCTCGGCCGTGTCGTCAGTCGAGCCGTCGTCGACGACGACAACCTCGAACTCCGGATAGTCGCTCGCCGCGAACGAACGGACGGCACGTTCTATCCCGACAGCCTCGTTGTAGGCGGGAACGACAACGGCGACAGGCGGTAAGTACGCAGGCGAGGGTGCGCGCCGCCTCGTCGAGCGACGGTGGTAGCCGGCCAGGCCGAGCACGAGCACGACACGAGCGACAAAGAGGATGCCAACGAGTACAACCATTAACAGAAGCACTCGTACGAGCAGGAACCCGAAGCGCACCGCGTCGGCAAAGACCACGCCACGGCGCCGCTCCCATCCGGAGGCTGCCGGCTCGACGGCGTTCTGCCGCAGACCGGCGAGCTCGGAAACCGTCACGAAGCGGAAGCCGCGCGCGCGCAGCAGCGGAATCAACCGCGCCAGAGCAGTTACGGTCTCGCCGCGATTGCCACCGCCGTCGTGGAACATCACGATCCCCCCCGTGCTTCCCGGCGGGCTCGCGCCTCGGACGATCTTGGCGACTCCCGGACGGGCCCAGTCCTCCGATACGAAGTTCGCGAGAACGATCAGGTAACGGCGGCCGGCAAGCGCGGCTAGGTCGCGCTCGTCCCGGATTGTTATTCCGTCGGGGGTCGCCGAGTACGGTGGGCGTATAAGCCGCGTGTAGTGGCCGGTAATCCCCGCGATCATCGCCTCGGTCAAGTCGAGCTGGAGCCGCCGCTGCCAGCCCGGGCCGGTCCAGAGTGCGACATGCGTGAAGGTGTGGTTCCCGAGCTCGTTCCCGTCACGCACGAGTAGGCGCACGATATTGGGGTGGCGAGCTGCCTCGCTGCCGACGAGAAAGAACGTCGCCGGGACATGCTCGCGGCGCAGGATCGCCGCGATCTTCGGCGTCCAACGCGGATCGGGCCCATCGTCGAAGGTCAGCGCGATCCGTCGACCCGGCGGCGGCTGGGTGGAAACAAGCCGCGAGCCCCGAGCGCTCAGAATCGGCCGGCTATGGGCAAGTGGCGCCCGCCCGCCCACAGCCTCAGGCGCACCTACGCCGCTCGCACCGACCGTGTGGGTCGCAATCCCTTCGAACAGGATCGCGACAGCCGCAACAACGAAGCAGAACGAGAGCAAACCCCAGTGCGCAGGAACCCGCAACCGCGCGAGCGCTTGCACCTTACGGCTTCTTCGATAAAACCGTTGATGTCGACGTCGTCTTCGTTTGCCCGGGCGCTGTCGCGCTCTTTCCGTGCGACACGGTCGAGGCCGGGCTCGTCTTCGTCTGCCCGGGCGCTGTCGTGCTCTTTCCGTGCGACACGGTGGAGGTCGGGCTCGTTTTCGTTTGCCCGGGCGCTGTCGTGCTCTTTCCGTGCGACCCGGCAACACTACCTGACACCTGCTGACCAGCCCCAACCGTTGCCGCAAACACCTTGGCCGACACCGCCGGACGGAGATCCGAGGCGGAGGGCTGCCGAGGCTGCGGTAGCTTCACGAGTACAGGAGGACCTTGCGAAGGTCGCAGGACATGTACGAACGGAATCCCCGCAACGGGCATCAAACCGAGCCCACCCAGCACGATCGCCAACAGCCAGGCCAGAAACAGCAAGAACACGCAACGACCGGCCCGTCGCAACCACCGAGCACGCCTTCCTGTTGGATCCTCAAGGACAGCAGATCCGCCGCCGCCCGTCGTTCCGATGCCCATCAGCCCAGCGCTCCTTCGCTACACAAGAACAACGTACAGACAAGACGTTCCCACAAAGGGCCGTTACATCGTATGCCATTGGCCTTCTCACCGATCTCCTGACAATGCCCAGCTCCCCGAATTCGAAAGGGACGGGAGAGACGGCTCGGCAGCTCGGTCGAGCAAGTGTTCAGGGCGCTCTAGCCCATCCGGTACACCCCCTCCGCGCACGACGCCTCCCCGGACAGCTCCAGCTCCACCAGCGCAGCCGCAACCACATTCGCCGCGAGCCCCGAGCGCTCGACCAACTCGTCGACCGAAGCCGAGTGGTCGGCCAGCAACTCCCGCACCCGCTGCGCGCTCTCGGAGAGCTTGGCTCCCAAAACAGCCGGTGCCTCCTCCAGCCCGAGCACCGCGAGTACGTCGCCCGACTCGATCAGGGGCGCGGCGCCCAGGCGCAGCAGCTCGTTCGTGCCGCGCGAGAGCGCCGAGGTGATCTCGCCCGGGACGGCAAAGACCTCGCGCCCATCTTCCAAGGCGAAGTCGGCGGTGATCAGGGCCCCCGACCTCGCCCGCGCCTCGACGATGATCGTCACCCGGGCGAGGCCGGCGATGATGCGGTTTCGGGCCGGGAAGCGCCAGGGCGCCGGCTCGGTGCCGGGCTCGTATTCCGAGACGAGCAGGCCGCTCGCGGCGATCCGCTGCGCCAGCGCCGAGTGGGCGCGCGGGTAGTCGCGATCGATGCCGCAGCCGAGCACGGCCACGGTCGCGCCCTCGCCTTCAAGCGCGCCTCGATGCGCCTCGGCGTCGATCCCGCGTGCCAGGCCGCTGACGACGGTTGCTCCCGCCGCCGCCAGCTCGCGTCCGAGCCGGCGCGCCACCTGGGCGCCGTAGGGCGAGCAGGAGCGCGTACCGACAATCGTCACCGCCGAGCAGGAGAGCAGCCGCGGCGAGCCGTCTCCTCGCAGGTAGAGCCGTTTCGGTGGATCGTGAATGGCGGCCAACAGCTCCGGGTAGTCGGCGCTGCGACGGGTCAAGACGCGGTAGCCCCGGTCGGCCTTCACACGCCCGTCAACTCCGGCGGGATCCTGTAGGAGAGTGCCTCGGCCAGGTGCTCGCGGGCGATCTCCCCCGCTCCCGCCAGTGCCGCGATCGTGCGCGCCACGCGGGCGACCCGCGCCCGGCCGCGCCCCGAAAGCGACATGCGCTCGACGGCGTCGGTGAGCAAAGCCCGAGCCTCGGCTCCCATCCGCGGAGGCGTCGCCTCGATCCTCTCCCGCGCCGCCTGCACCCGCTCGCGCACGAGCACCGAGGCCTCCTCCCCGCTCCCATCCAGCTCGGCGGCGCGCGGGCGCGGCATCGCCACCACCAGGTCGAAGCGATCGAGCAGCGCTCGCGAGAGCTTCTCGCGGAAGTGCGCCAGGCGCGTGGCCGAACAGGAGCAGCCGGCGGCGTCGCCCTTGCCGCCGCAGGGGCAGAGGTTCATCGTCGCGACGAGCTGGAAGCGGGCCGGGAAGACGGCACGCCCGTTGGCGCGGGCGATGCTGACGACACCGTCCTCGAGCGGCTGGCGCAGTGCCTCCAGCACCGGGCGCTGGAACTCCGGGAACTCGTCCAGGAGCAGAACTCCGCGGTGCGCCAGGCTCGCTTCGCCGGGGCTCGGGCCTCTGCCCCCGCCAACGATCGCCGGCATCGAAGAGGAGTGGTGCGGGGCGCGGAAGGGCGGCCTCATGACGAGCGGGTGCTCCGGCGGCAGTAGGCCGACGACCGAGTGGATGCGCGTCACCTCGAGCGCCTCCTCCTTGGCAAGCAGGGGCAAAATCCCCGGCAGCCGGCGCGCGAGCATCGTCTTGCCCGTTCCCGGCGGGCCTGCCAGGAGCAGGTTGTGGCGCCCGGCAGCGGCGATCTCGAGCGCCCGGCGCCCTCTACGCTGCCCCTTTACCTCGGCCAGGTCGGGGCAGGAGCCGAGCGGCAGGTGGCCGTTCGAGGCGACCGGCGCCGGCTCGGGCAGCCAGTCGTCGCGCATGTAGGCGACCGCTTCGGCCAAATGACGCACCGGCACCGGATCGACGCCCGCCAGCGCCACTTCGCCCGCCGACTCGGCCGCGCAGAGCACGAAATCGATCCCGGCCCGTCGAGCCCCCTCAGCGACGACGAGCGCTCCCCCGACCGGCCGTACTCTACCGTCCAGCGCCAGCTCACCTACGGCCGCATGCGCCCTGAGCGAGCCCGGGGGAATCTGGTGCGAGGCGGCGAGAATGGCGAGCGCGATCGTCAGGTCGAAGCCAGAGCCCTCCTTGCGCAGATCGGCCGGCGCCAGGTTGACGGTGATGCGCCTGAGCGGCCACTCCAGCTCGGCCGAGACGATGCTGCTGCGGACGCGCTCCTTGGCCTCCTGGCAGGCTCGATCGGCCAGCCCGACGATCGCGAACGACGGCACTCCCTTCTGCAGGTGTGCCTCCACCTCCACCCGCCGTGGCTCCAGCCCAACGAGCGCGTAGGTCGCCATCTGCGCGAGCACCAGCTCAGGCTAGGAAGAGAACCGTCCCGCGTCTGTCACAACTCGGTGCCGAAAGACGCGCGAACGAGCTGATTCACCCCCGCACCTTCGACCGGTCTCGCAAGCGACGGCCGTTCCCTGGCCTACCTTCTACTACCTCGCAAACGTACGACTCGCCGCGAGTAGTACCCGGCAGCCGTACCGAATAGTATTCTCCATACATACCGTGATCACCGATATCAATCCCTTCGTCTACTCGCGGCCTATCTCGCCCGAAGACGTCATCGACCGCGACGACGAGACGCGCGAACTGCTGAGAAAGGTCGTCGGCGGTCACTACGTTCGGCTCTACGCGCCCCGCAAGTACGGCAAGACGAGCCTGCTCAAGCGGGCGCTCCGCGACGGCGAGCGACAGGAAGGGCTGGTTCCGGTGCTCGTCGATCTCTACCGGGTGGCCTCGCTCGCCGACGTGACGATCCGCTTCGAGAGAGCCTACGCCAAGTACCTCAAGGGCGCCCTTCGCGCCAAGATCGAGGACTTCCTACAGCGCACCGGTCTGGGTCTGTCGCTGGGGGCTTTCGGCATCAGCGCGAAGATCCAGATCGATCCCAAGACCGAATCCCTGGCCGCGCTTCACGCCCTGCTCGACCTACCGCTGCGTCTGGAAGAGGGCGGCGGCTTCCGTGCCTTCGTCGCGCTGGACGAGTTTCAGGACGTGAGCCGGATCCCCGACCTCGACGGCCTCATCCGCAGTCACATCCAGCACCAGGGCGAAGTGGCCTCGTACGTCTTCGCCGGCTCCGAGCCGGGGCTCATGAAGCAGCTGTTCGAGGACCGAAGCCGCCCTCTGTACGACTCGGCGGTTCCGATGCGCCTCGGCCGGCTCCCCGATCCCGCGATCGCCGACTACATCGCCGACCGCTTCGAGCAAGGCAAGCGAAGCGTGGGCGAGGCGCTCAACCCGCTGCTCGGGACGGCGCTAGGCCACCCCCAGCGAGCGATGATGCTCGCCTATCACCTCTGCGAGCAGATCGCGCCGGGCGAGACGGCGACGCTCGACGACTGGGCGCGTGCCCACTCCTCGGCGCTCGCCGAGCTCCAGCCCGAGTTCGACGCCCACTGGCAAGGCTTTTCTCTGAACTATCAGAAGACGATGCGATCGATCGTGGCCGGCGGCGGCTCGCCCTACCGCGCTAGTGTCCTGAGTAGGCTCGAGCTGAGCAAATCGGCGGCGCAGAGTGTTGTCACGCGCCTCGTCCAAGCGGCCGAGATCGAGCCCGAGGGGCGCAAGTACCGTGTCGTCGACCCGCTCTTCGCCGAATGGATCGAGCGCGTCGACTCGGGCTCGACCGACGACGGCGAAGGCGATCTCTGATTTTTGGCGGCGACCGAAACGGTCGCCCGTGTGTGCGCTTCGACGGCGTCGGGCCTATCCCGTTAGGGACGCGTGGCTGAAGGGGTTGAACCGCGGATGCCAGGGGTCAGACGGGCCGTGAAGGCGCACTGGTAGTGCGTCAAACGGTTTGGGCGGTCACTGGCGCCGCGGGGCGGCCGCTTCAAGCGTGTAGGCCTAACGGGATAGGCCTATAGGGCAACGCGAGATCAGCGGCGAGATCGGAGGGGGATCAGACCTCGCCGCGATCTCGCGGGCTTGCCCCACGTTCGCGGTCTAGTCGGCGAAGCGGGTTACGAGGACGTCCTCGAAGAACTCTCCGGCGCGGCGGCCGGTACGGCGGTTGACGTGGCGGCGGTGGCGCTCCTCGAGCTCCAGCCCGGCACGGGCGAGAATCTCGGGGTAGAGATCGCGACGGTCGTTGACGACGATCAGCACCGGGGCGCCGGGCCTCAAGGCGGGACGAGCGTTCTCGAGCACCCCGGCGATGCCGTCCGAGTAGCTTGCGAGCGCCGCACGTCCGCTTCCGCGCGCTGCCGCTCCCAGTTCGAGCTCGCGCAGGTCGTCGAGCGCGAGCAGCTCGTAGGCGTAGCGGTGCTGCTCGTGATAGTCGATCAGACCCGGATAAGGCGGCGAGGTGATGATGCCGTCGAAGGGGCCTTCCAGCCGAATCGAGCGCGCGTCTCCGTGCAGGACGCTCGCCGACCGGCCGCGCGCGCGCAAGCGCTGGAACTGCTTGACTCGCTCGAGCGTGTCGAGCGCGTAGCGGCGCAGGAAGTGCGAGGCGCTCTCGACCGGGCGGCAGTTGCGACGGTGCTTGTGACACCAGTAGGGCTCGAGCTGCGGAGCGCGCGGAAAATCGAGGTCGAAGTGGCGCGTGCGCCTGGCCGAGCGCGCGGCGCGGGTGAGGACGACGCTGAGCAAGTCGACGTGCTCGCAGCCGGCGATCTGCCCGCGGAAGGAGAGAAGCTCCGAGCGCGCCTGCGGCGCGTACCAGTCACGCAGGTAGGAAGAGCGAACGCGCGCGACCTTCGGCGCTGTCTGCGCGTCGAGCCCAGCGACGACACTTCTGATCTCGTGCTCGAGCGCGAACGGCTCGTAGCGGCGAGTCTTGACCTGCATGAGCAGGCAGTTGAACGCGGAGATGTCGATTCCGGTTGCATCGAGCCCGCTCTCGAGCGCCTGCACGAGTGTCGTGCCCGAGCCGGCGAAGGGATCGAGGACGTGCTCGCCCGGCCGAAAGTAGCGACCGAGCAGAACCTCGACGAGCTGCGGAATGAACTTGCCCAGGTAGGGATGGAGGCGATGGACGTGCTTCGTTCGCTCCCGCTCGGGAAGATCGCGCTCCGACCAGGAGAGATCGAGGTCGAGCTCGCGGTAGAGGGCTTCCTGAGTGAGCGCCATCGCCCGCATCGATTCGACGCGAGCGGCGTGAAGCCCTGCAAAGCTGCCTAAACCTGGCTACGACCCGCTTTGTGAGTCGACAGCCAGAAACTCGAGCGCCCCTGGGCTGCCGTTCGGCAGCCTGGCGTCCTCCCAGGCCTTTGCGACGGCCTCACCGAGACGCGTGCCGCGCTCGACGCTTGCCTCCAGGAAGTTGGCGCAGACAATGCCGCAGCCGGCACCGGGACCTTCCGCACCGGCGAGCAATTCCTCCACCTCCTGCTCGGAGTGGCCGGCCGTGGCGACGAGCATCAGGTCTCCGCACCAGACGCTCGCACCGGACTCGCGCGCGTACTCGCGCAGCACCCCCATCGGATAGGCGCGCTGCTCGGGCGTGTCGTAGCCGTACCAGTAGATGACCTTGAAGTCGTCCTCGATCAGGCTAGCGGCGAGCTCCAGCGCCGAGACTCCTCCGGCCACTTCGAACGGCTCGAAGGGATCGATCGTGACGACGACTTCACCCGGCTCTCCTTTCAGCCGGCGCGCCTCCTCCAGCACCGTCGTCATCCCGTCGGCCTCGCGCACGACCTCCCTCTCGCTCAGGCCCAGCTCGGCGGCAGCCGTGCGCAGGCTGGTCACGCTCTCAGGATCGAGATCGCAGAGCAGGTAGTCGGCCCCGTCGCCGAGCATCTGCATCGCGAGCAGAGCCGAGCCCGGGTAGTTGGCGGGCGCCTCGCCACCGTCAGAGAGCCGGCTCAGCTCAGCGGCATAGCGCGATCCAGCCAGCTCGGGAACGCTGCCACCGCGCTCGAGGAAGCGATAGATGCCGTAGTCGCGATCGGGAGAGTGCGTCAGCGGGTAGGAGGCCGAGCCGGCGTGCGTCTCCCAGTAGCGCTTCGGCGGCTCGAGCGCGAGCAACTCGGCCAGGACGAGGTGCTTCCAGACATCGCCGATATTTCCGTAGTAGCGGTTCATGCGTGCTCCAAGCTAACACTAGAGCTATGCGCGGCGCCAAAGAATCTAGTCCCCAGGATGCTAGAAGGCGTTCTCCAGGCGCTCGAGCTTGCCCTGTCGCACGGCGATCACGTCGAAGCGCACGACCTGCTCGTGTGACGGCTGCGTGGCAAGCCAAACCTCGGCCGCGCGACGCAGGCGCGCCTGCTTGCGCTCGTCGACCATCTCGAGCGGATCGCCGTAGTTTTCGCCGGTCTTCTCCTTGACCTCGCAGAAGACGACGATGTCGCGGCGCCGGCAGAGCAGATCTACCTCGACACCGGCCAGGCGGATGTTGGCGCCGAGAATCCTGTAGCCGCGCAGGCGGTAGTGGCGACGGGCACGGCGCTCGGCCACGGCGCCGGGGAGCCCGGCGGCTCTCACGCGCTCTGCTCGTAGCAGGCGGCCTGGAAGGAGCGGCGATGGACGACGCTGGGGCCGTACCTGCGCACGGCCGCCGAATGGGCGCCCGTGATGTAGCCGACGTGAGCGGCAAAGCCGTAGTTGGGATAGAGAGAGTCGAGCCGCCGCATCATCCGGTCGCGCACGACCTTGGCCACGATCGAGGCGCAGGCGATGGCCGCGCTTCGCTGGTCGCCGCCAACGATCGCAACGTGCGGCGGCGCCTTCGGCCCGAGCGAGAAGCCGTCAACCAGGCAGGCCTGCGCGGGAGGAACACAAGCCGCGAGAGCACGCCTGAGCGCCTGGAGATTGGAGTTGTGGAGGCCGCAGCGATCGATCTCCCCGGCCGGAACCATCTCGACAACGACCAACTCGCTCACCGCGAGCACGGCCAGCAAGAGCCGCTCGCGCGCGACCGGATCGCACTGCTTGGAATCGCGCAGCTCGGCCAGGGCACGCGCTCGCGCGCCGTGCAGCCGCTCCAGGTCGAGAACCACGGCCGCGACACTCAGCGGCCCGGCCAGCGAACCCCTCCCCGCCTCGTCCGCGCCGGCAACAAAGCGGGCGCCGAACTTGCGATCGTGCTTGATCAGCTTGATGCCGGGATCCGCGCTCATCGCGCGAGCATAACGCGGGCGCCGGTTTGACCACCCGGCCGGGAACGAAAGTCACTCTCCTGTTACAGAAGCGGCCCGCGGCCGGCGCTACTCGGAGCTCTTCGTCGGCTCGGCGCTGTCTGCCGGCTCTGCGCTCTCCGGCTCGACGTTCTCCGGCTCTGCGCTCTCCGGCTCCGGTGTCTCAGGCTCCAGACCCTCCGGCTCCAAGCTCTTGGGCGACGCCGCTTTCGGCGCTTTCGTCACCTGATCGCGCTTGGCGCGGACACGCGCCTTCTTGCCGATCTTGCCGCGCAGGTAGTAGAGCTTGGCGCGGTTGACATCGCCGATCGAGACGACGTCGATCTTGTTGATCTTCGGCGAATGGAGCGGGAAGGTGCGCTCGACGCCGACTCCGAAGGAGCTCTTGCGCACGGTGAAGGTCTCGCGCGCACCGGCACCCTGGCGCTTGATCACGATCCCCTCGAAGACCTGGATGCGCTGGCGCTGGCCTTCGATCACCTTGAAGTGCACGCGCACGCTGTCGCCCGCCTTGAACTGTGGCAACTCGGGGCGCAGCTGACGCTGCTCGATCTGCTCGATGATCTTGTTCATAGCTGGAAGGAAAAGAGCCGGCGGCCGGCGGCAATCGTAGCGAAAAGAGGCAGCGTCA
>Ga0209913_1000529_pt1 | contig 31254 bp, 29 predicted proteins | sample PersoiDNA2013203_FD_185805 | JGI IMG/M metagenome (GOLD analysis project Ga0209913, IMG submission 185805) | Permafrost soil microbial communities from the Arctic, to analyse light accelerated degradation of dissolved organic matter (DOM) -... | ecosystem: Environmental > Terrestrial > Soil >... | reverse complement strand
GTTACAGCTTTCTTATTACTTTTAAAACCCTTCGTTAACTTGTTTTGCTAGCGAAGGGCCGCATTTTACAGACACCTGAACTTTGGTCAAGCGCTATTTGTACTTGTTACAGTATGGTTACATTTGCGTTGGCTTTTAAGCATTGTAAAACCATGGATTACTCTAGGTAAGCGAACAAAACCTATCAAACCTCCAAACGCTATATACAAAATATAAACGAATATTTTTTGATACTAAAATATGTAAACAAAGAAAAACCCCATTAACTTATAAGGTTAATGGGGTTTGTTTACAATATACAACTAGGTAGACGTCAAAAAGGAATATCGTCCTCAAAATCATCAAAGCCTGAGCCGCCACTAGCTGGTTTAGCGCTTGGCTGTGCTGGCGCTTGCCTTGCCGGTGCTTGACTGCTTTGGTTTGAAGGTGCCTGATTGTAATCACTACCGCCACTGCTTTGATCCATACCGCCATCGTAGCTCGCATTTGAACCGCCAGCTTCGCGGCCTCCCAACATTTGCATTTGGTCGGCAATAATTTCTGTGGTGTAGCGGTCCTGGCCTTCTTTAGTTTGCCATTTGCGTGTTTGCAAGCGGCCTTCTACATAAACAGGGCGACCTTTTTTAAGATACTCGCCAGCGATTTCAGCCAACTTGCGGTACATGACAATATTATGCCATTCTGTTTTTTCTTGTTTGGCTCCCGCTTTGTCTTTCCAGCTATCGGTAGTAGCAATACTAAAGTTACAAACTGCCTCGCCATTTGGCATGAATCTAACTTCAGGATCGCGCCCTAAATTACCCACTAAAATCACTTTATTCACTGATGCCATTTTTATCCCCTCAACAATTTATATACTTGCGCTTCTAATTGGGAGTTGTCCCGATCTTGCGTTTTATCTAGTTTCAATATAATCGTGCGCTCTTGTGGCAACACCACGGCTTCAATCACACCAGCTAGTTTGGCAAGATTATTTTTCAGAATATCCGCGCTTTCACTGCTTAGCTCAGGCGCCGACTCATCCAAGCTGTACATTTTAGTTCTAACAGCTGGTGGCGATTGCATTGAAAACGCCAATATTAGCCATAAAAACATCATGACACTACAGAAAATAAAGACGCTAGCAAAGCCAAGTTTGTGCGACAAATACCCACCTAATGCACCGCCGACAAACACACCTAACGATTGCGCTGTATTATAAACGCCCATCGCTGTACCCTTTGCTGCGGCAGGCGCCATTTTACTGATAATGGAAGGTAATGACGCTTCCAGCACATTAAATGCAATGAAATACAAGGTGAGCGAAGCCACAATGCCCCAAAAATGCTCAATAGAGATGGCAAACATTAACTGCGCAACCAGCATCATGGCAATGGCACTGACAAACACCAACTTCATTTTGGCTTGTTTTTCAGCGTAGATAATCGCAGGTACCATCAACACAAATGATGCTAGCAAAACAGGCAGGTAAATATGCCAATGCTGGTTTTCATGTATGCCACTTGATGTAACGATGGCAAAAGGTACCACCACAAACATTGCCATCTGTGCCGCATGCAAAGAAAAAATACCGAAGTTTAAGCGCAATAACTGTGTATTCTTCAGCACATCTTTTAACTTGGCAGGCGCTGCACTAGCGTCAGAATGGTAGTGGCTATGTAAAGGATCCGGCACTACAAACTTCACCACAGCCATGGCAGCAAGCGTTAACAATGCGGTCATCACAAATATGCCCGGCACCCCTATCCATTGATTAAGCAATGGGCCACCCACGAGTGAAACGGCGAATGCCATGGCGATGGTTCCGCCTATTGTTGCCATGGCTTTGGTACGATGTTCATCGCGGGTTAAGTCTGCCAATAAGGCTGTAACTACCGCCGATACTGCGCCAGCACCTTGAATCGCACGACCAATAATAACGCCTTCAATATTCATCGCCAAGGCCGCCACCATGCTGCCAATTGCAAAAATAGACAGGCCTAGATAGATCATCGGCTTCCGGCCGAATTTATCTGACGCCATACCAAAAGGTAATTGAAATAGTGCCTGCGTGAGACCATAAGCACCCAAAGCCAGCCCTATCATAAATGGGCTAGGATGTTCCGGGAAAGTTGATGCATAAATTGCAAAAATCGGCAAAATAGAAAACATGCCAAACATTCGCAATCCATAAATGGCAGCCAAACTCAGTGTTGCGCGCATTTCTACCGGAGTCATTTTATCTAACACTACGGTATCGATCACGGCCATCTCTGACGACGCTATGGTTTCTGAGGCGGACTCGGTAAAAAGGTCACGACTCTGATTCTTTGACTGATGAATTATTTTGTTATTTGAGTCTGCCATGAAAAATTTATAAGCTAAATTCGTAAAAGTAGGTATATTAGCAGGTTGCCCTGAAGTTAACCTAGGTCTTACGTAAAAGCATTATGGAATTCATCAAAATACGCGGTGCACGTACGCACAATTTAAAAAATATATCGCTAGATATTCCACGTAATCAGCTAGTTGTGATTACGGGCTTATCTGGTTCAGGTAAATCGTCGCTTGCCTTTGATACACTGTACGCGGAAGGCCAGCGACGCTATGTAGAATCTCTATCTGCCTACGCACGGCAGTTCTTAGCCCGCATGGATAAACCTGATGTTGATTTGATTGAAGGCTTATCGCCAGCGATTTCTATCGAACAAAAATCAACTTCACATAATCCGCGTTCAACCGTAGGTACGGTGACAGAAATTCACGACTATTTACGTCTGCTGTACGCTCGTGCCGGTGATCCGGAATGCCCGGAACATGCCATTAAACTTGAAGCACAAACAGTCAGCCAAATGGTGGACCACGTATTAGCGTTGCCTGAAGATACTAAGCTCATGATATTGGCACCAGTGGTGAGTAACCGTAAAGGTGAGCAGCTCGATTTGTTTGAGGAGTTAAAGGCTCAAGGCTTTGTTCGCTTGCGTATCGACGGCAAGATTTATGAAGTAGATGCGTTGCCGCAGTTGGCTAAAACTACCAAGCACAATGTAGATGTAGTGATAGACCGCATAAAAGTTAAGCAAGATATGAAGCAGCGTATTGCCGAATCTTTTGAAACGGCGCTACGTTTAGCTGAAGGTAAAGCCATTGCCGTGGAGATGGATACCGACAAAGAGCATACGTTTTCTGCCAAATTCTCATGCCCAGAATGTGACTACTCACTAGCAGAATTAGAGCCGCGCCTATTCTCATTCAACAACCCGATGGGTGCTTGCCCTGTGTGTGACGGCTTAGGTAATATTAACTTTTTCGATCCTAAACGTGTGGTCGCTTTTCCGCATTTATCACTGGCGGCTGGCGCAATCAAGGGCTGGGATAGACGCAATCAATTTTACTTTCAAATGCTAGGCAGCCTAGCCACACACTACAATTTTGATTTAGATACCCCGTTTGAAAAATTGCCAGAGTATATTCAAAAAATATTGCTCAACGGCAGTGGCAAAGAAGAAATTCCATTTAAATATCTGAATGAGCGTGGTGCTTTCTATCAAAAAATCCACTCATTTGAGGGAATTTTAATTAACCTTAAACGCCGTTATCACGAAACTGATTCACAAACAGTGCGTGAAGAACTGGCAAAATACTTAAACTCGCAAAGCTGTCCAGACTGTGCCGGAACGCGCTTACGTAAAGAAGCGCGCCATGTCAAAGTGGGCAATAAAAATATCCACGAAGTCTGCCAAGTACCACTAAAGTTAGCGCTTACTTTCTTTGATACACTTGAGCTGACTGGAGCAAAACTTGCCATTGCCGACAAAATTGTTAAAGAGATTAGCAACCGTCTCAAGTTTCTAACCAATGTTGGCTTGGAGTATTTATCGTTGTCTCGCTCGGCAGAAACGCTATCTGGCGGTGAAGCGCAGCGTATTCGCTTGGCCAGTCAAATTGGTAGCGGCTTAACCGGTGTGATGTACGTGCTGGATGAGCCTTCTATTGGCTTGCATCAACGCGACAACGACCGCCTGCTAGAAACGCTCAAACGCCTACGCGACATTGGCAACAGTGTGATTGTGGTCGAACATGACCAAGACGCCATTATGGCGGCAGATTATGTGATTGATATCGGCCCTGGTGCGGGTGAGCACGGCGGCCATATTGTGGCTGAAGGCACGCCGGCAGAAGTGCTAGCCAATCCAAACTCACTCACTGGCGACTATTTAAGTGGCAAAAAACAAATCGTTTACAACAAAAAACGTACGCCGCCAGACCCTGCACGCTGGCTTAAATTAAGCAATACCACAGGCAATAACTTAAAAGATGTCACACTTAAATTACCCGTAGGTTTGCTAAGCTGCATCACTGGCGTATCGGGTAGCGGAAAATCCACACTAATTAACGACACACTATTCCGCGTAGTGGCACAGCATTTATATGGCAGCAGCACAGAGCCAGCCGCCTTTGGTGAGATTGACGGCTTAGCGTTTTTTGACAAAGTAGTCGATGTTGACCAAAGCCCGATTGGCCGTACGCCACGCTCTAATCCAGCCACTTATACAGGGCTATTTACGCCGATTCGTGATTTATTTGCTGGCGTGCCGGAAAGCCGCGTACGTGGTTACGGCCCAGGTAGATATTCGTTCAACGTAAAAGGTGGACGTTGTGAGGCTTGCCAAGGCGATGGCGTAATACGTGTTGAAATGCACTTTTTACCTGACGTGTACGTGCCATGTGATGTGTGTAAAGGCCATCGTTACAATCGCGAAACCTTAGAGATCCAGTTTAAAGGTAAAAATATCCGCGAAGTATTAGAGATGACGGTAGAACAAGCGCACACGTTTTTCAGTGCACAACCCGTAATTTCACGCAAACTCAAAACACTGCTAGATGTTGGACTAGGCTACATCACGCTAGGGCAAAGCGCTACCACGTTATCTGGCGGTGAGGCGCAACGCGTAAAATTGGCATTAGAGTTGAGTAAGCGCGACACTGGTCGCACGCTTTACATATTAGATGAGCCAACCACTGGCCTGCACTTTGCCGACATCCAATTATTGCTTGATGTAATTCACCGCTTACGAGACGCTGGCAACACTATTGTGATTATTGAGCACAATCTGGACGTCATCAAAACCGCCGATTGGATTGTGGACATGGGTCCAGAAGGTGGCGATGGCGGCGGTATGATTATCGCTGAAGGTACGCCTGAACAAGTTGCACTAAACACGGAAAGCTATACCGCAAAATATCTAAAAGCGATGTTGTGAGAAAAGCAAGATTAACAAGAAATACAAAATGAAAATACCAAAAAAATACAGCGGCGTGCTGTTTGCTTTTTTAATGTCATTTCTCATGGCACTGCTGATGTCTAGCGTTCTGACGGCAGTGTTTGCAGGCATTGATCATCAATTTATCACGAACTGGATGAACGGTTTTATTCGTGCCTGGCCGATTGCTTTTCCTGCGGTGCTGATTATCGCGCCTATCGTTAGAAAAATGGTCGCGGCTTTAACGAATTAATTAAGCTCTATTTAGGCACTTCTGCTGAGCCCATACGCGCCTGAATGGTGGTAATGCGGCGATTTAAATAACTGGTAGATTTGTGTGCATCATAAAAGCGCGGATTAGGAATCATCACGGCTAATCTAGCCGCCTGGCCGCTATTTAAATTAGCGGCACTGGTTTTGTAATAGTGTCTGGCGGCGGCTTCTGCACCAAATACGCCGTTGCCCCATTCAATAATATTCAAATATATTTCTAGAATTCGGCGCTTGGTCAGCATATTTTCTAACATCACGGTAATAAGCGCTTCTTCTCCTTTACGCCAAGGCGTGCGTTTAGTCGATAAAAATAGATTTTTTGCGAGCTGCTGGCTAATGGTAGAACCACCTGCCACAATCTTGCCTTTTTTAAGATTTTTTTCGTAGGCTTTTTGTATACCGTCCCAATCAAAACCTTCGTGATCTAAAAACTTCGCATCTTCAGAAGCAATCACCGCGCGTTTAAGATTGTTAGAAATTTTGGAGTAATCGACCCATTTATATTTTAAATCTGCATCAGGATTCTGCTCTTGAATGATTTCTAAGCGGTCTTCCATAAAAGCGCTAGTAGAAGGATTAAACTTTATCCACCAACAAATATGCAAAAATATCCAAAGTTGGTAGATAAAAAGCGCCATAAAAAACAGCACAAGCCCACGCGTTAGATAGCCACGAAAGGCCAGAGAACGTGCGCCCTTCTTATTATTAAACAGCCAATTTTTCATTCTTTAGATAACGCCTAACTTAACTCTCTAATTTGCTGCATCACGCTTTGTGTTTCTGGCCGCACACCACGCCACACATAAAATGCTTCAGCGGCTTGCTCTACTAGCATGCCTAAGCCATCGGCCACTTGCGCACCAGTTTCACGGGCTTGCTGCATAAACGGCGTATCACGCCCATACATCATGTCGTAGGCTAAGGAGTCTTTAGCAAAAATGGTGTTGGGAATTGGCAAGGCCGTATCAGTAATGCCTGTAGATGTACTATTAATCACCAAATCAAATTCCATATCACCTAAAGCATCAAACTGTTTGGCCATGCATACTGCTGTACTTGGGCTTGCACCAATCAAACCTGCAATGATTTTTGTCGCTTCTTCAGCTTTAGAGAATGTACGATTTGAAATAACGAAAAGACTGGGATTAGCACCAAAAAGTGGCTGCAGAACACCAAAAGCGGCACCTCCACTTCCCAGTAAAAGTACTTTCTTATTGCTTATATCAAACTTTAAATTATGCGCAATATCATTTATCAGTCCAATGCCATCAGTATTATCACCGACAACACTACTATTTTCGTTAAAAGTAATGGTATTAACTGCCCGCGCTTGATCTGCCAATGGATTCACCACGCCATGTTGAGAGACAAACTTTAATGCCTCAAACTTAAATGGCACTGTAACATTCACACCTTTATAACCTTGTTTAATCAGCTCAAATATTTTTGCCTCAAAACCATCCAACGGCGCCAATATTCGTTCATAGCTAATATCCTGCCCTGTTTGTTTGGCAAAAGTTTGGTGAATTAGTGGAGATTTACTGTGTTCGACTGGGTTGCCGATGACGGCATACTTATCTGTCATTGCTTAGTTAGTCCAAGGCAAGTCAGCATGCTTCCAGCCATTGATCATGGTACGTTGGTTCATGGCATTCGCCTCGCCTTCAAAACCTTCTAGCATATTATAAGCTTGCGTAAAACCTAGCGTTGCCGCAACTGCTGCCGCGTTATGCGAACGTCCGCCTGTACGGCACATAAAAATCAGCACTTGGTTTTTATCTACTTTTTCAACTAGTTGTTTAGCAAAATCTTGATTGGGTACCATCCCAGGATAAAACGCCCACTCAATATTTAGCGCTGCTGGCACACGACCTACAAGACCTAACTCGGCTTGCGTGCGTACGTCAATTAATAACGCTTGCGGATTCACTTTCAAAATGTCAAATGCTTCGCGTGGAGTCACAGCCCCCGCATATGGCAAATTTTTTTCACTGGCGCGCTGTTGCGCCAACTGTAAAGTCTGATGTTGATCGTTCATACGTCTACCTTATCAATGAAATTATCAATTAGTTTTACCAATATTATCTATTTATCATTTTAAACGGTTAGCACTAAAATCAGGAAAATATTCATATATTAAAGCACTTGGAATTAAGCACCGTAAAGGTGCGTTAAATTTACATTTAGCACTTTAATGGTGCCTTATATTTTGGATGATTTTAATACTTCAATAAAAAAGCAGCTGTTTGGTCTTTTCAGCATGGCACATTTCCTGCTAATCTATCGTGTTGAATATTTTAATAGTTTTACCTTAATTAACACCACAATAGGAGATTTTTGATGTCAGTGGCTAAAGTAATGAAAATGGTAAAAGAAAACGACATTAAATTTGTTGATTTTCGTTTTACTGATACGCGCGGTAAAGAACAACACGTAACAGTGCCTGTTTCTCACTTTGACGAAGCAAAATTCACAGAAGGCCATGCATTTGATGGTTCTTCTATCGCTGGCTGGAAAGGCATTCAAGCCTCTGACATGCAATTAATGCCGGATCCTTCAACGGCTAATATCGATCCATTTATGGATGAACCTACGCTTGTTTTAACATGTGATGTGGTTGACCCAACAGATGGCAAAGGTTATGAGCGTGACCCACGCTCACTGGCTAAACGTGCAGAAGCCTACTTAAAATCAAGCGGCTTGGGCGATACAGCTTACTTCGGTCCAGAACCAGAATTCTTCATTTTTGACAGCATCCAATGGGATGTTTCAATGAATGGCAGTTCTGTTCGCATTAACTCCGAAGAGGGCGCATGGGCATCAGGCGAGAAGTTTGAAGGCGGCAACACTGGCCACCGACCAGGTGTAAAAGGCGGCTACTTCCCAGTGCCTCCGGTCGACTCATTACAAGATGTTCGTTCAGCAATGTGCATTACACTAGAAGCCATGGGCGTGCCGGTTGAAGTACATCACCACGAAGTTGCTACTGCTGGTCAATGTGAAATTGGTACTAAATTCAGCACATTAACGCAACGCGCTGACTGGACTCAAATTCAAAAATACGTAATTTTAAACACCGCCCACGCATATGGCAAAACAGCAACATTTATGCCTAAACCATTTGCTGGCGATAACGGCAGCGGTATGCACGTTCACCAATCCGTATGGAAAGATGGCAAAAACCTGTTCGCAGGTAACGGCTACGCTGGTTTGAGCGAGTTTGCTCTTTACTATATCGGCGGCATCATCAAACACGCACGTGCTTTGAATGCTATTACCAATCCAGGTACTAACTCATACAAACGTTTGGTTCCACACTTTGAAGCGCCTGTTAAATTAGCTTACTCAGCTAAAAATCGCTCCGCTTCTATCCGCATTCCTTTTGTGCACTCTGACAAAGGTCGCCGTGTTGAAGCTCGCTTCCCAGACCCAATTGCTAACCCATACTTGGCATTCTCTGCATTGCTAATGGCTGGTTTAGATGGCGTACAAAACAAAATTCACCCAGGTGAGCCAGCAACAAAAGACTTGTACCATCTTCCTCCAGAAGAAGATGCACAAATTCCAACAGTATGTGCTTCTCTAGAACAAGCGCTTGAAGCTTTAGATGCTGATCGCGAGTTCTTAACCAAAGGTGGCGTGTTTACTAACGACTGGATTGACGCATACATTGCATTGAAAATGGAAGAAGTAAACAAAGTTCGCATGACTCCACATCCAGTTGAGTTTGGTTTGTACTATTCTTGCTAAATGTTAAATTATTTTGCTAAGTCAGTTAATTAGCTTAAATAGTTAATCAAAAGGGGCGATTTTTCGCCCCTTTTTTCGTCCAGGTCAACCTAAGTAAAAGGCCGCACGTTGCCTAATTAAATCATTTCTACTAAACTGCTTCTATGAAAAAATATTTGTCATTATTTGCGATAATCACTGCCATGCTTTCGAGCAACGCTTTTGCTGAAATTTATAAACGCGTGGATGCCGACGGCCGCATTACCTACTCCAACGTAAAAACAAAGGGGGCTATGCGGTTGGAGTTAGACCCCGATGCCAATACCATTGCCAACAATCCTCCAAGAGTTAACGAAAAATCTTCTTACAACAAACGTATGGCTACACCTGACAGCTTTCCTAAGGTTGATAAACAAACTCAAAATCAAAGAGATAGCAAACGCCAAGATATTTTAAAAAATGAGCTAGAGTCAGAAAAAGCCGCATTAGAACAAGCAAAAAAAGCCTACGCCGAAGGCGAATCTAATCCAGAGGTGTTCAGGGCAGCTAACGGCAAAACATTCCGTAACGTACCTAAGTTTGATGAAAAAATGAAGGATTTACAGGCGGATGTTGATAGCCACCAGAATAATATCCAGCTACTGGAAAAAGAGCTTGATGCGCTTCATTAATTCAATTTCACTCTTCGACAAGTTCAGGTGACGCAATAAATATTGATTATCTTCCCCTTATATTAGCGAGTTGACTTCTGTTTAATTTATACCTTGCTTTGATATTGGCCTAGCTTTTGCTTTAATCATAGTAATATCATTCATCTAATTGAATTTAACATAACTATGGTCCAAAAAACACCCGATCATTTCGCGGGCTTAGAACATTTAGCCACAGCAATCATCTTGCTTGATGATAATCGCCGCGTGGTCTACATCAATCCCGGCGCTGAAATCATTTTTGCATTTAGTGCCACGCAAATTACCGGCTTGAGTATTAGCGAAGTATTCCCTGATTGTGACATATTGATGCTCGCCGTTAAAAATGCCATCGAGCAACAAAGCCCATTTCGCGAGCATGAGTTTGCTATTAGCACACACAGACAACAGTCCTTTGCCGTGACCTGCACAGTTACGCCAATCGATTCACCAAATGCCTGCCTCATACTGGAGTTTCAGCAGATGGATGCTCAGCTACGCATTGCACGTGAAGAACGCATGCTGATACAGCAACAAGCCAATGCCGAGCTATTACGAAACCTTGCCCATGAAATTCGCAACCCGCTAGGCGGCTTGCGTGGTGCAGCGCAGCTTCTAGAACATGAGCTACCTTCACCAAGCTTGCGCGAATATACGCAAGTCATCATTAAAGAAGCGGATCGCCTGCAATCGCTGATGGATAGATTACTCATTCCACATCGCGTGCCTAAATATCAGCCAACCAATATCCATGAAGTGCTCGAACGGGTTAGAAGTCTGTTATTGGCTGAATCACCTAAAGATGTGCTGATTAAACGAGATTACGATTTAAGCTTACCCGAATTAATCGGCGACCGTGAAAAGCTCATTCAAGCCGTGCTTAACATTGCCCGTAATGCGGTACAAGCCATGCAGGCGCACAATACAAGTGCACGCCAAATCACCTTTCGCACGCGAGCCGAAAGACAAGTCACGCTTGCTAGGAAACGCTATCGCGTCGCTATTAAGCTCGAAATTATTGATAACGGCCCAGGTATTCCGGCAGACATCCGTGACCGTATCTTTTACCCACTGGTGTCAGGTACTGAAGGTGGCTCTGGCTTAGGCTTAACACTTGCACAAACATTTATCACCCAGCATCACGGTATGATCGAATGCGAAAGTGTGCCGGGGAATACCTGCTTTACTATTTTGCTACCAATTGAAACAACAGCGATTAAATCTGCTGTGATTAAACCATAGAGAAACTTATGAAACCAATCTGGATTATTGACGACGACAAATCTATCCGCTGGGTGTTTGAAAAAGCCCTTGCACGTACAGATTTAGAATTTAAGACATTCTCTTCCGTCGCTGAGGCGCTGAATGCGCTAGAACGTGAACAGCCGCAAGTGGTCGTCAGCGACATTCGCATGCCCAACGGCTCCGGCTTAGACTTTCTTAGCGAAATCAAACAAAAATATCCTGATATTCCCGTCATTATCATGACAGCCTATTCTGATTTAGAAAGTGCAGTTGCCGCCTTTCAGGGTGGTGCGTTTGAATACCTTGCCAAACCATTTGATGTTGACCAAGCCATAGACGTAATCAAACGCGCGGTAGACGAAAGCACAAGGCAAACTACAGAAAAGGTAATCGTAGAGGAAACACCGGAGATTATTGGTCAAGCTCCTGCCATGCAAGAGGTTTTTAGAGCCATAGGGCGCTTAAGCCGCTCACATGCCACGGTCTTGATTAACGGCGAATCCGGCAGCGGCAAAGAGCTTGTAGCTAGCGCCCTGCACCGCCATAGCCCACGCGGAGATAAACCATTTATTGCCATTAATACCGCAGCCATTCCTAAAGACTTGCTAGAGTCCGAATTATTCGGCCATGAGCGTGGCGCATTTACAGGTGCGCAAGCCTCAAGACGCGGCAGGTTTGAACAAGCCGATACAGGAACTTTATTTTTAGATGAAATTGGCGACATGCCACCAGACCTGCAAACACGTTTATTACGCGTGTTGAGTGATGGTCAATTCTACCGCGTAGGTGGCCATCAACCGATTAAAGTCAATGTGCGAATTATTGCTGCTACCCATCAAGACTTAGAAGAACGAGTAAAAGTCGGATTATTTCGTGAAGACTTATTTCACCGCTTGAATGTCATCAGACTTAGATTACCGGCGCTACGCGAACGCAGGGAAGATATTCCATTGCTGATAAAGCATTTTTTACAGCACAGTGCCACGGAGCTAGGCGTAGAAACAAAACAGCCATCGGCTGCCGCACTAAAGTTCTTAAGTGCTGTGAACTGGAGTGGTAATGTACGCCAGCTTGAAAACGTATGCCATTGGCTAACCGTAATGGCACCCGGACAAAACATTGATGTTGCCGACCTGCCACCTGAACTTAAAGACGATAATAGTAAATCAGCATCTGCTCTGTCCTGGCAAGATGCACTCGCTAGCGAAGTTATGGACGCGTTGAACCGTGGTGAACAACAAGTACTTGAAACCCGCACACAAATATTTGAGCGAATTTTAATTACAAAAGCGCTAGAACATACACATGGCCGTCGCATAGAAGCCGCTAATCAGTTAGGTATGGGTCGTAATACGCTAACACGTAAAATTCAGGAACTGGGGATTGAAGAGTAATTTTTGAACTTATAGTTTCACTTGATTTTTTAGCTTGCTCCAAACCAACCTAATAAACACAATTCATGTAGGATCTAAACATTGTTGTTTATTTGCGCACCGTTGCTGGTGTGCAAAGGCAAATCGCTTTGCATACCCTACGCTAGCTAACACAGAATTATCAATTAGATTTTAATTGCTTTTGTTCTGTTTAAAGGAAATGAATTTGCCTTGTTAGCATCTATTTTATTAATAAAAAATACTTGGGCCAGCCTTGAATTTTCTAATGTAGTGCCAAAAAAATTATTAGCTGCGTGAAAGATATCCCCTTCAAAAAGAATGAGAGTATTGTATACATTATTAACTCTAACCACCTCATCAAACATACTGTGAAAATCGGTATCCATGTCCATTTGACCAGCTTTAAATCGCTTATCATTTAACTCATAAGCACGTTTATATTTTTCTTGGTCAAATGTATCGTTCTTGCGATACAAAGAAGTCCCTGAATTCAATGGTGCATTAGGTGTCAAATACAGTACACCGGCGAATATTGTATTTGTGTCGGTATGAATCACGCCTTGTTTATAGACTTCTGAAACACTCTGAAAACTTGAAGAAATCGCCCAGCGCATGTGATCATGCTCAGGAATATGAAATACTGAAATGAGTTTTTTGAGTACTTTGGTTTGTAATGCGCTATCTAAAGAATGTAAATCTTGTGTTCTACAGCCCGGATAGACGTAATCTAAATTAGTTTCTTCATGGCGAAATTTATACTTCTGCGCTAAAGCAAACGCTCTAATTGCATCTGGATTATCATAAAAGTTATCTACAACAGTTACTGGATATAAATTCATAGTTTCACTTACTCTAAGTCAATTCTGAAAAGTTAATAACTTTAGTACATTCATCTTAATACAAAAAAACGGCATCCGAAGATGCCGTTTTATTTATTGCATTAAACTTCTAATGCTTCTTAAACTAACACAGGGTTAACCCTGCGGTAATCCTAGAAGAATAAGATTGCGCCTAAAGATACAGTTTTATCTGTACCAGTTGTGCTAGCAGCAGGAGCTTTGTTATCAACTTTGTATTTAACATCTGAGTACTCAGCAACTAAGTTCAGGTGTTTTGTAAGTGGGTGGTAAGCACCAATTGTCCACATTTCATTTTTCTGTGTGTTGAATGAATCAATACCAGTACCGTCTATATTGCTTTCACCCCAGCTAGCGCCAAGTTTAGTGCCTACACCAGGAATTGTGTAAGTACCTTGAATGTAACCACCGTCTGAATCACGTTTGTTACCAGCAGCATCGAATGCATTAACTAATTGCAATTGACTGCCAATACCAGAACCAGTGAAATAGTAACCAGTTAAACCAAAGCCAGCCATAGATACTGTACCACCGATATCAACAGCTTCAGCACGTGCGCTTGTATTAGCAGCGATTGTGTTTGCAGTACCTGCAGTAATTGCGCCTGTTAATGTATTCATTGAAGCTACAGTGCCGTTAGTTAGACCTTCAACCTTTTGTGAGATAGCAGAAACCCATACTTTACCAGCTACGTCGCCAGCCCAAGCATAAGAAGCTTTACCTTCAAATGCTGGCTCTGAACCACCACGGCCAGTACTTGATGTTGCGCCTTGTGCATTCCAAGCTTGTGTTAGACCAGCTGTAAAGCTGAAGCCATTCCAATCTGGTGATGAGTAAGCAATTTGTGCTTTCCAGTCAGCATAGATGAACCCTGTACCGATACGACCTAAAGTTGTTGTGTTACCAGCTAACATACCAGCACCAGAACCAACACCTAACAATGTCATGTCATTCAAAATAGCGTCTGAAGCAAAAATACCTAGATCTTTACCTAGTTTGATAGAACCCCATGATTTGTCGCCGAATGTTACAAATGCTTGACGATTTTCTTGTTGTGATGATTGTTTACCAGCAGATGTAGTTGAAGCACCTGGATTAATGCTGATTGTAAAACCAACATCTAAATCATTTTCACGTGTTTTGCCAGATACTGACAAATAGTTAGGTAACAAACCTGTTGTGATGTTTGATGCTGTTTTAGTACCAGTATCATTTGCACCAGCAAAACCACCATTTACACCTGTACTACGTGTTGATGTGTAGTAAGCGTTTACAACACCACCGATGTCAAGAGTCCAATCGCCAGCTGGAACAATGATGCCAGCGTTTGCGCTTGAAGCTGCTGCTAATAAAGCTGCTGCTACTGCTAATTTAATTGTGTTATTCATATGAATCTCCTAAAAATTTGTTGCTATTTTTATCACTAGATTACCTCATCATTACATGGTTACTGCTAACCGTTGCAAAAAATGAGAAAGTTTGCAAACTCTCTTAATGTGACTATATTTATAGTCTTCGTTAAGAAGGTAGATATGAGTATGCCTAAACGAATGCTGTGAAACAACTAATTATTTGCATTTTAGACACAATTAATTACATTTGTTGTTATTTTGCAACAGATACACAGTAATGCTGAGTAGATGGTTACCACACCAACCATATTTCAGGCACTTTTGGCTTATTAATTAAGATACGGGCCATGCCCTAATGACACTCACCCTACAAATATTCTTCTACTGTAAATAATTTACGATGTTCACGTATGGCAAAGCGATCTGTCATGCCTGCAATGTAATCCGCCACCGCACGGGCCTTGTCAATTTCGGCATACGCTTGAAATTCATCCGGTAGCAAACCTGTATTTTCAAAAAATCCCGTAAACAGTTCGCGCACGATGCGTGCGGCTTTTGCACTCATGCGGTTCACTTTGTAATGATGGTATAAGTTTTTACGTAAAAATTGTTTGAGCTTCTGGTTTTGATCGGCGATTTCTTTACTGAAACCGATCAATTGCGGTAGCTGACGGATATCGCCTATGCTTTTTGGTTGATGTTGCGCAATATTTTGTGCGCTGTGAGTGCATAAATCGACGACTAGAGTATTGATCATGCGGCGTACAGTTTCATGAATAAGTCGCTTATGTTCCAACTTGGGGTACTTTTCTCTTACAACGGCCAAGTTACGTGCAAATAACTCTACTTTGGACAACTGATCTATGCTGATTAAACCTGAGCGCAAGCCATCATCAATGTCGTGATTGTTGTAGGCAATTTCATCTGCATAGTTGGTAAGCTGCGCTTCTAAACTTGGGCTGGTTTTATCTAAAAAGCGCTGCCCCACATCCCCCAGTAACTTTGCATTTTTAATTGCGCAGTGTTTGAGTATGCCTTCACGTACTTCAAACGTGAGGTTTAATCCATCGAACTCGGCATAACGCAGTTCAAGTTTTTCAACGACACGTAAAGATTGTAAGTTGTGCTCAAAACCGCCAAAGGCTCGCATACATTCGTCAAGCGCATCTTGCCCCGCATGACCGAATGGTGTGTGTCCCAAGTCATGTGCTAATGCAATGGCTTCGGTGAGGTCTTCATGCAGATTAAGTGTACGGGCAATCCCGCGCGCCATTTGGGCTACTTCTAAACTATGGGTCAGTCGGGTGCGAAATAAATCACCTTCATGGTTTACAAATACCTGCGTTTTGTATTCTAAGCGGCGAAAAGCTGTAGAGTGAATAATTCGGTCGCGGTCGCGCTGGAAGGCGTTACGGGTTTCGGAAGCCGGCTCTTCAAATTGGCGGCCTAGTGATTGATCTGGGTTAGCAGCGTAGCTAGCGAGATTTTTCATAATTATCAACTGTTACCCTCAACTTAATTCATGATGATAGCGGAGAAGCTTAGGTTAACTTTGAATATATTTGTTCAAGCTCATCATAATGACAAAGTATCTTTTAGTTTTTCAACATCGTAATCACTGGTAATCACTGACTTTCCTATGCCTCGCTGCAAAATCAGCCTGATTTTTCCATTCTCAACTTTCTTGTCCAAGCCCATCAAATCCAAATATCGCTCTACGCCTAAACTTGGTGCTGCAATTGGCAAATTGGCTGCTTCAAAACTTTTTTGAATACGTGCAACATCTGCTTGCGCTAACCAGCCCATACGTTGTGATAAATCAGCTGCCATCATTGTACCTGCAGCTACGGCTTCGCCGTGTAGCCATACGCCATAGCCCATCGCATTTTCAATGGCGTGTCCAAAAGTATGACCTAAATTCAGTAGCGCACGTTCGCCTTGTTCGTGTTCATCTTTTGCAACAACATCAGCCTTATTTTGACACGAACGGTAGATAGCATAACTTAACGCGGCTTCATTTAACTGCATCAAGCTTGCCATGTTAAGCTCAAGCCAATCAAAAAAATCAGCATCACGAATTAATCCATATTTAATCACTTCGGCCATGCCAGCAGCAAACTCACGGGCGGGTAAAGTTTGTAATGTTCCTATATCGGCTAACACCAATTGTGGTTGATAAAAAGCACCTATCATGTTTTTACCCAACGGATGATTAATGCCAGTTTTACCACCAACTGAAGAATCTACTTGCGAAAGCAAAGTGGTTGGAACTTGAATAAAAGGTACACCGCGTAAATACGTTGCAGCGGCGTAGCCTGTTAAATCACCAATCACTCCACCACCAAGCGCGATTAGCGTGGTGCTACGCTCACAACGATTTTGCAGTAAAACATCATAAATTGTATTGAGTGTTTCCGAGTTTTTATAAGCTTCACCATCAGGCAAAATAATGGAAATAACCTTTACGCCTGCTGCTTGCAATGTCTGGCTTAACTTATCCAGATATAGCGGTGCAACGGTAGTATTGGTAACAATCGCCACATGTTTACGTTTGAGGTAAGGCAGGATCAGGCTTGCATCTGATAATAGGTTTTTACCTATATGTATAGGATAACTTCTATCGGCTAATTCAACTTTGAGAGTTTGCATCTGGATATTTGGCTTAATTTGGATTTACTTTAAAGTGGGATGTACTAAATTTTGCTTATCATTTATAGCCACATCTTCAGCATGAAGATTTTGTAGCAACTGCTCAATGTGGTTGGTTATCTCAGTTGCTGACTGAGCACCAGTATCTACAATTAAGTCAGCAAGCGCGGTGTAAATTGGGTCGCGCTCAACATACAAACGCTCTAACTTTTGTTTTATATTACCACCTTGCAGTAAGGGACGTGTTTTGTCGTTACGCGTACGAAGCCATAAATCATGTACGTTGCCGCGCAGGTAAATTATTATTCCGTTACTTTTCAACAACTCGCGATTCTCTGGCAGCAAGACAGCACCTCCACCAGTTGCCATGACTATATTTTTCAACTGACCGAGTTCTTCAATTGTGGAAGTTTCACGTTTGCGAAAACCAGCCTCGCCTTCCAACTCAAATATTAGCGGAATTTTAACGCCAGTTTTGCGCTCGACTTCATGATCAGAGTCATAAAAAACCATGCCCAATTGTTTCGCGATTAAACGACCAATTGTGGTTTTACCTGCACCCATCAGCCCTACAAAAAAAATATTGTCCAGTTTCATAACCACCATTTTAATATGGAATCATAAAAAATGCCCATCAAAACGATGATGGGCATTTATATGACTACCTTACTGACCGTCAGTTTCCTGATATCAATTTTGCGAAACTGATATTGAGTGCCTTAATGCAGGCTTAAGTTGTCGTCCATAACTTTGGGTGTCACAAATATCAGCAATTCTGTTTTATCCGTTTGTATTGTTTTACGTTTGAACAAATTGCCCATAATAGGTAAATCACCAAAGAATGGCACTTTATCCACATCAGAACGCTCAACTTGCTCATAAATACCGCCTAATACTGCCGTTTCACCATTAGCGACCAAAACCTGTGTCGTAACGCGCTGTGTATCAATGGATGGTACGCCAGATAAAATCGTGCCGACCTTATCCTTCTTAACTTCTAAATCCATGATGATTTTATCATCAGGGGTTATTTGCGGGGTCACTTCTAAACTCAATACCGCATCAACAAATGCAACGTTAGTTGCGCCGCTGCTGCTCGCTTGCAAGTATGGAATACGCGTACCTTGCACAATCACGGCTTTTTGTTGATTAGCTGTTGTCACACGCGGACTTGAAACAACTTTACCTTTATGGTCAGTTTCTAATGCTGACAACTCTAGATTTAAGAGCAAACCAGCAGGCAATCTAAACAAGCTGAATGCGAAATTACCAAAAGCATTAGCAACAGGTAAATTTGACATTAAATCTTGGGTGCCATTTGTACTGGTTCCAGGGGTAACAACTCCATTAGGACCACCTATCTGAGTTGTAGCTAAGTTTCCGGAACCAGTCTGCCCTGTTAACGTTTCAGTAACTGACCCTGGAGTAGTAGCAGTTGCCGGGGTTATTGATCTTGTTGTAATCTGATTCCCAAGCGTACCACTTACACCCAATCTATTATCACCACTCACTTGTTGTTTCTGTACACCAAAACGCACACCTAATGCCTTGCCAAAAGTTTCATCCGCAATCACCAAGCGTGATTCAATCATCACCTGTTTAATAGGCACGTCAGCTTTATTAACAATCTTTTCTACTTGTTCAAGATATTTCGGGGTATCTTGTACGAAAACAGTATTGGTACGTGGATCTGATACTGCCGTACCTCGTTTAGATAAAATCCTTTGTTTGATATCGACTAATATAGCTTTCAGCGAGTCTGCTTTCATGTACTTTAATGTAAAAACTTCTGTATGTACTTGCTCTAAATCGTTAATCTGCTGAGCCGCCTCCAATACTTGCTTCTCTTTTGCTGCCACCTCATCGGCAGGTGCGACTAAGATCACATTGCCAGTTTTACGCATTGTTAACCCTTTACTTTGGACAATAATATCCAAGGCTTGATCCCAAGGCACATCTTTTAAGCGCAGGGTTAGGTTACCAGTAACAGTGTCACTGGTAATAATATTAAGCCCAGTAAAATCTGCGATGACCTGTAGCACAGAGCGTACTTCAATATTTTGAAAATTCAATGATAATTTTTCACCTGCGTAACCTGGCTTAGAACCAGCCACTAGCTTATTTGGATCTTCAACCACTTGCCGCACATCAATAATGAATTTTTTATCTGCCTGATATGCTGATTGCTCCCAATTACCTTTAGGCTCAATCACCATGCGCCCATTTTTGCCTTGCTTCATGGTATCTACGTAAATGACGGGAGTATTAAAGTTAGTGACATTTAAACGACGCTGCAAATTGGCTGGCACATCCGTATTGATGAAGTCGACAACAATAGTCTTACCTTTTTGTTTAATGTTGATACCTCCGGAAGCGTCTGACAAATCTACAATAATTCGTCCTTCACCATTTTTCCCTCTTGCAAAATCAACGTTATTAATTGTACTTTGCTGATGATCAAGACTCGGTTCTGCAAACCTAGTTTCAACACCTGAGCTAGCTATGGCTTCATTTGCCTGTAACGTGATGGTTACTTCATTACCATTTATGGCAGTACTGTAGCCTACATTTTTAGATAAATTAAGCACCATACGCGTACGTTCTTTGGCTTGAGCCAGCGTGACGCTTTTGAGTGCGCCTTGGTCTGCCTGAATATTGGTTTTGGTAAGTCCATTACCAACTTTTGGGAAATCCAACGCAATACGTGCAGGATTATTTAGTGTAAATCCAGCAGGTGGATTAGTTAGTGGTTGGGTAGTTTTAACTTGTATCGCAACTCGACCGCCTGGTAACGATGAAAAATCTACACTTTCAATTTTATTCGTTAACGTCGATTGATCTTCTGCTTGCGAAAAACACGAAAATGCGGCTAGCCCGATAAGCATAGTCACTTGTAAAAAATTCGACACCCACATGTACTTTTTCATCATTTCACCTTGATTCTTACGATCTCTTTAAGATTTTTACTATTTTTATAGAAATGCTAGTTTTCTACAACAATGCGTTATTCCTGTAGCGCCAAACTGGATTCTCGTTCAATCCAATCGCCAGAAAGGTCATCTTGCACTATTTCCTTGAGCACAATCTCACTATCAGTAATCTGAGTTACCATGCCAAAATTCTGACCTACATAATTACCGATTTTAACTTGTTGCACGCCATTGTCAGGGGTTTTAAGTAGCGCATAGGTAAGCTTGCTTCTTGATATTAAACCCACGTACTTGATGCTCTCTAAAGGGTAGGCCTCCATAGGCTCTTTAGGTCTATTTAGATTAGGCTGAAGAATTCCTGATTTATTCGATGCTTTACGCGCACGAAAAGGGTCACTCAAGGTGCCGTCCGCATTATATTGTAATGCAAGATAAGGCTTTACTTCCGGCAGAGGCTTAATTCTAGGCCTCATGTCATTTGCTGCATTGTTAATAAACTTATCAAGGTCATCACCGCCTTCGTTACTACACCCAGCAATAGCCAGAGCAATGAAAGTAATCGACAAGAATCTAACCCACATAATTTCTGCAGCTTTTAATGGTAAACGTACATTCACTTGACTGGTTAACCTTTCCCACCGGATTTATCTTTGGCGGCTTTTTCAGCTTTTCTTTTTGCTGCAATTTCATCGCTATCTAAATATCGGTAGGTTCTGGCTGTCGCCTCCATCACCAACACTGCATCCGATGCCGTTGCTTTTGTGTCTTTATTACCGTCTTTGTTACCCGATGATATTGAAAGATCATTCAAGGTCACGATGCGCGATAGCTTTGATATGTCTGTTGCGAAGGCACCCAAATCATGATATTTACCTAATACTTTAATAGCAATTGGCATTTCAGCATAAAACTCGGCTTGTGTTTCTTGTCCTGGTTTAAATAACTCGAACTCCAAACCGCGGCCTAATCCCGCTTGATTAATATCCGTTAACAAACCATCCATTTGAGATTTATTTGGCAGCTGCCTTAACAACGCGCCAAAGGTTTTTTCAATTTCGACCATTTGTTGCTTATAGCCGGCCAAGTTAATTGCTAGACCTTTTTTTTCTAAAAATACTTTCCGTAATTCCTGCTCTTTGACTGTTGCTGTGTCTAGTGATTCTAGTGCCGGACTCCATAGAAAATAATACCCGAGCGCTAAAATTAGCATAAATAAAACCGTTAGAAGTACCGCCTTAACTGCATTAGGTAAATTACCCGCATTCTTGAAATCTATATTATTAAAGTCATCCAACTTCATGATTATTTACCACCTTTTACTGAAGCTTTAGGTTCTATAGCCTCTTCAACTTTAGGTACTTTAATATTCACATTTAATGTAAATGCGTTTTGCTTTAGACCATTTACGATGACAGACTTGATTTCAATTAAATTCGGCAACTCCATCCAGACAGAAGCTGAGAGGTTACGCACCAAAGTTGCAACCCTTGCATTGGTATCGGCAACCCCTTCAATTGTAATAACATTACCTACCTGCTTGATACTTTTTAGATACATACCCTCTGGCAATCGCCGACTTAACTCATCGAGTACAACTACGGCTTGACTACGATTAGTTTGCAAATTCTCAACCACCTGTTTGCGCTCTAACATAATGCTAATTTGATCTTTTAAATTTTTAATATCAGCGATTTCTTTGTCCAACTTTGCGATTGCGCCATCTAAACGTCCATTTCGCGCGACCTGTGCTTCCGTTTGGCTATTGATATATGTCCAGCCTAAGAAAATAATAAAAGCTGCAGCAATTGCAGAAAATCCCGCCATTAGGCCAAATTCACGTTGACGTAACTCGCGCCGGACTTGGCGATGTGGTAATAGATTAACGCGAATCATATTGATACTCCGCGCATTGCGAGGCCACATGCAATTAGAAGTGCAGGTGCATCAGCAGTCGCTTGCTGTTGTTTCAGTCTAGTGCTGATTGCCATGTTGTGAAATGGATTTGCAACTAAAGTATGCACTTGAGTACGATCTTGCACGGTAATATCAATTGCAGGGATCGCTGCACAACCGCCAGCAAGTACAATATGATCGACGCGATTATATTGTGTTGAACTAGTGAAAAATTGTAACGCGCGTGCGACCTCCATAGACAGAGACTGCACAAAAGGTTGCAATACTTCACTATCATAACTCTCAGGCAGTCCGCCTTTACGCTTAGCAATTTCAGCCTCTTCTAAAGATAAACCAAAGCGACGCTGAATCTCCTGAGTAAGTTGGCCACCACCAAAACTTTGGTCTCGAGTATAAACGGACTTATTGTCATGCAACACATTAATGTGCATCATAAATGCGCCAATATCAACAATCATGACAGTTTGCTCACGGCCCGAGTTTGGTAATTGGCTTGCTATTAGCGTATATGCGGCTTCTGTTGCGTAATTCTCAACATCCATGATGGTCACTTTAAGGCCAGCACCTTCCGCGGCAGCAACGCGGTCTTCAATTTTTTCTTTACGCGATGCGGCGATGATTACTTCAACTTCATCAGGATTATTCGGTGCAGGACCAAGTACCTGAAAATCAATATTAACTTCATCGAGTGAAAATGGGATGTATTGATTTGCTTCCGCTTCCACCTGCGCTTCCATATCCTCTTCACGAAGACCAGCACTCATCAACACCTTTTTACTAATCACTGCCGCAGCAGGTAAAGCAAGTGCGGCGCGCTTTTCTCGCGTACCGAGCAGCTTCCATGCAAGCTTCATGGCATCAACAACTTTTTCAAGATCATTGACATTGCCATCGACAATAGCATCCTTAACCAAAGGTGACATCGAGTAAGCTTCAAGTTTATAGCCGCCACGTCCGTCAGCAGAGAGCTCCACCATTTTCACGGCGGTTGAACTGATGTCGACTCCAATCAACGGAGGGGTTGAATCTTTAAAAAAGCTGAATTTCAAATTGAAATTCCCTTTCAGGGTTCGTGTAGGATTAGTAAGTTACGTACATTTCTAATAAATTACATTAAATCCTAGCAACAACTTTAAACCCTGTAAAGCAATTTTTTATTTCTCTTCTTTTTGTATGCTTTATTTTATCGATTATTCGCAGGAATTATCATAGCAATTTATAATGTAGTGATATCAATATATAAATGAACTCATAAATTTCATGACTCTGAATAAATGGTGGCACTATTTTTTATTGGCTATCGTCGTTGGTGGCTTATCAATAATCGCCCTCGTTGGTATTGCTGCAGCAGTAATTTATCCAGCATTACCTTCGCTGGACGCGTTGACTGACTATCATCCCAAGCAACCTTTACGCGTTTATTCTGAAGATAAATATTTGATTGGTGAATTTGGTGAGGAACGGCGCGCCTATATAAAAATTGAAAACGTACCGCAAAACATGAAAGATGCAGTATTAGCGATTGAAGACAGGCGTTTTTATCAACATAACGGCATTGATATTAAAGGTATTATACGTGCGATAAAAACCAACCTTACTGGCCAAGGCCATGAAGGTGCCAGCACCATTACGATGCAAGTCGCTAAAAACTTTTTCACAGTTCCCAACGGCAAGCGCACTTTTGTTACTAAAATCAATGAAGCGTTGCTTGCAATCAAAATCGAGCATAGTTTAGCTAAAGATAAAATTCTGGAACTTTACATTAACCAGATTTATCTAGGACAACGCGCTTATGGCTTTGCTGCTGCCTCGCAAGTCTATTATGGAAAGCCGCTAGACAAAATCAATCTGGCTGAAACTGCGCTACTTGCGGGCTTACCAAAAGCGCCTTCTAACTACAACCCATTTGTTAATCCGAAACGTGCCATTGGTCGCCAGCAAGAGGTTTTGCATGATATGTTTCGCTTTGGATTTATTAAAGAAGATCTTTATCAAGCAGCTTTAAAGCAGCCATTACGATTCAAGGCATCGAAACAGTCGCGCGACTTGGCGGCAGATTATGTTGCCGAAATCGTTCGGGAAAGCTTGTATGAAAAATATCAGGATGACATCTACAGTAGTGGATTATCTGTATATACAACGATACGTAAATCGAACCAGGAAGCCGCAAACTCAGCGGTAAGAGAAGGTATATTAGATTACGATTTACGCCATGGCTATCGTGGCCCAGAAAAATTACTGGATATTGAAACGCTGCCATCTAGCGATAAAAAAAGTGCTCTAGATATGGCATTAGACGAATTTGATGAATTCAATGGATTTATGCCGGCCATTATTACCAGCATTTCACCTAAGTCCGTTAAAGCCCATGCCAAAAATGGCAATGAAATAGAAATTACAGGGAAAGGTTTAGCTCTTGTAGAAAAAACATTAAGCGAAAAAGACCCTGCAAAACGTTTGTTAAAAATAGGTGCAGTCATTCGTTTAATTAAAAGTGGTGACGGCTGGAAAATCGTGCAATTGCCGCAAGTTCAATCTGCACTGATTGCCCTTGATCCTGAAAATGGTGCGATACGTGCGCTCGTCGGTGGCTTTGATTTTAATCAAACTAAATTTAACCATGTAACACATGCTTGGCGTCAGCCTGGCTCTAGCTTTAAGCCATTTATTTACTCTGCAGCTTTAGAAAAAGGCTATACACCGGCCACGATTGTAGAGGATGCGCCCTTGAATTTTTCAGCGGCTGAAACTGGCAATAAGGATTGGTCGCCGCAAAACTATGAAGATGGCTTTGAAGGCCCCATTCGGCTAAGACAAGCTCTGGCTAAGTCAATCAACACGGTTGCAATACGAGTACTGCAATCTATCGGAACTAGCTACGCACAAGATTACATTACGCGTTTCGGCTTTGCCGCAAAAGACCATCCCGCCTACCTGACAATGGCGCTAGGAGCAGGCTCTACAACACCCTACCAACTAGCAACGGCATATGCTGTATTCGCCAATGGCGGCTACCTGGTAAAACCCAACTTAATCGCTAAAATCGTTGATCAAAAAGGCAATGTTATCTCAACCACTAAATTTGATAATGCTGGCAACGGCGCACCACGTGTGATTGATGCGCGTAATGCCTATATTATGAATTCCATGATGCAAAGCGTGGTACGTAACGGCACTGCGGCCAGGGCATTACAATTAGGCAGAAGCGACATTGCCGGAAAAACCGGCACCACCAATGACCATATGGATGCTTGGTTTGCTGGCTACAGCCCTAAACAAGTAGCCGTAGCATGGATAGGCTTTGATAAACCACAATCGCTAGGCAGAAATGAAACTGGTGCTGCTGCTGCATTGCCGATTTGGATCAAATACATGGCAAGCGCATTAAAAGACGTGCCAGAAACAGCGATGACAATGCCTGATGGTGTAATGGTCGTGAATATTGACCCGACAACAGGGATACGTGACGAAGGTGGCATGGCAGAATATTTCTACCAAGAAAATCCGCCGCCGCAAGTAGAATCATCGTCGGCACCATTATTGGACGATGCTGGAAATCCTATCGAGCCTGCAATCAACCAAGCGCAGCAGGTATTGCAACCGTCAATAACATTGACACCCACGACACCCAACAAAACTCCAACGAACCCAGCAGGGCTTGGCCAGCCTGCGAAAAACCCTAAGTCTGACGCACAGAATTCAGGGCAAAATGCGGCAGCTAAACTTTTGAATTCCAACTAAATTAATTTAAATTTAATCGTCATGGCGAGAGAAAATCCACAACAATTACGTCAATTGATTGCTCAGCAAGCCGCAAGAATGATGGCGGAGGATGGCATTTCTGACTTTGCTTATGCTAAAAAAAAGGCTGGGCGGCAAGTTGGAACCGTTGACAATAATATACTGCCATCTAACGCTGAGATAGAACAAGAACTCAAACTCTACAACGCGCTGTTTCTAAGTGATGAACAGCCAGGAAATCTGCTTAATCTGCGCAAAAGCGCGCTATTCACCATGCAATTGTTAGAGAGATTCAACCCGCATTTAACTGGCGCGGTGCTGGATGGCACAGCTGGATTAGGTTCTGAAACGCATATTCACCTGTTTGCAGACAGCTTAAAAGACGTGGAAATGTTTTTGCTCAACCAAGACATTCCGTTTGAGACTAATGAAAAATCCTACCGTGTAATGAATGACGGTAAGCGTGATAAAAAAGGTGACAGCCGCAAAAAAGTACCTGTTTTTTCACTGGAAATGGCATCAGGTGTGATTAAACTAAGTGTATTCGAGGTCGATGAGATAAGGGTTGCAACTAAGCGTGCGGCGGATGGCAGCAATGCCGAGCGGGCGGATATTGCTGAGGTTAAAGTTTTGTTGAAAAAATAAGTTTGTTTTAATTGGTGTGCAAATTGAATTTTGCATATCCTACCTTGCGAGCATTTGCCTATTCAACATTTGCCACCGCCGTTTGATCGACTTCTGTTTTATCACCAAGATCAAGTGTGGCTGTGACCGCATATATTGAACTCTTTGGCACTACTAGCACCACTACTTCATCGTATTCAACGCCGGGTTCTAGCTCATAACCATCGGGGTATTTTTTCAGGATATTGACTCGGTGCATTAACGGTTGCTTTTCAAGTTCTACTAGCCCTTGGTTCAAGTTTGTTGGCATATGTCGAACTGCGACTACGAAGCCATCTTTACCCGGCTGAACAAGAACTTTCCCGATATTCTTCGCTTTAGCATGAACGATCAGAAGACGTGAACTTTCGTTATACTTCTGGGACTCCAACATGACAGTGACTTCGACGTTGCTCGCAGTTGTTGCTGAAATTGCAAACTGATAGTAAGCCCACCAGCCACCCAGTGCGATTGCGATGATAGACATGATCTTAAGTACAAGATCAGACCAGTCCTGCGCCACTTGTAGTTTCATGCTGTGAGCCTTAACGTAGAAGACACTATCAAATAAACTCTCAACCTTTCAACCATCTCGCCACGTCCATCGCAAAATAAGTCAAAACTCCATCTGCACCGGCACGTTTAAACGCCAACAGACTTTCCATCACGCAAGCTTTTTCATCTAACCAGCCATTTTGCGCGGCGGCTTTGAGCATGGCGTATTCACCACTCACTTGGTAGGCAAAAGTTGGCACGCCAAATTCATCTTTCACGCGGCGCACAATATCTAAATACGGCATACCAGGCTTCACCATCACCATGTCAGCACCTTCATCAATATCCAGCGCAACTTCTTTAATCGCCTCATCACTATTGGCTGGATCCATTTGGTAAGTATATTTATTGCCAGTGCCTAGGTTACCGGCAGAGCCCACCGCATCTCTAAAAGGTCCGTAAAAGGCTGAGGCGTATTTGGCTGAATAGGCCAAAATTTTAGTATGTATATTACGCGTGCTTTCTAAGGCTTCACGAATCTGGCCAATGCGGCCATCCATCATGTCAGATGGCGCCACAATATCCGCACCTGCATTGGCGTGAGAAACCGCCTGTTTCACCAACACTTCTATTGTTTCATCATTTAACACATAGCCAGCATCATCTATCAGGCCATCTTGGCCGTGCGTGGTGTATGGGTCTAACGCTACATCGGTAATGATGCCCAGCGTTGGATGCGCGGCTTTAAGCGCAGCTACTGCACGCTGCACTAGCCCTTCAGGATTAAACGCTTCTGCGGCATCTAAACTTTTAAACTGGCTATCGACCACTGGGAATAGCGCAATTGCGGGAATGCCAAGTTGCACGCATTCCGCAGCAGTTTTTAGTAGCACATCGATGCTTTGGCGCTTAACAGCTGGCATAGATGCGACTTCTTCAATACGATTTGCACCGTCTAATACAAAGACCGGGTAAATTAAATCATTGGTCGTCAGTACATTTTCACGCATCATACGGCGTGAAAATTCATCTTTACGCATACGACGTGGGCGGGAGTAGGGGTAGCTCATTTTTTTATTACCTCAAATTCAAAATACTTACTTACGACAGATATTAAATCAACCAAAAACCCGCGCCAACTCTGCACCTGGGTCTGGCTGGCGCATAAAGGCCTCGCCCACCAAAAAAGCCTGCACATCATGGTCACGCATCAGTTTCACATCTTCTGGGGTGAATATGCCGGATTCTGTGACGACAAAGCGGTCTTCTGGCAGCACTTTTAATAAATCAAAAGTCGTTTGTAGCGACACTTCAAAAGTACGGAGATTACGGTTATTAATGCCGATTAACGGCGTATCTAACTGCAAGGCTAGCTCTAGTTCATCTGCATCGTGCACTTCTACCAGTACCGCCATGCCTAGCTCGTTAGCCAATAGCTCTAAGGCCTGCATTTGCTTGAGTTCAAGCGCTGCCACAATCAACAAAACACAATCCGCACCCATGGCGCGCGCTTCAAATATTTGATATGGATCTATCATAAAGTCTTTACGCAACACCGGCAGCTTACAGGCTGCACGAGCTTGCTTCAAATACTCTGATGAGCCTTGAAAATACTCGACGTCAGTAAGTACTGACAAACACGCAGCACCTCCTTTTTCATAGCTTTTAGCAATTTCTGCCGGATTAAAGTCTGCACGAATAATGCCTTTGGAAGGGCTGGCCTTTTTAATTTCGGCAATCACCGCTGGCTTATTTGCCATGACTTTTTTGTGGATGCTACCTACAAAATCACGCGGCTCAGGCTGTGCTTCTGCCAGAGTTTGAAGTTGTTCCAAACTAACTGCGGCCTTGCTAGCGGCAACTTCAGTTTGTTTAGTGGCTAAAATTTTCTTTAAGATGTCTGACATATAGTTTTCAATTTATTGATAGGCTTTGTTTATTATAAAGTCTGGTTTAATGGTAAGTGTTGCCGTTGTATTTAATCCAACCGCCCTCGATTTTTGCTTGTGGGTCGTGGTGCGTCCAGTGCACCACACCACCTTTAGGGTTATACACATATTCACCTCTAAATTGTACGGCGTCTCCCACACTAAGTGGCACGGCTGGTGCTAAATCTATGTTATGCGCAAACAACAAGGTTTGCTCAGGTGAAATAGTGACTAAGAATTTTTGATGTCGCGAGCCTTTGTTGTCATCGGGCAATAGTTTTTTAACAGTGCCATAGCCTTCAACAAAAATATGGCTCCTTTTGTTTTCAAATGCCTGAATAACGGAGGCATTTTGCTCTTGTGTTTGTACTGCCGCAGTAAGGTTAGCAGTGTTGTTATTCGAGTTTACACTTTCAGCATGGTTTTGCTTGCAGGCAGTCAGCAGGCTTAAAATAATCAATAAAAATATGTGTTTTTTCATATTGTTATGCAGCTTTCAACGCCTCTAATTTAGCCAAAGCCAAGCCGTTATCGATTACTTCTGCCGCTTTATTAATACCTGCCTGTAGGTTATCGACAATGCCCGCCACATAAATAGCGGCGCCAGCGTTTAGCAGTACAATATCTCTAGCGGCACGCTGGTTTACATTATCAAGCTTGCCGTTGAGCACATCTAAAACCATGGCTTTCGACTCTTCTGCATTTTGCACTTGTATGGTGTTTAAGTCATGGTGCGGCATACCAAACTGGCTTGGATTCAACGTGTATTCAGTCACTGTGCCATTTTTTAACTCTGCCACAAAGGTATCGCCAGTAAATGAAATCTCATCCATGCCGTCAGCACCATGCACGACCATGACATGCTGGCTACCCAAACGCTGCAAGACTTGCGCTAGAAGTACGGTCAGGTCTTTATGGAACACGCCCATTACTTGGCGTTTGGCACCCGCTGGGTTGGTCATTGGGCCAAGCAGGTTGAACAGCGTGCGTATGCCTAACTCACGGCGGACAGGCGCGGCATGCTTCATAGCGCTGTGGTGGTTAGGTGCAAACATGAAGCCAATGCCGATGTTATCGACACATTTTGCGACTTGTTCAGGCGATAAATTGACATTCACACCTAATGCTTCGAGCACGTCGGCACTGCCGCAGGTAGACGACACAGAGCGTCCGCCGTGCTTGGCGACCTGCGCACCAGCAGCAGCCGCGACAAAAGCGCATGCGGTGGATACATTAAAGGTCTGAATACCATCTCCACCAGTACCGCAGGTATCAATCAGGTGGCTGGTGTCGTGTATGGTCACCTTCGTCGACAGATCTCGCATCACCTCGGCAGCAGCAGCAATTTCGTCCACCGTTTCGCCTTTCATGCGCAAACCCATTAACAGGCTGGAAATTTGCACTCCAGTTAGCTCGCCAGACATCATCATGCGCATGATTCCCAGCATTTGCGCATGCGTAAAGTTGTCGCGGTTTAGCAGTTGTTGCAAAGCTTCTTTGAAAGTCAGCCCCATTACTTTTCCTTCAGCCATCAGCTTTCCTTCAGGAAGTTATCCAGTAACTCATGGCCGTATTCGGTCAGGATGGATTCAGGATGAAACTGCACACCTTCAACCCGCAAAGTTTTGTGACGCACGCCCATAATCTCGCCAAACCCACCTTCACCATCTTCAGTCCAAGCGGTGATCTCTAGGCAATCCGGTAAAGTCTCTTTTTCTATCACCAACGAATGGTAGCGCGTTGCAGTGTATGGGTTAGGCAAATTTCTAAACACGCCAATGTTGCGATGGTAAATCAACGAAGTTTTACCATGCATCAAAGTTTTAGCTTTAATAATATGTCCGCCAAACGCTTGGCCTATGCTTTGATGCCCTAAACAAACGCCCAACAATGGAATCTTGCCGGCAAATTCTTTAATCAGCGGCACGCTGATACCTGCCTCATTGGGCGTACATGGGCCAGGTGAAATAACAATATGCGTAGGGTTTAGTGATGCAACTTTAGCTAAATCAATCTCATCGTTACGGTATACCAGTACTTCTTGCCCAAGCTCACCTAGATACTGCACTAAGTTGTAAGTGAAAGAATCGTAGTTATCTATCATTAATAACATATTAATATCCTGCTTTCGGAGCTGGCTTTACATTTAGGT
>Ga0209913_1000528_pt1 | contig 31313 bp, 27 predicted proteins | sample PersoiDNA2013203_FD_185805 | JGI IMG/M metagenome (GOLD analysis project Ga0209913, IMG submission 185805) | Permafrost soil microbial communities from the Arctic, to analyse light accelerated degradation of dissolved organic matter (DOM) -... | ecosystem: Environmental > Terrestrial > Soil >... | reverse complement strand
TTCGCGCTCGGTCAGCTCGCGGTCGACCATCAGACCGAGGCGTTCGTCGAAGCTGAGATCGTTGATGTCAGGCGTTGCGTGTTGTTCGCCAAGCGCCTTGATCATGCCGTGCAGGCGCAGGGTTTGTAGCTTGTCGAGTGTCGGGTTGGGCAGCATTTTGGTGCTCCTTTTTCAGGTCAGTGGTAGTAGCCAGGGCCGCGCAGATTGATGTGTTCTTCGGGTAGTAACGGCAGGTTTTGCTGGGCAAGCGGCAGCCGTTCCAGCCCTTGGCGCAGGATCGATTCCAAGCTTTTGTAGCTGCACGCGCCCAGTGCCAGCGCTCGCTGGCAAGCGGCTTCCAGCCGCTCTTCGCCGTGCTGTTTGCTCAGGCGCAGGATCCCCAGGCAGGCGCGGAAGCCGTGCTGCGGATGGATTCGGCGTTCGAGGATATGAGCGATGACACCAGCGGTGTTCGGCCCGGTCTGCTCAGCCCAGTGGATCAGTCGCTGCGGCGTCCATTCGGCATGTTCGCGGTGACTTTTGGGCATGTGCTCGGTTTGGGTGGTGTGGCGGCCTTTGTGCGGCGAGCGCAGATGGCTGGCCACCCGCTGGTTGGCGTGGAAGCACTCGACGGTCTTAGCGGTTAGCCGCACTTCGAGTTGGTGCTTCACCAGCTGGTACGGCACCGAGTAGTAATGGCCGTCGACCTCCACGTGGTAGTCGATGTGCACCCGCACCTTTTTCCATTCGGCGTAGACATACGGATGTTCTGGTAGCGGTTGCAGCGCGGGTTGGTCGAGGGTCTCGAAGGCCGAGCGGCGTGAGCCGGGCAGTTTCTTGAAGGGCTTCTGATTGAGGCGATCCAGCAGCAGCGCGATGGCTGTGTTGAGTTCGCCCAAGGAGAAGAACTGGCGGTTGCACAGCACCGCCAGTATCCACCGCTCGACGACCTGTACGCCGACTTCAACCTTGGCTTTGTCCTTGGGTTTACGCGAGCGCGCGGGCAGCACGGCTACGCCGTAATGCTCGGCGAGATCGCGGTAACTGGGGTTGATATCCGGCTCGTAGCGATGCGCCTTGGTGACGCCGCTGCGCAGATTATCGGGCACCAGGATCTGCGATGTGCCGCCGAAAAAAGCAAAACAGCGGGCGTGCGAGCCCAGCCAGTCGGGCAGTTTCTGCGACCAGGTGGCCTCGGCGAAGGTGTAGCTGGACGCGCCGAGGACGGCGACGAAGATCTGGGCATGGCGGATTTCACCGGTCTGTCTGTCGATGATCGGCGCGGTTTGTCCGGCGTAATCGACGAACAACTTTTCGCCGGCACGGTGTTCCTGGCGCATGACCACGTCGACCTTGGCGACCCAGAGGCGGTAGTGCTCGCAGAACCAGCTGTATTGGAAACCTTGTGGATGGGCGAGCCGGTACTCTTGCCAGAGTAGGGCCAAGGTGACGCCGGGGCGACGTAACTCGGCATGGACATGAGCCCAGTCCGGCATCGGACGTTGATCGCTGGGAACCGTCGACGCTGGCGGGAATAGACATCGCTCCAGTTCGGCGTCCGACAACTGCGTGGGCCAAGTCAGGCCGCTGGCAGCAAAGCGATTGAGGTACTCACCGACGCTGGCTCGGCCTACTTGCAAGCTGGCAGCGACCTGGCGGGCAGATAGGCCGACCTCGAATTTGAGACGTAGCACTTCTCGAATCTTACGCATGGATAACCGCTCCACGACGACCTCTCTGCTTCGATAAAAGAGGTCGATGGTAGTGAATTAATCCTGCGTTGCTGCCTGCCTTATTGGTGGCCGGATAGCCGTGGAATGGGTGGCCGGATCATCGTGGAATCAGTGGCCGGATGTTCATGGAATGGGTGGCCGGATGGCCGTGGAATCCGCACTTCAGACCTTCCTTAGCGGTTGAGGAATCAAGAACAGATCGAAAATATTGATGGCGCGGTCCATCATCAAGATCCCCATCACCAGTACCACTGCCACGACTACATGAATCAGCACATGGATGCCAAGTGCCAGATAACCCGCAGGGGCACGCTGTAGCCCCTTGGCCGAGCGATAATAAACCACGGTCACGTAGATTACAGTACACATCTTCGGACATGGCGCTACCGTGTCGTAGCGGTATGTATTCAAACCAATTTCCGAAAAAACCAAAAAAAGACTTGTTGTCACGAGCCTGGCTACAACCGACTGTCATTGCGCTGTAACGCCATCCCGGCGACCCTATGGGGACATGGCAATAAGCCGCAAATCAAGACTTCAATCATGAATAACGCATACCGCAGTTTGTGTCAGATAGTTGATACATGCCGTGCTTATAGGTGGGCCTTATGGGCCTAGAGCCGTTGCGAGCTGCCACAGAATCAGCCGCCAGCGCGATGACAGATTTCTTCGCCGGTCAACACCATGTGCCCTCGATTTCTCTGATAGACGGTGAAGCTTTCTTTGGAGCCATTCTCGGAGCCTGGTTGGTTGCGAGCATCCAACGAAACAAAAGGCTGTGGACACGTATTGGCACGTTAATACTTTCTACAGGGGTTGGTTATCTATTCACACCGATGGCATTGCAACTGGCACCTTTTTTGACTACAGGAGGAGCGGCATTCGGCTGCGCTCTAGTCATCATACCCATCAGCATCAAAGCAATGTTTTGGGTGAGAAAAGCCGATCTATGGGAAATACTCAAACGGCTCAAAGGTGAGAAATAACAATCCTATCATGGCCCTACTGTCCTCAAGTGCCACTCCGGACGAAGAGCTTCGCTGGATAACAACCAAGTAATTACATTGCTTTGATTGAAGACCAATAGCCGCCCATCAAGAAAGCTCGTAGCTAAATAAAAATGTTTTCAATTTATTACTAGTTGAAGCCTTTTTACTGCCATGTCTTTATGACCATATTAACGGAGTCAAATAAAATGTTTATTACGTTACGCCCTGGCCAGCGATCGCCATCAGTACGCCACTTGCAGGACAGGCTGAATCAGCACGGTGCGATGCTTGTTGTCGACGGTAATTATGGAAGTATTACTGAATCAGCCGTTAAAGCTTACCAGTTGTGCAACGATCTATTGTCGGATGGCATCGCGGGGGGGCAAACATTGGCGGCGATGTTCAGGAAGAACTGCGAACATGAACAACAGAACGCCTTACTGGCTGACGCGGCTGGGCGCCTTGACGTACCGCTCGCCAGTCTTTATGCCGTTTGCGAAGTAGAGTCCAATGGGAAAGCCTTTTTAGAGAATGGCGAACCGGTGATTTTATTCGAGCGGCACGTCATGTATCGCCAACTGATGAGAAACAAACAAGGCGAACATGATTCCAGACTTCGGGATCGAGCGGACGGACTGGCCTTGCTACATCCCACGCTGATCAGCCAAAAACCAGGAGGTTACCTCGGCGGTACGAATGAGCATGAGCGATTGCGAAAAGCTCGGCTGATCGACAACGACGCCGCCTTACAATCCGCCTCATGGGGTGCATTTCAGATAATGGGGTTTCATTGGCATCGCTTGGGTTACCCCAGTGTTCAACAGTTGGTTGAGGATATGAGCATGGATTACACGCGACAATTGGGTGCTTTCGTACGTTTCGTCGAAACCGATACCGAATTAAGTGAGACGTTACGGACGCGGGACTGGAAGCGTTTTGCGAGGCTTTACAACGGCCCAAACTATCAGCAAAACCAGTATGACGTTAAGTTACAACGACTCTTTGAGCAGCATGTCTTGTGCGGGTGTGGCGAACGCAGTTATTACGCCGGCTATCCGATCGGATCTGGGGCTGATCATCAGACAGACTCGACCACTCCCAACAATGACCAACACAAAAGAACTCGCATAAATCAAGTTCAAGCGCCGATACACTCCACTATTCAGTGCATTGACAATGGCCATTCATGAGCATGCAACACTTCTGGTTGCTTTCCGCACTAATAGGTTCCGCAGGACTGTTGCTCTGGGGGCAACAGCAGCGCATCAACGCCACTGAATCCACCGCAAAAGCAGCAGGTCTCGAAACTATCACGGCTCGACGCGATGCAAGCGCTCATCTACAAAACGTCGAAGCGCTTAAGAAAATTCTTGTGCAGGAGCGTGATAGTCAAGCAGCGCTGCAACTCCAGCAACATCAACTGCGGCTAGGGCTGTCCCAACGCGAACAACACATCAAGGTTTTGAAAGATGAAAATGCCCTGCTACGCCAATGGGCTTACCAGCCTCTGCCTGACGTTGCTCGGCGGTTGCGCGAACGTCCCCCCTTCGTTGGTGCCGACGCTTATGCTCAGTGGTTGTCCAACCGTAGTGCCTTGTTCCCTCTCAGCCAGCCATCCCCTAACGAACGGTGACCTACTTACGGACCAGGAACGCGTCGAAGCTGCCTGGGCCGAATGCGCAGGCCAAATCGACATGGTCTACCGGCACCAACAACAATCGACGAACTGACGCCTTACCTGGACACGTTTAAATGGTCGATGCCAAGTTTTAACTTGCGTACTATCGACCAGGGAAGCTTAAGCTTTTATAGACTTAAAGTTTAAACAAGTGTTCGATGCGCCTGACAGTCGACCACCGAAAAAAGAACTCATCCAATGCTGATTGTCTGGAAGTATTTTTTAAGAACCTTCAGCTTCGAACGTTCATAATGCATGTGCATGTAACCTTGCGCATTATGATTGGGCGCCTATCTTTTTTCCTGCGACGTATTCATTCGTTGCCGCTTTTTACTGCACATGGAATGGTTACCGTGAGCACGGGCTTTGCCACACTGATCGCACAGATATTTTGGTCTCGCTATCGCCGTCTGTGCTTTTTCAGCATCATCCATTGTTTTGCTCCGTTGGTAGTTTCGATAAAATAGAATAGATACCATTAGCATAGGCCAATGGTTGATTCAGGGTGGTGCGATTAAGATTTTCGATCACCTCGGCGATTAGTTGAGCCCGATCCGGTGACGCAGGGGATGATCCGCTGATCGACATTAGCAATTCGATTGCGTAACGCCGACCTTCCAAGTATTCAATATGGCTCATGGGGACGCTTCAGTAATGAAACAGTTAATAAAAGAATCTTAAGTCCAGTGCTTTGGCATTAGATAGTAGCGACCTGGAGGTCTACTTGATTCACGCATACGAATTTTAATAGCCAATTCAAGGGTAGACGTAGCTTGGTTAAAGCTTCCCGCTTTAATTTGTCGAACAGGCTGAGACTCAAAAGCCCGCGAACAACACTTCTGCTATTTCAACTTGAGCCAACTTGATGATGCATCAACTGAGACTTTCTTTGATTGCGCCAATCAAACACTTCTGAGCAGCAAGGGCAGGAAAGGCTTTAAGCAATGACTGGTGCCGGCTTTCAACTGGAATCAATCGGAAACGATCATCGTACCAATGTTCATTGAGATCCAGGCTATATTGCATTCGTAGGTTCTGTAACAGCGCGATGGTTTGACGGCGAGTCAAGGTGGTCGTGATCGCGACTTCATCCTTCATATGCACCTCCAGAGTTAACGTACTTACGCTGGGAAAATGAAACGATTTAACTGGGTTGTTGAGCTTGAAGGTTTGAAACACCCCGCTGCGCCAGCCATCTTGAGGGCAGAAGGCGGGCCGCTATAGGGTGTCGAGTATCTGTGTATGGATCGATAAGGAAGACCATTTCAGCCTGGGAATTTTTTCCCCAATCGATACCCAGTTCACGGCGAAAACGGATCACGTGCAATTCCTTCCAGCTGTGATGCGCCCACTTCTGTGCCTGGCACAGCGGTACCCTCAACGTGCTGGCCATATAGTGGACACAACGGTGATACAGATGATCTGAATCGATCGAATACTGCTCTTCGTGCCGCATCAGGTATGCCAGCGCCGCACGCTGCATGCCGAAGCAGTCATCGGTGGGTATGCGAGGATCAGTCATCATGATTTGTGCTCTGGGACGCCCCAATCTGCGTCTGCGATTGGTTCAAGGCCGCGCGACGCAACGCACTACCCGCGATAGGAAGCCTGACCGCGGGATCAGCCATACCACTTGGGCTCATTTCGTGGGTCATTTCAAATTCAGCACGAGCCGCCCAACCACACACTTCGTTGGTGCATTGCAGATACGCAATACGAAGAAAAATGTGCGAGCCTTTGCTGCTGCGAATACGCATGCGACTGAGGCAGTGAGCGCAGACCAGTTTATAGACGCTCATGCCAGTCTGCCAAAATTTAAGTCATATTTTCCGAACACTAGCGATATAACGAACGATGTGCGCATCGCCATGGAGCGAGCCTGCCGTTTATTTAGCCGGAGATGCCTAGGGTTTAAATAAATACTAATATCGAGTGCGCGATGAAACGTTGATGCGTTTGTGTGTAATACCTGTGTTAGCGAATGCTGAGCAAAGTTTCGCAATGCAAAAAACAACCAATTTCTCCAAGGGTTGTCAGGATTTTGTTTCACCCCTTTCATTACCAGCCTCCATGAGTATTGCTAGCGTGATTTTTCTTAATGCGACGTGGTTAAGTCACGTTGTGTTTCTGGGCTCAAGAGCAAACCAGGCGCTACTTCTTGCCCTATCAGCTTTGAAATATCTCGAAGAATGCGTAACGAAAGTTCACCTCGAGGTAACGTGCTGTGACCTGCCCAACGCTGAATGACTTGCGCAACTGTGCGCGGTTCGTATCCGTGACTCAGAGCAAAACGGCGAAAGTTACTGCCATGCTCAATCAATTGGGCTTGAATTTGACGCTTTTCCATTGTCTGGCTCATGGTTGATGTGTTCCTAGTTGGTTAAGATGTTCCCACTTGGGAGTAACCTTAGATTCCCAATTGAGTTGCTGTCAAGAGGATAGATCCCATATGGGCATTGGTAAGAGAATCAGAATGGCAATTGAAGCTAGGCAACTAACATTGAAAGAGGCCGCAAAACAGTGCGATATTTCCTACAGCTCGTTACAAAACTGGCTGGGCGACTTACGAGAACCCCGTCCTGAAGCACTGATTAACATAGGTGCTCATTTGGGAGTTTCTATCGACTGGCTACTGACAGGTGAAGGTAGGATGCTTCGCGAAATTGCGCCGGTAACTCGCTCAATCGAGCAACTGATTGATGCGCAAGAGGTCGAAATGTTGAGACTTTTCCGTTCTTTGGAAGAGTCCGACCAACGGGAGGTGCAGCGTGTAATAGAAGATCGCAAGCGAATGAGGGACATGGAACATCGTCTTGCGACATTAACTGCCGCCATTACCAATTTCCAGCGCGCGTAATTTTTGTTATGACGAACTACCCGACATGGACGGCGGTGGCCCATTGATGTACTTCAGCGATTCTCGCTGCAGCGTGGGCATTCACGCACATATGGATATGAGTCCCTTCTGAAAACTGCCTTTGATAGCCTTCGCTTACGTTTACCTGATGCCAGGGCTAAGTACGTGACAACAAGGGTGGCGACATTTCGGAAGGATGCTCTGACTTTAGCTGAATACATTTAAGGGCATATAGCCGAGCGCTGTCACTTCTACTCAGGCTAAAATACATCTCCAGTGAAATACCCTACAAAACATTGGGAAATTGACTACATATCCAACCTCGCAATATTCATACAATGATTACGCTTGATAAAATACGAAAGATTTTCGCAAGTTAAGCAATAACTTTCTGCGTAAAATACATTATGGAAAGCACTACTCAAGGAGAGATATTTGCTAGTCATTGCACGAGGCCTCAATGAGGCCATCTACGTCAAAGATGAAATAACAATCACCGTACTGGCGATTACCAAGAGCAGTATAAAATTAGGTATCAGTGCTCCGCCGCAGACGATTGTATTACGGAGCGAACTGTATGCACAAAAAAATCCCCCCCCCAAATAAATCGCAGTAACCATCTCCAATGAAGCTAATGAATGGTGCGTTTATTACGCTGCGCGTAGCGGGCGGACGTCTGAATTAGCGTCAATGAGTTCGGCACGTCGGTCACTTGCCTAAGATCTCTCCAGGACAGTGAAGTGTAATATCGACAGTCGTTGTTAGAATGGAAGAGATGACCCTCATCGCGATAGATTATCGAAGTTTCCAGTTTCCTCGGCAGTCTCGGTTTTAATGGCCGCCTGATCGAATACGTCCCTACGGCTAAATCAGCGTGGGAAGTTGACGGACTCGCGGCCAACAACCAGACCTATGCGGAGTACGGGGCATTGTGGAGATAGAACCTCTTCACCCTATAGCAAAACCACACCGTACCAATCGGAGCATTGTGCCCTGTGCGTCGATGCTTCGCTTGAGGCCGATAGCCATGAATATTCCACGCAGTCTTTCGGAATCGCCCTACAGATATATGTCGGCCAATTCGCTAGCGTTAGGGTTTCTGACAGACCTAAGACGATTAGCCTGATTATCTCAACGGTAGAGCTGAATTATGGCTGATTGCTCGCTGCGAATCATGATTGCCGATCTGCGGCACAGTGTGCTCGTGCAGATTGAAAAAACGTTGAATCATCTTGGCTATTACTGCATCGCATCGGTGCGGTCCTTGGATGAAATAATAGCTCTCACCCATCCTGCTCTCACGCCATTCGATGTACTGATTGCCTGCGCCGAATTGGGTTCAACAGCCGGTACCGACATGGTGAAATTCTGTCGAGAGGCTAAACAGGTCCGTCATTCATTTGTGTATGAAAACCATACCGCTCGTATCGTTCACATCGAGCAGGGTGCTTGTCAGCCGTTGTCGGCGCAAGTCCTCCCCATGTTCGATCATAGGATAGCGAAGGAATTCATGGCTCGAATCGATGTCCCATCTGGCCCCCTGCTCCTGAGTAGCTCACGGCGCTCACCGTGTGCCACCCAAGTCTGAACAGTTGGTTCACCTTTCGGAAAGCCTTTGTGGCTTTTCGGTTTTGGTAATTCACGAGCCGATTGTTGATCTGACAGCCGTAGGTCCCATGCGTGCCTCGGCTCATCCTCAGAACGGCGGTGATTTACTGATAGTTGATGGTAAAGACCACTGACCCATTGGCCGGGCCGGCAGTAACGCGGGTTTCGGTTTGCAGGTAACGAGCACGCAAGGGTATCGAGTAACTTCCCCCTTCGATCGCGGCTGTTGTAATTCCGCTGTCACGCAAGGTACTTAACTGCACGGGGGTTTCGCTCATTTCCGCGATCTGGATACCGACGCCGCTGGCAGCAGGGCTTTCGCCTGGTGCGCTCGGGTTCAAATTGATCACACCATTGATCGCATCAACTGGTGCTTGGGTCGGATCGAGGCGGTAGCGCAGCATGTTTTGGGTGCGTGAATCCAGATTTTCGATGGTTCCATTACTGAGCCAGCGCGGTCCGGTGCCTTGATAAAAACCATGAAAGACCGAACAGTTGAGTAACGTGATGGCGAAGACCTGCCAGGGGAAGGCGCTGCCAATGCTGGTGAACTCGCGAAGTTGTCGTGTTCCCAACTCGACCTGGACATTCGGTGTGTCGCAGGTTCTGGATACAACATTAATGGCTCCCGAGAGGCTGATGCGCTGAATATCCAAGGTGTTAGTGCTCAGCCATTTTTGATCCATCATTTTTCAATCAGCGCCAACATCCTCGTAGCAATGCTAGTCGGCGATTTCAGATATTTCCCTCCTGTTTTGGCGAATTTCCCTACATATTTACTACAGCCATTTGGATACCGTTGCGTTTCATCGGTGAGGCCTAGCGATGAGCGTCTGTTGCCCATCAATCTCTAGAGCTAAAATATGGCTAATCGTCTGTTGCGTTTCTTAATCGCGGATCCCCGCCACGGCGTGTTGGTGCAGGTGGAGCGGATTCTGAATGAGTTGGGCTATTACCGTATTGCACCGGTGAGATCCTTCAATGAAGTGGCGACGCTCACCCGGTACGCCCCGACGCCTATTGATGTATTGATCACCAGCGCACAATTGGGTACCCCGGCCGGTGTCGACATGATGAGGTTTTGTAAAGAGACGGTTCAGATCCACCATTCGTTTATTTACGAGGATGTCGCAACGCATATCTCACATATACAACAGGGTGACTGCCAAACGCTTCGCAATTACACATCCCCAGTGTTTGATTATGAACTTGCCAAAGCATTCATGGGACGGATCGATGCCTCGCTGACTGTGGGGGAGCAGCAGTACCAGAGGCATCCGAATAAAATCGTTCCTGCCGAAAAAGGCAATTTTCGGCCACGCTCACCGCTACCGTTGATTCTTTTGAATAAAGCTATGCCACTCCATTCAAAAGCAATCATGCCTGGCTAATAGGTCCGCCTTCTACTGATAGTTGATCGTGAACACCACTGAACCATTCGCCGGACCGGCCGTGACCTGATCTTCGGTTTGCAGGTATCGGGCAAGTAAAGGGATGGAATAGCTACCCCCTTCGATCGCTGCCGTCACAATGGCACTGTCACGCAATGTGGAAAGTGGAACGGCGTCGCTATGTTCATCAGCGATTTGTATGCCCACACCGCTAGCAGCCGGGTTCTCATCAGGGCCAGAAGCATTTAAGCGGATCACACCATTGATGGCGTCGATAGGCGCCTGCGTCGGATCAAGGCGATAGCGCAACATATTGTTCGTGCGTGAATCCAGGTTCTCTACGGAACCGTCGCTCAGCCAACGAGGCCCCGTCCCTTGGTAGAAACCATGAAATGCCGGGCAATTGAGCAAGGTAATGGCGAACTCTTTCCAGGGTGTAAAACTGCCGACGCCTGTGAACTCTCTGAGTTGCCGCGTGCCGAGCTCCACCTGGACATTGGGCGTGTCACAGGTTCTGGACACGATATTGATAGCTCCCGACATACTGATGTACTGAATATCCAGTGTATTGGTGCTCAACCACTTTTGGTCCATCGTGGGCAAAGAACTGCCCAGAACCGTCCCGGGCGAGACGTCACCGATCTTGATAAATGACAAGTCAAAGGCCATGCCGTCCTGGTAAGGGGTATAACACTCCTCGATACCGCCACCACAATTGTCACGCGTTTGGTTGAAGGGCAGCGCAATACCGGCCACCCACAGCACAGCACCGATACCAGGGACGCCCGTCTCATACACCTTGCCGGCGTACGGAGCACCTGACCAGGAGGATAGTGGCAGGGGGGTCACTGGCAATCCGCGCATAAAGGTACTTTTGTACACCCCAGGACTGCAAACGACGCCCGTCAGCGCCGGGACCTGAAATGTCTGGCGGTACACTTCTGAGCCCAGCGGAATGTCCCTCCCCACCGTCAGATTTACGCCAAGCAATGGCATGCTGGTCTGCACCGTTCCCCCTTCTCGAAAGTTGCAATCCGCTAAGACCAGCGCGGAGCACAAAGAAAGCGCTCCCACTTGCACAGCCTTCACCATGACTTTTTCAATACTCATGTCGCTTCCTTGTCCGTCTTGGTTGGAGCTGCTGACAGCGACGGTCGGCAAACCGATTCGATACGCTGCGCGGCGGGATCGATACGCTGTTCTAATTCGATAGACAGCACACAGCGCTGTTCCGGCAGTTGGCCCCAGCTAACCCAGAGCTCGCGAGTACCTTCTTTGACCCGCGCGTATAACTGCCCTCCCTGGCCGATCAAACCAACTGACGCGCCCTCTGCGTCATTGACAGTGGCAGCAAAAGGTACCGGGCTACCGTCCTCCTGCAGGGTGTGCAGCAGGATGGCTTGTCCACTACGGGTGCCGTACTGCAAAAAGGCGATTGCGCCGGCGCGGGGTGCCACTTGTTGACTTGTTTCTTTGAGCTCGACGTCCAGAGATGTCCCTACTGGATCAATGGCCACCTCGTTCAACTGATAAGGTCTGAGGTAGGGCACCACCGCATAGCCACGCCCGTCCAACGCCAACCCGGGAAAGCCCACTACCTTTGCACCCTCAGCGCCAGGTGCCCCGACGATGGCCATCGTCTCACCGCGATAAGGCGTCAATGTCACCCCGCCTGGATGGACAATCGCACTGCCGCTAAGCCCAAGGGATAGGCTTTCATAGCCACTGCCTTGACTGAGCGTGGAGCTGACGAGAACCTGCGATCCGATGTATTGGCCATTCAACGCCGTAGTGATGTCGTTGCTGGCATCACTGTGTCCTGCCGAAATGCCATAGCTGTACTGCCGGTTTTCGCCTGCGCTACCGCTGAGCGTGGCTTGCTGGCTGACGATCCCGTCGCTGTCTCGCCCGAGACGAGCCTCCAGTTGCGGCCGACTCTGACTAGAGCCCCAGGTCAACGGCATGCTCAGCGTGAACAGCAGGTTATTCTCCATGTCGCCTGAGAACATGCGCGACCGAGCAGCACTGACACCAAAGTTCATATGCCGGTATTGCTTGTTGTAGTTCAGTTGGTACTGCAGGTCGTTGCCCGGCAGGTTCCAGTAGTTTTGGGTAAATCCGCTAAAGGCTATCTGTCCAAACTCTCCCAAGAGCTGGTTGGCGGTTAAGGTGAGTCGACTGCGCGGTCGACCAAATTGATTCAAATCGGCGCCGTTGTGATCCGCATCTAGAAGCTGTATCGCATTGTTGAAGTCCAGATAACCACGCGTCGAAAAGCGATGGGCGGCGACGGCGAAATTGCTTCCGGTGCCTGTGATGTTTTTGCTGTAGGAAAGGCGCAGGCTTTGGCCTTGTTCACGACCACTGGCAAGCTCGGTCTGCGCATGGGTCAGGTCGACCGCCATGGCACCGAGGGGGGTGCTGAAAGCCAATCCGCCCAACACGGCGCTGTAGTCCTCGCTGCCTTGCAAACCGGCATAACCGGTGAACATGTTATTTAGACCGTATTGCACCGACCCCTGCAGCATTTGCGCTTGTTGGCTGACGAAGTTGTTACGCGTCTCACCACCGGTCAAGCTAAAACGCATTGTGCCCGGGCGCAGAAGTTGTGCGGTGGAGGCAAAAGGGACGGTGAAACGCTGTTCACTGCCATCAGCTTCGATGACAGTGACCTCCAGATCCCCCCCGAAGCCTGTTGGATATAGATCGTCCAGGACAAACGCGCCAGGTGCCACGGTCGTCTCAAGAAGCAGGTTACCTGCCTGGCGTACCTCCACACGAGCCGGGGTTCGCGCAACTCCTCGGATGACCGGGGCATAACTGCGCAAGGACTCGGGCAGCATTCGATCGTCGCTGCCCAATTGCAGTCCTCGAAAAGCGATCGTGTCAAAGATTTCACCGCTGGTATTGGCCTCACCCACTGTCAACTGACTTTTCAGCGCGGTGATGTCTCGCTGGGCGAAAGTGTTAATGACCTGGTAGTCCTGACCGTACAGCGAGTTCCAGCTTAATGATCCGTTGTGCCGCAGACGCCAGTCGCCCAAATTCAAGCCCGCGTTGAGCCCCATGTAGGCGGAGTCATAACGCCCGGTTTCAAACTGATTGTGGTTGGCATTGATGTGATAACCCAGCATGGCCGCGGTGACGCCGCGATCCCAGAGCTCTGGACTAACATGCCCCCGAGCGTTACGTCGCAATGTGGCTTGCGGAATGCTGATATCAAGTTGCTGAGTCTGAGGTGAAAACGTAGCCCAGGAATCCTCAATTAAATCCGGCAGGGACAGGCAGCTTTTTCCGCTCTGGAGGCTTAATTCGGCGGTTTTAGACAACTTGCTAAGGTCCACGCCGATCAACTCAAGCATCGGACGGTTGACACAAACCCGGGCATTGCTCCCGTCAAGGTCCGCCTGGATATGGATGTCCTGGCGACTGACCAGACGACCATTGACCGCGATATCGGCTCGGTAGTCGCCCGGTAGAACGGGATTACCTTGTTGGTACGGCGTCAGATCCAGGCTTCGCGAACCTTCGGGAAGAAAGGTGTCGTCGAACATTACTTCTTCAGCAATGGCCAGATCGCTCATCACCAAAGCCGGCAAGGACATCCTCACCAGCATAGGTATCAGCCATTTCAAGACACAATGATTCGATGTCCGCAGGTTTTCCTGCGGGCAGATAAACATAGACATAGGGGTTACTCGTGCGCGGAAACGTCCGATGTAATGGGCGTACAGTTCGCTATGGCTAAAAAACAGAGTGGGTGGTGGGTATCAATGCCCCATAGTCATTGATGGAGTTGAATTCCACCTGTGATCCTGGGCCGGGTTTTACAGCGTCACCAATCAATGGAAACTCCTTGGTTTCACCCGGCCCGATCATGCCGTCAGTACTGTGCTGTTTACGCTTACCGTCCAACAGCACCAACTCGACTTGTGAAACATGAAACTCGGTGGGGTTGTACGCCTGCAGGGCATATCCTTTGCCCTGCGAGTTTGGCGTCACACGCCACTGCAACTGCCTCGCCGCATCGGCGGGCTGGCCTTTGAGTGATTCGGGGCGGTAGAAGATCTTGATCCTGGAACGAAAAGCCATTTGCAGAATATTGGCATCCGAGTCCTGCTCTTGTTTGGGGGGAATCTCCAAAACATTAAGCCAAAACACCGACTCTTTATCGGCGGGTAGCGGGGCTCCCGTGAACATCAGTCGCAGGCTTTGACCTTTATCAGGATCAATCCGCGAAACGGGCGGTGACAGGACAAACGGAGCCTTGGAGTTGGTTGGACTGGACTCGATGCTGCCAGAGTCAATCCAGGCCTGAACCAACGCCGGATGCGCACCATTGTTGTTCAATTTCACGGTAATTTCGGATTGTGCCGCTGGGTAAATCAATCGCGTACCCGTGATAACCACTCCCGCGTGTGCCTGGGTACAGGCCCACGACAGCGCAACGACTATCACAGCTCGCCATACAGTTGTGTTTGTAGACATGGTTCATCTCGACAACGACAGCCGAACCCGCGTGAGCGGGCCCGACTTAACGGGACTTACTGATAGTCGACGGAGTACGTCACGGAGCTGACCACGCTACCAGGCGTCGTGGCGCCGGTAGCGAAGTACTGCACCGCGTACGGCATGTTGGCGTTACCGCTGGCATCGATAGGGTTACGAGTGGTGTTGGTCAGCTGATTGGTGTTACCAGCCTGAATGGCGTTACCGTTTTGAACGTCGACCAACTGCAGTTGGACGTTGGTCGCTGTGCCGGTATGGTTATGCAGGTTGCCACTAACCGGATCGACAGTAGAACCGGCTTCGAAGAAGGCGGCGGCAGTTTTTGCCGTACCTACGCACTCACTCAGCTGGATATTGAAACCGGTTTGGCCCGCGACCTCACCCGGGGTGACCAAATTGCCGGTGGATGCGGTTGGCAATGTAACGGTGGCGATGGCCGGTGTCACTACGCCGTCAACGGCGATGGTGCAGGTTTGCGCGACCAGCTCGCCGTTGAAGTTGATACTCCCATCCGAGGCGGCATTGGCAAATTGAGCGGTCGCCGCAGATACCAAGGCGGCTATAAATAATGTTTTGCGATTCATAGTACATCTCCAATTTAAATTAAATCCCTTGCCTCAAAAGCTGTCCTTACCTAATGAAGGAGTACATTTGCGACAACGACATCTTCCTTGATAATGAAACGCTAATCAGTAGTCTTAGTCCCCAAAAGCTGTAGGACTCCTCGCAAGAAGAGCATGGATAAATTATGCTGCCCTAGAAATATCCCACAGAGTTCTCAATGCGCTCGTTTAAGAAGCCTGCACTATGCGCTCTACCCATAAAATGGTTGTCTAGATGCTATTTCCAGAAGCACAACAGACTTCTGGCATTGTATACAGTCGTCTTTTGGAAGTGGCAGGTGGTAACGCTCACATACAGTCATCCAATAATCTCTGGTTTGTTGGCCGGCCTGTCTCAGTGATGCTTAGTTACAGGAGGCGTGAGCCCAAGATGATGGAATTTGAGTTCGAGTGCTTCGTTAGTCACCGCTTATCTGAGCTGGAAATCATGTCGATTGTGAGCCCACTCTTCTCAAAAACGGGTGCGACAGGTAGGGATCTACCATTAATGCTGTGGGGTGGTTTTACGCGGAACTAGGCCCGGATAAAAGTGGAGGACATCAAGACGCAACGATTGCTTCAATTGAAAATACGACAGGCGGAGATGGCTGCGTCGAATAACCAGTTGCTGGAGCTGCTGGCGGGATACCGCTTACATCGCCGGGCAAGCCGCCAGTGAAGGCAATCCAAATAACACGCCGATTCAGTGGCGATGCCCTTGAGCCCGATGGGTGTTGATTAGGCGCGAATTGCCCCACAAAGTTACGGAGAAAAACACCCATTGCCAGCAGTGACACTGCAAGTTTTCGCCAGGTTAACCGTCGTATTGAGGTGATCGTTTGAAACGATTGGTCCGCCGCATAGGCTTGATAATCCAACTAGGTAATCAGGATTGAAGCTGGCCGCCGTTACTCATGCGTCGATTGTGAATCGTTGCCAGAGATTCAGCCCTTCTTGAAGGTCATCGTAAAATGCAAGTCTGGTTAGTCAATAGCACTATGCTCGATCAGTTCCATAGAAAAACTGCATGCATCTTTAAATTTACCAGAGCATTCAAGAATTGCAGGTGATGAGAATTTTCTGGATTCGGTCCACGACAAAGAGCGTCCAACCCACATAATGTGATTGTATGTCGTACCTGAGTCTAATTGCATATTGAGATATTCACCCCCCATGGTTTTGTAGAGACATCCACTAAGGATTCCAATATTTCCCGGGCCCTTTTGGGTTAAGAAAAAAATGCCTCTTTCAAAGGCCATGACGTGGTCAAATTCACCGTTGAGTAACACACCCACCCACTGAGCAGTGCCGCTTTTTCCCGCCGATGTAAAAACACCCTCCTTATTTTTTATGTCTAACGGAGACGGGCAAGATTCTGTCTTTTCTGATACGGCTAAAATGTCGAAATATTTACCATTTGGAGCAGCGTGCGCGAACGCAAAAAATTGGGTAAAGAAAAAGCTCCAGCCTATAAGTTTAAACAAAACTATTACTCATAATGGGCAATGGCATCGACGTCATCGCGTCCCACGCTGCAGCGCCGCATGGCGTCTTGCAGATCACGTTAGGACACCATGATGACGGTGCCAGGTCGCGGCCGGTATAGGTACCCTCGTCGAGCAGCTCGTCCAGCGGCGGTATGTAATTCAGAGCTGTATCATCACTTCCTTACGATACGTTTCCAGCCCGCTGGCCAGTTGTCGCATGGCATGTTGAAGCACGTGGACATGTCGCTCCAGATCAGTATCCGACAAGCGCTGTTTACACACGGTCTCCAAGTTTTCGCAGGCCTGGATGAGATCATGCGCTTTGATGATACGCGCCCCACCTTTAACCTTGTGGGCCAAGTCACACAATCCACGCAGATCGCGTTGGAGCAACATTAGGGATAGTTTTTTCAAATCGTCGTCGTTACTGCGTGCCAAGTCATCAATCAGCTTCCTGATCAGCGTCACGTCTCCGCGGGTGAGTAACTCAACATTCGCGAAGTCCATTCCGGTCACAGAAGGTAAACGGCTCGCAGGATGATGCGCAGAGAATGGCGTAGGAGCTCTGGCGTCGAGCCTCAGCTTCAAGTCGTTGATCGTGATTGGCTTGAAGAGGCAATCGTCCATGCCGGCCTCGATGCAGCGGGCTTTTTCATCCGCCAATGCGTTGGCTGTAAACCCTAGGATTAAACAAGGCTGTAATGACCTCAAGCGCTCATTGGCGCGTATGGCCCGGGTCAATTCATAGCCGTCCATGATGGGCATGTTGCAGTCCGTGATCACGACATCGAATACGGCCTTTTGCCAACCTTGTAGTCCATGAGCGCCGTCCTTTGCACAGATGACGCGATGCCCTAAAAAATTCAACTGCTGGGAAAGCAACAACCGATTGGCAGGATAATCGTCGACTACCAGAACGCTTAGTTCGACAGAAGGGTGATGCACCGTCGGGGCGATTGTTTGAGGCGCAAGCGATTGGGGTAACGTTTCAAGGTCAAGCAAGATCTCGACTTGCGTCCCTTTGCCAAGAGCGCTCTTCAGGTTCAGTTGCCCCCCCATGAGTTCGCACAAGGTGTGACTAATGACCAAGCCGAGCCCGGAGCCGCTGTGGATGGTCTGATTTCTGTTGCCTGCCTGGGTAAAAGGATTAAACAGCCGTTGCTGATCCTCTTCGGAGATACCCGTGCCAGTATCTTCCACTTGGATTCGAAGGGGCAGTACAGCGGTACCCTTTTGAGGAGTGGCTTGAACCGACAGATGGACCCCTCCGACTGAGGTGAATTTGATGGCATTGCTCAACAGATTGGAAAGAACCTGCTTGAATCGCAACGGGTCGATCAGCACCTGAGTGCCTACTTCGACGTTCAGATCCAGCGTGAGTTGAATATATTTTTGCCGCGCTAAGCCTTCGAAGGTACGTACGATAGTTTCTATCAACTCAGGCAAGTCTGCCTGAGTAGGAGCCAGGGTCAGACGTCCTGATTCAATTTGGGCGATGTCCAGGATGTCACCCAACAGATCCAACAATCCTTGCGCCGCACCTGAGGCTACTTCGATCGCCACATGGTCGAGGACACCTTGATCAGCTTTTTTCATTGCCAATTCAAGCATGCCGATGACCGCATTCATGGGCGTACGGATCTCATGGCTCATGGTAGCCAGAAACGTGGTTTTGGCACGATTAGCGTTTTCTGCCTCTATCTTGGCCACCCGTAACTGTTCAAGGAGATCCTGGCGCTCGCTGATATCGATCCAACCGGCAATCAGGCCGACCACCTGCGCATCGCCGCTACGGTAGGGAAGCATCCAGTGACAGATGGTTCGCACCGTTCCGTTTGCCATCACGAGGGTACGATCCTCCACGACAGGTGAATCGTCGTGTATGACACGTTGGTAATCGTTATCGAAGGTGGATGCGGTGATCGGGTCGAGCAGATCGACTTCAGTAATTTTTTTTCCCATGACCGAGGCACGGTCAACCTGAAAGGCTTCAAGGTAGCCGTTATTGCAGATCAGCAGACGTCCTTGCAGATCCCTCACGTAGATAGGGTGAGGCGTGCCATCAATCAGCACCCGCATAAATTCCACTTGATCATTCAACGCCTGCTCTGCAATCTTTCGACGCCGTATCAAGCGGCGAAGGTAAGCGATCCAGGCTATGGCGACGACTAACAGCGAAGCAGCGGTAGCCAATCCCTGCAAGATCAACGAATGTTTTCTGAGCCAATAACTGTCATCGATCACCACCTCATTGCGCCACCGGTTCGTGAGTTCATCCAACTCTTGGGGTGGAATACTCAGCAGGGCTTTGTCCAAAATGGAATAGAGTTCCAAGGCACCTCGATCCACTGCGAAGGTCAGGCGAGCCGGCATGCTGCCCACCGTTGAAATGATGCGCAGACGGTCATGGTACTGACGAGCAATCATGTAGTTGGCGCTGATCAGCGAGTTGATCGCCGCATCCACTTCCCCTTGAGCCACCATTTCCATGGCCTGGTTGGCGCTGTCTGCGTCCACCAGCCGAATCAGGGGAAACTGGTCTGCTAAATAGTCTCTGAGGACGTTTCCACGGATAATTGCCAGCCGCTTACCGGACAAAGTATCGAGAGTCCCGGCGTGTGCAGGTCCCGTTGGGCGAACCAGTACAAAAGGGGTCACAAGGTAAGGTCGGGTGAAGCGTAATGTTTGCTCCCGCGCCGGACTGGGACTTAGTGCCGCCACCACCTGGGCGGTTTTGCCCGTGACTTCGCGACTCAAATTTTCCACGGAGTTGGCCAGTTGCACATCGAAGGTCAGTCCTGTGCGTTGACTGATCTTCGTCAGTACGTCAGCGCTGATGCCGCGAAATGCGCCCGCTTTATCCAGGTAGGTAAAGGGAAGAAAACCGTCGTTGATGATCACTTTCACGCGTGGATGAGTGTCCAGCCACCGCTGTTCCGGCAGGCTCAATTGAACTCGAAAGCGCCCAGGTGTTAACGGCCCTCCAGCACTCCAACGCTGCAAAATGCTCATCTGTTCTGTCGGAGGAATTACGTTCAAGGCATCGTTGACGATATGCAGCAGGCGCTGATTGTCTCTTGCCAAGGCGAAAGAGAAATGATTGACGCCCATCGTTGAAAAGTCGGCCAGTTGGACGTTATTCAGGAAGTTTTTGTTAATCAAATAGTGCGCACTGATGGAGTCGCCGAGATAGACGTCTGCTTGATCAAATGCGACGGCGCCCAGCGCATCCAGGGTGGACGAATAGAGTTGAAGCTTGGCCTTGGGGTAAAAACTGCGCACAGATTCGGCGGGGAGATAGTGATCGAGCATGGCGACCCGTTTATCCGCCAGGTCAGGGCTTAACCCATAGGCCTCCCCGCTTCGAGTAATGAGCGTCGGCTGGTCTCGTGCGTAGGGTTGTGACAGGGCAAGCTCCCGATCGGCCGCCTCAAAACCATTTGAGGTGCCCAGCACATCAATATCGCCCTGCTTTAATGCCTGGATGGCGCTGGCTCTGGAGGGATAACGCACAACATCGATATTCACATGCAGCAACTGGCCAAGTACATGGGCGTAGTCTGCAGTAATGCCTTCGAAATCCTGGCCCGCCGCTGAGATATCAAACGGCAGGTAGTCCGGAGCAGAGGTGCCCAGGCGGATCGTTCGCTTGGCTCTTAACCACTCCCAATCCGCCTCGTCCAACGTCACGGCATAGTCACTTACGGAGGAACGTGCGAGCAGCGTTAATGGCGCTGACGGCTCAAGCGCGTACGCTGTCGCAACGGTCAGGCCCTGCAACACCAGTACAACCAAATATCTAGGTAGAGGAAAAGTCATCGGAGGGCGCTAAACGAGGTTATTACGCTTGGCCAGCTCGGCCAAGTGGACGACCGACTTCACATTCAATTTTTCAGATAGTCGTGTTTTATAGGTGCTGATGGTCTTATTGCTCAACAGCATGGCTTCGCTGATTTCTTTGTTGGTAAAACCCATGGCCAGTTGTTGAAGGATAATGACTTCGCGATTGGACAATTTATCGATGAGCTCGGCCTCACTCAGCTGAGTATCATGGCTTCGTACCGAGCTGAATGGCAGAGCTGGAAAATAGGTATAACCCGACATCACGATATTAACGGCTTTGACCAGCTCACTCAGGTTGTCGGTTTTGCAGATGTAACCTGAGGCGCCCGCTTTCATGCAGCGAGGAGAATAGAAGCGCGCGGACTGGGACGACAGAATAAGGGTCTTGATCGGCAGCCTCATCTCCGTAATCCGTTCAATCACTTCCAGCCCGTCCAGATTGGGCATGGCTATATCGAGAAGAATAATATCGGGGAGTAACTCTCGGGCGAGTTGAATGGCATCCGAACCGTTTTCCGATTCGCCGACGACTTCAAAGTTTTCTTGCTCGAAGATAATTCTGACAGCAGATCTGATGAAAGGGTGATCATCAACAATCAATATTTTATACATGTTTGCCTCTCGATACTTGAGCTGTGCGGCCTTCCATGAGAAGCGCCTCGATGTTAGCACCTACGTCAAGCCCTTGATGGGCGGTGCACAGGTTCTGTATTGGCATATGAGTGTCCCTGTCTAGTGGATCTTTCCTGATGTTGCGGCGTCACGTTCTAAAACTCGAAAGCGGCCTCACGCCGGCTCCGACGTTCAAGCCACGCAATCAACATGTACCCACTTAAGGGCGCGGCGTAACCTGTTCCCTGGGCATGCATGCACCCCATCTCAACAAGCTCGTTTTGCTGTGACTGTAAGCTCACGCCTTCGGCGCACACCGTAAGACCTAGTGGGCGTGCCAACGAAAATACGGCCCCTGCCATTTTGGCGTTATGTGGATCCTTGAGCGATACGACCAGATTTTTGCGCAATTTGAGCTGATCAAATCCCACATGGGATAATGTGTCCAAGGTCATAATGCTTCCGCCAAAGTCATCGATAGACAGGCGGCACCCCATTCGCTTTAATTGGTGAAGGCGCTCTAGTCCTAATCCCGACGCCTGCTGACATTCGTATTCGGACAGCTCAAGAGTGACGTGTTCAGGGAGTACGCCATGTCGTTGAAGTGTTCGCTCAATTTGGTCAACTGTCTTACTACTCTCCAGCTGACACGCGAGCAGGTTGATCTCCATGGGTACATCTAATTGTTTTAGCCGTAAAATGTTCAACAAGCTCATGCTTTGATCAATTACCTGTCCAAAGAGCTCGTCAACCAGACTCAGAGCCTTTACGTCATTGAGAAAATCTTCGGCGAGCAAAAGGCCTTTGGAGGGGTGACGCCATCGGACCAATGCTTCGACACTGGTGACAGCACCGCTGATAAGGTTCACTGTCGGTTGGAAGTAGGTCTGAAATTCGCCCAAAACCAAACCGCGACGTATGTCCTCTTCAATGGGAAATGACACCCGCACGTCGTTTTCTAATCGACCTTGATAGTAACGGTATTGCGTGAGTAGATTTTGCAAACACCACTGCTGGAGAGGAGGCGCTACGTTACCCAGTAAATTCAACCCTGAACGATGGGCCATCAATTTAACTGCGCGCCCCTGTTCCGGTGGTAGCTCTCGACACAGCGCCGCCGCCCGAATCAGTCCTGCGGCCGCGGCTCTACGCAGAAATTCAAGACCGCTCATACCTTTGGTCGACATGTCACAAAAAACGATATCGACTCCACCGTGAGCTTTGATCAGCGCCAAAGCTTCTTCGCCCTCTGTTGCTTCCAAAATGTCCCTTACACCCAAGCGTTGAAGCCCGCGAACCAATGCGTTCAGCAATACTGATTGATGTTCAAGAATAAGGACACACGGTAAAGTCATGGGGGAACCAAACATAAAGGTATTCCAAGGATCATGTACAATCTTCAACTATTTTGCAGTAGGGATTGTCCGATAAGTGCGTAGGTCAATTCCCGCGCATCTACTTACAATATTTTTCATCACCCTTATCCTCATCTCGGGCATGAACGCTTGAGGCTGCATTCAGCTTAGGCACCACACAGGCGGAGCTACGCAAGAAATAGTTGAAATCATACTACACGGCGTAAATTTCGAACGAACCAGAATTATCCTGATTCAGGCGTTGGATCAATCGTGCATTATTAGTATTTTCAGTAAGTAAGCTTAATTTGCTCAGCTTTAATTACTTTTCCGTCGAATACACGCTGCGTGGGCAGCGACACATTAAGACTTTTTATGTCCATGCGAATCCGCATACTTGTTGATCGCCCCAGCCTATGGCGTCCCGATGTCCAGTGCGTGGCCGTTGAGGAAGGCAACCAGTGTATTAGGTATTAACGACGCTAAAGTCATCACTTAATGATCTTCACGCTCGCTCCGGCCGCGCCACAAAACATCGCCATTAACGATCATTGGAGCGGTTTGTCTTCACCCTTTCCATGACCGAGTGTCCAACCGTACCCCACGGGTATTGGATGAAAGGTGTAGCAAATCTGCAGTGGGACGTATGCATAAAAGGGCAATTCGCTTGAGTCACCGGCTGTCTCATCAAGCATGAACGGCAACATAAACTGTCGCTCTCAAGTACCCAGCGTTCTGCCCAGGGGTCACAAGAGACAAACATGAATAATCCTCCTAACACTATTGAAACGCATGTCGACGATCAGTTATCCGATTGTCTGAGTTGTTTTATGTGCTCGCTTTATCTACAGCCTTTCATTCACTCACAGGGCTTGATCCTTCAGACCCCGACTGCGTTCAGATTTTTGCGGAGGTACTGAGCAGGCTCAGGGCCCAAAAATGAGCAGCGAGCCTACTACCAGCGATAGCTGGCACCAAAATTGACATTCCATGGCTGCTCGATGTTTTCGCCATTCATGTAGTCCACATCAGCATGCAACTGGATGCCTTTGGTCAATTGAACAGCAATACCCGCCCCAATTTCGCCACGTGTGCCTGACAGATCGTTGCTGAAACTGTTGTCATTGACTTTGACACGATTGCTCTTAGCGAACTCTTCAGCCACCGCTAGCTTCAGGTACGGCTGAAGCTTGGTACCGCCGGCCAGCTCAAAGTTTCGACCAATATTGGTGCCGACCTTGCCTAGGACCGAATCGGCATGATTGCTTTTAGCCTGCATGCCGTTGTCCAAATCGTAGCTTTCACCTTCGACCCACAGCGTCGATACCTGTACGAAAGGTTCGACAAACCAATCGTTGGAGAGGGCAATATGACGGCCGGCTTCAACTGAGGCACCCACACCAGAAGTGGTGTAGTCGCCGCCGCTTTTTTCCCCATCACTCATCAACACGTTTGATTTGTTCTTGAATCGGTTGGCCTTGATAAGTGCATCGATGTAGTAACCGTTATCAGCAAGCCAGGAGGTATAAACACCGACATAGTAGCTATCCACTTTACCGGTCGTACCGCCCTTAAGGTCCAGATCGGATTTACTGTAGCCTCCCAACAGACCCACTAACCATTGACCATTGTTGGTTGGCAATGCAGCGTCAGCACCGAACGAAATACCCTGCTGGGTTTGCTGATACTCGACACCGCCACCTGCAGATTGGTTGAATTTATTGCCGTACGAGCGCATCCAGAGGCCTCCTTCGCCATTGCCGTAGCGCAATTCACCCATGCGGCTGCGAAGAGTCGACAGTTCGCCATACCAAACCGTAGGCGCTGCGCTGAATAGACCTAGTACCGAACGGGCGCCGGGGGTTACGACCGGACCGCCATCATCACGCTGGACCAGGAACCAATCGTCTCCTACTTTTTTAAGATCATAGGCATAGGTACCAATATCGACCTGTCCACCCACGAGCCCGAACTTTGCATCACCGCCACCGGTGTGAACAACTTTCAGATCTGCATCCTTCGCAGGCTCAAGGCCAGTGTTTTGTACTTTCAGGTTGAAATCGCCTGCGGCTTGGCCTGTCACGTTCAGAAAATCGCCTTTGCCTGCCGCGATATCACTACCTAACGCAAAAGTGCCGTTACCGGAAAGGCTACCCAAAGTCAGGGTACGATAAGTGGAGGGACCACCACCCAGGTTGACGTACCCGCCGTCCATCGTCAGGTCGCCGACGCTGGCATCGCCCACCATGTTCCAGGTGCCGCCACTGTTGAGGGCCAGCTTGCCAACGTTGGTCAATTGCCCGGTGAGAATGGCGTTGTTTTTCAGAGTCAGGTTCGCGGAGGAACCGGCTTCCACCACGACATCGCCGACCAGGTTGCTGTTGTCTACGAAGACATTCGCATTCGAATTATTGGCGACTTCCAGAATGACACCATTGCCACCAATCAGCGTTGAACCGTTTTGAATGGTCACTGTGGCGTCGGAAGGTCGGTCATCTCTGTAGGAACCGACGATAATTGCGCTACCGGTTTTCCCTTCAATCGTCGAATTATCAACGGTCAGCTCAGAAAATCGCCCTGCATCGCCGCCGCCGGAGTCTGCGCTGATCAAAACGCCATTCTTATCCCCTACGATGGAGCTTCCATTGGTAACGGTCGCTTTAGCCGCGAACAGGGCAAGGCCTATCCCGCCATTTAGAAAACCTGTTCCTCCCGCGTCTCGTCCGTAAACTGTTGTGCCGGATAGAGTTACATCACCAATCGCGACGCTGACCCCCCTATCGAATCCGCTTATCTCGCTGTTAGTAACAGTCGCCTGTGAACGAAGGCCGTTAGGAAAGCTACCCGCAATCAGCAGTCCATAGTCACCTGTACTGGTGAGGCTGGCGCCTGTCACGACGGCTGTGCTGCCCTGCTGAAGCTCGAGCGCAATACCGGACGAAGTCGTTGTGCTCTGATCAAGATTGACAGTGGAGCCCCTGGTTGCAGTGATCGTGCCGGTTTCACCACCTGGTAATACATTTAGCGTCGCGCCATTTGTGAGTGACCAATCTTCCGGTACATCTCCTGGAGAAACTGTCGCACTTGAGCCGTCGATTGGGGCTGCCAGTGAAAACTGACTACTCATTAAGAGCGAGAGTGCTACCGAGTAGGGCAGAGCAGGTTTGATAAAGGAGCAATTCATCAAGAATTCCTTTCCGGGTAGGGTTGAAGTGGCGGCATTATCCTTAGCTCTCTCGAACTTTTATGTAGGAAAAATCCCAAGATTTGCCGCGAACCTTCCATTGGTTACTCCATATCGTGACAACATGTTTCCGTTTTTAATCGACGGTTAAGCACAGGGCGACAAGCCTTGTGTGGTCGAACGCATGCTTAACGCTTTAGATGCATCGATGCCCATCAACGATACACAAGGGATGCTGGCCATAAAGTCAAGGCGTTGTCTAGGATTAGACTTTTTAATCTAGAGGCTCTGCTGCTCTGTGCCATCACTTACGCTCCCTACCCAAATCCTTTGTCTAATAGCCTAGTTGCAGTCGTAGGAAATTTCCTCAATTTTTTCCGACTTTGTACCCATGTCTCAATTGCAAAAAATCATAAGCATTTCTGCTTGCTAATAGCTTTTATTGCGCTAGGATCCAAATTCGCTGACATGAATTACAGCGCTCTTCTTACACGAAAAGGATGACGTTATGGCTTTACGCCTCCATTAAAGTGTTTTTCCCTCCGCTGACGTGGACTCCCGTTCCTGGGAGTCTAGTTTGCTGTGCGCTACCGGTTTTTTTGGCTACGAAGTTTATTGAATGTCGTAGTGAATATTAACCAGAACTTGTACATGTAACTGTTAATTGTACTGCTTAGTTGTACAGGACCACGCCGATGGAGGCTCGGTTCTGTCGAAGGCTTTCGGCTGCGCCCTGATTGATGGCGTTATGAAAGTGCCTGCACGTTATTTTCACATTTGGTCATCCAAGTGTTCCCAAGGATGGGTTGGTCTAAATTTAATTATGTCTTCGTGGAGAACTACCCATGTTAATTACCCGTTCCCGTCCCACCCGTGCCTTTCGCAGCGTGGTGCAGGCATTGCCTGCCATCACCGCTCCCAAAACCATTCCCGGTTACGATGGGTTGCTGCCCATTGCCGAACTGGTCAATGACCTGGAAATCAAGATGCCCTGGTGGGCCGGTGTCGAAACTGACATGCGGCTGCAGGCGGGCTGGAAGCTGTTTAACCCAGCCAACCCCAATGAGCCTGGGGATGCTGATCTGGTCGGCATCTACCATACCGTGACGGCGACCGAAGCGGCCACCTCCACTACAGTGTTCACCATTGTGGTGCCCAAGGCGCTGTTCGCCCATGGCGTATACTTACTCAATATCCGTTCGCAGACCGTTCCGGGTAATGCCAGGGAATACACGGCCTCCATTCGCATCGAAGTTGACACCTTGGCGCCGGGCGGTGGGGTCTTGCCGTTCCTGAAGTTTGAAGAACCGGTGGAAAACTCAGGCACTGTGGGTGACGACGATATCGTCGATGGCAAGTTGCCGATCTATCTGGCGCATTATGAAGACATCAAGCGCGGTGACACCATTACCCCGTGGCTAAATGGCGCGTTACTGCCAGCTGAAGCGGTCGAGATCCTCTCTGCACCTGTTGAGGGCGAGCTTATCCGCCTCGACATCAGCGAACAGGCCTTGCTGGATGCTGGCAACGGTGTAGGTAAGGGGGTCGGCTATGTGGTGACGGATAAAGCCGGAAACCCAGCCAGTTCTAAGATTCAGACTCTAACTCTCGACCTAGGCGCCAAGCCGGAGGGTTTGAAGGCGCCGCTCGTACCGCGAGCTGACGATGGGGTGATCGATGACGCCGATGCGCGCACGCCGGTGCAGGTGATGATTCCGAAGTTCGATAAAGCCCGTGAGGGGGATGAGATCGAGGTGCATTGGGGCAACCAGATCGCTGATCGTGTGTCTCTGAAAGCAGAGGACCTGCCCGAGGATCCGTTTATTGGCGTTCAAGTACCTTATCTGTTCGTGGTTAATGCAGGTAATGGTACGGTCCTGGTGAAATACAAGGTGTTTCGCAACGGACGCGAAGTCGGGGAGTCGCCAGTAAAACCGGTTGTGGTGGACTTGACCTTGATCGGTGGGCCGGATCCGGATCCGGATCCGGAGCATGGCAATTTGCTCCCTGCCAAGATCATCAGCGACAGCGGACAATCGAACGTTATTCCGCCGGAAGACTATGGCAAAAATGCCAAGGCCGTGATTGCCTGGTTGGGTAAAAATGGTAGCGAAATCTACGCACTCAACGACAAGATCCTGTTCACCTGGGGGGACCAGGTGGGGTCACAAGTACTGCGCACGGTCCAGCAATCTGACATAGACGCCAAGGTGGATCTGGAGCTGTCCATTCCGGCGATAACCATCACCACTCAGGGCAGTGGTCGAATTCCAGTGTTTTATACCGCTTCGCGCCTAACCAGTGTGCCACCTTTTGAGAATGTCTCGTTGGCACCTAAAGAGATTATTCCGGTGACCAGCCAGGATGAATTGCCGGGTGAAGGGACGATCGCCCCCCCTACCTTCCCGGTGCTCAATGAGTTTGATGCCATTGGCCCGAATGAACTCATCAATGGTTCAGAGGGGCCGTACAACCCAGTGCGCGTCGCCACCGATTACACCCACGTCAAGGTGGGTGACAGCATCGAGCTGTTCTTTGTCGGTTACGATCAACTGATCGGTGGCAGTCTGATCCCTGAGGCCGCCTATAACCCGCAACCTGCCTACACATTGGTGCTAGCGGATATCACCCGCACGTATTACGAGTTCCGTGTACCGGCCCAGTATCACTATGCTGTGTGCAGCCGCGGCGGCGTGGAAGCGCATGTCATCGTCACCAATGAGAAGGGTTCGACCACCTCATTGCCGAAGCGAGTGTTCTGTGACGTCAAGGAACCGAGCTGGGAAGACTGCAAAAACAAACCTTAAGCGCTCGACTGCATGAGCTACAGCGGCCCCAGGCGGTGTCACCGCCGTTCGGGGCCGTTTCTATCGCCTAGATAGCAAGGACTGTCATCATGACCATTCAAGAAATTGCGTCCTCCCAGCGCACCACCTCATCGCCCTTGGCCCTCTCTCCCCCCCGGATTCCCTCCGCCATTGCCAACGGCGGCCTGCGCTGGATGGACCTCAATGACCCGGGCAGCCCGGTGCTGGTGCAAGTCGTCCTCAGCCCCAACACGCTCCTGATTAATGACCGTATCGACCTGTACTGGCAAGACCTTCTCGTCACCACTGCGCTGGTCAATCAGGACCACCTTACGGCCGGCCTGGTGACCCTGTCAGTCCAGCCGGTCGACGTCCTCGAACATGCCGATGGCATTCACACCCTGTACTATATCGCCACCTCAGCCATCGGCGGCAGTCAGGAAAAGTCGCCGCTGGGCACCGTGAAGGTCAAACGCCTGGTACCCGGCGGGGATGACACCGACGCGGGCACCCCCTACATCAACGAAAACCTCAAAGCCCCAACCGGCATTCCCGTGCTGATCGACGATGCTGCGGCCGATCAAGGCGTGACCGCCGTCATCGTTGTCTATGACAACATGGCCGCCGGTGATCGCATCCAACTGGACTGGGGCGGCCAGCGTCTGACCCGTCCTCCGCTGACTGAGGCCGAAGCCAAACAGCCCGTCCCTTTTCCCATCCCGCGTCAGACCTTGATCGACGGTCCCGGCAAGGTAGTGGTGCGCTACGACGTACGCGATGAGGTCAACAACTGGTCGAAGTGGTCGTTACAAGCACTGTCTGAAGTCGAGGTTGGGGGCAACCTGCTACCCGCCCCGCGGGTGCTCGATGCGGTGAACGGCATTATTGACCTAGCGGTACTGGGCGACCGGGATGCCCGGGTGCAAACCCCGGTGTACACCACGCGCATGGAGTTGGACGATAAGGTTGTTCTGACCTGGACCGGCTACACCGCTGAAGGTCCACAGCTCGACGATATCGTGCTCGAAAAAACGGTGGGGGCCGACGATATTGGTTGGCCGCTGGAGTTTCTGATCCCCAATGAAAAGGTTCGGGCGATTGCCCAAGGCAATGCCGTGGCGCGCTATGAAGTCACGCCCAAGGTCGGTCAGGCCCGTCGATCGCGGCGCACTCAGGTCGATGTGATCGGGCAGGTCGAACAATTGGACGCGCCTATCGTGGCGGGCGTGGTGGGAGATGTTCTTGACCCGAGCACCTTGCCAGCCGACGGCGCGCTGGTGACTATCAAGGCCAATGAGCTGATTAAGGCGGGCGACAGCATCCTGCTGCTGTGGGATGGTCTGACCTCCGGCGGTACCTCCGTGCGGCACACCCTCGAGATTCCAGTGACCGGTGGAATGGAGGGCCGGCCGATTGAACGCAGGATCCCTCTGGACAAAATCATCCCGCTGCAGGGCGGTTCGGTCACGGTCGACTACACGCTGACCAAAAGCGGCGGCGCGACACTGCCGTCAGAAAAATTGCCGTTGCAGGTCAAAAGCCTGGGTGCGCAACTGCCCAAACCGAACATCGATTTCGCCCAAGGTGATCAACTCGATCCCGCGGACGTGCCGGTCAACGGCACCACGGTACGGGTCAACTACAGCCCCATGCAGACCAATGACCGCATCGATATGCACTGGGACGGGGTACTCGACTACGATGACTTCTTCCCGGTGCCGGCCAACTGGGGCAATAAGGAAGTGCCGTTCCCGGTCGAAAAGCGTTACGTCGACCTCAACAAGGATGAGACGGTGCAGGTGTTCTACACCGTGACCCGCGGTGGCCAACCGTTGCCACCCTCGGTCAAGCAGCCGTTGCTGATCGGCAGTGCCCTGGACCTGAAACCGCCGTCGGTCAAGGAGGCCAGCGGTAACAGCCTGAACCCGATCGCCGCCAAGGACACCCTGACCGTGATGGTGCCGCACTACACCGGCATGCTGGCCACGGACAAAATCAGCGTGACCTGGAGCGGCACCGCCGGTCCGGGATCGCACACCTCCACGCCGGTGGATGTGGGCATCGTGGGCGAGAAGCCCATCGTCATCCCCAACTCGGTGGTGGCCTTTAACCTGGGCCTGCCGGTCACCGTGACCTACACCGTCACTCGTGGCAGCGTGCCTAAACCTTCGGATGACTTTGTTCTGGCGGTACAGCCGATTGCAAACCAGAGTGGCGATCTGCCAACCCCGGCCATCGCCGGGAAAATAGGGGATGAGCTGGATGTCTCCAACCTGGTAGGGAATGAGCAACTGAGTATTGCACAGTGGCCTTTACAGGCCTCGGGGCAGCGCGTGTGGTTACGCTATGACGGATTTGATGAAAACGGCAATGCCACCGAGGAGGTAGTATGGGAAGGGCCTCCGCATAACTCGGCGTCAGGGCTGATCACACCGGCACCGATTTCATGGCTGAAAACCCTCAAGGACGGCAGCAAGGTGACAGTCACCTTTAAGGTGAACTTCGACAATGTGTCCAATGCCAGCAAGGCCGTGGGATTCCCGCTGAGGATTTATACCGTTAAGGCTGTGGTGGATGAGAAGCCTGCCATCGACTCGGTGACAGACGCCAACGGTGCTGAAATTGCCCTTGGCGGTATCACCACTGATAAGAACGTGACATTGAAAGGCACCGCGACCA